>SDBV01000352.1_pt1 | contig 65092 bp, 68 predicted proteins | sample 2277081 | NCBI WGS metagenome assembly SDBV01 (sample SAMN10402039, study PRJNA504765) | marine sediment metagenome | isolation source: marine sediment core GS10_PC15, 223 cmbsf | place: Arctic Ocean: Southern Knipovich Ridge | collected 2010
AACCATTAAGGGAAAACATTTCTTTCTTGCCCTGAAACGGGGACAATGGCCACGAATACTCAAAAGAGACCCAAAACTACTACGTTTCCTCATCTATATAGTATCCCCAGACAGCTTCAACTACCCTAATACAGGTTCCAACATCCTGTCTCTCCCGCAACAAGTCGTGACGACTCGCCCCGAGAATTGTCACAAACCTCGAAAACTGACAATAAAACAACCGTGACCGTAAATAGTTGTTTTTGACTCCATAACTTTATCATGGTATTACTTTACTAATCTTTGACAAACTATAAGGAGGCCGACATTGAAATATCGCGACCGTCTTTATGGAGAGTGGCATCCACCGAAGCCGATTGTCCGCTTGATCCAAACAAGAGAGATGGTCCGGCTTCGAGAAATTACTCAATCGGTAATACCGAATTGTCTAATACATAATGGTCCCATACCTAGCAGGTTCCAGCACAGCATGGGAGTCTGTTATCTGGCAGAAAAGGTTTTGGAAAATTATCTGAGCGAGTATGGCCACTTTTTATCTGTAGCCGCATTACTTCATGATGCCGGCAATCCGCCATTTTCACATCTTAGCGAACCATTCTTGAAAGAAGTGACCGGCAAGGACGGCGAGTCATTCCTGGAGGATGTGCTCGACGGTTCCGAAACCGAAAAGATATTAAAAGATCTTGGTGTAGATATTGAGCGCGTGGTCAACTGGGTTACCGGCAAAGCCGCCCCTTTATCGAACATTCTTAATGGGTCCTTGGACATAGACAACCTGGACAATATTGGCAGGTTTAATCATGTCGCAGGTCTTGGCGGACCGAGTTTCAGTGCCATTGACATTGCCTCAGGTTTTAGGCTCACGACAGACCACCGGTGGGTCTTGCCCATTACCTTCAAAGAAAAAGTGGATAAATGGCTGGAAACACGCCACAGAGTTTACACATCTATATATAGTGCGCCCCATCTGAATGTTGTCTCCATGATATCCAGAGCAATGGAAATAGCATTTTGCGAAAATGAGATTAAGCGTGAATTTTTCTTCTACAATGACAGCGAGGCGATAGAATATTTGCTTCGATGCAATAAAAGATCCGCCTATCTCGTAGAAAAAGCGCTCCGATGGGACTGGTATCAAGAGGCCTACAGATTTAGCTCGATAACCATCGGGCCGGAAGATAAGCTAGCCGAACTTGTTAGGCATCGCAAAAGTGGCCGGGAAATGGCTGGACTGATTTCCAGAAGCCTGGACATTCCGGAAGAGAAAGTATCAGTCCTTATTTTCAAGGGCAGAGAAAACAGGAACGTGACCATTCCTTTCATAAATGCAGCCGGATGGGAAGTACATAGCAAGCTCGAGGATATGCCGCCCCATAGAGTAATCGTATATCTTCCGGAAGAATTAATGCACAAGCAACAAGCGGTAAAAGAGCTCGTTGAATCAGAAATCAAATAACCCTCCCTCGAGGGTTTTCTTATTGAAAAATATGCAAAATTAAGTTAGATTAGTTATCAAAAGCCGGCGTAGTTCAACGGTTAGAACGAGGGACTCATAAGCCCTAGACAAAGGTTCGACTCCTTTCGTCGGCACAGGAGATATATTATCAAAACCGCCTTTTGGCGGTTTTGATTTACACTAAATTGAATTACCGACCAAATTCACATATACTAGCTATGTTTCTAATTAAAAAGTTCCTTAAAACGGAGGAGAAATGAAAATAGAAGCCTCATTCTTAGGCAGAACATTTGATGACTTCATGCTTCGCCCCCAGTACAGTCCTGTCGGACCAGGGGAAGAGGTTGAAAGACGTAAGGACATTGACCTAACAATGCCCCTCACGACAAACAGATCCTTCCGGCTGCCGATAATCAGCGCCAACATGGACACCGTAACCGGCCAAGAGATGATGAGAACGTTATCGCTTGAGGGTGCGTTTGGATTCCTTGACCGCCATTGTCCTATTTCGCAACAAGTCAGCAGGGTGAAACATGTAAAGAGGAGGCAATCCTCTGTCATTGAGAATCCCTTGAGGATGTCTCGGAAAGCCACGATTCATGATGCACGAGAGTTCAGAAAAAAACATAGGGTAAGCGGAATTTTAGTGGAAGAAGAATTAGACAACGGAATTTTAGCAGGCATCTTGTCAAACAGAGATATGCCGGAAGATCCACTATTTGATTCCAAACCAATTTCTGAGTTTATGACTCCGGTAAAACGTCTAGTAACTGCCGGTTCGAATATGACCATGGAAGAGGCAGAAGCATTAATGTTCAAAAGGAGAGTTGAGAAATTACCTCTGGTAGATAGGAGCGGCAAAATCAAAGGCTTGATAACGATGAAAGATTTGCGCCTTTCAAAACAAAAACCCTATTCAACCAAGGACAAGAGAGGCAGGTTGTTAGTCGGAGCCGCAATCGGCGCAACAGGCGACTATATGGAAAGAGCGGCAGAGCTGATCAAGCACGGCGTTGACTGTATCTTGATTGACATAGCCCACTTTCATTCTGTATCCGGAAAAAAAGCGGTAGAAACTTTCAGGTCAAAGTTTGGAAACATAGATCTAGTTTGTGGCAATATCGCAACCGCTGATGCAGCGCGTTTCGCGCTAAAACTCGGGGTTAATGCCGTAAAAGTCGGCATTGGTCCCGGTAGAGGATGTAGAACTCGCCTTGAAACGTCGGCTGGCGTTCCTCAACTTCAGGCGATCAGGGAAGTATTTATCGCAGTAGGAGAGCAGATACCAGTTATTGCCGATGGCGGAGTAAGAAATGACAAGGATATTTTCTTGGCAATTATTTGCGGAGCCTCTTCGGTAATGCTCGGCAGTATACTATCGGGAACAGATGAGTCGCCGGGAAGAGTAATAGAGGATCCTAGGACAAGACAAAAAAAGAAGATATACAGAGGGATGACCTCCCCCGAAGCAGTCTTGGGCTTTTCATCAGACGAAGATGTAGAAGATAAGCTACGGACACCCGCGGAAGGACAAGAAAACGAAGTGCCATACGTGGGCAGCGTGGTCCAAGTTCTTGAGCGTATACAGGGTCATCTTCAATCGGCTGTCAGCTACGCAGGAGAAAATAATTTGAAAGCCGCTCACCGAAAAATAGCCCTTAGACCGGAGGATTTCCTTATTTCACTGTCTGAAGCCTCAAAAACCGAATCTTTTCAACGCTAGGCCTGCCTTGGTAGGTCTTTTCTTTTCGTTAAAAATCGTATAGAATGAGCAAAATTGGACCGGTGGCTTAGCTGGATAAAGCGCCTCCCTGTCACGGAGGAGATCGCGGGTTCGAGTCCCGTCCGGTCCGCCCCAATTCTTTTAAAAATACCCCTTAAACGGTGGTATTTTTAAATTGCCTGTTAACGGCAGAAATGATATGTTTAACTAATGAAATGGCAGGTTTATGGAGTATGGCTATCAATGGTTTTGTCCATCTCTGGCCTGGGTTTGATAGTCTGGAAAGTTGACCCAGTCAGTGCTTCTCCGATACTGAAAGTCTCTTTTTTTATAACCCTGTTCATATTAATATGGAGTGTGGCTACGACAGTTATTTTCTCGATTAAGCATAACCTTGTAAGGTCACGTGCTTTAGGCGAAGCCGCTAATGAAATAATATTCTACGATTCATTCCTGACAGGACTTTTCGTGTCAGTCATTCTCATAATTATCGCATTGATCAAAAGAACTATTTAACCAATGGGTGAAAAAATTAAAATCGAATCAAAAGAAGCTGAGAACATATTAAAATCACTCGAAGAAAAGCACGATCCCGATAGCGAGAGGATGAAACGCTTCCTGAATATGCCCGACCTATCCCGCACACCAGGTAGTCCAATATACGAGCTCGTTCAGCGTATTGTAAAACTCACCGGCTTCAAAGACTTTGATATTGTCGAAGTTCCAGAGATCGTAAAGGCCGACATTAGCTTTGATCTTTTCAATTTTCCTCCAGACCATCCCGCGCGCAGTAAATCTGACACCTACTATTTAGACGGGGGGTATATCCTGCGCACTCACACTACGATCATGTGGTACTACTACCTCATGAACAAGAATATCAAAGATAAAATTAAGAAGGGCTTGCCTGTCGGATCGCTCTCTTACGGCAAGGTCTACAGAAAAGACGAAATTGACCGGCATCATATGAATGTCTTCCACCAGATGGATGGTTGGTATCTTGTACCCAGAGACCAGAAGATAATTACGATTAAAGACCTGCAGCATGTACTAATAGAGATAGCTCAGGCTATTTACGGTAAAAATATCAAATACCGATTTAACGAAGATAAATTTCCGTATACTGATCCGAGCATTGAGATGGAGATTGAGAAAGAAGGCAAATGGGTGGAAGTTTTGGGAAGCGGAGTGGTGAAGGGCAGCGTATTAAAGAACATGGGGGTAGATCCAAATAAATATACCGGCTGGGCTTTCGGTTTCGGTCTGGAACGTTTAGCAATCATCAGCATGGAACTTCCTGACATTAGATTGCTCTGGTCCGATGATGATAGAATAAAAAAACAGCTTAAACTCGGTAATAAATTCAAGGAGGTTAGTAAATATCCGCCGATAACCAGAGACATTTCATTTGTTGTTAACAAAGACTTCGTGCCAAACAACTATTTTGACCTGATCAGAGATTTGGGCGGCGATCTGGTAGAAGAAGTGGGGCTTTTAGACAAATATGAGAATGCTGATAAATTCGGAAAAGATAAAATCAGCTACACCTACAGGATTGTCTACAGAAGCAATGACCGGACCCTCACCAATGAAGAAGTGGATGTCATACAGAATAAAATCTACGAACAAACAGCCGAACGATTTAAGGCCGAATTAAGGTAATTCGATCCAAAAATCAAGCAAAAAAATCGCTTGTTTTATACCCCGAAATCTGTTAAAATTAAGGTACGGATAACGATCTGCGGACTACCCAAAAACCAAAGAAAACAGGGTAGTCTGTTTAATTAATAAAGTGGCCCAAAAAGAAAAGATAAAAAAACAAAGCTCATATTCCGCCAAGGATATTTACGTATTGGAAGGACTGGATCCGGTCAGAAAAAGACCGGGTATGTACATTGGTTCAACCGGCGTAGAAGGATTGCATCACCTTATCTGGGAGGTTTTTGACAATTCTCTCGACGAGGCTATGGCCGGTTACGCTAAGAATATCGAGGTAACCCTACTACCGAATAATCTGGTCAGGATTAGTGACGACGGACGCGGTATCCCCGTTGAGAGACATAAACAGACTAAAGTCTCCGCGCTGGAGACCGTCATGACTACTCTCCATGCCGGAGGTAAATTTGGCGGCGAGTCATACAAAGTCGCCGCGGGTTTGCACGGTGTTGGCGTCTCTGTGGTTAATGCTCTGTCAAAATATCTGAAAGCCGAAATCAAAAGAGACGGCAACCTTTACGAACAAGAGTATGAAAGGGGAAAAAAGAAAAAACCCGTTAAGAAAGTTGGCACAGCCAAAGGTACCGGTACGACGATAACATTTGAACCCGATCCGGATATATTCGAAGAAATCAATTTTAACTGGTATCAGATTCTCCAACACATCCGCCAACAGGCGTATCTAACTAAAGGAGTTAAAATCATCGTCAAAGATGAGCGTGACCCCATTAAAATACGGGAGCCAGAGAAGGGGATGCATTATGTGGTTTCTTCGGAATATACCTTCTATTTCGAAGGCGGCATTATTTCATACGTTAACTTCCTAAACAGGCACGAAGATTCGACTCATCCAAACATTTTCTATACCGGTAAAGATCAGCAGGATATTTTCGTAGAAGTAGCATTTCAATACACCAATGATATCTCGGGACATGAATTGAGCTTTGCCAATAACGTCCACACGGTTGAGGGCGGGACCCATTTGACCGGTTTCAGGTCGGCCATCACCAGAACCTTCAATGACTACGCCCGTAAGAATGGTTTTCTTAAAGAAAAAGACGATAATCTGAGTGGGGAAGACATGAGAGAGGGACTGACCGTCGTTGTCTCGGTGAAACTAAGAGAGGCTCAATTTGAAGGACAGACCAAGGCAAAGTTAGGAACTACTGAAGCGAGGGCAGCAGTTGAAACCGTCGTAAACAGTGAACTCGCTGACTGGCTCGAAAGAAGCCCCAGTGATGCTAGAGAGATCATGGGCAAAATTATCCTTGCCGCCAAGGCTCGCGTTGCCGCCAAGGCTGCCAGAGAGAGCGTAATCCGCAAGGGAGCTCTCGAGGGATTTACTCTGCCCGGCAAACTTGCTGACTGTTCTTCTAAAAATCCCAGCGAATGCGAACTGTTTGTCGTCGAGGGTGAATCAGCCGGCGGTAGCTCCAAACAAGGCCGCAACAGAAGGACCCAGGCAATACTTCCTTTGAAAGGAAAGATTTTGAACGTGGAGAAATCAAGGATAGACAGAATGCTCGCCTCAGAAGAGATCAAAGCTTTGATAATTGCCATGGGCGCAGCCATAGCCGATGAGTTTGATATCAGCAAACTACGCTACCATAAAGTTATAATCATGACCGATGCTGACGTCGATGGCTCTCACATTAGATCCTTGCTTTTAACCTTGTTGTACAGATACTTCCCGGCTCTGATTGAAGCAGGTAACATATATATAGCCCAGCCTCCTTTGTACCGTATTCAGAAAGGGGCTCGCGTAGAATATATCTATGATGATAGGGCAAAAGATAAATTACTTAAAGAATTCCAAAAAGAAGCCGAAGCTAAGGGCAAGGCCTCAAAGACACCCAGCAAGAAAAAAACAAGCAACGGAAAATGGGAGGTCAGTTCTCTGGATGGGGAAACTTCTTCGGATAAATCCAGCGAGGATGTCGGCATACCGGAGAATGAAATAAAGATAGCCGGAGTATCTATTCAGAGATACAAGGGTCTTGGAGAAATGAATCCGGAACAACTCTGGGAAACCACCATGAATCCGGAGAACAGAATACTTTTACAGGTATGCGTGAAAGATACCGAGGAGGCAGATAAGACTTTCGATATCTTGATGGGGTCCGAAGTTATGCCGCGCAAGAAATTCATACAGGCTCACGCCAAGAACGTGAAGAATTTGGATATATAACAAGCGGTGGTTTGACTATTCGCCTTTTTGAAGCTACAATGGGGTCATAATCAAATAGCCCCGCGAGGGGTTTTAAAATGGCGCAAAAACATGGGTAAAGTAACTGAGTTCTTAAGAGACGTAAAAATCGAGATGGCACGCGTAAGCTGGCCGACGAGAAAACAGACAGCTAAATATACGCTGGTTGTTATTTTAATGAGTCTTGCGGTTGCCGGATTTTTGGCAGCCTGGGATTGGATCTTTGGTCAAGTAATAACCAGGATCATCTAAAAACATATGCCAAAACAAGTTACAACAGGCGAAAAACGCTGGTATGCTCTGCATACCTATTCCGGCTATGAGGATAACGTCATGCGCAATCTGACACAGCGTATTGAATCTCTTGGTTATGAAGATAAAATATTTAACGTGCTGGTCCCTAAGGAGAAGAGAATAAAGATCAAGGGCGGCAAAAGGGAGGTCATAGAAGAAAAGATCTATCCCGGATATGTATTGGTTGAGATGGTTGTGACCGACGACTCCTGGTATGTTGTCCGAAACACTCCTAACGTAACCGGATTCATAGGAGCAGGAGTGATTCCGACCCCATTATCCAACGAAGAAGTTGAGGGATTAATGAAGAGGATGGGCGTCGAGGAACCGAAGTACAAATTTGACATTGGTGTTGGCGATAATGTTAAGATAGTGGACGGACCTTTTAAGGACTTCGACGGCAGAGTTTCAGATATAGACGAAGAAAGAGGCCGAATAAAAGTACTAGTTACCATGTTCGGCAGAGAAACTCCGGTAGAATTGGACTTCCTACAAGTTAAAAAACTCTAATTATGGCTAAGAAAATAAAAACAATAATAAAATTGCAAATCGAAGCTGGAAAAGCCACTGCAGCACCTCCGATCGGTACCGCCCTGGGTCCTCATGGGGTAAATATCCAGGAATTTGTTTTGAAATTCAATGAAGCGACCAAAGACAAGATGGGACAGGTTACGCCAGTAGAAATGACTATCTACGAAGACAGGAGTTTCTCATTTATTTTAAAGACTCCTCCGGCTTCTTTCTTGCTCCGCAAGGCAGCAGGCCTAGAAAAGGGTTCGGGCGAACCGAACAAAAAGAGAGTCGGCAAGGTCACCAAAGATCAAGTTAAAGAAATAGCCGAAATAAAAATGGTTGATCTAAACGCTAACGACACGGGAGCCGCCGTTAAGATTATAGAAGGCACGGCCAAATCTATGGGCATAGAAGTAAAATAACGTCAATATTGAACGTCCCCGATAATCTCTTAAACTAAAAAGCAACCATATGGTTGCTTTTTAGTAACTTAACAAGGAGGAGATATGATTTTAAGTCCTCATCGGGGAAAGTTCGTTACAGTTGAAGGTTGCGAAGGAAGCGGTAAGTCAACCCTGGTCAACTCTTTGTATAAATACTTTAGCAGTCAAGGATTGAAAGTCATTTACACCAAAGAGCCCGGCGGAACAAAATTTGGTATGGCTTTGAGGGGAATTCTCCTAGATACCGAGAGTGCGTATCTAGATCCCTGGACCGAGGTCTATCTTTTTTGTGCCGATAGGCATCAGCACATTACAGAGTCGATCCTCCCAGCTTTAAAAGGAGGTTCCTTGGTATTATGCGATCGTTTCAGCGCCTCGACAATTGCCTATCAACATTATGGAAGAGGGTTGGACCTTCAGTCAATCATTCAAATGGATGAATTAGCACGTCAGGGACTGTCGCCTGATATTAATATATTGCTGGATATTGATCCCAAGTTTAGTTTCTCAAGAATCGACAGGACAAGAGACAAATTTGAACAGGAAGGATTAGAATTCCACCGGAAAATCCGTGAGGGATTCCTTTCTCAAGCGCGTAGCGACGAAAGTAGTTGGTTGATAATCGACGCCACACTAGTCGAAGATAAGATTTTTGAAAAAGCTAAAAGGCATGTGCGCAAGCTTTTGGAATCAAAAACCCGATAGTCCCTTCATTGGGACTATTTTTTGACCAATTACATATTTTCTGGTATTTTCCATACACGCACGTTTACAATACGGAGGAAAAACCATGGTTGTGTATCCAGAGAGAGTCTTGGATTTAGCAAGAGGTTTCGTAAATTCGCACAACGGCTACAGATACAGTGCGGCAGAACGGCGGGTATTAGATCTCTTCTTCAGTAATCTCGGCTCACGCGTATTCTTCATGCATAGATTCCCGGCAACCATTGGAACGACTCTTCTGGCCATGTTCTCAAGGATCAAAAATCCCAGAGGAATACGTGGTTTGTTCGTCGACAGTTTCCTGCCTCAGTTCCTTGCAACCGGACTACCCGAAGTTGAGGAGGAATTTGGAGGCATAGAAATAGCTTTTCTTAAGGCAAAAGGAATTACCTCTTTAGATCGATTCATAAGCTATTCAGGTGAGGCTGCCGCCCTTTATACGGATTTTGTTAACGGTATGGGTGGGGCAGATGCCGACTATCTTAGGCGTTTTGCTGAGTCCAAAAAGGTAAGAAGGTTCCTGTCTATGTGGAAGGATAGCTACGGACACAACTCAATCGCTCGTATGGGTAGCCTATGGATCTGTTTTGAGGGAATATCCATTCTGGCAGCTAAGAGCATCGAATGGACCCGACCAGGCAGTGGCTATACCGAGCTCAGCACCCGATATGTCGATATGGGAGGAAAAGGCTCCTACCCGATAGAATTAGAGCTCCGGGAAGGTTGGGGAATATACCCCAATGATGTGTTGGCACAAAACGAACTCAGCTTCTCCAGGTATGGTTGGCTAGCCGGCGAAAATTTTGACGGACCGTTTCCTAATTTTCTACGCAAGAATTTTGGTCACCTGTTCGATGGTACGCCTAAAGACCTTGAATCTGGTGTAATTGGTGAAACCTGTGATGTGCTCGGTAATCTACTGCCAGCTTCGACCCTGACCTCAGTTGGCGTTAACGTTAGCGGAGAAGCTTTCCCGATAATGCTCGAACATCTACTTCTGGATAACACACCGGAGAACATCGCCCTTGTGGAACTAATAGTAAGAGAAGCGAAGAAAGCAGGGGCTGATCAGTTTGCAAGACATTACGAACCAACAGAGTGGAAGAGCGCATGTTGGCAATACGTAGATACTTCCGAGTTTACATCTCTTGCCCTTGAGAATTGCCCTGCAGTAAGATTACTAAACGCGGGAATGCTTAAGATGCTCGATTTTAACTTTAATAGAGAAAGGTTTGTGGAAAAGACCAGGAATGTCGAACGCGGGGAGTTCGACAAGCTTCCCCGATGGTTTGAACTAATGGTTAACCCCACTTTCCATGGAGTAATGAGTTTCCGGAGCTGGCGAGATTTGCAACGGCAAGGACTATGCACCCACTTCAGGACACTGCTATCACCGGAGCTTGGCTTCTATTCCTATGACAAGATTACAGCTCCCGGATTTTTAGCTAGCGCCTTCAATACCATTGCTAGCCGCAGCTGGGTACTGTATAGACAGATGACTAACCAAAAAGTTCCGCCAATCTTAGCTCAGTACCCGCTGCCAATCGGTCACAACGTCGGATTCATTGTCGGCGGTAATCTGCGCCAGTGGGAATTTTGTATCTGGCAAAGGACTAAGTCCTCGGTCAACTACGAGGTTAGACAGGTTTTCCTTGCCGCAGAAAATCTCCTCCGTGAAGTCCTAACTTGCTGGGAACAGGATTCCAGAGCAGACACAACTCCGGCATATGTTTTTGCCCGCGGAAAAAAGGGTATTCCACTTTCTTCCTAGAGCCCCTCACACGGGCTTTTTTTATTGATAAAATAATGATAACTTGAAGCATATGGCACATAAATATGAGCCGACAATTGGACTCGAAATACACGTCGAGCTGAAGACAAAAACAAAAATGTTTTGTGATTCAGCTAATGATCCGGACGAAAAACATCCTAACCTCAACGTTTGCCCGATCTGTATGGGCCATCCGGGGACTCTTCCTGTTATCAATGAAGAGGCGATAAACAAACTATTGCGGGTTGGCTTGGCATTGAATTGCCAAGTTTCCGAATTTTCAAAATTCGACCGTAAGAACTATTTCTATCCCGATCTACCGAAAGGCTACCAGATATCCCAATACGACCTGCCGCTTTGCCATGATGGCGAGCTTTATACAGGCGGCAAGAAAATATCTATCGAGAGAATCCATATTGAAGAGGATACCGGTAGACTATTACACCCGGAAGGTAAAAATCACACTCTCGTCGATTATAACCGGGCCGGTATCCCTCTTATGGAGTTGGTAACAAAACCCGATTTAACTTCGGGCCGGGAAATAGAAGAATTTTCCAAAGAACTCCAGTTAATATTGCGCTATCTTGAAGCGTCAGATGCTAACATGGAAAAAGGGCAAATGCGAGTAGAAGTTAACATTTCGGTAAAGAAAAAAGGCGCTAAAAAACTGGGGACAAAAGTAGAACTGAAAAATATTAACTCTATCAAAGCGGCCGCAGCGGCCACTGATTATGAGATAAAAAGGCAAACAGAAATCCTTGAAAACGGTGAGAAAGTAATTCAGGAAACTCGGGGCTGGGATCAGGACAAAAGTAAAACATTCAGCCAGAGGATAAAGGAGGGGTCCGCCGACTATCGATATTTTCCAGAGCCGGATTTACCGCCAATGAGATTCTCAAAAGAAGAGACGGAAGAAATTAGACTCGGATTACCCGAATTACCCGCGCAAAGACGGGAAAGGTTCAAAAAGCAATACGGTCTGACCGACTCCCAAGTCCAAGTTTTCACAATCGCCAAACATTTGGGAGACTACTATGAGCAAGTAGCCAGCGAATTAGATGCCGCTGCGAAAATAGAACATCAATCTAAGGGTCTGGGAGAAGAGGATGTCGCGAATGAGAAGCACATGCCAGGTAAACTACATACACTTGCTGCCAACTATATAATAACGGAGTTCCCTCCGCTACTAAATATGCAGGGTATGGAAATAAATGATATTAAGGGGCTCCGGATCGAACCGGAAGCATTTGCTGAGTTAATAGTTATGCTTTTCCACAACAAACTGTCATCAACCGGGACCAAGGCTGTATTGAAGAAAATGGCTGAAACTGGCTTGCACCCCGAGCGGATTATAAAGGATCTAAATATTGGCCAGGTTTCCGACACTTCTGAGCTGGGAAAGTTTGTAGACGAAGCTATTGCCAAAAATCCAAAAGCAGTAGAAGATTATAAAAGGGGAAAAATAGAAAGTATTAAATTCTTAACTGGCCAAGTAATGGCCCAGACCCGCGGAAAAGCCAATCCTCAGGTTGTCGGGCAACTATTTGAGCAAAAATTAAAATGAGCTTTTGGGATAAATTAAAACCCAAGAAAGAAACGGTCGGAGATAGCGCAAATCAAATTCTTCTAGGAATCGAGGCAGAAGCTGGTAAACTGCAAACTAGAATGGAAGAACTGCAAAGAAGAATTGATTCAGGTGAAACACCTGAAGTTCTCCAGGAAAATCTAGATAGGATGAAAAGGGAGATGCAGGGCCTAGAAGATAAGAGAACATTATTGCAGGCGAAGAAGAGCCACGAAGAGAATAAAGAGGACGTGGCTGCTTAAAAAAGATTCAGAATGCAAAAGTCAGCTTAAGACCTTTTCTGGGATCATCTATCCAAATTATTTTCTTATTTACCTTGAACCAGGTCGTCTGACGTTTAGCGTATCTTTTGATAGCTCTAAAGGTTTCGTCAACCATCTGCTCGTAGTCGATTATTCCTCTTAGATACCGTGAAATATATCGATACTCGAGACCAAAATCATCCAGACGTTTCCAAGAAACTCCATTTTTATGGAGTTTCTTTATTTCATCAATCATCCCTTCTTCAAAACGACTTATAAGTCGTTTATATATCCTCTTCTCAAGCTCTCCCCGGGAACGTTTTATACCGATAATCAGGACGTCGTATTTAAGTTTCTTCTTTAAAGGCGGGGTCGGCTTGCCGGTCTTAATAACTATTTCCAATGCTCTGATGAGACGTCTCTTATTTTTATTTTCAATCTTCCCCGCTCTTACGGGATCAAGTTTCTTAAGCTGGGCAAAGAGTTTCTCAATAGTTTGTTTCTCCAACTTCTGTCTTAGTTTTTTATCCGGTTTTACTTCCGGTAACTTAAAATCGTACAGTAGGACATCGATCCAAAAACCGGTACCTCCTACAATTATCGGTACTTTGTCTCGTCCGCTTATTTCTTTTATCCGTTTCTCGGCTATTTTTTTGAAATGGTAAACGTTGAAGTCACGTTTAGGCGAGGCGACATCCAGCAGATAATGGGGTATGCCTCGCATCTCTTCTCTGGTTATCTTCCCGGAACCAATGTCCATGCCGCGATAGACCTGTCTCGAATCAGCTGAAATTATCTCGCCATTTACCCTTTTGGCGATATCAACGGCCAGATCAGACTTCCCCGAAGCTGTCGGACCGACTACGACGATTAATTTAAGACGTTTGTTCCTAGCCATCATTTCGTATAATATAGAACAAACAGATACTGAATAAAAGGCAGGGCGGTCTTTAACAAGGAGGGGGAATATGAGGTGGCAATACCTTATACCGATATTTCTGATAATTTGCCAGGTTGATCTGCTTATAATCCCGGCACTTAGAAAAACTGGCTTTTCTTTCTGGGAGACATACTTCATAGCCATGCCGATAGGCACGATAGATCTGTTCATCCAGTACTATTTCTTCAGCTGGTTTAGAAAAGAAGTTGTACTGAGAGCACTCAAAAAGAAGGCGGCCCAAGAAGGTTTAGTCAAGGAAGGTGTTGAGTTGGTGCAACAAGTACGACGGCAAAACCACGGAGTTTCCACCAGTATAAGAGATTACTGTTTCAAAGTTTATGCTTCGGCCACGGATCGGAGCAATAAGACTGTCAAAAAAATTAAACGAGGTGGTCATGTAGCAATGCTCATTCTCGGTCTAGAACCGTGGATATATGGCGGGCGTTTATTGGGAGTAGTTAATTGCAGCGCCATTGGATGGAAAAGCGGTCTTTACTCACTGGCTTTAGGAAATGCGATACGTATGGCAGGTATAGTTGTCGTCTGGGATTTCATTCTCTCGTTTTTCTAAACCTAAAAGAGCTCTCACGAGCTCTTTATTTCTTTTCTTCGATCTCTTTTTTAATATCCTTGATAAAATCATCTATATCCATGGCCCCCTTATCTCCTTCCCCTCTTTTTCTGACAGCTACGACCTTATCCTTCTCTTCTCTCTCTCCAATAACCATGACGTACGGCATTTTTTGGATTTCGGCTTCTCGTATTTTTTTGCCAATCGTTTCGTTGTGACTATGAAATTCTGCTCTGATGTTCTCGTCCTTCAATTTTTCGTAAACTTTCTTAGCATAATCCAATTGTGCATCAGTAATATTCGCTACTGCCACCTGGACGGGGGAGAGCCAAACCGGAAGCTTGCCTTCGGTATGTTCCAATAAAACACCTATGAATCTCTCAAATGAACCGAATATGGCCCGGTGAATAATCCAGGGCATCTTTTTGTTCCCGTTCTCATCTGTATAGTATGTTTCGAATTGTTTAGGTAGCATGACCAGATCCAGCTGAGCAGTGCCCATCTGCCAATCTCGGCCCTGGGAATCATTTAAATGGGCCTCTACCTTGGGTCCGTAGAATGCGCCCTCTCCTTTGGCAATTTCGTACTTAATACCTGATTTCTTTAAAGCATCCTCTAGGGCAGCCTCGGCCTCTTCCCATTCTTCTTTGGTCCCTAGCGCTTTTTTGGGCCTGGTCGCGAGTGTATAGCTAGTCTTGAAGCCGAACATGTTATAAAAATCGTCGATAATTTTAACTATTCTTGCAATTTCGTGCTCAACCTGTTCAGGAGTGAGATAAATATGCGCATCATCCATGGTCATCTGTCTGACTCTAAATAGACCGCCTAGAGTTCCGGAAAGCTCATTACGATGCAGCCGACCTATCTCGGCCAGTCTGAGCGGTAATTCACGGTAGCTGCGCACTTTGGAATTAAAAATATAGGTTGATTCCGGACAGTTCATCGGCTTTATTACCAGATGTTCGTTCTTGTCTCTTGGATTATCGAAATAGAACATATTCTCTCGGTAATGCTGCCAATGTCCGGATTTTTCAAAAACTTCTTTCTTGACTAGTATGGGAGTTGAAACTTCGTGATAACCTTCTTTGTCATTTATCTCTCTAGCGATTTTTTCAAGCTCTCTGAAAATAATCATTCCTTTCGGATGCCAAAATGGCACTCCTGGAGCGACTTCGTGGAAACTGAACAAATCTAGCTCTCGACCGATATCTCTATGGTCGGTTAGTTTTGGAGTTTCTTTTGGACTCTCTGCCTTTGCCATAATAGAAATCGTATCAAAAATACAGGGACAAATAAACCCTGGTTAACCCGGGCTTATGTTTGATTAATTTGGCGTAGCAATCGGCCTGACCTCATCACAGAGTAGTTTGGGAATACCGTCGCGATCATTGAGTTTACCACGAACAATGACAATGCTGTTCTCCTGAAAAGCGTCAGGGTTCATTTCAAGAATATTCGGAAAGACTACCACCTCTATCTTTGAGGTAAGGTCTTCCACCCAAGAAAACGCCATTGGTTTGCCAGTCTTGGTCAGGATCTTCTGGATCTTCGTAACCATACCGCCAATCTTTACGGATGTACCACTTCTCTTCGGAATATCTTTTATCTTTATCAATCCCTTTTCAAAATCCAATTGCTGCTGATAATCCTTCAGGGGATGATCGGAGATGAATAATCCCAAAAGCTCTTTTTCCCACATCAGTTTCTCCCAGCGAGAAGCAGCCTCTACTTCCTTCATCCGCAAAGGAGGCAGGATCACTTCCGCATTGGGACCGTCAAACAAACTTACCTGTCCCGTAGATCTGGCCTTGTTGCTCTCTTTTGAGTAGTAGAGGAGTTGCTCCGTGTTCGCCAGTAAAGTCGCTCTTTCGCCAAAGATCTCCATAGCTCCACACCTAATCAAGCTCTCCAGAGACTTCTTGTTCAAATCCCTGCTCTGGATCCTACTGACAAAATTATCTACGCCATCAAACTCTCCGTTATTTTTTCTTTCATCAATTATTACTCTGACAACATTCGCTCCAACGTTCTTTATTGCTGCTAAGCCGAATCTAATTTTGTCTTTACCCACAACGGCGAATTTTTCCAGACTCTCGTTGATGGCCGGGGCCAAAACTTCAATGCCCATGCTCTGACATTCTTCAATTAAGAAAGCGACTCTTTCTATATCTCCGGCATCGGAATTCAGCAAAGCAGCCATAAACTCATTCGGATAGTTGGCCTTAAGATACGCCGTATGGTAGCCGATCGTGGCGTAGCAAACAGCATGAGATTTGTTAAATCCGTATCTGGCGAATGGTTCTATGAAATCCCAGACTTGATTCGCTGTCTGCTGATCTATATTGTTATCAACCATGCCTTTTATCAGCTTGTCTTTTTGTTCATCCAGTAGACTCTTGATCTTTTTACCGACAGCCTTTCGAAGAGTGTCCGCTTGGGGCAACGTGAATTTAGCCAAAGCCTGGGCGACAGCCATCAGCTGTTCCTGGTAAACCATGATCCCGTAGCTGTTCTTCAATATCGGCTCCATTAACGGATGAAGATAGGTAACCTTTCTACGTCCGTGTTTACGTTCGATGTATTCCTCGACCATTCCTGCATCCAAAGGACCGGGACGATAAAGGGATATCATGACAATAATGTCATCAATACTGGTTGGCTTGAGATTCTTAAGGTATCTTTTCATGCCAGATGATTCCAACTGAAATACACCTGTGGTTTTTGCCGCCCGTAAGAGCTTGAAAGTCTTTGGATCGTCGAGAGGTATGTGGTCAAGATCAATTTTTTTGCCGTGGTTGCGCTCTACTGCCTCAAGAGTTTGCTGAATAATGGTCAGGTTTGAAAGTCCCAAGAAATCCATTTTTAAAAGTCCGAGATCTTCAATCGCATGCATCTCATACTGGGTAATGATATCGTTTTCTTTGGTACCTTTCTGAAGCGGTAAATATTCGGTAAGGGGTTCAGGACTGATTACGACCGCACAAGCGTGAGTGGAACAATGTCTTGCCACACCTTCAAGCCTTACCGCCGAATCAATGATCGTTTTGACATCCGGGTTTGTTTTGTAAAGCTGCCTCAACTCTTCCACTTCCTCTACTGCATTCAATAGTGCGCCCTTCTTTTTGCCCTGATTGGGGATGAACGGGACCAACTTGGCTATTCTGTCGCAAATCTCGTAAGAATAGCCCAGGGCCCGACCAGCGTCTCTAACACTGCCGCGGGCGGCCATGGTACCGAAGGTAATAACTTGGGCGAAATGATCTTTACCATATTTATGCCTGACATATTCGAAAACCTCACCCCTTCGGGCATCATCTAAATCAATATCGATATCGGGCATGCTGACACGCTCAGGATTCATGAAACGCTCGAAAAGCAAGTCGTATTTCAAGGGATCAATGTTGGTAATTTTGAGCAGATAAGAGATTATACTGCCGGCTGCTGAACCACGGCCCGGACCGACTATTATCCCGTTCTTCTTGGCCCAGGTGATAAGGTCCTGGACGATAAGAAAGTATGAGGCAAAACCGGTCTTGGCGATAACCGAGATCTCATAATCCAACCTGTCCATGATCTTCTTATCATTTTCTCCTCCCGGGTAGCGGTCAGAAATTCCTTTGATGCACAGTTCGCGCAGATAGCTGTCGTTGTCATAACCTACCGGCAGAGGAAAGGGCGGTAATTGTGACTTACCAAATTCAATCTCCACCTTACAACGGTCGGCTATCTTAGCCGAATTTTCGATGGCCTCGGGAATTTCTGAAAACTTTTCCGCCATTTTCTCGGGAGACAAAAGGGAAAAGTCATCATTCCTTAAGGTCAGCCTGTCTTTATCACCAACCTCGTTGCCAGTCTGCACAGCTAGAAGAACATCATGAGCGTGAGCGTCCTCAGATTTTAAATAGTGCGAGTCTTGGGTGGCTACCATGGGAATACCGGTGTCTCGGGACAGCTCAATTAATTTCTTGGTGACAATATTTTGTTCTTCAAGGTTGGGATGCTGCTGGACTTCGATATAGAAATTGTCTTTACCGAAAATATCCTGATACTCCAGAGCCAGCTTCTTAGCTTTGTCATCCTGATTAGTCAGCAAAGCGCGAGAGATCTCTCCACTAAGACAGGCAGACAATGCGATTATACCTTCACTATGCTCGCGAAGGAGATTCTTATCGACTCTGGGTTTGTAATAAAAGCCTTCCAGGTGAGCGGCGGTAACAAGTTTAATTAAATTTTTGTAGCCGGTATTGTTAGCGGCTAAAAGCACAAGATGATAGTAGTTCCTGCCGGTGGAGCTAGGCCGCTTGTCGTGCATGTTATCGGTAACATACATCTCGCAGCCTATGATCGGTTTGATACCGGCCTTAGTAGCCTTCTGATAGAATTCTATCGCTCCATACATCACGCCATGGTCAGTGATCGCCACGGAATCCATACCTAGTTCTTTCGTGTGTTCCACCAGTTCGTCTATTCGTGTAAGACCATCGAGAAGAGAGTAGTGGGTATGGGTGTGCAGGTGAACGAATCTCATAAACCAATTCTAACATCTGGCTGCCACATACCTCAATACGGCTTTTGTGTGGACAACTGCCCAAAACTTGCCTAAATATCAAATCTCTGATATAAAGTACTCACTATGGGAGTCCCGAGATCACATTCTACGCGCGGACAAAAAGGGAGAAGACGCAATCATTTGTCACTAAAGAAATTAGTGCTTGTTTTGTGCACCCATTGCGGTAAGTCAAAGTCTCAACACCTTGCCTGTAAATATTGCGGTTTTTATGGAGACAAAGAAGCGGTTAATGTGCTCTCACGCGAGCTTAAGAAAAAAGAGAAACAAAAACAAGCTCGCAAATAAATCTTTTTTAACATCATGGCATCAAGACATCTATCAAGGAGCGTTGCAATGCAATCTCTCTACGAGTGGGACTTTAAGGGTAAAAAAACTGGAGATCTCCAGAAAATTATCGAACATAATATTAAAGAGTTCGCCCCCGGCATAGAGAACCAGGAATTCATCTTCGATCTGGTTAACGGCACTCTCAATAAAATGGTAGATATAGACAAGATCATAGAGAAAGCCGCGCCCCAGTGGCCCATAAATCAGATAGCTATGGTAGACAGGGCTGTCCTGCGTCTAGGTATCTATGAGCTTCTTTTCGGCAACCGAGAAGAAGTACCACCCAAGGTAGCCATCAATGAATCAATTGAGCTCGCCAAAACATTCGGCGGCGATGCTTCAGGCAAATTCGTCAACGGTGTCTTGGGTACTATCTATCGAGAGATAGGTGAACCGGGCAAAGATGATGCTCCGCCCCAGAAAAAAGTAGAAGAAGAAAAAGAAAAAAAACAAGAATAGTAATAATACAAAATATAACGAATTATCAATCACGAATTATGCAGACACAAAAATGCGCACATGATTCTTGATTCATGACTCGTCCATAACAAATGGATACTGAAAAACTCTTAGAACTGGAAAGTAAAATTGGGTTACAATTTAATAACCGCGACATGCTACTTCAGGCACTCACTCATCGCTCTTATATAAATGAAAACCCGAAGTGGCACCTGGACCACAACGAACGTCTGGAATTTTTGGGAGATGCTGTTCTAGAGTTGGCGGTCACGGAATATCTTTACAAAAACTACCCCAACCCGGAAGGAGATCTAACTAACTGGAGGGCAGCTTTAGTTAACTCCATCATGTTAGCTAAGATCTCGGAAAAAATTAATCTTAACGACTATCTTCTTTTGTCTCGTGGGGAAGCCAAGGATACCGGCCGAGCCAGACAATACATTCTGGCCAATGCTATGGAAGCGGTCATTGGCGCCATATATTTGGACAATGGTTATGAGAACGCAGCAAGCTTCATAACCCGATTCATACTTGATGAATTGGACCAGATACTGGAAGGGCAGACATACAAAGATTACAAGAGTAGATTCCAGGAGGAATCACAGGACAAGCTCGGAATCACGCCTACATATGAGGTAATGAAAGAGTGGGGACCAGATCATGCAAAGAATTTCCAGATCGGCGTATTTCTTGAAAAAGAGCTAGTAGCCAAAGGCTCAGGACCCTCTAAACAGGAGGCCCAGCAGGCTGCGGCAGAGGCTTCCCTGAAAAAAAAGGGCTGGGTTGTATAAATATTAAAATATGTTACTCTATTGAGACTATTTAGACATGTTAAAGATACGATTACAAAGAATAGGTAAGCGCGGTCAGGCATATTTCAGGGTCGTGGTTACCGAAAAAACTACTAAACCAAAAGGTAAATACCTTGAACTTTTAGGTTCTTACGACCCCCACAAGAAAGAACTCACGGTCAAAGCCGACCGAATCAAATACTGGATGGGAGAAGGTTCTCAGCTTTCTCCAACCGTCAATAACCTGTTAGTTGGAAGGAAGATAATCGAGGGTGAAAAGGTTCAGGTCTGGAAGCCTAAGAAGAAAAAAAGTAAAGAGGCTGAGACAACGGCTCCGGAAGCGGTAAGCAAAGCTCCAAAGCAAGAGGAAGCGAAAGAACCTGAAAAAGAAGCTAGTGAACCGACTAAAAAAGAGGAAGAAGCCGTTCCAGCTCAAAGCTAGTATTGACACTTTCTAAGAATATTGCTAAAATTTAAGCGCAAGGTCGAGGTCAACGACTACAGAGAAAGTAGTTTTTCGTCTGACACTTCCGAATTCTTCGAGAACTGTAAGGGGGAATTTATTTAATCTGTATATAGCATGGCTAATTACACTGATAGGGAATTCGTTGAGTATGTTGTTAAACAAATAGTCAACAAGCCCGATAACGTAGAAGTTACGAGAAAGACTGACGAGATGGGAGTCCTGATTGAAGTCAAAGTAGATCCCGAAGATATGGGTCTCTTGATCGGACGAGCCGGTTCAACCGCTAAAGCTGTCAGAACTTTGGCAAGAATCGTCGGTATGAGAAACAATGCTCGTGTCAATCTCCGAATAATTGAACCAGAGGGCAGTACTCGACAGCCGAAACAAGAAGGAGAAAAAACAAAGAACGTCGAGGATGTTGTAAATGACCTCGGAATGTAACTAATAATTCCAAACCTAAAATCCTCCGCTCCAGCGGAGGTTTTTAGTCAAAGATGTAAATGAAACGTTTTGATATATTCACAATTCTGCCTAATTTCTTCCAAGGATTCGTAAACGAATCTCTTTTGGCGCGCGCGCAAAAGAAAAAAATCTTGAAAATAAACGTCCACAACCTGAGAAAATGGACCAAGGACAAGCATAAGACAGTCGACGACAAACCTTTCGGGGGAGGCGTTGGTATGGTCTTGAAGACTGAACCGATATTAAAGGCTGTGAAACAGGTCAAACAGAAAAACAAAAAAGCCAAGGTTGTTCTTTTCTCGCCTCGCGGAAAGAAATTTGATCAAAAGATGGCGGAAAAATTCGCCAAACTGGATCAGCTAATACTAATCAGCGGCCGCTATGAAGGGGTAGATGAGCGCGTGGCTAGATATATTGCCGACGAGGTAATCTCGGTAGGCGACTACGTGCTTTTCGGCGGCGAAGTGCCTGCGATGATTGTGATTGAGGCAACTTCGCGAATAATTCCCGGGGTCATAGCTAAAGAAGAGTCGTCCCGCAAGCTCGACCACCCTCAATACACTAGACCTGAGGTCTTAGAGATAGGAACCAAGAAAAGACGGGTTCCTAAAGTCCTCCTTTCGGGAGATCATAGAAAGATAAAAGAGTGGCGGGAGAAAAATACCAAAAAGTTGAGATAGAGACGGGTTTGTGAAATAATTCAGCTATGAAAAGCGAGCTTGAACAATTTATAAAAAACTCTAGCCTATCCGATGAAGACAAGAATTTGTGGTCTTTAGTCCTTGGCAAACTGAACGACGAACAGGCTAAAATATTTTCCGATTTTATAGAAGACAAAGAAGAGAATCTTCACCTAATTACCCAGAATATCAAAGCTAAAAAAGAAGCCCTTGAAAAAGGCGACGAAAAAATGATGGAAGACATCCTAGAACAAGAAGAAAATGACTAAAGAAAAATTTCCTACAGCCGAACAAGGAGAAAATAATTCCACCCATGAAAAAGCGGCCAATCTTTGGAATAAAATGGCCGAGAGAGAAGCAGAGTCCAAAGCCCCTACCAAAAAATGGGCAGCTAATCTGATGGCAACAGCAGCTGTTGGATTAATACTTCTCACACCAGGTGCAATGGGCAACAAAGCTGAGGCTCAAGGATTCAGGGGTAGAGTCACGAGCAAGATCTTCAGAACTGGAACATTTGAGGCAAGTAGCGCTATCGACAGATCCATGAACCAAAAAATAGATAAGCTTGAGAACGACTATGTTAAAAAGCTTGGTGAGCTAGGCCGCATGAAAGCCGAGGCTTACCAAGAATACGGCCCTAAAATTAGGAACGCGAAAGTAGACTCGGAACGTGAATCTTTGGAAAATGAGTACCAGACAGAGTTAGGCAGAATAGCTCAAGCTAAAATAGACCTGAGACAGGCCTATGAAAAGGAAAAAAGAAACTTGAGGATGAAAAAGGAGGTTGCCAGCTCAATATTCAGAGGTCTACGCGGATATTAAAGGTCAAAAATATAGCGGTATTGACCGCAACAGACCGATAGATTATACTTCATATAACAATGGTTCAATAAATTAATAACAATTTTATTGAGTTTTTTAACACTCGGGATTGCCTTCAAGTCATTGAGAGCAATCCCGAGTGTTATTAGATAGCACATTCAAAAATGAATAAGTAAGAAATTATTAGCACACGTGATTTCTTACTGTTAACTAGACCTATTCTCCTATTTAAAATTCCGCCAGGAAATTTAAATAGGTTCTTTATGAGAGTTTGATCCTGGCTCAGGATGAACGCTGGCGGCGTGGATAAGGCATGCAAGTCGCACGAACTATTTCTTGAACAAAATGCGATTACATCAAGTTTTGGAATTTAAATATGTTAGTGGCGAACGAGTTAGTAACACCTTGGTACGTACCCCGAAGACGGGCATAACCAGCCGAAAGGTTGGCTAATTCCCGATAGTCTCGCAAGAGTAAAGGAGCAATCCACTTTGGGAGCGGCCTAGGTCCTATCAGCTTGTTGGTGAGGTAATAGCTCACCAAGGCTATGACGGGTAGGGGGTGTGAGAGCACGATCCCCAACGAGGGAACTGAGACACGGTCCTTACATCTACGGATGGCTGCAGTCGAGAATATTCGACAATGGGCGAAAGCCTGATCGAGCGACGCCGCGTGCAGGAAGACGGCCTTCGGGTTGTAAACTGCTTTTACGTGGGAAGAAATTTGACGGTACCACGGGAATAAGGGGCTGCTAACTCTGTGCCAGCAGCAGCGGTAATACAGAGGCCCCAAGCGTTATCCGGAATTACTGGGCGTAAAGGGCAAGTAGTCGGTTTTTGTAGTCTGATGTTAAATCTCGCGGCTCAACCGTGAGACCGCATTAGAAACGCAAAAACTAGAGCAAGTCAGAGGCAAGCGGAACGTGTGGTGTAGCGGTGAAATGCATTGATATCACACGGAACACCAAAAGCGAAGGCAGCTTGCTGGGGCTTTGCTGACGATCAATTGCGAAAGCGTGGGGATCAAAAAGGATTAGATACCCTTGTAGTCCACGCCCTAAACGCTGCAGACTAGCTATTGGGAGCATCGACCCTCCCGGTGGCGCAGCTAACGCGTTAAGTCTGCCGCCTGGGAAGTACGATCGCAAGGTTAAAACTCAAAGGAATAGGCGGGAGCTCGCACAAGCGGTGGATCATGTGGTTTAATTCGACACTGAGCGAAAAACCTCACCAAGGCTTGACATGCTAGTGAAAGCCTCGGGAAACCGAGGCCTCCGCAAGGCACTAGCACAGGTGCTGCACGGCTGTCGTCAGCTCGTCAGGTGACTGGTTCCCTTAAGTGGGGAAACGAGCGTAACCCCTGTTGTCTGTTACAAGTGTCAGACGAGACTGCCAGGGTTGACCTGGAGGAAGGCGGGGATGACGTCAAGTCAGCGTGGCCCTTTGATGCCTTGGGCTACACACATGATACAATGGGAAGTAACAATGGGTTGCCAAGCCGTAAGGCGGAGCTAATCCCATCAAACCTTCCCCCAGTTCGGATAGGAGGCTGCAACTTGCCTCCTTGAAGTTGGAATCGCTAGTAATCGCAGATCAGCACGCTGCGGTGAATACGTTCTCGAGCTTTGCACTCACCGCCCGTCAATGCAGGGAAGCCGGGAATACCCGAAGGTCCGTGTTTATTCGTGGAACTACGGTAGGCTCGGTGACAAGGCATAAGTCGTAACAAGGCACGGCTAGCGGAAGCTGGTCGTGGATCACCTCCTTTCTACTTCAAAAAATCTGCTTAAAGCAGGTTGCGAAATAGAATTAAGTGTCGGTATAGCTTATGCTCTGTTTGTTTGTCGATAGACGATCACAGAGCATGGACTATAGCCAGCCGATATGGCTCAATCTATCGGCGTTTGCATGAGTCGAAAACATGCAAAATGAATTGTGTCTGGTTAACAGTAAGAGATCGTGTAATACAAAACCCGCTTTTTGCGGGTTTTGTATTTTGAAGATTAGATTATTTTATCTGATAGGTAATATTTACATTCACCACTATCTCATTCTCTCCGGTAGGTATCGAAGGTCCTCCGCCACCTATGCCCACGCTGCTGTCAAACGCTCTTTCAAATATCACGAGACCACCGGTACTTTCAGAAAAATTAACAATTCTGCCGAGCTTTATACCGAGTTGATCTTTGAGATTATCGGCTTTTTCCTTGGCATTTTGTATGGCCATTTCTCTGGCTTGCTTCTTGAGTTCCTCGGGTTCATCGATCTGAAAACTCAAACTGTTAACTTGATTGATTCCGGCTGTGACCGCTCCATCTAAAATACCACTCACGTTATCCAAATCTCGGATTTTAACCTCGAGTGTTTGGTTGACCTGGTAACCGGTAATCTCTGGCTGTCCTAGTCTAGGATAGGTGTATTGCGGGAAAATATTGTATGAGACTGTCTTGATGTCTTTATCGTCAATATTTTGATCTTTCAAAAAATCAACAACTTTTTCCGATTTCTCTGAATTATCATCTTGAGCTCTTTTGGAAGTTACCGCCTTGGTTACGATCGCGAGACGAACCAAAGCAATGTCGGGTTTTGCTAAAACTTTTCCTTCACCGCTGAAAGACACCGTATTAGAGGTCGCGGCAGTATTCAGCTTGTGATTGGTGCTAACAATTACAAACGCAGAAAGAATAACCAGAAATATTAATCCCGACCAATAAAGAATTTTTTTATACATATTTGTCATAGTTAATTATTTAAAAATCGTAATTACCGATTTTTTCCGACTCTAATGATTTCAGCACAAATGGGGATTCGGCATAAAACTTTAATTCCGCGCTTAACCCCATATTATCCCGAACATACAAAACTATATCTTCAGTTTCCGGAGGTACGGATATTACTCTAATCTGCTTGATCTCGCTAAATGACTTTAGATGAGCAATGTCCTCCATGGCAATAACAGCTCCTGTGATTAGGTTATCAATAAACTCAAGCGAAATATCTGAGTCAGATGTGTTATAAAATCTGACCTCGCTCGGATTAATGGTTTCTAATTTGTAATCTTCGTTATTATCACCCCACCCCTCAATCTCTGAGTCAAAATCAAACCTTTCAATATCTTTCTCCTTGGGCCACAACTTCTTTGGCCTTGGAAGCCCTGGAACCCGCCTTGCTTCCGGTTCTTGAGTTACGCCTAATCTCTTTCTCTCATATTCCTCTTCCTGGGTAGCTTTCTCAATACCTTCCAGCCTTCTGTTTAATTGACTCCCGGTAGGAGTTGGTATTTCGGGCCACAACTTCTTTAGCTTTGGAGGTCTTGGACGCCGAATCCCTTCCGGTTCTTGAGTTACGCCCAACCTTTTTCTCTCAGATTCCTCTCCTCGGGTAGCTTCCTCGATGCCTTCCAGTCTTCTGTTTAGTTGATCTCTTGTAGGAGTTGGTATCCTTGGTGGAATTTCCTTTTTTCCCATGCTGTTATATTATCAATTGTGAAATGAGAAAACAAGAACTCTATTTAATACTGGATAATATACGCAGCGCCCTTAATGTTGGGGCTATTTTCCGTACCGCTGATGCGTCAGCGGTAAACAAGATATTCCTCTGTGGCTACACGCCAACTCCGGAGAATGACAAAGTTAAAAAAACCGCGCTTGGCGCCGAGAAAACAGTTCCTTGGGAACATCGCTCACGAACCTGGCAGTTAATTAAGTTACTGAAGAAAAACGGAGTAATGGTCGTGGCCCTTGAGCAAAGTAGCGGATCGATTGATTATAGGAAATTAAAACCGAAGTTCCCCTCGGCGCTGGTAATAGGAAATGAAGTTAAGGGATTAAGTAAGAATATTTTAAAATACGCGGATAAAATAGTAGCCCTACCAATGTATGGCCGCAAGGAGAGTCTCAATGTCGCTGTCGCGACAGGAATAGCTTTGTATAAAATACGGGAATCTTTTTAGACGGCAGTGGCAGATCGTCAGACCTTCAAGTATAAACTTGATTAAAGACATCTCACTGCCTCCGAAGTTATGAAATTACCACGTAAAACACTTGAGCGTAATCTATTTAGCAATGGTTATTGTTCTATTGTCAGTATTGATGAGGTCGGCATGGCCTGCTTGGCTGGACCGGTTGTGGTTTGCGCTGTTTTGTTCAGCAAAAGTTTTTTCAAAAAGAGACACAAGAAACTGCATTGGTTACGCGATTCTAAATTACTGCTACCCCACCAAAGAGAGAAATTCGTAGCTGAACTCGTAAAAGAACGGGGTATGCGATTCCAGACCGCGTATTGTTTTCCAAAAACGATAGATAAAATAAATATATATCAGGCATCCAGGCTGGCTATGAGAAAAGCGATAGCTAGACTCTCCCCAAAAGAGAAATCAATAGTGCTCATTGACGGTCCCCACAAAATTAAAGGGGTAAATCTTGAACAGATCCCGGTAATAAAAGGGGACAGGAAAGTTTTCGCCATCGCCTGCGCCTCTGTTATAGCCAAGGTGACAAGGGATAGGATGATGAAAAGATATGCCAAAAAGTACCCGGTTTATGGATTTGAGAAACACAAAGGCTATAGCACTGAACTTCATAGAGCTCAATTGGCCCAACACGGTATTTGCCCCATCCATAGAAGATCTTTTGCACCAATAGCCAAACTACTGTAAAATATATGCATATGAGAAAAACAAAAGTCGCCATAAACGGTTTCGGGCGAATCGGCAGAATCTTCTTTAGGCAGGCATTTGGTAATCCAAAACTGGATTTTGTTGCCATAAATGACCTTGGTTCACTGGAGAACTTAGCATACCTTCTAAAATACGACAGCGTATACGGCAATTATGATAAAAGTGTTGAAATAAAAAATGGCAAGTTGGTTGTCGACGGCAAAGACATTGAGTTTATACAGGAAAAAGAGCCGGGCAATCTCCCTTGGAAAAAACTTGATGTAGATATTGTCGTAGAATCAACCGGGGTCTTCGAGTCACGCGATGAGGCCGCGCCCCACTTAGACGCTGGAGCAAAAAGGGTGGTGATAACGACACCCGCTAAAGATGAGATAACTCCAACAGTCACTCCCAATGTTAATGTTGATGCGTTAAAATTAGATAAAATCACTTCCAATGCTTCTTGCACCACAAACGCGGCCACTCCGGTAATGTCTGTCATGATGGTAGAGCCGGGAATTAAAAAAGCTGCGCTCAATACCGTTCACGGATATACTGCAACTCAAGGCTTAGTCGATGGTCCAGATCCTCGCAACAAAGATTTTCGACGCGCCAGAGCTGCAGCGACAAATATCGTTCCCACATCAACCGGAGCGGCATTGGCAACAACCAAGGCCATTCCAGAATTGAAAGATAAATTTGACGGGATCGCCTTAAGGGTACCGGTACTGTCCGGTTCGATCATGGACTTTACTTTTCTTGCATCAAGACCAACCTCGGTAGAAGAGGTAAATGAAATTTTTAAAAAGGCCGCCCAACAAGAAAACTGGAAAGGTATTTTAACAGTCACCGAGGAACCACTGGTTTCTTCTGATATTCTCGGTAATCCTCACGGTTCAATAGTTGATCTGTCCATGACAAGAGTGATAGACGGAGATTTGGTTAAGGTGCTGTCTTGGTACGACAATGAGTGGGGATATGGCGCCATGCTTATCAATCACGTACTTACGGTCGCACAGTTGTTTGAATAAAAAACACCACCCGAAAAATTAATCGGATGGTCCTAAATCTGGCTTTCCGTGTCAAAAAGTACTAAAGTATCCTTATTTACGAAAGCATAATAACCGTTAAATTTACCATTTTGGCCACTCAGTACAGTAGCGTTGAGTGAATTGCCATTTTCCATAACACTTTCCATCGCTTTTGTCTTATTAGAAACAAAGCCTTCGCTGAAATTAATAGGGCCGATCTTCATTAAACGTAATGATAGTTCAAGATCAAATTCACCTTTTTGGTCGGGGAGATAGAATTTCTGGCCAACTTCCAGGCTGCCAAATCTCTGCATTATTCTTCCCCCTATAAAATTTAAAGAGTCTTATCAAATTATGTCACATTATATACACGAAGACAAAATTAAAGAACTCGAGGTAAAGGCCAATGAAATAAGGCAATCAATAATAGAATCACTGACTGCAGCTGGCTCTGGTCATACCGCCGGACCCCTTGGCATGGCAGATGTTTTTACTACTTTCTACTTTCATATCCTTAACCACGATCCCAAAAATCCGGATTGGGAGGATAGGGATAGGCTCATACTGTCCAATGGTCATATTGTTCCCGTCAGATACGCTGCGATGGCTCATGCGGGATATTTTCCAATAAAAGAATTGCTTACTCTTAGAAAATTAGGTTCGAGACTGCAGGGACATCCAGAGAGAGAGAAGCTGCCCGGAGTCGAAAGCGTCTCCGGTCCTCTAGGGTCGGGACTTGGCCAAGCCTGCGGTATCGCCTACGGAGCCAGGATGGATGGCAAAAAATTCCGAACTTATTGTTTCATGTCAGACGGAGAACATGAGACCGGTAATCTTTGGGAGTCAGCTATGTTTGCGGGTAAGAATAAACTGTCCAATTTAACCGGCTTGATCGACAGAAACAATATACAGATTGATGGCATGACTGAAGATGTCATGCCCCTTGAACCGCTGAGAGAAAAATATGAGGCATTCAACTGGCATGTGCTAGATATAGATGGGCACAATATTGAAGAAATTGTCGATGCTGTCGAACAGGCAAAAGCCATCTACGAGAAACCGACTTTAATAATCGCTCATACGATCCCGGGCAAAGGCGTACCGGAGATGGAATTCGACTATCGATGGCACGGCAACCCTCCCGGTAAAGGCCCGGATGATAAAACACCCAAAGAAGAACAAGGAAAAAAGTTTCTTGAAAAATTAAGAACTTTGGGAGGAAAGATACAAAGTGAACATCAGTAATATTAAGTCTCTGTACGCAGAGTGTCGGGAAGGAGGTGTAATATATGCACGGACATCATAAATGCGGACATCACTGGCTGGCTAAGTTGTTAATCCTTTTAGCCTGGGTTTCCGCACTTGGTTTTTGGATAGTGGCTTTTTCAGACAAGACAATAGTATGGGGCATGGATGCTCAACAGCTATTCAGTAATGTGGTCATATTCGCTATTTTAGCGTTTAGCACCAAGTTCTGTGGCTGTTACGGTGGTAGCAAAATGACAGATAGTAAGAGTTGTAATTGCGCTTGCGGTAGCTGCGAAGGCGGCAAATGCAAAGGCGGTCATGGAGACGGACACCAACACATGTAGTTTTAGTTTTTTACGGTCCGCCTCTCTTTTGAGGGGCGGGTAAATAAGAAACTAATAAAAGGTCCCCATATCACAAAGAGATCCTCAATTTCCGCTGGCTTTTAAAGAATTCTTGGAAAGAGAGGGTTACGATGTTACTATCATAAGAAAAGAACTAGATGAAGAAATATTTAACATACTTAAGGCTTTTCCGCCGGATAAAAGCAAAGACAATATTTTATCCCGTCTTCCAAAGATGAATTATCTGGAAAAAACATACATTCTAAAAGAGTTAAAAAATATCGATAAAAATGATTAATCCCAAGGTATATTTAGTAGATAATCCTACAGACAAAGAAAGTCTGGAGATGAAACCAACCCGAGACGGATACGGTAAGGGCCTAGTTGAAGCTGGGGAAAAAGACGAACGCATAGTCGTTCTATGCGCCGACCTATCTGAATCTACACGCTCGCACTGGTTCGCTGAAAAATTTCCGGAAAGATTCATTCAGCTTGGGGTGGCTGAACAAAACATGGCAACGGTTGCCGCCGGGTTAGCTAACTACGGTAAAATTCCCTTCATTTCTTCATACGCCGCCTTTTCGCCAGGGCGTAATAACGAACAGATAAGAACAACTATCGCTCTCAACAACGTCCCCGTTAAAATTGGCGGTGCTCATGCCGGAATCTCGGTAGGTCCCGACGGTGCTACACACCAAGCCCTTGAAGATGCGGGATTAATGCGCATGCTGCCCCGCATGACCGTGCTTGTACCTTGTGATGCGATTGAAGCGCAAAAAGCGACGGTCGCTGCAGCGCAATTGCCCGGTCCGGTATATATCAGGTTCGGTAGGGAAAAATCGCCGGTCTTCACCACCGAAAAAACACCATTTGAAGTTGGTAAAGCCCAGGTATTCCGAGAAGGTAAGGATGTCACCATTATCGGCGCCGGTATGTTGATGCACAATGCTCTTGTTGCCGCCGAAGAGCTTTCAAAAGAAGGAATCGACGCAACCGTGATAAACTCACCCAGTTTAAAACCCTTTGATACAGACACCCTGTCAAACTCCGCTAAGAAGACGGGAGCGGTAGTCAGCGTAGAAGAACATCAAATTGCCGGGGGATTAGGATCTATAGTTGCTGAGGCTCTGGCTTTAAATCATCCGACACCTCAAGAGTTCATAGGCGTTCATGACAGGTTTGGAGAGTCTGGAGAACCAGACCAGCTGATAGAAGCCTTCGGGATGGGTGTAGAGTCAATAAAAGAAGCCGTAAAAAAAGTAGTTTCAAGAAAAAAAACCGCTTAGCGGTTTTTTTTCTAAATCAGATCTTTGATCTTAGCCAGATCTTCTCTAAAGATTGGCTCCCAATTCATATTCCTCAAAATCGCCGCCGGGTGATAGACAACGAGAATATTTCGCCCATTTTTTTGTATAACGTTTCCGTGATTGGCAGACATACTTCCCTCTATGCCCAGCCCGGTCATAGAAATGCGCCCCAAAACAACGATTAGCTTCGGGTCAACAATATCTATTTCCTTCTCCAGCGCCGGCTTGAATTTTTCAATTTCCTCGGGAGTTGGGGTAAGTGTTCCGCCAGAGGCATCCTGCGGTCTGTATTTCACTATATTCGAGATATATAAATCGGATCTCTTCCAACCAAGTGTTTCCAGGGTGGCTACAAGTAGCTTACCTCCTCGTCCGACGAAAGGTTTCCTCTGGATTTCCTCGTCTTTACCTGGAGCCTCCCCGATCATCATGACTTTTGAGTCGGGTGAGCCGTCATTAAATACCAAAACCCTTCCTGGATAAGCCTTCTTAATGGCCTTAAAAATGTACTCCAGTTTTTGATTTTTACTCATATTTCTGGTATTTTAACATATATTAAATTATCTGAAAGGGTGCGTAGTTCAGTGGTTAGAACGCTGTCCTGATAAGACAGAGGTCGGAGGTTCGATTCCTCCCGCACCCACAGAAAACAGACCAGAGGTCGAAGGGTCTACATGTATTTTTTAAAAATTAATTTGCTCTTAAAATAAAAGATATGGAAAAAGAAATAATGAATCTTCCGGCCTCTAAACTGCCTTTGGTAGAAGAGGCTCAAGATAAAGGCGCAAGTCCGGATTTCCGCTCTTCTTTTCATTGGAGAGTTTTCCGCATAATGGCGGAGTTCGTCGATGGCTGGCAATTTTTGGCGGATTTCCAAAAAACCGTAACCTTTTTCGGTTCCGCAAGATTTGAAGAGGGAAACAAATGGTACGAAAAGGCAAGAAAACTTGGCAACATGCTTGCCAAGTCTGGTTTCGACATAGTTACCGGCGGAGGTCCGGGTATAATGGAAGCTGGTAATCGTGGGGCACACGAAGCCAAAGAAGAAGGCGGAAAATCAGCCAAGGGGATCGGCAGATCCATCGGACTGAACATCAAGTTACCGTTTGAACAGCGCATCAATCCGTACGTAGACATCGCGATTGCTTTCCACTATTTCTTCGTAAGAAAAGTGATGCTGTCCTATTACGCTCAATCCTATGTATTCTTCCCGGGCGGATTCGGAACATTGGATGAGGCATTCGAATTGATCACCTTAATCCAAACCAAAAAGATTCCAAAAATAACTATCCTCTTAGTAGGAAAAGAATATTGGGAACCTTTGATGGTCTGGGTCAAAGAAAGTGTTCACGATGAATTCCAGGCAATAGACGAAGAGGATATGGATATATATAAAATTGTCGATACTGCCGAAGAGGCCTATGAGATAGTAAAGGCCGCTCCGGAAAGGAAAAGGTTTTAAAAACTGCAAGGCGCCTGTGGGGCGCCTTGCTTGAAGGGCCTATAGCTTAGTGGTAGAGCACCCGCCTTGCACGCGGGAGATCGGGGTTCGATTCCCCGTAGGTCCACCAACTGTGATAAATTGCCGTGCGAACAGGAGGACTTGATAAAAATTTACGGATGTGGTTTAGTGACAAGATAACAATTTATCAAGATTGTCTATGTTAGATAATTTTGCTTTAATTAGATAAATGACAGACAACAATAACAAGCTCCTAGAAAAGGTAAATCTTCAAAAAATAGTCGAGGATGGGAAAAAAATCTACGAAGAAGAGAGAGAAAAATATGATACTCCTGAAAACAAAGGGAAATTTTTAGCTATTGAACCAGAAAGCAAAGATATGTTTATGGGAGATAGTAGTGCCGAGGTACTTATAAAAGCAAAAGAGAAACACCCAGATAAATTATTTTATGTAATTAAAATCGGACACGATTTTGCCGAGATAATGGCAAAAGCATTAACAGGTTGAGATGATACAAGGTAAATTCTATGGCAACACGCCAACAATCGAAGTTACTATGACATGGAAGGGCTTGGTACAGAGCCCTGAATTTATTTTAGATACAGGATTTACCGGTAGCCTATGGGTATCTCCAGAAATTGCAGACTATCTTGGACTAAAAATAGCAGGGTCTCAACCAGTTCGTGTTGCAGGAGATAAGATAGAAGATGTTCCAGTTTCTTTAGCGATAGTTGAAATGGAAAGTATTAAAATGCCTGTAACTGTGCTTGTCTCCGGTAATTTGCTTTTGGCCGGAATCGGTCTATTTACCACATTCGCATATAAAACAATAGTGGATTGTGTGAATAGAACGGCGATATTAGAAAAGGTGTAGAAAAATAGGCACTGGCTTCACTTCTTTTTTCTTTTTTAGATACTTGTTAAATCTAATTTTTGGTCAATTAGTAATATTCTGAAGCTGGTGCCAAACCACCAATTCCTTCAGGATTTGGTTCCAACTGAATCCCACGAGGTCTGCAAGTTGACTAATGCCACAGAAATGTGGTATAATATGGTTATGAAATGGAGTATAGAAGTAATAACGCCAATCATTATAATTGGCACAATAATAACGGCATTATTGGTAAAATACCCTCGTCTTTTTGTCATACCTATTACTTTACTGATATTTTATGCAATAGGTAAGTTTGCCGGTAAAAACTTTGGCAACTATAATGCGTGATAAAATAAAAGAATAGGTATGAACAAAAGACACACAGAAATAATTAAATATGGTCTGATAGCGATAGCCATTATTGTAGTCGGCTATTTTGTTTCTATAAGCAATGACCGTGGTTTATCAGAGAGAACGGCAATAAATAAAATAAAATCTGTCGAAGAATTAGGAAATGGGCCAAGTGGCTGGTCTTCCTATTTATCATCGGATAAAAGTTTTGTAGCCTATTTCCCAGAAGAAGTAGTAGTAGAAAAAGATGGTGATTTCATAACTTACGGATCTTCTGGGAAAAACATCGGCGAAGCTTATGCCGTAGAGGTTATACATGTGCCAGAAGATATAGTGAGAATATTAGAAAAAGACAAAGAATCAAAAAACACATTGTATGAAAACCGCCTAACTAGGTTATTAGAAACCCTACCGAAGGAAGAGAATTTTAGGGTGATTGATAAAATGTTTAAAACAGTAAATGGATTTTATTCTCTTCTGTTTGAAGTTCAGGGCGTCAATGCATATATCTCTAGTAGTGTATTTCTTTTTGAAAATACGCTTTATCAAGTAGTTGTGGCTGCTCCATCTAGACAGCAGGCATTTGATAATTACAATTTATTTATATCTAACTTTTCTGCCCTAAAGTAATATCGGGGGGTATTTATTCGAGATGGAGAAAATAATATGACTAAAGAAAACGACACGCTAAAAATAATATCTATAGCCTCTGGAATACTGCTTTTTGTAGCAATATTTTCTTGGCCTTATGACTACTATATGTTTCTTAGAGTGGCGATTTTCTTTGCTTCTATCTACCTAGTAAGTCAGTTAGAAAAATATGAAAGCTGGAGATGGGTATTTATTTTTATGGCAATTTTATATAATCCTTTATTTGAAATACATTTAACAAAGGGACTATGGGTTCCGATTAACATAGCATCAGCTTTGTTATTCTTCTCTGCTCCTAAGAAGTAATATTTTATGAATGAGAATATTAAAGATTCTTTATACGGATTAGCTGGGATAGGCTTTCTGATTTTGATAATTGGTGCCTTCGTATTATTGATTATGGGAGGAGCTAGATTATTCGAAATCCTCTATCCTATTCTAGAGAGAGTGAGTAGTATTGTTTGGGGTGTAGTTTGGCTGCTAGTATTTTTGTCTGTAATCCCTCGATTCAGAAATACTACTGGCAATGGAATTGTTCTCGGTACCTACATCACAGGCGCTATACTTTGGCTCCTGTCCTTTTATATTACGTACTCTTTATGGGGGTTCCTTGGGATATTTATAGGAGTCATGCTTATGGGATTTGGGGTCTTCGCTACCGCGATATTAGCTCTTATTTTTGATGGCCAAGGTATTCAAGCCCTCTATTTTGGTTTTGTTCTGCTTCAAATCTATTTGTTTAGAATGCTGGGTCATTGGATTATAACTAAATATAGACCGGGCAATAAACTTAAATAAGATCAGTAGCATGAAGATATCCCACAAATTTATTAATATCGATGGTTCAGAAGGCACTCGTTCCAACAGCGAGGATTTTGGAACTGTTGGGAGTAGGTTTCTTGGGAGAATCGTTGACATTGTTGGTGAAGACAATAAGGAATTGTTAGGAGAAATTACTAATTGTCTAAACAAGTATAACCAGGCAGATTACGAGAGAGCAAATCATTGTTTGTCTCAAATTATTAAAGCTAATCCATCAATCGCAGAAGAGTTGGAACCTTTTCAAGAAATATGTTCTAGGGTCTTATCTCGTGAGAAAAATGATGCTGACTATTTGTATGAAAAGTATTTGGATGATTTAAAGAATTGGGAAAGCAAATCATTTATATATAAATTATTCAATCATAATAAAAAACCTCATTCCCAGACAGGACTAGTGAACAATACTATTAAGATTAGGTGCAAATACTGTGGGCACTACACTTCTTACATTGGTCCATACACAGGGTTTGCCTATCTGGGTACTAATAATTGTGAAATATGCGATAGAGGATACCCAGCACCAACTGTCTATTGGGACAATATTGATGGACAAGCATATATTTATTATCGAGGGTCAGTGACTGAGGATGAGTTTTACAATGATTTTGAAAGAAAGCATGATGTTTCTCCTGGGCGAGATTATTTTATGGAGAAAAAATAATATGAATGAAGAAATGAAAAAAACGAAAACAATAAATTACGCCTATCTCACTGTGATGCTTGTGCTAGGGACGTACTTTATTTGGATTGAAGACTGGCTTTGGATTACAAAAATTATTATATTTGTTGCACTTGTTTTGGTCTTAAAATGGATTGTCTTCCCGAAGAAGAAATAAATAGACCTATTTCGATTTAAGAAGAAAACCCAAAAGTCCACTATTGCAGTTAGTGGATTTTTTGTTTGCAAGTAGGATACTGGAGTATGAACTTTGAGTACTCCGGAGAATATAATAGTTCATCGTCGTTCTTTGCGGTGAGTGTTTGCCGCTTTTTCTTTTCTGCAAATTATGCGAAAATCTGATTATACGCATTCTGCAACAAATTCACTTTTTTCAACGAAAATCCTGTATTTACATAGTGTCCCACCTGTTCGATGGTCGTCCCCTTAACTCCGCATGAAAACTATTGATGTAAGTACCGAGATAATAAACGAGAGTAATTGAAAATATCAAACATCAACAGTATGAATACCAAGCACAATCCACAAGTCTTTGAAGGATTAAATAATGAACAAGTTAAGGCGGTGAGGGCCACGGAAGGCCCTGTTTTAATATTGGCAGGAGCCGGTTCGGGCAAAACTAAAGCTCTGACCCATAGAATAGCCCACCTAATATCTTCCGGTGTAAAACCGGGGAATATCCTGGCAGTAACTTTTACCAACAAGGCGGCTGGAGAGATAAAAGAAAGAGTCGCCAAAATTCTTCAGACAAGTAAAAAAGAATTAGATGTGCGCCTCCCATATATGGGGACATTTCACTCGATCTGTCTAAAAATACTCCGACAAGAAATAGATCAGCTTGGCTATGGAAAAAACTTCTTGATCTATGACGAGAGTGACCAGCTCGCGTTGGTTAAATCCACCATGCGCGATTTGGAAATAGATATTAAAAAATACAATCCCAAGGGAATGTTAAACAAAATATCAAAGCTTAAGAATGAGTTGGTCGGCTATGAGAAGTTTGAACAAAACGCCAAAGAATATATGGAGAAGATCGTCGCAAAAATATACACTTCCTATCAAACAGTTTTGAAAAAAAATAACGCTCTGGATTTTGACGACCTAATAATGCTCAGCGTTCTGCTGTTTAAACAGCATCCCGCCACTCTCTTAAAATACCAAAATAGTTTTCAGTACATTCTCGTTGATGAGTATCAGGACACTAACCCGGCACAATATGCCTGGGTCAACTTTCTTGCAGAAAAGCACAGAAATCTTTTTGTCATCGGCGATGATTATCAGAGCATATACCGCTGGCGACAGGCTGATATCCGAAACATTTTAGATTTTGAGAAGGACTATCCCGAGGTTAAGACAATATTCCTTGAGCAGAATTACCGCTCAACTAAAAATATCCTCGCCGCCGCAAACCATATCATTCTAAATAATAAAAATCAGAAGCATAAAAAACTATGGACCGAAAACCAGGAAGGAGGAAAGATTGTTCTTAAAGAGTTGCCCAACGAAAGATTTGAGGGTATGTATATAATAAAGTCGATATTGAAAAGCGCCGAGCAGGAGAAGAGTCTTAACGAGTTCACGGTGCTTTACCGCACACATGCTCAATCACGGTCAATAGAAGAGGCCTTGTTAAGAGTAGGCCTTCCGTATCGAATAATCGGTGGGGTTAAATTCTATCAAAGAAGAGAAATTAAAGATATTCTTGCCTATTTACGGTTAGCCCTTAATCCTCATGATGATGTCAGCTTTGAACGTATATACAATGTACCGATTAGAGGCATAGGGCGGACATCATTCGATAAACTACGAACTATGGCTGGCCAGAGTTCAAGTCTCTCTGATATCGCCAGAACTATAAGCGCGGATAATCTTGGCAAAAAACAAGTAGCTGCATTCCAGGGGCTGGCGGCATTGATTACGGACTTGGATAAAAAATCCTTCGATTTGAATCCTTCCGAGTTAATAAAGCGCCTACTCAAAAGAATTAATTATGAATCATACATCAATGACAAGAGTCCTGATGGAGAAGAAAGGTGGGAAAACGTTAAAGAGATCCTGACAGCTACTCAGAAATATGACCATAATCCACCGAGAGAAGGTTTAGAGAAATTCCTGGAAGAGGTGGCCCTGATTCAGGAAACCGACAAACTAACCAAAAAGGGGGCAGCTGTGAACCTAATGACTGTTCATTCAGCAAAAGGATTGGAATTCCCGGTAGTTTTTCTCATCGGCATGGAAGATGGCATCTTCCCTCATTCTCGTTCTTTCTTCGATCCACATGAGTTAGAAGAAGAAAGGCGTCTCTGCTATGTCGGAATTACCCGGGCCAAGGAACAGCTGTACCTGACATATTGCAAACAAAGAAATCTTTACGGTTCGGGACAAAACAATCCGCCATCAAGATTTATTTTAGAAATACCGGAAAATTTGGTTAATTTTTACCCCCTAACCAGCGGTGATGATTTTGATGAATTCATTGAATAAAATCAAAAGGGAACTCAAGGAGGCCGGGATAAAACCCAATAAACTGCTGGGTCAGCATTTTCTTGTTAGTGTCTCCATCTATGAGAGGCTAGTTAGCGCTCTTGATATACAGAAGGGTGATAAAATTTTAGAAGTTGGACCAGGCCTGGGCACTCTCACTGAACTTATCGCTAAACGAGGAGTAGAAATTTTAGCTATAGAGAAAGATAGAAATTTCATACCATTTCTAAAACACAAGTTTAAAAATCAGGAAAATGTTAAAATACTAGAAGGAGATATCTTAAAATTTGATCCCGAGAAACACGGACTTAAAAAAGGTGAATACAAAATTGTGGGAAATATTCCGTACTACCTGACGTCCCGGTTATTTCGAATTATCCTTGAAGAATGGCTACGGCCCGATCTTGCTGTATTCATGATCCAGAAAGAGGTTGCCCAAAGAATAGTTGCCAAACCTCCCCGAATGAGCCTGCTCGGTGTTTCAATACAATACTTCGCAAAGCCGGAAGTGATAGGCCGTGTTTCAAAATTTAGTTTTCATCCGGTTCCAAAAGTGGATTCGGCCATAATCAAATTGACACCACATAGCCGACCCCACGAGAAAGAGTACGATGAAAAACTGTTCAAGGTTTTGAAAATTGGTTTTGCCGGCAAACGAAAACAACTGATTAACAACTTTCACTCCGGATTTAAAAAGGATAAAAAAGAAGTCGAAGATAAATTAAATTCAATAAATATTAATCCTAAGAGAAGAGCGGAGACATTAACTATTGAGGAATGGCAAAAAATTACAAATACTTTCTATGGTTAGTACTCGGCAGTATCCTTTTAGCCTTAGCTTATCCGGGCTGGATTTTTGATCTTGGGTTCTTGGTCTGGATCGGCTTCATTCCGATAATCTATGCCCTAAATGGTCTTGTCTCATCTGGCAATTCTGAAAAGAAGGGTTGGTTAAAAAAGTCATTTTGGCTGGGATTTTTGGCAGGTTTAATATTCTTCCTGATAATATTTCGCTGGATGTGGTCAATATATCCTCTCGATACTTTCGACATTGAGAATAATTTAGTTTCATTATTGGCCGTATCCGGAATATACATACTTAGCGTTGCGGTCATGTCTTTGTTCTGGGGCTTGTTCGGGGTTGCTATAGGGTACTGGTCCTCAAAAAAACATCGGCTGTTGGGTTGGGTATTTCCTGCTGCTGCTTTTGGCCTCCTCGAATACGTACGCGCGTATGTATTCGGTCTTTTGTGGTTTGGTTCGGGAACACTACTGGGAAGCCACTGGACTTTAGGCAGTCCGGCTTACGCTTTAGCGAAAAATAACTTGGCTTTGGACGTTTCTTCATATCTGGGAATTTATGGAGTGGTTTTTTTAATAATTCTCGTCAACACAATAATCTTTAGAATGGTCCGAGAAAAGAGAGCTATCTCTACGGCTAAAACATTAACCGTGGTTGCTGCTTTAATTTTGATATCAGTACTTCCCGAATTACTCAGCGAGAAAACAAGGGATTCAGACAATAGCGTTAGCTTTGCAGTAATTCAGACAAATCAACCGACTGTTATATCACCGAGTCCCCAGGATATGCTGGTTTCATTCGAAGAGCAACTTAGCTCATTAAACCTTGTCGCGACAGAACATCCGGAAAGCGAAGTTATAGTATTTCCTGAAGCAAGTGATTTTTTCCAAAACCTCTCTATCTTCCTAACAAACGATCAGGTTCAAAATTTCTTTACAAACCTATTTTCCGACTCGCGACTGATAATAGCGGGGGGCAGAGTCATTGATTCTGGCCAGGCTCATTCACGAGTATTTGCTCTCGACACGAAGGGAGATATCATCAATTTCTATGACAAACGCCTGCTGACACCTGGTGGGGAGTTCCTGCCGTATCCTCTTAAACTAATTATGGGCATACTTTCTAGAGACGCCACGGCATCATTCTCGACATTGAAAGAATTGTCTGTTGGAGAAAAGAATATTTCAACTACAAATTTTAATTATAAATTCAATGTTTCGCCGATAGTTTGCTCTGAAATTTTATCTCCCGGCCTTGTTAGAGAGGCTACTCAAAATTCTAATATGATAATCGGCATGGCAAGTTACGGTATTTTTCATGAGAATATCACCATAGTTAGACAGAATATGGCCGCTGCTAGTTTCCGTGCCTCAGAAAACCAAAAACCAGTTATTGTCGCCTCAAATATGGGTCTTTCTTACGCGATAAACAGCAGGGGGAGAGTAGAATCAATGACTCCAAATAGCAAGGCTCAGATATTAACAGGTAATATTGTACTGAGAGATGATAAATCATGGTATAATAGATTAGGTGATCGGCCAATATTTTTGGCATTTTTGTTCATGGTAACGTTATTCGGACTATTAACCCGGTCTGGGAGAGAAGGAGGCTCCTAGACAAATAATTTATGTCATTACGTCTAAAAATAGTCTTGGGAGTCATGGTATTAATCGCTGGTTTTTTCATAACCAGAGTTGGTTTGTATTTCAAGAATAGTGTCCAAACGGCAAATCTATCTAATCCATCAATTCTATCGGGCCAAGATAGAAATGTATTTTTTGAAGATTCAGACAATGACGGCATCGCCGATGTTAATGAAGCGCAATATGGCACAGATCCGTTCAACCCCGATTCCGATGGAGACGGTTATCTCGATGGCGAAGAGGTTGCATCAGGCTTCGATCCTCGCAGGGAAGACAAAAATAGGACACCTGGTGCAAACGTTACTACAAGTTTTACCGAGAGATTAGCGGCCGGCATCGTTGAGGGTACTCTGAATCTTAGGAATGGGCGGAGTCTGAAATATGAGGAGGGGATAGATTTACTTACCTTTGCAGCCATAGACGAAGCGGCTCAAGCACTGACTCCAATTACAAACCAGGATAAAATTTCGACAACCGATGACTCGAAAGAGGCTCAAGAAAAATATCTTCAAGATGTAACTCAGCTCCTTGAAGGACCGTTTTTAGATATGTTCCTGGCACAACCCCACACCATGCACAAAGCGGCTACCTTCATGCTTCGAGGACAGTATGATGAGGCGGCTAAATTATATTCTGATTCGGCTTTAACATTTACCACCGCCTATACAAAACTCCAAACAATTTCTCCGCCACCAAAATGGTTAGATTTTCATATAAGTTTACTGACTGTCTTTAGAAAAATGGCCATTGACTACAACGCCCTAACCCAAATTGAAGATGATCCGATACTGGCAATGGCTAGTCTCACCGACATTTCCGTTAACATATCAGAAATAGACTTTTCTATAATACAAAAACTAAAAATCTTCATTGGAGAAGGTAACTTAGAAGTTCCAAATTCACCACTATTTAATGTCCTGGATATACTAAAATCTTCCTAAATTAAATGCTCAAATCTTGGCAAAAAATATTAGTTCTGCTCATTCTTATAAGTATGGTCATGTTTCCGTTTCAGATAGCAAGAGGGGCTTCGGCTATATTATACGTCCTGAAAGAATACGGATTGGACTTAGTAGGTCGACTGATAGCCAGGGATTTCTTTGACGCCATGAGTAATGCCTTAGTGGAAGCCATATCCGTCGGGGGTAGAAATGAAGAAGCGGCTTTTATAGGGAACTGGCGGAGTTTTGTTCTTGGCGCCCAGCTTAGAGGAGAGACCATACTCCGGGCTTCTGTGTATGATGCCACCCTGGGTCAAAACCCGACGATTTGTCAGTATTTGAGGGGAGACATAGCTGCCACTTTTGGTATAGTCTTTTATCCCGATTTCTCGGCAAGTCAGCACAAGGTTGATGCTCTTCAATATTACAACATTAGAAATAAGTGCTCTTTGCCCGCGGGGCTTGTCGTAAATAATTTTAGAGATGACTTCAACCAAGGAGGGTGGGAAGCGTGGAAATCACTAATTAAACCTGAAAATAATTTCTATGGAGTTTATGCGGATACGGGAAGAGAACTCGCCAGGCAAAGACAATTAGAAGAAAAAATTGATACTAGTGAGGGTGTGTCCGGAACAGGATACACATCAAAAAGGTCAAATTCAACCGATCCTCTTCTTCTCAGTAATATTATAACCCCGGGGAAATTATTTAGTGACACAGCTCAAGCTACAATAGATCGAGAACTTGATTGGCTTGTTAGCTCGGACGAGCTGGAGGAAGTTCTGGTAAATGTGTTTCGCGCTTTGCGCGGAAGGTTATTAAACTTCGCTGCCGGGGCTATTGGTTTCGGTGATTTGCGCATCCCGCCGCAAGAAGGAGTCCCTTCGGTCACCGAAGCTCAGAATATAGCCCAGGGAGATTGCGTCAATCAATGCGTTATCGCAAACTGCCCGGCGGCTTTACCGACTTGCCAGTCTCCCATTGGTCCAGGTGGGGTGTTTAGTGATGCCAACGCGTGCAGCCCGAGAGACCCAGATCCCAGAGACGCCTGTGTAAGCTCTTGTAAGATCCTACAATGTACCATTAACTTAGGAGCACCAGCATTGCCTTAAAATAAATGTATTTGTCTAAAGATAAAAAGAAATACTTCGCCCTATTATTTCTAATAGTCTTTGTTGTTATTCTGATACCTCAGCACCAAGTCCATGCGGCATGTCCTCTGACACCTTCTGACTGTATTCTAGGTATCATCGAGTGGTCTAATGCAGCCATGCTAGAAAGTATGGGCCAAGTTATAGCTTGGTCGGCAGATCTACTAGAGTCCGTCGTATTGACAGAAACGCAAGCCGTAATCACGAATACTCCCATAGTATATGAGAGCTGGAAGATAATAAGAGATTTCGTGAATATGTTCTTTATCCTTATTCTGATATTAATGGCTTTCGGCACTATCTTTGATCTGAAAAAATACGATTGGAGAAATCTGCTTTTCCCTTTTCTCACTGCCGCCCTACTCATTAACTTCAGCTTCGCAATCGGTACATATATTATAGACATCGGCAATGGTCTGACTTCAGTATTTCTTAAACAAATATCTGGGTTCTCTAGCGATCTGGCCAACGGATTCTCAATCCAGAAGACCTTACCAGACACTGCGACAACAGGCCAAGCATTTGCAGCTATAACGAATGGCTCGGTAAAATTGTTAATTACGTCTATTTTCTCAAATATCTTCTTGATAACCGCTCTTTTCTCTTTCTTATCAGCCCTAGTATTCGCCCTCGTACGGATACCGGTCCTCTGGTTTTTATTAATACTCTCTCCTATCGCCTGGATATCATATACTCTACCCAACCTAAAAAGTCAGATATGGGACAAATGGTGGAAATGGTTCATAAGCTGGGTATTCTTCCTGCCAACATATATGTTCTTCATTATGTTTGCCGTTATATTCCTAAGAAGCAAGCAAGATATATCGTTGCCACAATCCAGTAGTTTCATCGGAACATTTACCGGTCCCGCCGGAGCCTTGAATGACCTGTTCTTCTATGTCCTCACGCTAATGTTTATGATTGGGGGCTTAGTCATGTCATTTAAGATAGGCTCCCTCGCTGGGAATGGTGCAGGAAAAACATTCGGAGCAATTCAGGGGGGTATAAAACACGCAACGCGAAAAATAACGAGATATGATTCGCTTAAAGCCGGTATATCTGAAACTGGGAAAAAGATTCAGGAAGAAGGCTTGCCCGGTATTTATGGAGGCGCCCAGGCAGAGAGGATGAGAGCAGCTAGAATCGGGGAAAGATTGCAAACGGCAATTGGCTTCAAGCCAGGCTACAAAGCCCAGGAACAATTTAGCGAAAAGTATGGCACCGAGTATACTGCCATTAGAGAACAGTATCAACGCGGCCAAATTAAAATTGATGATATACGTCGGGAGGCTCAGCAAAATGCCGATACTCCCAAGGGTTTCGCCTACCAAAAAATGTTGGCAGAAATGGGCCAGTTGGATGCCCCGAGTACCTTCAACACACTAAAGTCTTCTAGGAATAATCCCCTTGCGGCTGAAGACTTCGTGAAGACTGCAAGTAAAGCAAAATTCCTATCCGTTCCTTCGGCCGATATTCGTGAAATGGCCGCGGCTGATGGTTCAAGAATCAAACAGTATGAAGAACTCGGGAAGAGTACCGGATATATTCCCGCGAGAAGAGAAATGTATAAATATATCCAGGCAAATTCCAAGGTCGCTTCCGGCCTTACCAAGAACCAGTTTGAGAAAGGAATTGAAATTTTTGGAGGTTCGACCACGACTGACGGATCGTCGTTCCTTAACGATATCGCGAAAGCAAGACCGGATTTGGCGGTCGACTACCAGGTCGCAAATCCTTTGCCCGGTCCCACCGAAACTCGTAAGAAACTCATGGCTGGTCACATTAAAAATGCCAAGCCTGCAGATCTCGCCAACATGCCGTACGCGGAAGTTTGGAATAACATAGATTTTCAACAAGCTCTCTCTGACAGGCTTCAGGTTAAGAATAAAGGTGGAAGGAAACTTAAGAATACTCTCAATGTTTCTATTCGAAACTCTGGTCGTTATGTGGCCGAAAAACAGGAAATAGTCACTAAGTTAAGCAAGGGAGGTGCAGCCAGACCTTAATATTATGAACGAAGAAAATAACCAAAATATAGATCAGGAGGTTCAGGAAGGTAACTACTACACGCCATATAACGTTGGCTTAGATGAAATATCGGGTACAGACCTCGAAAGGTACATCAGCCATGCTTCGGGGTTGCCAGATAAAATAGATGCCATCCTAACGGGCTTCGGTACTGCAGAATTCATAGAAGAGAGGCTAGGTGTGAAGCTACAACTTACAACGGAACAGAAAACTGAAATAACTAAGATAATCAGAGATGTATTATTGGGAGATACTTTTATCGGGGATATGCCGACAATTATTTCTCAAAAGTTGAACCTAGATCAAAATACTTCTAGAGAAACCTCCAGCATGCTGATCTCTGAATTATTCGCTCCCGCCATAGAAGAGATTAAAAAAATGCAAGCGGCAAATTTTCCAGATAGGGTAGGCAAGAAGCAGAACCCCCCTACAGCACCGCAACCACAGTCTATGCCTCAAAAGCAGCAGAAAATACCGGGGGAAGAATTACCAGAGACTGGCGGAAATATTATTGATTTAAGAAATCAGAAATAAATATGCGTTTCCAAGTACCACAATTTATAGAAACAGAGACTAAAATAGTCGGACCATTCACACTCAAGCAGTTTTTGTATCTAGCTTCGGGTGCTTCTTTAATTTTTATACTCCAATATATTGTCGGCTTTGTTCTTTTGATAATACTCGGTTTACCTATAGCTGTATCAGCCATAGCACTGGCATTCTATAAAATCGATGGAATCCCTTTACCGCAATATCTTTTAATAGCTCTCTCCTTTATGAGCGGGCCAAAAAAATATGTTTTCGGTAAAAATCAGAACCAGCAATACATGCCGAATCAAAACATAAAAAACTTTCAAAATAAAAAGGGGATTAATGGCAACAACTAAAAAGGCGGCACAACCGCAAACAACTAAAGATTTCGTTCAAATATCAGAAGTACGCGATAGTGTCGTGATACTTAAAGACGGCTCTCTGAGATCGATTATCGAAGTCGGCTCGATAAATTTTGAATTAAAATCTGCTGATGAGCAGGCCGCTATAATCCAGGGTTTTCAAGGATTTCTCAATTCAATTGACTTTCCTCTACAAATTATGATCAATTCCCGCAAACTAGACATTGCGCCTTACGTAAAATCCCTTGAAGATCTAAACCAAAGTCTAAAAAACGAGCTCTTAAAGATCCAGGCCGCTGAGTACGCGAGATTCATAAAAGGACTTACTGAACTGACCAATGTCATGGCCAAGAAATTTTATGTGGTGGTACCCTTTTACGCCATAGAGGTTGTAGCCAAGACTCCCGGTGGGTTCTTTGGAGCAATAAAGGGCGCTATAATTCCGTCAAAAACTCAGAAAAAGATAGCTGACGAAGAACTAGAGAATTATAAAGTCCAGCTTAATCAAAGAATAGATATAATATATGGCGGATTAAGCGGCCTGGGGTTGAAAATGAAAGTTTTATCTAAGGACGAGCTCATGAACATGTTTTACTCATATTACAACCCCGGCTCCCATCTTTAATCATGGCTAAAGAAATTATAGAACAACAAGGGAAACTAGCAGACGATCTATTGGCACCCTCGGCAATAGATATTTCATCAAGTAATATACAAATCGGCAGCCAGTATGCACGAACGCTTTTCGTTGTTACTTATCCGAGATATCTAAGCACGAACTGGTTCTCGCCTATTATAAATTTAGATAGACCTCTTGATATAGCCGTATTTATACATCCCCAGGACACTTCAACCATATTAAAACAACTGCGTGATCGCCTCGGCAGATTCGAAGCACAAACAATGGAAGAGCAGGCAGCCGGCAAGGTGAGAGACCCCATCTTGGAAACGGCAATTCATGACATTGAAATTTTAAGAGACCGCCTTCAGCAAGGCACTGACAGGTTCTTTGAATTAGGTTTATATATTACAGTCTACGGTAACTCGACAAAAGAACTTGATGAGATTGAGAATAAGATCAAAACCATCATGGATGCTCAGCTTGTTTATACGAAACCGGCTACTTTTCGTATGAAAGAAGGGTTCTTCTCTACAATGCCCCTTAACGATGACCAACTGAATGTCCATACCCCTCTTAATACCGAGCCCATATCTTCTCTATTTCCATTCGTCTCATATGACCTAACTACAGAAAAGGGGATCCTGTATGGGATAAACAGTCATAATAACTCACTGGTTTTATTCGATCGTTTTGATCTAGAGAATGCCAACATGGTAATCTTTGGCAAATCTGGAGGCGGAAAAAGTTATACGGTAAAGCTTGAGATATTAAGAAGTCTGATGTTTGGGACTCAGATTTTTGTCATTGACCCGGAAAATGAATATAAGTTCTTGTCAGATACAGTAGGAGGAACGACGGTAAAGATATCCATCACCTCGGATAGTCACATTAATCCTTTCGACTTACCAAAACCACTCCCGGATGAAAGTTCGGCTGACGTTTTACGTTCTCATGTCGTCAATCTGGTCGGACTATTCAAGCTTATGTTCGGCGCCCTAACGCCAGAAGAAGAGGCAATCTTGGATGAAGCGATCACCCAAACATACGCGATAAAAGACATTACGATAAACACTCTCGATTTCAGCAATGTTACTCCTCCGTTAATGTCCGACCTGCAGATCGTACTGGAAGGCATGACCGGAACCGAATCTCTTGTAATCAGAATCAAGAAATATACTGGGGGCAGCTATTCCGGATTCCTTAATAGCCCGACCGATGTTCAGTTAAATAATCAGCTTGTCGTTTTCAGCATCAGAGACATGGAAGAGGAACTCAGACCCATAGCCATGTATCTGGTCCTTAATTTCATCTGGACACAGGTCAGGGCAGAGTTGAGAAAACGACTATTGATAGTTGATGAAGCTTGGGTATTAATGAAGCATGAAGAGGGGGCGCAGTTCCTCTTCAATGTCGCAAAACGCGCCCGTAAATATTTCCTGGGACTGACCACTATATCTCAGGATATTCCTGACTTTATGGCCTCCCCCTACGGAAAACCTATCGTTACCAATTCTTCTTTGCAATTGCTCCTGAAGCAGTCACCAGCCTCTATTGATCTGGTGCAAAAAACCTTTAACTTAACCAACGCTGAGAAATTCTTCTTATTAGAATCCCAGGTTGGGCATGGTTTGTTCTTTGCTGGTTCAAATCATGTTGCCCTAAGAGTAATCGCGTCTTATGCTGAAGATCAGATTATAACCTCCGACCCGAGACAAATACTTGAGATAGAAAAAGCAAAGAAACAGTTAGAACAGAGTAGCAACTAATATGCCTACTTCCATTGAAGAACAACATGCGAGCGGTCTTAGCTATGCCAGAACACGTAAAGAACTAGTTGAGATACAAACAGAGGCGGATCGGTCTGTTAAACCACCCTCGGGCGTTTTATATTTTTTCCTCTATGGCTTCTCTATCGCGGGGGATATTATTGATTTAGCGGACTTCACGGGTATTGGCATTATAGTTTCTTTTGTAGTCGACATCTTTATCGGTATAGTTTTGTTTTTCGCCGGTCGAGCCGCCAGGGACAGAATTAAGAGCATGAATCAATTTCAGGACAGTCTTCACAGACATATTGAGAAAATAGAAAGAAGAATCGTCACTCTTAGGAATGCTTATGCCCGAGCCCTAAAAGTATCCCGCAAGGTAAAGTTTCTGAGAAAGCCTGTACGCAAATTGGCACTTCGTCTTTCAAGGATTCGCAAGAGTATTACCAGAAATCCTCTGACAAGAACAATGGCTGCTACAATACTAGACTTAATACCCTACGTAGGAATTTTTCCTTGGAGAACTATCAGTATATATATGATGAAGCGGGATGAAATGCGCGCTTTTCAAGAAGCACAGGGCATGCTGCCGGAATATCAGGCCGCCAAGGAAGAAGAGGCAGCAGAAGCTAGCCAGTTAGCTGAAGCTGAGTCGTCATCTTAATTTAGCAAAAACACTAAAAACAGCTTGGGATTATGCTCAATAAAACAACCGTCTTCCTGTTATTTATGTTTACAGTATTAATCGCTTTTTTGGGCGGTTACTTTCTTAGCCAAAAATCAGATATCAATAATTCTTCTCAACAGGCATCTTTAGATAACTCGTTGGTGTCTCGATTTAATAAATCTTCTGAAAAATATGTTATGCCCGTTGGACTATTCACAATCTCTAGAGAAAGGGCCTCTTTTCCTTTTCTGACCCAAAATGGCAAAAAAGTAATTTACTATTATCCAAACAGGGGAGAGGTCAGGTCTTCTTCTGTCGACAGCCTCGGGAACAACTCTTCTCTTATTGCCACCATTAAACCCTGGGCCTTAGATATCCAGTGGGCTTCTGGGAGTAGGCTAATAGCTGTATATGCCGATGGTAGCATTCTATACGACTTGGTTTCCGGTTCTTCTAAAAAAATTGATAAAAATATTATTGGGCCATCGTTCTCAAAATCAGGCGACCATATTGCGTATGTGTATAATAGCTTGGATAAAGAAACTGGAAGAGATATCCGAATCTCTGATACAGACATGGCAATTTTCAAAACTCTTCTTTCTACACGAATCTCTTCTTGGGATATAGAATGGACAGACAACGAGACCCTATCAGTCTTAAAACAGCCGACGCTAGACAACCCGCAATCATCTCTTTTCACTTTAGATACGAGGACGAAACGGCTTAGAAATATCTTAGCTTCAAAAAAGGACTTGCAAACAATCTGGTCACCCGACGGAAAAAAACTTCTTTATTCTTACGTGAGCAACACCAAAGAAAGAGAACTTTATGTAATGACCGTTCCAAACAGAGTCCCTATTTTCCTAGGTGTCGGCACCAGCGCTTCTCAATGCACATGGAGAGTTGATAGTAGAACGGTAATTTGCGGTAATGAAAATTCTTTTTTTAGCCTAGACACTTCCAGTACAAAACCAAAACGTGAAAAAATAACTAGTTTGGAGAGGGATACTTTTGATGTCTCTGTTACGGAATTGCTTATTACTAGTTCGGAGGCTTACTTAATATTCATAAACACCCAAGACGGTAAACTTTATGGTCTAAGTTTAGACAAATAGCCCCCTATTTCATCTCTACTGTATCTGGTGTATCGGACTCTTTTTTAAGTGATACTATCTCTTTGAATTCTTTAACGGAGAATCCCTTGAAAAGGAATAGGGCAGGTATATATGAGAGTGAGGCAATTGTGGCTAAGACCAAGCTCTCTCTCAACGGATAGATTACAGCTATCATGACTAGGGTGGCTAAAGCTGCCCGAAAAAGTATTTTTCTTTCGACCGACGCAGTCGATTCTTTTTTAATAAGCCAAAACATCCAGATAGTAATCAGTATCTCGGTGGCCACCGTGGTCCAAGCAGCGGCAAAATATGTATATTTAGGAATTAAAAGAATGTTTAATCCGACATTAAAAATGGCACCGGCTAAATAAACCCACATACCTTTCTTCTGAATGTTTAGAGCGACTATCGCGTTACCTCCTAGGTTACCGAAAAATATAACAAAGACTGCGATACTTAAGATTCTCAGAACCGGCCCCGACTCTATGAATCCGACTCCGCCCACCAGGCCCACTATCCTATCTGAGAGAATAAAGAGATAAGCTGTCACAGGTAAAGCCATGACCGCCAGTACATTGAATGTTCTGCGGAATATTTTTATAAATCTAGCCCTATTCTCAAAGGCGTACTTCGATAATAGGGGCATCATTAATCCGATGAATACAGCCGGCAAGAAAATAACGGCCTCCAGCATCTTATAAGGGACCGCATAGACTCCAACATCGTATGCCGGTTTCATTATCGAAAGCAACAGAAGGTCGAGCCTGAAATAGATTAATACGAAAATAAGAGAAGCAGCTATAGGTAACGCAATCCTCATGACCTCCTTCCAGTAATTGACGTCAATCATTAGTCTCACTTTTATCAACGACCTTGAAAAGCGAAATATCAAAAGAAAGTGGACCACTTCCGTGATAACAACAACCCAAACAAACAGAAGAAGAGAGGAGCCCATTTTAACCAGAATAAACAGAAGCGTTAATTGAACCACCCTGGCGATGATATCGGAGAGGGATATGAAATACAGCCTGAGATGCTTTTGAAAAATACCAGTTAAAACTTGGGATAAGGAAGAAAATACTATAAAAAGGGAGGCAACTAAAACCCCTAGTTTAACTGAAAGGGTATAGGGCATCAAGAAAACAAACAGATCAGCTACTACCGCTACAGAAACAACTGAGAATAGTCTCAGGGTAAATATTTTACTAGCAATAGCAGCCTCTTTGTCTGGTCCTACCTTAGACACTTCTCTGACGAGGACTGTATAGAGTCCAAGGTCTGCAACAGCAGTAAATATATATAGATACGCAAAAATTGAGTTGTAGTAACCGAAACCGGTTGGACCTAAAGATCTGGTCAAAATACCTACTACAACTAAACTAATAACCCCGACGCCTAGCCGGGATAAAACAGCGATTCCAAAGTTATAAGAAATTTTCTGTATCAAGGAGGGTTAAACCTTAGTCAGCTTAAAACTGCTCCAGTTGTGGCTTTACTATTATTCTTCGCCTTGGCTCTTGGCCTATACTCTCGGTCTGAATCTCCTTGTTAGAGGCAAGCTCAGTATGTACGAGTCGTCTTTCATAAGAACTCATTGGTAAGAGCGCTTCGGCTCTTCTTGTTTGAAGGACCCTTTGAGCGGCGTCTTTGGCTAAACTAACCAGATAATTGGTTCTCGATTTGCGATAATCGTTAACATCAACAATGAAATTAAAATCGGTGCTATGGATATCTAACTTCTTGGTAGCGATCAGCCTCACAACATGTTCGAAGGCACTAAGGTTTTGTCCATTCTTGCCAATGAGCATACTGAGATCACTCTCCGATTCAATAGACACCGTAGAGAACCTGCTCTCCGGAGAATCATTTTCAGTAAACTTAATGTCACCGCTAAAACCTACCTTATCTAAAAGGTCTTTCGTAATTTCAACTATCTTATTTTTATCGTTTTCGGTAGCCATTATTTTAAAGTTTGCGAATTGTGCTTATATCTCTTGTTAATGTATCGCTGTTCAAATATTGAGAACACGGTCGTAACTACCCAATAAAGGACCAGCCCAGCCGGTAAATTCCAAGCAATAATTATAACCATCACCGGGAAAAAATACAACATTTGCTTATTCATCTTGAATGCCTGCGATTCTTGTTCTCCGGGCGATGTTGGCGCCTGGAAAGCCGTAGCCTGTTTAGACTGGACCCACTGCAAAGCTCCTGCTGTAATAGCAAGGGCCGGCGCCTTCTTAGCAAGATTTAAAAAACCTAGGGCTATTTCTTTGATATGCCCCGGGTTTTGCACGAAGGAATAAAGCATATTCAAGCTATCAGGCTGAAACCCGGACCTTAGAGCGCTGTAAAAAGCCAGAAGCACCGGTAGTTGTATGAGCAACGGCAGGCAGCCGCTGAATGGATTAATCTTGTGCTCCTTATACAAGGCCATCGTCGCCTGACCTAATGCTTGCCTATCGTTTTTATGCTTGTCCTGAAGTTCCTTGATTTTAGGCTGTAGCTTACTCAGCTCTCTTTGAGACACTAGCGCCTTGATTGATAGGGGAGTAAAAGCAAACCTAATTATGATCGTAAGTAATATAATGGCTAATCCAAAGTCGGTCCAAGGAATCGTGTTGTAGATAAAGACCAAAAGGTTGAATATTGGCCTAAGAAGAACTTGATTATAAATTTCTATCATAATAAATGTTTAAGCTAAGTCCACTCCTCCTTTAGAAAGAGGGTTGCACTTAAAAATTCTTTTAACCCCTCTAGCTGCTCCGCTTACAATACCATATTTTTCAATGGCATCATGCGTATATTGTGAGCAAGAAGGATAAAAACGGCAACGAAAAGAACTTCCACGAAAAATAAATCCGTGATCGGGAGACAGGGTTTTCTGATATATTCTAATTGCGCCTAATATTATTTTCTTCATACTTGCCAAAAGTTAAAATTAGTTGTGAGTCTTATTGACATAAAAATTATTAATTGTTCTCTTCAGATCTCTCTTGATTTCTTCGCCCAGCTTGCCTACGATAGTTGGAGTAGCGGTAATCACTATATTGAAAGGGGCTTTGAGTTCGTCTTCCCGTAAAGCTTCCGTGATAATTCTTTCCAAGCTATTACGCACAGTGCTTTTCTTGGAAACTCTGACAGGAATTATGACAGATACCTTTAGATGCCCGCTATTGTTTTCTAAAAACTTAATAAAGAAAAAACTGTTTCTTACAGTTTTTCCTACTTTCAAAACACGCCTGATATCTTTTTTTTCTAAACGATACTTGCGAGCTAGAGCCATGATTAAATCGAAATCTTACGGCGACCCTTGGCTCTACGCCTAGAAAGAACCTTTTTCCCATTTCTCGTTTCAGAACGCTTAAGGAATCCGTGTTTCCTTTTCCTTTTCTTCTTTTTGGGTCTGTATAAGGTTATTTTCATAGACAAACTTTAGCAACTTTTTTATAAAAAGTCAATTTGGAATAATACTTAAAAACTATCAACTTTTTATACACATCTTATCAACGAAATCGCATTTTTGAAACGTTTGCAGTTCAATTATACTTTACTACATGATGACCAACGAAGAACTTTGGAAAGCAGTGCTCAATGAGATGGAGTTGTCTCTCTCTAGGGCTAACTTCACTACCTGGTTTAAGGGTACTTCGTTGTTGTCTAATAGCAGCGGTTCAGTTTTAGTTAGTGTCCCCAATGGTTTCGTTAAAGAGTGGCTGGAGAACAAATTCGGAAAACAAATCTGTCAGATTATAAGGAAGGTTGACCCGGAAATTAGAGAGGTTAAATACACCGTTGGAGGAATTCGTTCGGGACAACCTTTGCAGAAAAAAGACTTAGCTCAGTTTACGCCAGAAAAGATTACCAAAGATTATCAGGACACTGATATAGACAAATCAACAAATCTTAATAAACGCTACTCTTTTGACTCTTTTGTTGTAGGCTCCAATAACGAACTGGCTCATGCAGCATCTCTATCTATAACCAAGAATCTGGGTAAAGTTTACAATCCGCTCTTCTTGTATGGTGGAGTCGGTCTAGGAAAAACCCATCTTCTTCAGGCTACTGGAAATTCAGTTTCTAAGACCTGGCCGGATAAGAAAGTATCATACATCTCGTCGGAAAGACTCACGGCTGATATCGTTGAGTCTCTCAAAAACAAGACGATTGAGGAGATGAAACAACGTTATTCCAAGTTAGACTTATTAATTGTAGACGATATTCAGTTCATCGCCGGCAAAGAGAGGACTCAAGATATATTCTTTACGACATTTAACGAACTCTACAGTAGGAACAAGCAGATAGTCTTATCGTCAGACCGTCCTCCAAGCGCAATACCGGCCCTTGAGGAGCGTCTACGCTCGAGGTTTGAGGGTGGGATGATAGCTGACATAGGAATACCGGATTACGAGACTCGTTTGGCTATACTTAATCTTAAATGTAAGGAAAAGGATTTTGAGGTAGATAGTAACTCTCTTTCTTATATAGCCTCCAACATCCAGAAGAATATAAGAGAGCTAGAGGGAGCTCTTAATCGTATAATTGCTTTCGGTCAGATATATAACAAAACCCCTGATTTCAAAGAGGTTAAAAAACTTTTAGCCGCGTACCTCAATACTCCGTATAGAAAGACGACTCATCAACTTATCTTAAGATCAGTATCTGATTTTTACGGGGTCCCTATAAGTGACCTACTTAAAAGAAGCCGCAAGAAAGAAATTGTGAAACCAAGACAGGTGGCTATGTTTCTATTGAGAGAAGAAACAAAATCTTCTTTCCCCGAAATCGGATCAAAATTAGGAGGCAGAGATCATTCAACAGTTATTCATGCTTACGAAAAAATTAAAAAAGAGGAGGAAGAAAATGAATCTACAAAACAAGAATTGCTTTTAATCAAAGAGAGGATTTATCAAACATTTGATAGTTGATAAGCATGTGTATATATCTGTGAAATTAATGATGAAAAAGTATTGATAAATACTGGATAAAAACATTTTTTAAAAAACTAAAGTTTTATCAACAAACTTATAATAAAGTAACCAACATTCTTATCTACAGCTTACTAAATGATTTTTACCACTATAGATATGACAATTAATAATTTTTACGACTTATTAACACCCTTTATTATTACTAATTAAATATATTTATATGAATATAATAATTAATCAGAAAAGATTCCTAACAGCCCTTAGAGTTGTTGAAAAGGTTGTTTCTAAAAATACTTCTTTACCGATTCTAAATGCGGTTCTTCTTAAAACTGACAATGGAAGTTTGAAACTTTCTGCTACTAATTTAGAAATCGGAATTAATTATTGGATCGGAGCTAAAATTGATAAGGAGGGAGAGGTAGCTATCCCGGTTAGAATATTTTCAGATTTCATTAGTAATATTACTGATGAAAAAATAAAAGTTACTGCCGATAAAAATGTAGTGGCTATAAACTCCGAACATTATAAAACACAAATACTAGGAATGGACACGAAAGATTTTCCGATAATTCCTAAAATTAAAAAAGATAATTCTTTTAAAATAAATACCCAACTTCTTAAAAATTCTTTAACTAGCGTACTAGATTCAGCTTCTCTCTCTGAAGCAAGGCCAGAATTAAGCGGAGTGTATGTTAATGTTGTAGATAATAAGATTGAATTTGCAGCAACGGATAGCTTTCGTCTTTCTGAAAGGATAGCTCCACTAAAGGAAAGTTTTAATAAATCATTTATTATTCCGAGAAATACAGTCATAGAGGTAATAAGGGTAGTCGAAAACATAGACGGAGATATAAATGTGTCAGTATCCGAAAATCAAATTTTCGTTTACGGACAAGATTTTGAATTAATATCTCGTTTAATAGATGGACGCTATCCGGAATACAAGAAAATTATTCCAGATAAGTTCATTTCTTTAGCCAGGTTGGAAAAATCTGAGTTTGAGAAAAACGTCAGGATGGCCAGTGTTTTTTCATCTAGTATTTCGGATATAAAACTTAAAACCTCTAAAGATTCAATAGAAATATCAGCAAAGAATAGCGATAAGGGAGAAATAACTTCACATATGAAATGTGATCTAAAAAACAGACCATTTGAAATATCGGTTAACTACCATTACCTTCTGGACGGTTTAAAAACCGTATCTACAGGGAATGTAATCCTAGAATTTACTGGTGACGGAAGTCCTCTGGTCTTAAAACCCGAAGAGAGAGAAGATCAGACCTACGTTATTATGCCTCTAAGGAATTAAAATAAGTGTTGTGGAAGATCTAGGTAGAAAATTAAATCAGTTAAAGAAAGTTATAGCTTCCAAAGGAGAAGAAGACAAGAAACTAAGAAAAGAATTCAAGGAAGCATTAGAGAATCTTTTTAGTCATGTAAAAACCCCGATGAAATTTATTCGGGGTTTTTACATACGGGCAGATAAACTATTTATAACCACCAATAACAAATCCTTCGCCAATGAGTTATTTCTAACGAAACACCAACTACTCGACCTTCTTCGGGATAAAAAAATATTAGTAAAAGAGGTAGTGATTAAATAAGACTAGTTAGAAGATTGTCCTGTACCTAGAACCCATCTTTGTACAGATTCTTCCCAGTTCTTGAATTGCGAATCCTTTCCAGGTTTTTCGGGTATAGATCCTGAAGGATTATCTTTGTCTACGTAATAAAGAATTGAGCGTATGCCGTCTGAACCATTATAATTTCCATTTAGCATTACTTTGTCGGCTATTACCGGGTCTGGTTTAATAAACTGTTCCGGAGGTGTGTCTGCTAAAGCTAGAGCTATGAACTCATGCCACATGGGACCAGCGGCTGATAAACCTGCTCCTTGTCTGGTCATTGACTCATTATTATTATTCCCAGTCCAAACACCAACGGCGAGAGAAGGAGTGTAACCAAGTAACCAGCCATCTCTGTTCTCCTGGGTAGTACCTGTCTTAGCGGCTACCTGCCGATCAGAGAAAAATAGGGAGCTATTGTAACCGAATACCGGACCCCTGGCATTATTATCAGACAGAACATCAGAAACTAATCTGGCTATTTGAGCGTCTAAAACCCTATCTTCCTCAATCTCGTGTTTTTCAAGAACTGTGCCGTCACCAGTAACAATCTTTTGTATAAATGTTTGAGGCACTCTTATCCCATCGTTAGCCAGTACACCATATGCAGCTACCATATCCACAAGACGGACCTCTCCTCCTCCTAGGACTAGGGAGAGACCGTAACGAGAACGGTCATTAAGAGTTGTAATACCTACTTTGTGGGCTAGATTTATTGTCTCTTCTATGCCTGCCAAATAAAGAGTTTTAACTGAGGGGACGTTTAACGATTGAGAGAGGGCTTGTCGCATCGTTACGGGGCCCCTGAAGCGATCGTCATAGTTCTGCGGGTTGTAGCAATCAAACCCTGAAGGATCTTTGGTCTGGTTGGCCAGAGAAGAGCACTCGGGATTAAATTCTGTCGGTAAGTCAAAGATGATAGTAGAGTCCGTAAAACCCCTCTCAAAAACTGCGGTATAGGCAAAAGGTTTGAATGATGAACCTGGCTGACGATTTGCAGTAGCTACATTAAAATTTCCATCAAATTTACATGTTTTTCCGGGAATACAACCTTCCGGTTCCGATTTACCAAAATAATCCTTAGAACCGACCAGAGCTAATATGTGCCCGGTTTTAGGATTAGCAGCAACTAGGGAGGCATTATTGGCTTTGTATCTTTCGGTATTGACCTCAGCATATTTTTCTACGGTATCTTCAGCTATTTGCTGAAGCTCGGAATCTAAAGTTGTAAATACTCTGAGACCACCATTTTGGACCATATCTTCACCGTATTTATTTATCAGGTACTCACGGACCATAATAACAAAGTGGGGAGCGTAAATATTGCTATCAAGAGGTTTTATCTCCGGGACCTCTTCTATGGCCTCGTCATACTCCTCTTGCGTAAGCATGCCTATACCTTTCATTCGGCTGAGAATGAGGTTTCTTCTGTCAATTGCCCTGGAAAGGTTGTTGTTAGTGCCGTAAGGGGAGTAGTAACTCGGTGCGTTAGGAAGAGCAGCCAGAAGGGCAGCTTCGGTTACGTTTAAATCTTTGGCTGCCTTGTCAAAAAATGTTTGAGCGGCCGCCTCAATACCGTAGGCGTTGGAACCGTATGGTATTTGATTCAGATACATCCAAAATATTTCATCTTTGCTGAATTTACGTTCAATCTGAACGGAAAGCACAGCTTCTTTAATTTTTCTGGCTATGGTTTTTTCGTCACCGAGTAGAGCTTTTTTAATCAACTGTTGGGTTATTGTCGAACCCCCCTGAGACGTATCTAGGTTACGCAGGTCTTTATACAGTGCACGTAGAATACCACTGAAGTCTATGCCGCCATGGGTATAGAAGTCGCTATCCTCGGCAGCGAGAGTGGCGTCTTTTACGGTTTGAGGTATCTGCTCCCAGGGAATAATAGTTCTTTTTTCTTCGCCATGTATGTCGTAGAGGATGACTTCACCGGTTCTGTCATATATCTTTGTCGATTCACTGACTCGGCGAGCTGCTATGGCTGAAGGGTCAGGAACCTGGCTTGCGTAGTATAGGAAAATGACCACTAAAAAAACTAAGCCGGTTACGGCTAGCAATAATAGAGTCATGAAGAAATTCTTTAATTGACTGGGCCTTTTCTTCTTTTTTGATCTTCGCATGTATGCTGATTTTGCCATAAAATAGCTAAATTTACAAGTTAAAAATATTATTCTATTATATGGTTATCATGGACAAAATACTAAGTCGCGGAGTTGAAGAGGTTATAGAAAAAGAGCACCTAGAAAAACGCCTGAGAAGAGGTGACAAGCTTCGTGTCAAACTAGGTATAGACCCCACGGCTAGGGATATTCACCTAGGGCATACTGTCGTTCTAAGAAAACTGAGACAATTCCAAGACGAAGGACATACAGCCGTCCTTATTATCGGTGATTTTACCGCGCTCATAGGGGATCCCTCTGGGAGAAACGAATCAAGACCCGCCTTAACAGAGAAACAGGTGAAAGAAAATATGAAGAGTTATTTGAAGGACGCGAAGAAGATATTAAGCAGCAAAAAATTAGAAGTGAGACACAATATGGAGTGGTATAAGAATAAAAAACTGGATTTTTTCACAGAACTTACGAGTAAGTTTACTGTAGCCAGATCTCTGGAGAGAGACGATTTTCAAAAAAGACTTAAGGAGAACAGAGATATCAGCATACTGGAGCTGCTTTACCCTATACTCCAGGGTTATGATTCAGTAGAGGTCAAAGCAGATGTTGAAATTGGAGGAACCGATCAGAAGTTCAATCTATTGATGGGCAGGAAGGTCCAAAAAAGATTTGGAACAGAACCCCAGGACATAATAACGATGCCGTTGATAGAAGGGTTGGACGGCGTGAAGAAGATGAGTAAAAGTTCAGGTAATTATATAGGACTATCAGAGGGACCGAATGATATGTTCAGTAAGATCATGTCTATCCCTGATGATCTAATGGTTAAGTATTTCATATTGTTAACGGATGTTTCTGGGGAAGAGATAGAACAACTTAAACAGGATAGATTAAAACCGGACACAACTGAACGTTCGCCCAAAGACTGGAAAGAGCGACTAGCATTCGAAATAGTAAAAATATACAACGGGGAGATAGAAGCGGCGGAAGCTAAAGAAGAATTCAAGAGGGTTTTTTCAGAAGGGTATCTGCCAGAGAATATCAAGGAATTTAAAATCTCGGGGGAGGGGAAACATATTCTCGAAGTTCTTGAAAAGGCCCAGTTGGCTGATTCAAGAGGTGAGGCAAAAATACTAGTTGACCAAAATGCGGTTACGGTAAACGGAGAGATTGTAAAGGATTGGAATTACGAGGTTAAGAAAGGAGATACGCTTAAAATCGGCCCTCACAGGTTTCTAAAAATCACCTGAGCCTAACTTAAAAGACACCCGGCAAATGCCGGGTGTCTTTTAAAAGTAACTTTATTCAGTGCTCTCTTCTTTTTCTTTCCCATCTTCTACTTTCTCTTCTGCCACTTCCTCTTTTTCTAACTCTTCTTCCTCCACAAAGGAGTACTTGTAATCATGGTCTAACATGATATTTCTTTAATTTCGTTATGACCCCGGATCTCCAAGAGGTTATCTACGGGGGAGCACAGACGAAACCCAGTTAATCTTCATATACTACAGTATTGGCACAGCAGATTGCAAGCGCCAAGGCATCGGCCGTATCATCCGGTTTTGGTTCCGTTTCTAGATCCAATATTAGCTTAACCATTTTTTGAACTTGATTCTTTTCCGCTCTGCCATATCCTGACACAGCCTGTTTTACCTGAAGGGGGGTAAACTCGGTTATCTCTACGCCGTTTTTGGCCGCAACCAACATTAGGACACCCCTAACCTCGCTTACCTTGATTACAGTTTTTGCATTTTTAAAAAAGAAAATACTCTCCAAGGATACTTTGTCGGGCTTAAACTTTTTTATCAGCTTGTCGAAAAAATCATATACCTCTTTAACTCTATCTCTGTTCATTATATTTACTCCCGTTCTTAGACATCCGAAATCTACGGGTTTGTAGTTCTTCTTATCCGTGTCTATTATTCCGTAGCCGATGAGAGAGGTGCCAGGATCTAAACCGAGTATACGCATAAGGTTATTGTTTTAAGTTGGTATAGACGTTTTCCACATCGTCATGAGAGGCCAACTCTTCAAAAAGTTTATCTATCTTTTGCTTGACTGATTCATCGGTGAGCTCTAGGGGGCTATGAGGATTCCAATTTGCATCAAACATCCAATTAAGAGAATTCGCCGGGACCATCTTAATATCATTTTTAGAGAATATATTTTTGATTTCGCTTATAGTCCTGTTTGTGTTGTCGGTTATGGCTTCGACGATAATAGCTACCGAAGATGGCCCCATGCCCTGTATTAGTACTTCATTCAAAGCGACAGAGTCTTTCTCGGATACCCTTTTAATGGCCCTCTCTATATTCTCCTTGGGCATATTTGCAGTTCGGGCCTCATCAATAGCCGACTGGAGCCTGAAGTTATTTGAAGGATCGGGGCCATTTTTAGCGGCAACAGTTATTTTCTTCGCGAGTTTACTAAAAACTTGACCTTTTTTTTGGTCGCTGATGCCCTTCTTGTGTTTTATTTGTGACCAACGAGAGTGTCCGCTCATGATGTAATCTCATAGGTTTTATGCCACCTACGGTCTAATTGATTATTATACATATTATCATAGATATACATTTTGCTCAGGGGGTCCTAACAGGGCTCATGCAGTATGCGGTCGTAATGCTTGAGGAGTTCGGTTTCTGAATTGAATGATTTTAAATAATCGGCGGATAGGCTTTTCCAGGCGCTGTCTGTATCGCAGTAGTAATATTTGGATCTGCTATGGGAACTTGTATAGAAAACATACCCTACGGGATTAGTAGAAGAAATCGGAGTGGCAACAGGTAGTCGGGGCTGAATCTGTTTCTCGAGAGAAGTAGATGGAAGGGGCGTTTCTTCCAGGGGGTTCTTAAGCGCCTCAACGATATCAGTATGTTCTTTGATCTGAGCTGGACCACCCGTGTTTTCAAAAAGGAATATTCCTCCTATGGTAGCCAAGAAGACTATGAAAAGAATCGGCAAACGCATTAGATCAGTTTTTCCTGGGGAACTTGTTCCGTACTATGTCCAATATGCTTTGAGGCCAAATCGGTGAGCATTCTGCCACGAGATGTGCGTGCCAGAAAGCCTATTTGCATAAGGTAGGGTTCGTAGACGTCTTCAATCGTCTCCTCCTCTTCAGCAATGGAAGCGGCTACCGACTTAAGTCCGACCGGGCCTCCTTTGAAGTTTTCAGCAATGGTTTTTAGTATTTTACGGTCAGTAACATCGAGTCCTAACTCGTCTATACCAAGCAACGAAAGAGCCTCAGTGGCCAACGGTTCCGTTATGGTCTCAGAATTTTTAACTTGAGCGTAATCGCGAGCACGCTTGAGTAGCCTATTGGCGGTCCTAGGAGTAAAGCGGGAAGAGCCGGCTAGCTTATTTAAGGCCTTGTCATCTATTTTAATTTTGAGTAGCTTTGCTGAACGATCTAATATCTTTTTTATTTCGTCCTGACTGTAGAAATCAAGCTTGTAGTGAGCACCGAAACGCGAGCGGAATGGGTTGGACAGGAGGGATACCCGCGTAGTTGCAGCAATTAAAGTAAAACGCGGGAGATTTACCTGCAATGTCTTGGCTGATGTTCCTTTTCCGATGATGATGTCGAGGTTATAGTTTTCCATTGCCGGATAAAGAGTCTCTTCTACGGTTTTGTTCAATCTGTGTACCTCGTCGATGAACAAAAAGTCGCCATCGGATAATCCGGTTAAAATAGAACCTATGTCTCCGGCCTTTTCGAGTGCTGCACCGGAGGTTATTCTTATTCCCGCGCCTGACTCCTTGGCTATCAGGTAAGCCAAGGTAGTTTTGCCCAAACCGGAAGGCCCATGTATTAAGACATGCTCTAGAGTTTCTTCTCTTTTGTTTGCAGCCGCTATTAATATGGCCAAATTCTTCTTTACGTTCTCCTGGCCTATGTAATCGTCAAAAACCTGAGGCCTTAAGGCCAGATCTAGAACTTTATCGTCCGGTCCTTGTTGTACCGGGCTTGTTTTTTTTGCTTTGGGCGGCATAGGGAATACTTAAAAATTTAACTTGACAGATAACTGTTTTATAGATAGAATATAGGTATAGAGTCCCTGGATAAGGGGCTTTAATTTAAACCTTATAATCTGTAGGCAATTGAGCTATTTGATCTAATCATGTAGCTCAATCGGAGTATTCTCGCAGACGGGTATCTTGGTTCCGACTGGGGTATACCTCGGTATTACTCTACCCTGGGTTTCCTTAGGTCCGGGTTTTGCCTACAGGTTATAGGGTTTAAATTTTTATTCTCCAACTACTCGCAGTACTTCGTCAATGGAAGTTATCCCCTTGATGACTTTTATTAAGCCGTCTTGCAGTAGAGTTATCATTCCTTTCTTCTTCGCCAAATCTTCAACTTCTGAAATTGCAGGCGATTTGAATATTAATTTTTCCATATCCTCGTCAACCTCAAAAAGCTCATATACGCCAGTACGCCCTTTGTATCCAGTCCCATTACATTCTTCGCAGCCTTGAGAGTAATAGATCTCCAGAGAGTCTTTCATTTCAAAGACTCCTACCCCCTTAGGAATATTAGTCAGATATTTTTTGAGCAATTCAAGATCGGGGGCGGCAATTTTTTGTTTTTTCTTGCAATTCTCACAAAGGCGTCGAACAAGACGCTGCGCCATAGCAGCATTAAGAGCAGGGGAGATGGTTATGGGTTTTACCCCGAAGTCTACAAGCCTTGGGACGGTGCCGGCCGCATTATTAGTATGCAGAGTAGAGAAGACCGCGTGTCCGGTCAGTGATGCCTGCATGGTAATCTCTGCGGTCTCGGCGTCACGTATCTCGCCCACCAATATTATGTCAGGATCCTGCCTGACTATAGAGCGAAGCCCTTTGGCGAAGGTGTAGCCAGAGGATGCATTAACTTGGGTCTGAGATACGCCCTTGATATGGTATTCAATTGGATCTTCAATCGTGATGATCTTCACGTCCGGACTATTAACGTGTCGCAAGAAGGCATAGAGAGTAGTTGTTTTACCGGAGCCGGTAGGACCAGTGGTAAGTATGGCGCCGGTAGTTTTCTGGAGCAGTTTTTTAATTTTATCCAGTGTATCATCGCGCATCCCCAAATCCTCTAACTTCTGACGTATGGTTGCGGGATCCAAAAGACGCATGACTATATTTTCGCCGTAAGCTCCAGGTAAGATAGACACACGTACCTCAATATCTCTGCCCTCTTGCCTGATTGTAAAACGTCCATCTTGGGGGACGTTATGAACATTTATTTTTAACCCGGACAGAAGTTTAATGCGGGAGAGAATATTAGGATAGCCGGTAGAAGAAAAATCAACGATATCGCTCAGGACTCCGTCGAGTCGGTATCTCAGGCGTATAACGTTTTCCTCAGGTTCAAGGTGGACGTCTGACGCGCCTACTTTAAGAGCGCCGGCCGTTATCATATTTAGAACTTTTGTGATCGGAAGGGCTGTCAGCTGCTCTTTCAGGTCGGCAAGCCCCTTTATCTGACTCTCAAGATTTGCGATTTCCGACTCTTTTATCTCCACCACTCCCGTGGGGGCCTTCAAACGTTTCTTTTTGAGCTCGTATCTCCGCCAGGCGGATGCAAGGCTTTGTCCGGAAACTATGACAACATTGGAGTCATAGCCTTCATTTTTAAGTTTTTCCAATAAGGTAATCGTTCGGGGATTTTCTGGATTTGAAACAGCGACACGAATAGCCTTACCCTTTTTTGTTATGATCGCTATCTGGCCCGCGCGAGCATCTTTCTCATCCACAAGCAAGATGGCATCGTTGTCTATAGGGAAAGATTTGAGGCTGAGATAGGGAAGATTCATCTTTTGTGCCAAGGCCTTGGCATTATCTTCGTCCTGTTGTTTTTTGATGGAAGATAGTTTTTTTTCTAATTCCTTCTCAAGTTCAGGTTTTTTTATTGATGTTTGGGCCATATTCGACGTCGATTATTACTAACAATTCTAACACTTTTTTTATTTTTTGTTCTCAACACTGGGACATTCTAATCGTCTGAAAAATTCCAAGCGTAAGTTTTGGTTTATCAGCAATATGACCGCGGGTCAAATGAAGAAATTGGGGATAAATTGTTGATAAGAGAATAGCTATTGACCTAGGATAACCTTGGTGA
>SDBV01000353.1_pt1 | contig 65007 bp, 61 predicted proteins | sample 2277081 | NCBI WGS metagenome assembly SDBV01 (sample SAMN10402039, study PRJNA504765) | marine sediment metagenome | isolation source: marine sediment core GS10_PC15, 223 cmbsf | place: Arctic Ocean: Southern Knipovich Ridge | collected 2010
CTTTGGAGAAGCATCACTTGTGTTTAGAAGATTTGTGAATTAAGTAAAATTTTAATATAAATTTTTAATTTCACAGATAAAAAATCGGTGAAATCTGTGTAATCTGTGGTTAAAATTAAGTTTTTCAAAGATTTCTATTACTTAAATGCCTAATTCTATGGAATTTTTACAAAATTTATTAGACAGCACAAATGTTCCGTTCCTGTCGGCTTTTATTTTAGGATTAATGACAGCTGTAAGCCCGTGTCCTTTGGCAACTAATATAACCGCTATTGCTTTTATCAGCAAAGATATAGAAGTTAAAAAACGTGTATTTATCAGAGGACTTATTTACACTTTGGGTAGAGCTGTAAGTTACACAGCTTTAGGTGTTATTTTGTTCTTTGGAGCAAGTACATTTCAAATAGCCAGTCTTTTTCAGGATTATGGGGAAAAAATACTAGGACCTCTCCTAATAATTATTGGAATTTTTATGCTGGGTATTATTAAAATAAAATTTCCGGGTTTTGGTAAATTATTTGAAAAGATAGAACAAAAAAGCAAAACCGGCGGATTTTTTGGTATCCTTTTGCTTGGAATTGTATTTGCATTAGCGTTTTGTCCGTATAGCGGCGTTTTATATTTTGGAATGTTAGTTCCTATGACCATTTCAAGTGTTAAGGGCTTATATTTACCATTAATTTTTGCAATTGGAACAGGTCTGCCTGTAATCATTTTAGCATGGATTATTGCATTTACAGTTTCCGGTGTTGCTAATTTTTATAACAAGCTCAAAACCTTTGAAATCTGGTTTCGCAGAGTTGTATCAGCAATCTTTATCATAATAGGACTGTATTATATTTATATAATATTTATTCAATAATGGAATGGAAAAAGGAAGTTAAAATTCTCTCCTGGATAATAGTATTTTTTCTTGGTGTATACTTTATGCCGGTAAAGAATGTAAATTTTAATGAGGCAATTGATGCAGCATTAGATTTAACTAAATGGTATGCCCGGGAACATGTTATATTATGTTTGCTCCCGGCATTTTTTATTGCAGGAGTTATTGCAGTGTTTATTAGCCAGGGTTCTGTTTTGAAATATTTTGGAGCAAATGCAAAAAAATGGGTTGCTTACTCAGTAGCGTCTGTTTCCGGCACTATTCTCGCTGTCTGTTCCTGTACTATTCTGCCTTTATTTTCAAGTATTCATAAAAGAGGAGCAGGATTAGGACCTGCAATGGCTTTTCTATACTCAGGACCGGCTATTAACATATTGGCAATTATTCTTACAGCAAGAATACTGGGTTTCCAGATGGGTCTGGCAAGAATTATCGGTGCAGTATTTTTCAGCGTGATAATCGGTTTAATTATGTCCTGGATTTACCGGAAAGAAGAAAAGGTTAAAGCCGAAGAACAAATGAATATTGTAATACCACCTGAAGCACGACCTATAAGGCAAACAGCATTTCATTTTTTTGTGTTGGTATTAATCCTTGTCTTTGCTAACTGGGGAATGCAAGACGAAGGAGATACAAGCGGAGTATGGTATTTTATCTGGTTGAATAAATGGTATATCACAGCATTTTTAGGATTACTTTTTATGTATTCTTTGATTAAAATACTAAAAATGAATTTCTGGAATGTTGTTATTGCTGCCATTCTGGTAACAGCCACTGCCTTAATGTTTCCAGCAAACCCAATTATTCCTTTTATTATTGCCATTGCCTCACTCTGTATTTTATTATTGCTTAAAGAAGGTGAAAATCGTGAATGGCTGTTTTCTACATGGGATTTTACTAAACAAATCTTGCCATTGCTCGCAGGGGGCGTTATTGTTGCAGGTTTCTTATTAGGCTCAAAACATGGCACCACCAACATTGCCGGTATTATCCCTGATGAATGGATAACAGCGTTAGTAGGTGGTAATTCTGTCTTATCAAATTTATTTGCTTCTCTAATTGGTGCATTTATGTATTTTGCAACACTTACCGAAGTTCCTATTATACAGGGATTAATTGCCAGTGGCATGGGACAGGGTCCTGCATTAGCATTACTCTTGGCAGGTCCAGCTTTATCATTACCAAATATGCTTGTAATACGCAGTGTTATAGGCACTCAAAAAACAATTGTTTATGTAATATTAGTTTCTATTATGGCAACAATTAGCGGGTTGATTTATGGAGCTATTGTCTGAGAATTTCTCGCAAAATTTATCTCGCAAAGACGCAAAGAACGCAAAGAATTAATATTACCTTAAATTAGCAAGTCTTAAAAATAATTTAATAAAGCCACTGATAAAATGAATTTAAAATATATATTAATATCCGTGTTTTATCCGTGTGAATCAGTGGCAAAAAAATAAACTTGCTAAATTTAGGTAATACAATAATAGTACAAACTTAAAATAGAAATTATGAAAAAGTTAATTTTTATGCTTGTTGTGGCAATGCTCACAATTGTTGGAGCAACACATGCCCAGTCTTCAAAGAATAAGAAGACCGAAATATTATACTTCAAAGCTAATCTAAGATGCTGTAAAGCAAGAGCATGTAATGCTCTTGAGGCAGATGTAAAATTGGTTATAGAAAAGTATTTCGCTAAAGAAAATATAAGTTTCAAAGTTGTTAAATTGGCAGATAAAGCCAATAAAGCATTAATTGAAAAGTATAATGCCAAATCGCAAACAGTTGTAATTTTAAAAAAGAAAAAGAGAAGGAAAAAAGAAACAGTTACTGATATTTCAGCAATCGTTCACGATTACGCAATTAAAAAAGATAAAGAAAAGTTTGAAAAAGAACTGAAAAACAAAATCAACGAATGCTTGAAATAGTTTGGAATTGATTTAAACCGTTAAAACGGTTAATTAATCATTGGTTGTTTTCTTTCACCTCGTTAAAACGAGGTGTTAATGATACTCGTAAAAAACAAGGTGTTAATGCCGTAAGATAACATACAACGGAACGGTATAAATGTAATTTCTCATTAACCCCTTGATTTATCAAGGGGGCTAAGGAATATCAACTTTTATTAATAACCGTTTTAACGGTTTATATTTTAGCTGTGAACGATTACCAAAAAGATTATTGCTTAAGTGCCTAATTCAATAAAAGAATTATTTATACTAATTCATAAAAAAGGAGGTTATTATGAGATTTTTAGCAGAACATTTTCCTGAATTTACAGATAAATTTGAGGAAATTGACAAAATGTACGAAAAAAAAAGGTTTATTGACGAAAAAACCTATCAGTTTATTTGTTTAGCACTGGCTATTAAAGGTCGTTCAGCACCTTGTGTAAAAAAGCATTTTAACGGTGCTTTGTTTGCAGGTGCTTCTCTTGAAGAAATAGCTTATATAGTTGCTTTAACAATGAGAGAAAGTGCCGGTAATGATGATTGCTGGATTCATGATGTATTGGGTGATTATAAAGAATTAATGAAAAGCAGCGTAAAATGTTGTGAAAAATAAAGGAAATGTCAAATGTTTTATTCCCTTTTCGTAAAGTTAATTTATTGTATCTTTAATCTCTTTTGATATTTACTTTACTGTGTGTTGTTTATCAATACCCTTTAATTCAAGACTTTATGAATGAAATTTGGCTAAAATCATCTTCTTTTTTCAGCTTATAAATAATTTTTTAGATTATTTTTAATTCTTGTTTGAATTCAATTTCTTCTTTACAACTTCTTTCATGGGTTTATCTTCAATTTTACACTCTATCCAACTAATGAAATCAAAATAAACCAAAATATTTTTCTCAAAATGATTGTTTTTGGTTTCCCTAATATCTTTTATCAGTTCCTTTAAAGCTTCAATAAGGTCTTGCTTGGTGAATATCTTAGGAATTTTCAACCTAAAAAATTTAATGACTTTATCTTCAATTTTATACAATTTGTTTTTTGTATAGAGAACACGATAAGTGGATCTGACAATATTTTCTAATGAATCATAGTAAGTTGCATTATTTTGGCCAAGCTCGTAGTAAATAATAAGATTGAGTAACCTAGCGGTGGTCTGAATGTAATGTATCATATCAATCTTATTATATGATAATATTAATCTAATCCAATTTAACGCATTGGAAAAATCATTTACTGCAAGATATGCAGATGCTATGTAAATGTATAATATAAATTCTTGTTTCCTGTTTAAATTATTTTTATATTTATTAAGGTCTGCTTCTATTTGGGGAACAAGTCCTGTGCTTTTTTTAAAATCACCAGTATAATTAAAATAAGCTAATAAATGGCAATAATACCTTATAAATATAAAAGCACTAATTCTTTTGGAAATACTATTAAATTTTGATTTTATAAAGTAATTGGGAAAATATTTAAGCTTAGATACATAATACAGAAATTTATACCTGTCTTTGCCATTAGCTTTATCAAGACTTAAAAGATAGTTGTCTAATGCAGTGATGTATTTAAAGGGTGATTCATTGATACGCTCTGTATTGGATTCAAGCAGGTTAATCCATTTTTTGCATATTTTACAACTATTTAATAACTCACCTTTTGCCTGAAAGTATAGAGAATAAATATTGTAAAACCGCAATTTTGCGTCAAAGGAATATGCATGTTTTTCGTTGTTCAACAGCGGATGTTTTATTAAATTATGCATTTTTTCTAATTCATTTTTGCTTCTTACCAACCCATCACCACTGGTCAGTTTAATAAATTTTTCCAAGAGCTTATCATATTCATGTATGTTATTTCTCTTTATCAAAACCAATGCTTCTTCATTTAATGTTTCGCCTAATTTTATCATAGATACACCCGAATAGAATACTTTTTTTTCCCATTTGTAAATTTCCAACAGGTGTGAATCTTTGTCAAATTGATAAGCGGTCTTCTTAGCTTTTTTTAGCAATTTTATACATTGTTTAAACAATGCTTTTTCATATAGAATTTCCACATTGATAAGAATATTCTTCAGAAGCATATTTACAGAGGGGTTGGAATCAGAATGGTAATTGCGTAAGCTTTTCAATATAAGGTTATATAGATAATTTTTCGCTTTAGACAGCTTTTCTGGTGTAAGTTGATTATTAAATTGTTTTATAATTTCACTTTTATTGTATTTCTTTTGTTTGATTATTGCTTGGTACAATTTTATAGGGATATTTTCCTCTCCTTTATAATACTGTAAAGCAAACATTTTAAAGTATCGTTTTTCATTCATACTCATAGATATAATAAGCTGAAATAAATCGTCCGAAAATTTCATCTGAATTTAAAAAATAGTTAAAAATTGATAGTATAAAAATGCTTTACTCAAAGCATTTTAATCGGTAAATATAATAAAAATTATTCAATCAGAAATTCAAAAATTAATAAATTATGGTTTGCATAGAAAAAATGCTTACGACACCTTTATTATTTTTTAAATAAAAATTTTCTATCAATAATAAACTAAATATTTTGAATTATGAAAACTTTAAGAAATTTACTATTAAGTTGTATAATAGTAGCAGCATTTTGTATTTTATCAATAAATACAAAGGGACAAGGACAGGGACAAGGTAACTCTAACGGTTTATGGAGCGCAATAGGCTCCGATTCCGTTGTAACAAACCGGGCTGTTAAGATAAATGACGGTCTTATAGTGCAAGATGCAACAAAAACCGGCCATTTAATAACACCCAGAATACTTTCTCCTGATGGGTTTGTTCATTTTGGAGATAGTTCACTAATAATTTCTACTACACATAGTAATAGAATATCGTGGTCAACTGGTCCATTCCAGGTTAGCGGAGCAAGATATGGTAATGGAGTTGGAGCAGACCTCGCCTACGCTTTAAATTCAATAGCTATTGGCAATAATGTTTCAGCACATGCTGAAAATGCTATTATTATTGGTAGTGGACATAGTGTTGGAGGTGGGATATTTTCAACTTTTACCCAAAATTCATTAATGGTTGGTTTTAATAGTAGTGTTCCAACTTTATTTGTTGGTGGGGGAGATGGAACTTTAGGTTCTTTGGGTAATGTCGGAATAGGAACTTCAACGCCTGGAGACAGGTTAGAAATCAACTCTGACATTGCCAATGCTAGCGGGTTAACATTTACTCAGATTGACAACACTATAACGCCATTAACCAATCCGAGTAACGGGGTATTAAGTTTGGATGGAAATGGTCGGGTTATATGGGTTGAGGATGTTGGTGGATTACCCGATGCTGATTGGACAATTGACGGGAGCGATATATATACAAATTTAGGAGGTGATGTTGGTATCGGAACATCTACTATAGACCCCGATTCTAGAGTTCATATTGTTGTTCAAATGCCACCTATTTTGCAGAACCGAAACGGTTTATTTATAGATGCTCCTACACTTGACCATAAGGGAACTATTAGTGCCTTTAAAGCTACAGGAGGGGTAATACCAGGATTTCAGGTTAGCTCAGTAGAAGGAACTTATGCTGCAAGAATTGGATTTGTCTCTGCAAAAGATGCTGCAGGTAATATTATCGGTGGTGTATTAGGTTATGTAAAGCCCAAGCATATTGAAGGCATTTTCACTAGTGCATTTGCAACAGGCACTTCCTGTATAGCTGATCTGGATAATCTTACAATGTTAGTTTCCAATTTGAGTGGAGCAGAAGTTTGGGTAGGTGGCATGTATGCTGAATTAAGGGGGACTATTTCCAATTTTTCTCCTATAAGCGGTCGAAATGCTGTAGCAGCAGTGATAGGCATTGATAATATTAAAGAATCTGATGGTACTGGAAATTATACGTATGCAGGTTATTTTGATGGAAAAGTACATATTGGAGATGAAACAATTATTTCAGGATCTAATACAGACTTTCAATTGGCAGTGGATGGTAAAATAGTTGCTAAAAAAATAGTTACTACTGAATTAAACTGGGCTGATGATGAACTTGAAAAGGATTTAACATTAGAAGATTTGGAGAAAGAAGAAATATTTGTAGATAAAAATGGACATTTACAAGGAATACCTTCCGGTAAAGAGGTTGAAAAAGACGGATTAGATCTTTCTGAAATGAGTTCATTAAAAATGAGAAAAATAGAGCAGATTTTCCGTTATCTGTTTATATTCAACAAGGATAATAAGAACTTACAAGAGGATTATAAAAAATTAACAGGTGCATACAAAAAACTGGAAAAAGAAAATAAGCTATTAAAAAAGAATTTATTTGATTTGAATAAGAGAGTAAAAGTTTTGGAGAAAAGAAAATAATTGAAATTAATATTTAAAATAAATGAAATTATAAAATTATGATAGGAAAGTTCTTTTTATTTTTGTTAGTTACCATTCCTTTTTTAACTAATTGTAATAAGGATAACAATGGCAATTCAAATAATACAACTTATCAAAACCTTATTCAAAATCCAAGTTTTGAGGATAGTACAGGACAACAAAGTTTAGAAGGATGGATTATTAGTGATTCTGCTTTAACATCATTTTTTCAGAATACACCGCCAAATGGGGGAGGTTGGTCACTAGAGTTAGAAGCTGGTAGTACTCAAGGGCCTACAGCATTAGAAGGCTTTGCAGAAACCTATATTACAGGGCAAACAGGCACTAATATTTATCAGTTAACTGTTTGGATGAAAAGTTTGACAGATTGGCCAGGCGGGATTTCATTTGGAGTTTTATCACAAAATCAACTTTTACAGAAAAAAGAAATTATTGATACTGCAACTACATGGACACAATACGCTTTAATAGATACATTAATAACCCAGGTAAATGATACAATTTTAATTCATTTATCAGCTGGATCTCTAGGGCCTTTTGGTTCACAAAATAGTATTTTATTTGATTTAATAGTATTTAAAATAATTACACAATGAAGAAAAAAATATTTAAATTTTCAAAGAGTATTATTATTACTTATTTAGTAATAAATTTGTTTTTCATTAATATTCAGTATTTGATTGCACAAATATCATGGCATAGTGCTATTACTATACCACAAAACGATACTGTATTACTAAATAAAAAAATAGAAGTAGATAAGGAAATTAATTCAAATTTCTTTAAGACGTCAAATCCCAGTAATCAACTTTTACAGCAAATTAATATACCTGATATTACAATAGAAGATGTAACTAATATTACACATTCAGAAAACTCTGTTTTTATTAGTCCAATTGACCCGGATATAATTGCAAATTCCAATAATTTTTCTACATGGCCAACTATTGCTAATTTAAGCACAAGTGGACAAGTTTCTATTAATGCCGGTCAAAATTGGGATGGAGTTGTAGGAAATTTAAATAATAGCAGAGCAGACCCTGCAGTTACAATAGGTCTTAACGGTAGAATTTATGCAGGATATGTTGATTTAAGTTTTGGTCAAAGCATTTCTTATAGTGATGATAACGGACAAAATTGGATTGAAAGAGTGGTTGCTCCAAATCCAGGGCAAGTTGCTGATAAAAATCATCTATGGATAGATAACAGGCATTTTCGCATGGATGGTACTGTAAACCCTCATGATGGTAATCTTTATTCTGCATGGACAGATTTCGGAAATTTAAATAATAGTAATTTAAATATTGTTATATCAATATCAACAGACGATGGTGATACATGGACAACACCCGTTAATTTAAGTGATGATGTTGGAGCTGGCAGCCATGACCAAGGCGTGAACATACAAACGGGTCCAAATGGCGAAGTATATGTTTGTTGGGCTATTTATGATTCATGGCCATCTAATGAAGTTGCGATAGGTTTTACTATATCTTTAGATGGTGGACAAACGTGGAATGTAAATACACCGGGTATAACATCTGAGCGAATACAAAATATTAGCGGGCACCGTATTACTGCTTTAGGAGGTAGTAAAACTATGCGGCATAATAGTTTTCCAAGCATGACGGTAAATCAACAAAATGGCGATATTTATGTTGTGTGGACTGAGCTTGATGGTACTGAGACAGATATTTTTATAATAAGATCCATTGATAATGGAGATAATTGGTCTGCTCCAATTAGAGTTAATCAGGATGCAACAAATGATCAATGGTTTCCATGGATTGCTTGTGACGAAACTTCAGGTGCACTTGTGGTTATTTATTATGATTCAAGGAATAATAATAGTGAAGCAGAAACTTTTGTATCTATATCTTATGATGATGGAAATATATGGGAAGATTTTCTAATTAGTGATAACGCCTGGTCGGGGGATGGAATTGTAGGATTTGCCGGAAATTACGCGGGTGATTATATTGGTATTGATGTTTTTCATGGCAGAGCAGTGCCAGTTTGGTCATCTGATCATTCAGGAAATATGCTGGCTTATACTCAACCATTTGATATACCTTGTCCTGCTGATTTAACATTATGTAATGCTACAATAACAGATGAAGCTACTTATAAAGTAACAAATTCAATTACAGTAGCTGGAATAGGATGTAATTATACGGTTACAAGTACGGGTAATGTAAAAATGCAAGCAGGAATAGAAATAGTTATTTCAGGCGAGTTTGTATCAGAAGGTGAGTTCTATGCATATATTGCTCCTTGTGGTGCTAAAAATAAAATGGCAAATAATAATATGTATGAAAATGATAATGAAATTATTAAAGACACCACTTTTTTATACAATGATGAGGATAATATTTATATGTACCCAAACCCAAATAAAGGAAACTTTGAAATTATGTTATCTGGAAATACCGATAATTCACTTTTGATAGAAATAGCAGGCATTATAGGCAATATAATTTACAAAAAAGAAAAAATACAAACAAACAAAATTAATATTGACATTTCAAACCATCCAAAAGGAATATATTTTGTGAAGGTGGTAAACGGACAAGAAACGTGGGTTAAAAAAATCATTTATCAATAAATTGTATTTTGAAAAAGTTTTTTTTTTAATATTAACTATTGTTTTTTCCCAGCTTTCCGCACAAGTAATATCAGTAACTACTACTTCAACTGATGTAAGCTGCAACGGTTCTTGTGACGGAATGGCTATTGCAACTGCAACAGGTTGTGTTGGAGGTCCTTGTGTATATTTATGGAATGGCTCATTATCGCCAGCACAAGCAAATGATACTGCAATTGGTCTATGTCCAGGCACATATATTGTTTCCGTTTCAGACCCTGCCATGAATTTTAATTCTGACACAGTAATAATCAACGAACCACCTGCTTTAGATCTTACAATAAGCAGTACGGATGTAAGTTGTAATGGTTTATGCGATGGTGGAGCCACAGCAACAGCAACTGGCGGTACTGCTCCATATTATTATGTATGGGATCTGGATACCATTCAATCGATTACAGGATTGTGCGCAGGTATATTTACTTTAACAGTAATTGAATCTAATGGATGTGTTACTATTGATAGTGTTACTATTAATGAACCTGCACCTTTAGTTTCGTCAATAATAAGTTCAGACGTTAGTTGTAATGGAGATAGTAATGGAACAATTTATTTAACTGTTTCAGGTGGCAGTACACCTTACGTATATAACTGGTCTAATGGAGATACTATTGAAGATATTACAGGTCTTACAGCTGGACCATATACGATTATTATTACTGATTTTTGTGGTAATGTTGTTTCAGATACAATAGTAATCAGTGAACCAGCAGCTTTGATTACAAATATTTCAAGTACAGATGTAAGCTGTTACGGATATAGTAATGGATTTGTAGATTTAATAGTTTATGGTGGTGTTTTACCATATAATTATTTCTGGTCAAATAATGATACTACTGAATATATATCAGAGCTTTCAGTAGGAATATACATGGTTACAGTAACTGATTATAATGGGTGCATAGCTATTGATTCTTCATTTATTAGTGAACCTTCAGTTATAATTGCAACAATGTCATCTACACCCGACACAAATAATATGGGTGTTGGTACGGCAACTATTTCAGTAATTGGTGGTACGCTTCCTTATTCATATCAATGGGATGATAATAACTTACAAACAACTAATACAGCTTATGGTTTAACAGCCGGTACTTATAACGTTGTAGTAACTGATACTAATGGTTGTATTAATGGCAGTGGTATTGTAATTAGTAATATTTCAAGTATATTTGAAATATCATTAGAAAATAATGTAAAAGTATATCCTAATCCTTTTACAGAAACCACAACTATAGAAATAATAAACGCAAATAAAAATTTCCCCCTTTCATTAATTTTATATGACCATTTAGGCAAGATAGTAAATAATATTATTGATATACGAAAAGAGAAGTTTGAAATAAGCAGACAGGGTTTGCCTGATGGGGTTTATTTTTATAAAATTATAGATAATAAAGGAAATTTAATTAAAGGTAAGTTTGTAATTCAATAGCACTTCTTTTAATTGTTTTTAATTAATTATTCTTCAACATCCTTAATAAATAGGTATTAGGGGGCTTATTAAGTATCCCCCCTTACTTCAGAAGCCCCCCTACTTCGGAAGTAGCCCGTCTTACTTCAGATGTAGCCCAACTTACTTCGGATATAAATTCAGACAAAATAATTCAACAGAAAAAAAATGCAATGAAATATTTGTATAATTAAAATTACTAATGTATGTTTGCGACATTAAACATTACAGCTATGACAAATAATAAAACAGATGAATTTAAAAAGGAACAGCAGGAACTTGCTCAAATTGGAAAAATATTTTCACATCCGGCACGAATTTCTATTATTCAGCTTTTAGCAGAAAAAAAAGAAATTAAAACAGGCAATATATCTGATAACTTGCCTATAAGTCGCACAACTGTTTCTCAACACTTAAAAGAACTAAAAAAAATGGGAATAATAAAAGGGACAATTGATGGATTAAAAATTCATTATTGCCTGGATATAGTCCGTTTGAATGAGATAAAAACCAAATATGACAAATTTTTTAAGAATACTATTTCATCATTCATTTGCAATTGTTAAAAATTAATTATTAAAAAAGATTATTATGAAAACACTATTTTTTTACCCTTTACTTGTGTTATTAGTTTTTACAGGAATCAAGCAGGGGAAAACTTCTGTATCAGAAGAAATTATAAAAGCAAATAAAGCCGGTAAGACTGTGTTCCTGGTTGTTACTGAACCTGGTATTTCCGGTAGTGAAAAAGCTTTAGATTTTGCAAATCAGGCACATAAAAAAGCTTCAAAAACCACAGTAATTAAGATGAATCGTTCAGATGAAAAAAATAAAAATTTAGTTACCAAGTATCGTTTAGCAAAAGCTCCATTACCATTAATTTTAGTAATTGATAAAAATGGAATCGTAGCAGGTGGTCTTATACTTAGTCAGGCAAGTGCTGATAAATTGATACAATTAATTCCTTCACCAAAATATTCGGAAATTCTTAAAGCACTAAATAAAAGTAAATCAATTTTTCTTGTTGTTTATAAAGAATCTATGTTAGGTAAAAATAAAGCTTTTGAAAATTGTAAAGAAGCCTGTAAAAAAATGAATAATAAAAGTGTATTTGTTACAGTTGACATGAACAAAAAAAGTGAAACAAAACTATTAACACAATTAAAGATTAATACACTCTCAAATGAGCCGGTAACTTACGTTATTAATAATAAAGGGCAAATAACAGGAACTTTTAAAGGCACAACAAATATAAATAAATTAGTTCTGGCAGCTACAAAAGTAGCAAGTGGATGTTGCCCGGGCGGAAGCAAAAAAGGTTGCGGTCCAACTAAGTAAAATTAAGAACCTAAAATGCAATTGTAATGGATTTTATTAAATTATGTCAAAATAAAACATTTCCCTTAGTTTGTCTTATTCTATGTTTAATTATCATTAATGCGTGTATTGATTCTACTAATACAACTTCAGATAAGGAGGGAGATGTTAGCCGAAATGAACGATTTGAAAATAAATCACAAATAAATAAGATACCTTTAACTCAACATCTAAGTGATAAAAATTCCTATTCACCGAGTTCACAATCTGCTAATCTTAAAATTGAAAATGCCAACAAAACCGGAAAAGCTGTCTTTCTTGTTGTTACTGACTCAGGAGTTGTTAATACAACTAAAGCAGTAAATACTGCACAGCAAGCCCAAAAATTGCACCCCAAATCAGCAGTTATCAAGATGAACAGGTCAGATACTACCAATAAAGAGTTGGTTATAAAATACCGGTTGGCAGGAGCGCCATTGCCATTAATCTTGGTCATAGCATCTAACAGATTTGTTACAGGCGGGTATCTCGTTAACCAGGCAACCCCCGAGCGTTTAGTTGCTTTAATTCCTTCTCCTAAAAAGGCAGATGTCATAGAAGCTATGAGTAAAGGTAAATCTGTTTTTCTTGTTGTCAGTAAAAAATCAATGCTTAAAAAGAAAGGTATCATAAGCAAATGCCAGCTTGCTTGTGCTGAAATGAAGAACAAAGCCAAAGTGATTGAGATTGACTTAGACGATACAATGGAAAAACAATTTTTAAATGAGCTGAGAATAAACCCATCTACTGCCCAGCCACAAATCTATGTAATTAATGCCAAAGGACAACTTACTGGCATCTTAAGCAGTGTTGTGGATATAAAGACACTTGTAGCCACTGCAACAAAAATAGTCAGCGGTGGTGGTTGCTGTCCCACCGGTAGTGGAGAAAGTTGTGGTCCAAGAACTAATAAAAAATAATTTATTAACCTCAAAAACCCAATAAAAATGAAAAAAGTAGTATTAACTTCAGGTTTGTTACTGTGCATGTTCTGTGGAGCTACTGCACAGGATACAACAAAAAAAAATATAAATGCTCCTGAAATTGTCTTTAAAACACTAATAATTGATTACGGCTCAATTGAATATAACAGTAATGGTGTTCGTGAATTCAAATTCACAAACACCGGGAAAAAGCCGTTAATTATTTCGCGTGCAAAAGCATCATGCGGTTGCACTGTTCCTAGTTGGCCCAAAGAACCCATTATGCCCGGTGATTCAGGCATAATTAAAGTAAAATACTCAACAAACAAGGTTGGGCGGTTCTCTAAAACCATAACCATCACATCAAATGCCAAAACACCCAGTAAAAGATTAACAATCAAAGGAACAGTTAATCCTAAACCCGTCCAGAAAAATAAAGAGACAGTAACCGAAAAAAAAGTAAATGAGGGTGCTACACCTGTTAAAAAAAGATGATTAATAATAGAGTAACCTAACCTGGATAAACTCCCGACACTAGCGTATCGGGACAAGCAGAACCAAACAGGTTTATTTGGTTAAGTTAGCAATAGCCAATCGTTATCGCCAATGCAGTGGAAATAAAAATTTTGCAATAAAGTCATTGAATGAATCAAAATAAATTGTACTTTTGCAAAATCAATTTGTCACGAAATAAGTATTTTATTGTGACAGAAACATAAACAAAATTGATAGCAATGAGGTCAATCCAAGATACAATAATACAAAGTATTAGAGCAAGAAAAAAAGGTGCGGTTTTATTCATAGATGCTTTTGAAAAATTTGGGAGCAGTGAGGCGGTGCGTCAAGCCTTTTCAAGATTGCAGAAATCGGGATTTATCATACGTTTGGCAAAAGGAATCTATTTATATCCTTTTGATAAAGAAAATTTGAGAGTTTCAATGGAACAAATTGCCAAAGAAGTAGCAGCACGAGACAAGGCTCATATTTTACCCACAGGAACTTATGCCCAACATCGCTTGGGGTTTTCCACGCAAGTACAAACCAATTGGGTATATATTACAGACGGCACACCTCGTACACTTAATATAGGTGGAAATACCATTAAATTCAAAAAAGGAGTTGCTAAAAATTTTGCCTATAAAAGCGAAATGATTTATTTGGTAGTAGCGGCACTTCGGGAGATGTATGATTTACCTAATAAACAGATGAACAGAAAGTTGAAAGAGTTGCTGAAAGCCGAACGTCCGAAATTAATAAAACATGATTTGGCTTTGGCTCCGAATCGTATTCGTATTTATCTGCAAAACTTACTAAACGATGAAAACTAATTGGCTCTCACTGTCGCAAATCGAACAAATTCGCCTGCTCAACAATTGCGAACAGCAAACTAAATTGAGTGCGTACTCCATTGAAAAAGATTGGTGGGTTTCGCAAGTACTCAAAGCATTGAGCATTTCGATTTATGCCAATCACATTGCATTCAAAGGCGGAACATCGTTAAGCAAAGGATGGGGACTGATACAACGCTTTTCGGAAGATGTTGATATTTCAATAAATAGAGAGTTTTTGGGATTTGGTGGCGAATTATCGAAAAATCAAATTAGCGACCGGTTACGCCGTGCTTCGTGTACGTTTGTTCGAGGTAATTTACGGAATGAAATTGAAAAGCAACTATTGCAATTAGGAATTTCTGCCGATTATTTTAACGTTTCTGTCAATGAAACCGACATTAGTACTACCGACCCCGAAACTATTGAAGTCACCTATTTATCCGTATTGCCTCAACCGAACTACTTACGTGACAAAGTGTTGATTGAAGTGGGAGCACGTTCTTTGATGGAACCTGCTGAACCTATAAAATTCAACTCAATCTTAGCGGAAACGTTTCCCCAATCCTTTCCATTAGAATCCGATTTTTCTTTGCAAACGGTGTTGCCCACCCGAACTTTTCTTGAAAAATTGTTTTTGATTCACGAGGAATTTTCAAAACCGATAGACGAGATTCGCATAGATAGAATGAGCCGACATCTTTACGATATTGAAAAGTTAATGGATACCGATTTTGCAAAAAATGCACTATCCAATGAATCGCTCTATAAAGAGGTTGTGAAGCATCGTCAAAAATTTATCGATTTAAAAGGGTTTGATTATAACACACTATTACCTCAAAAAATAAATCTTATACCCCCTGATGCTGTAAAAAACAAATATGGAATAGATTACAGACGAATGCAAGACAGCATGATTTATGGAAATTCGTTATCATTCAATCAATTATTAAAACGAGTAGAAGAATTGAATAAGCGAGTAAACGAAATACAGTTTAATCAATGATTAGAGATATACTTAAAATATTTTGCAAAATTTGGTCAAGATTTCAAAAATAAGTTAATAATAATTAAATATGAACCTTTTTAAGTTAGTTTGGTTAGAGTTATTGCATAGAAAGTCACAATTAATATCAGGACTCTTGGCTATCACCCTTGGCATTGGTGTTATTGTTGGGATTCAAAGTGTTGCTGTTGTTTCTGAAAAAGCTGTAGCAATCAATCTTGATAATCTCGGTGCTAATATTTTAGTACTTCCTCAAGGTGCAAGTATTGACGATTATTATACAGCAGATATTGATGCACCTACATTCCCGATGGATTATGTTGAAAATATTTTAACATCAACTTTGCCTGGAGTCGATAATTTATCTCCAAAACTTACAAGGCGTGTCAAAATTGGAGATTACAATGTTGTTTTAACTGGAATTCTTCCGGCAAGTGAAATTGCTTCAAAGCCAATCTGGCAAACTGCAGGGCTTATTGGTAATGATTTACAGGCAAGTTGCGCTCCTGACAATGAAGCGAATAAATCAAAAGGTTATGAAGATGAGCGGCTTCAAAGAAAGGTAATAGATTCACTCGGTTTGTATGAATGTCTTGTAGGTTCCGCAACGGCAGAGAAATTAAACCTTACTGAAGGTAGTAATATCAAAATTATGAACAAACAATTTACTATAGCTAAATTACTGCCCGAAACAGGAACTGTTGATGATGACCGTATTTTTGCTCACTTAAATACTGTTCAGGATTTACTTGGTATCGGACCACAGGTTAGTGCAATTGAAATAATGGGATGCTGTAATGCAATTTCTGAAGGTTTATTAGGAAAGTTACGTAATATTCTACCTGATACACGTATTACTACCATTGGGCAGATAGTTTCTACTCAAATTGAAACCAATAAATTAATGAATAAAGTATCATTGATATTTCTCATTATAATCCTTTTTGTCGGAGGTATCTCAATAGGTAATTATATGTGGGCAAATGTAAACGAAAGACGAAAAGAAATCGGTATATTACGTATGATAGGAACTCCAAAATCGTGGATTTATAAGATTCTTTTAATTAAAGCTTTAATTTTAGGTATTTTTGGTGGTATTTTTGGCTATATAATTGGAACTTTAGCAGGAGTGATACTGGGTCCATACCTGGCAGATATTATTGTTCAACCTGTGCCGGTTTTCTTATTATGGTCAATTATAATATCAGTTGCCATCTCTATCCTTGGCTCATTAATCCCAGCATATATTGCTACCAAAATTGAACCTTTTTCTAATATGCAGGAGGTGTAAGATGTTATTACAAGTTGATAAACTTTCAAAACAATACAGTCATAAAGATGGACCTGTTGATGCATTGAAAGATATTTCATTAAACATAACTGAAGGTTCGTTTGTTACAATTACCGGTCCGTCCGGTTCAGGAAAAACTACATTATTACTTGCTCTTAGTGGTTTAATACGACCAACTTCAGGTCATATTACTTTTAAAGAGCAGACACTGGAAACTGCTACTGATAATGAACTTGCACAATTTCGTAAAAATCATGTGGGATTTGTTATGCAAAACTTCTCATTAATTCCCTATTTAACCGCCATAAGAAATGTAATGATACCTTTATCATTACAAAACATTGATTACTCCAGGCAATTAAGCCTTGCTTCTGCTGTTTTGGAACTCGTTGGATTAGAAGACCGTATAAATCATTTACCACGTGAATTATCTGCCGGTGAACAACAGCGTGTTGCAATTGCAAGAGCATTAGTAAATAAACCATCCATTATATTTGCTGATGAGCCCACCGGAAACCTTGATCCTGCTTTAGCTACTGAAATATTAGAGTTTCTTAAAAATATCATTCAGACAAAAAATATAACTATATTAATGGTAACCCATAGTCCTATAGCTGCAGAATATGGAGATATTAGAATTCAACTGAAGAATGGGGAAACAGTCTAATTAATCTAAACAATTTCCAAAACCCAATTTCCCCGCCTGAGACGGGTCAACCTCTGGCTGATAATGACAAAAACTCTTATGAATATATTGGGAAAAAATAGATTAAAATGATAAAAGGAAAAAGAGTATTAATACTATGTACAGAAAACTCATGTCGCAGCCAAATGGCTGAAGGTTTTTTGAAATCGTTCAGCCCTGATTTAAAAGTATGTTCAGCTGGAACTAATCCTGGCAATCAGGTGCATCCAAAAACAATTCAGGTAATGAATGAAGCCGGAATAGATTTGAGTAAAAACTATCCTAAGGATGTAAACGAGTTTTTGAATCATAGTTTTGATTATATAATAACAGTTTGTGAACGAGCAAAAGAAAGTTGTCCTGTGTTTACAGGAAAAGCAAAACACCGTTTACATATTGGATTTGATGATCCTGCTGAAACTACTGGAACAGAAATGGAAATTTTAACTGTTTTTCGTAGGGTAAGAGATGATATAAAAGAACGCTTTTTTGATTTTTATATCAAAAATATATATAACTAAGCTATGACTACAAAAAAACTATCATTCCTTGACAGGTTTTTAACTTTATGGATTTTTCTTGCAATGTTCATAGGTGTATTTTCAGGTTATTTATTTCCTGATATAGTAAAATTTTGGGACCAATTCCAGGTAGGAACAACTAATATCCCTATTGCCATCGGTTTGATTTTAATGATGTACCCGCCGCTAGCCAAGGTAAGGTACGAGGAGATGTGGCGGGTATTTCGGGACTGGCGAGTTCTCGGTCTTTCACTAATACAAAACTGGGTCATTGGTCCGGTGCTGATGTTTTTCCTGGCAATCTTCTTCTTTGGATTCTTGTGGCCATCTCCTGAATATATGATGGGCCTCATGATGATAGGCTTGGCCCGCTGCATCGCCATGGTCCTAGTGTGGTGTGATCTGGCCGGAGCAGACAGTGAGTATTCCGCCGGGCTGGTAGCTTTTAACTCGGTCTTTCAGTTGTTTTTCTACTCAGTTTACGCGTACATCTTCATAACGGTGCTGCCAGTAAAGTTTGGGCTTGAGGGGGTTGTGGTTCATGTCACTCTCGCACAGGTCTCTGAGAGTGTCTTCATCTACCTGGGCATACCGTTTTTCGGAGGCATTATTACCCGCTTCATTTTCCTGAAGACCAAAGGGCGAGACTGGTATGAGACCAAGTTCATCCCCAAGATAAGCCCGATTACGCTGGCTGCCTTGCTCTTTACCATTGTGGTGATGTTCTCGCTTAAGGGCGAAACCATTGTTAAGTTGCCACTGGATGTGGTGCGCATCGCCGTTCCTCTGCTGCTCTATTTTGCAGCTATGTTCTTCGTATCGTTCTACTTGGGGAAGAAGGTCAGCGGCGACTATCCCAGGACAGCGGCCATTGCCTTCCATGCCACCGGAAATAACTTCGAGCTTGCAATAGCCGTGTGTATTGCTGTTTTTGGCATAAATTCAGGACAGGCGTTTGCCGCTGTTATTGGCCCGTTGGTAGAGGTGCCAGTGCTTATCAGCCTAGTAAACGTATCTCTGTGGTTTAAGAAAAAGTATTTCCAAAATGTGATTAATCGTTAAAAGTGATTTAATATTATGAGTAATAAAGGCAGAGTTTTAGTTGGAATGAGCGGAGGAGTTGACAGCTCTATTGCTGCTATGCTCTTGCAGGAGCAGGGGTATGAAGTAACAGGCATAACTTTGAGAATCTGGGATTATCTATCATCGGGATGTTCAGAAAAAGAAACAGGTTGTTGCAGTCTTGAATCAATACATGAAGCGCAAAACCTGTCTGAAAAATTCGGGTTTCCTCATTATATAATTGATATCAGAGAGGAATTTTATAATTGTGTTATAAATAATTTTATTGATGAATATTTATCAGGTCGTACTCCAAATCCATGCATACTATGCAATACTCATATTAAATGGCAAACAATGCTTAAAAAAGCTGATGAATTAAATTGTTATTATGTTGCCACAGGACATTATGCCAATTTACGGGAAAAAAACGGAAGATACATTATTTCAAAAGCTGATGATGATAATAAAGACCAATCGTATTTTTTATGGGGTCTGTCGCAAGATTATCTTAAACGAACATTACTACCTTTAGGAAAATACAAAAAACCTGAAATCAAACAACTGGCAAAAGAAAAAGGACTTCAAAAACTGGCAGATAAAAAAGAAAGCCAGGAAATTTGCTTTATCCCTGATAATGACTATCGTAAATTTCTGGAAGAAAGAATAAACGAAATGTCCGTAGCAAATGCTACGGACAACTCAGAAAATGCTACAGACAACCCAAAAAATGCTACGGACAACTCAGAAAAAGTAAAAACAGGTAATTTTATTTCAACTGATGGAAAAATATTAGGACAGCACAAAGGTTACCCGTTTTACACTATTGGACAAAGAAAAGGATTAGAAATTGCAGTTGGTCATCCCTTATATGTTGTTGAGATTCAACCTGAAAAAAATACAATTATTCTTGGAACGAGAGAGGAATTAATAAAAACAGAAATGCGGGTGAAAGATTTTAACCTTATTAAGTATGACATACTGCCTGAAAACATAAAAGTAACAACAAAAATAAGATATCAGGATAAAGGAACGTTAAGTTATATTAATGAAAGAGATGGTAAAATCAAGGTGAAATTTTGTGATAATGTTTCTGCTATTGCCCCGGGTCAATCGGCTGTTTTTTATGAAGGGAATGACCTCGTAGGTGGGGGAATTATTGTTTGAACTTAGTTAGTGTCCGTTCATAAACTATTAATACACGCGTCATTGCGAGAAGCGGAGCGACGAAGCAATCTCATTATCAGCAAGATATGCGATTGAGATTGCTGGTTTTACTTCGTAAAAATGTTCTCAATGACGGACTTTATGAACGGACACTAATTATCTCTTTCACAAAATTTCCCGAATCCCATCATTACTAATTTTTGTTTTTATTATTTTAATAAAATCAGGATTGTTAGAAAATCCTTTGTTCATAATTTCAGCTATATCATCTTGTTTGTTTTCTTCACAAACAGCAAAAACAGAAGAACCGCCGCCGCTGATATTACATCCATAAGCTCCTGCATCTAAAATTTTCTTTTTTATTTGAGAGTAATCAGGAATTGCCGCTCTACGAACAGGTTCAGCAATATGGTCAACACTAATTGCTTTTCCAAACTCCTGAATATCTTTAGTATGAATTGAATGAATTACACTTGAGCAATGTGCCATTTGTTCTTTCAATTTTTCCTGTCCAATTTCATAAGTAATAAAACCTCTCGTTGTTCGCTGGCTTTTTTTTATTACAGCCATTACAACAGGAAACTCAGGCATTTCCAGTTTTAAAACATCAATAGGATTGTAGCTTTTTATTAGCACAAAACCACCAAGAAGAGCAGCAGCAACATTATCAGCGTGTGGAGAGCCCCCGGAAGCTACTTCGCCCATTCGTGCAATGTCAATCAACTCATTATTTGAAAGATTAAGACTTAAAAGCTTGTTTAATCCAAATATGCTTGCGGAAGCTGATGCACCTGTTGTTCCCAGCCCACATCCTGAAGGCATCTTTTTAATTATCCTGATGTTTACCCCCTGGGTAAGATTTTTTCTTTTAAGAAGCTCTAAAATGGCGAGTCCCGCAGTGTTATCGTGAATATTAGTAGGAATATTTTGATTTTCGTTAATAATTTGAATGTTTATTTTTTCTGAGTCATTAAGAGTAATTTTTATTTCGTCGAAAGGTTGTTCTAAAGCCATTGCAAAAATATCATAGCCAGGACCAACATTGGCAGTAGTTGCGGGAGTTCTGAGTAAGATTTCTTTCATAATTAACTTGATTTTATGACTATGACAAAGAGTTTATTAATAATAAAATTTTTGTAACCAATCAGTCTATTTCAAATTGCCCTACCAATTACGAATTTACGAATTACGAATATTAATGATCATTCACAAATGAAAATACTTCTGCTACTGTTTGAGGTACCTCTATTGAAATAAAATAATCTTCAGGGTAAAGGTAATCTTCACCTGATTCATCAATTACTCTAAACATATGATGCTTATTTGCTTTCAAATCAGGAATAATTTAATAGATTTTTAGTACCTCAAGAGATACAGAATAATTGTCATTTTTAACACAAACCACGAAAGCTAATTTTTGTTTTTTCTGCTCCATATTGCAATAATTTCAATATTATTTATCTCTCCGATTATCTCAAAATGCATAGTTTTTTTATCTTTGAGTGCCCTTTAAAAAGTTTCATCCGCCAATGTTTGCGGGTATGATTAGTTGCCGTTTCGAAGCGCATACGTATCTGGTTACACCGAAAGTTATGCAATTGAACAAACATTCGCAAACGCACTGCCCGGCAATTAATTATACCTGGTGTTAGCTTGCGTTAATAATTTAGTCACTTTGTTGATACCAATTATATTTACTACCATCCCAATATATTACTCCACTAGCGGATTCTGATTTTTCAACATAAATTGCATTGGCAATTAGCTTTACTATTTTTGTTTCTCCAATTCCAGGTTGTAATTCAGCTTTTCTATATACCTTCCATATGTTCATCCATCTAAAATCATCACCTCCATTACCAATTTTTTGGCCTGCTCCAATTATATAATAATCATTTAAATCTCTATGAAATATTAGAATCCCTTTTTTTTGAGTTTCTTTTTCTATTATTGCTACAACAATATCAATTTTATTATCACCATTAAAGTCTGCTTCAAGATAATAAGGATTAATATAGTCTGAAAACTCATACTTATTTTTATCTATAATTTTTTGATGGCTTTTAAAAAAAAACCAATCGGGAAGTTTTGACTCAATTAGCCATTTGTTATATTGATCTGATTGTCCAAATATACTGTTTGAGAAGAATACAAAAAATAAAATACATATTGTTTTCATGTTTTTTTTGTTAATCTGATTTTTATTAAACCAATTAATCTGTTTTTCGTTTCTCATTTAATTCAAGCTAACTCTTGGATAGAACTACCTATTGCAATAATTTCAATATTATTTATCTCTCCGATTATCTCAAAATGCATAGTTTTTTTATCTTTTAAAGCCAAATAGCTGCTTAATTTTACCAACAAAGCTTAATGAAACTTTATCTTCATCGTAATAACCGTATCCATCTCTATAGGTATATCCATATCCATAGCCATAATCGTATCCATATCTATAATAAGCAGGAACTTTTACGTCATTAATTAAGATACATAAATTCTTTATATTCTCTTTTTTGTATAATTCATCTAATAGCCGCAAAGTATTTTTGCTTGTATAATTCTGACGAACAACAAAAATATTAGCATCAGTATATTTAGTAAGAAGCAAAGCATCAGTAACAATGGCAATTGGAGGTGTATCAACAATAACATAGTCATAATCCTGCTTAACTTTTTGGAAAAACAATTTCATTTTTTCGGTTTCAATAAGTTCAGCAGGATTAGGAGGAATTGGGCCCGAAGTAGTAATATATAAATTGTTTATATGTGATGGCTGAATAATTTCATCAATAGTGCTTTTATTTATTAAATATGTACTAATGCCAATATCATTATTGAGGTTAAATTCTTTATGAATTTTTGGTTTTCTTAAATCCATCCCGACTAATAATGTTTTTTTGTTCAACATTGCAATAACAGAGGCTAAATTAATAGCACAAAATGTTTTACCTTCTTCATTTACTATAGAATTTATAGATACTATACGTTGATTATCTTCAGTTAATAAATATTGTAAATTAGTACGAAGTGAGCGAAAAGATTCTGATATTGATGATTTCGGATTATTAAAAACTATAACATCTGAATCTTTTTTATTATGACCTACAGAGCCAAGTATAGGGATATTAGTATTATCTTCAACATCTTTTTTTTCAACAATACTGTTATTAAAAAAATCTTTTAATACAATAAATAATAAAGGAACGATAAGCCCGAGAATTAATGCGATTATATAATTCAAAGAACGTTTCGGAGATACCAGCGCTACATTATCAACTCTTGCAAGGTCTATTATTCTATTATCTGCAATATTTGAAGCTTTAGCAATACCTGCTTCGGCTCTTTTTTCTAATAAAAAAGTATAGAGGTTATCGCTTAAATTAAATTTTCGCTGAATATTGATTAGTTGCCTCTCGGTAACGGGCAATTTTTGTATTTCTTTTTCAACTTTTTGTATTCTTTTATTTACATCATTTAATGATATATTAGTGGCATTGATAATATTACGAACATTTTCCAGAAGAGCTTCCCGTACGTTCTGTATTTTCAGATTAATAACATTCAAAGAAGGATTATTTTCTTTTGCACTATATAATATTACGCCTTTTTCAGCAAATAACTGGCTTAACTGTGAAATAAGTGAGTTTAGCAACGGGTCATCAATACCCATCACAGAAGGGGCAATAACATCTTTAAAATTATTTTTGCTTTCAATATAACCAAGTAAATAATCATAATATTTTGTTTTTATGTTCAGCAATGTTTTCTCTGCCTGAACTTTTTCAAGTTTTTGAAATATTGCAATACCTTCCTGGCTTATATCAATAATTGATTTACTAGAGAGTCTGAAATTTTGAAGATTAATTTCGGCAACTTGCAAAGAATCAACAATTTCTTCTAATTGTTCATCAATAAAATTTACAGTATTAATTGCTATTTGATTTTTTTCTTCTAAACCTGCGCGAATGTAAACTTCGGTGATCTTATTCAAATAATCAACCAATTTTTGAGGAACATATCCCTGTAGTGACAAATTTAAAATAGAACCTTTTTTTGTAAGTGTAGTAATAGTTAGCTTATTTTTATATTGATTTGCAAGCTTATTGAAGTCATTAATAAGAAAATAATAATTTTCAGGTATGGCAGGATCATTCACATCAAAGCCATCTTTTAATGTAATATTAAAGTTAAAAGTTTTATTGATGAATTGTTCGCCAAATTTCAGAACTTTATTAATATTAAACTTATTTTTTATTTCCAGCCGGTATTTTTCTTTAGATAAAATTGTAATATAAACAGGATGGTTAACAAGCTGACCAACTGATGTGTCAAGATTAACAACGAAGGGTGCATTCTTATATCTTTCGGGTTTATTAATTCTTCCGATTGAAAAATAAGAAATACCAAAATCCAGTTCTTTAACAGCTTTATTTGCAAAATAGTATGATTGCAGGATACCTATTTCGTTTTCTACATTCGCTTTCCTTGTTTTTTTAAACAATCCGAATTCTTCAATTATACTTTCTATTCCAGAGGTTAAAGTATTGGTTTTGTCTCTTACTAAAATTGTAGAATTTACACTATATATTGGTATGGAATATCTGTTAATAAGATAAGCTATACAAAAAGCAATAAATACCGTAATTACAAATAAATACCAGTATGAAAGAAATTTAAAAATATACTTTTTAATATCAATAGTTTCTTCCTTGAAATTGTCTATGTTGTTATCCATAAATCCGATGCTAATATGTAAGAAATCTTTGAAAAACCTATAAAAGTACTAAATTTAATGCCACAAAGACACCAAGACACTAAGTTTCACTAAATCTATAAAATAAATCTTTTTATACCATCCTTAATTAATGGAACATTAAAATTTATCAAATAGCCTAAACGTTTACCTGTTAATTTTAAATGGCTTAATATTTGTGCTTGCCAAACAGGATTGACTGTTTCTAATGCTTTCAATTCACAAATTACTAAATCATTTACTAATACATCTAATCTTAATCCTTCGTCAAAAATAATTCCATCATATACGATTGGAATAACTAATTGTCTTTTTACTTTAAATCCATCTTGAGTTAATATATGACAAATACAAACTTCATAAACTTTTTCCAATAATCCAGGCCCTAAATCCTTATGAATTTTATATGCTGCATTAACTATTGCCTTTCCAATTCTTTCTTCTTCAGGTGTTAGAGGTAAAAAATTGCCTTTGTGATTCTTTGTGTCTTTGTGTCTTTGTGGCATAATTTATATATTTCTACTCATATTTTTACATAAATAGTCTCAAAATTAATATTAAAGTTGTAATAGATGATAATACTATTGATATAGATGGGGCGCTTAAACGAAATGCTTTGCTTTTCACGGGTTCAATGTAAATAACATCATTGGGTAACATAAAATATGAATTGGATGCCAATAAATTTTTATCAGTTAAATCAATTCTAATAGTTTGAGAATTATTTTTTGTTGAACGGATAAGCAAAACATTTTTTTTGTTTCCAAAATCTGTAATATCACCTGCCATACCAAGTGCTTCTAATATGGTTATTTGATCATTATATACTTTGTAAACACCTGGTTTGCGAACTTCACCTAAAACAGTAACCTTAAAGCTAATTAATTTTACAATAGCTGTTGCATCTTTAAGATATTTATCAGTATGCGATTGAATAATTTCCTGAGCTTCTTCTATAGTTAAATCAACTACCTGAATTTTTCCTAAAATTGGCAGATTTACATAACCTGTATCATTTACAGAAAAGCCATTAATATATAAACTTGCTTCATTGGTCCAGGCTTGATAAAGATTTTCAACATTATTAAATAAAGCGACAATTTCTTTATTTATGCTTATTATTTTTACATATAATATATCATGTGGTTGAATTTTATAATCTAATTGCTGCTTTTCAAATATATTGGTAGTTTTATCATCATCTACATCCCGCAAATAAATAATATGTTTTGTTTGCATGCAGGATGAGAATAATATAAGGATATAGATAACCCCGATGATAATAATTTGTTGCTTCATTGTTATATTGTTATTTTATTGTTAATTATTGATTTGTGAAATTAATTCTTTAATGGTTAAATTGTTTGACGTTTGACGTTTGTCCCGACAAGCTTGTCGGGATTGACGTTTGTCTTTTGATTTTTGACGTATATCTGTTATATTTTCGTTAAAACCGTTAAAGTCGTTAAAATCGTTATAGTCGTTATACGTTCAAACCATTTACCATTCACCATTTACCTCTTACCTAATTCACCATTCAACCATCCAACCATTCAACCATTCAATTATTCTATCATTCTATCATTGTTTGTTCCAATATGTTTTTTAAGAAATTTTTCCATAGCTTCATAAAATTCAAAACGGTTTTCTTCATTACGGAAGCCGTGACCTTCATTTTCTTTTACAAGATATTCAACATCAATGCCCCTATCTTTTAATGCCTGCACCATCTGGTCAGATTCCTCTTTATTCACTCTTGGGTCATTAGCTCCCTGTGCAATAAAAAGCGGGACTTTTATTTTATCAGCATGTAAAGCCGGTGAAACTTCAGCTAACATAAGGCTATCTTTTACAGGGTCGCCAACCATTTCATATATCATATCAAGGAACGGCTTCCAGTAAGGTGGAATAGATTTCATAAAAGTAAACATACTTGAAATGCCCACATAATCAACACCACAGGCATAAATCTCAGGAGTAAATGTTAATCCTGCTAATGTAACATAACCTCCATAGCTTCCTCCATAAATAGCTATTCTGTCTTTATCTGCAATTTCTTGTTCAATTAACCAATTAACACCATCAGTTACATCATCCTGCATAGCTCTGCCCCATTGCTTGAAGGAAGCTTCCCAGAATTTTTTACCATAGCCAGTAGAGCCCCTAAAGTTCATTTGTAATACAGCAAAGCCCCTGTTAACTAAAAACTGTACTTCGGGATTATAGCCCCAAACATCCCTGTGCCAGGGACCGCCGTGAACATTTATAACAACCGGTAAATTCTTTGCCTGAACTCCTTTTGGTAAAGTTAAATAGCCGTGAATAGTTAAGCCATCTCTTGATTGATATTTTACAGGTTTCATCTCAGCTAAATCATCTTCATTTAACCAAGGACCAACATCAGTAATTTTCTCAAGTTTACCGGTATTGATATCATAAAGATAATAAGCTCCTAATGAACGATCGCTATATGTTCTGATAATATATTTATCTTCATTTTTGTTGTATGCCTGAATTTCTATTTCGTATTTCCCTATGCTTTTACCTAATTTTTCAAATAATTGTTTGGTTTCATCATCAAAGAAGTGCTTTTCTCTTTTCCACGATGTGTATGATGCATATTTTAATACTTTTCTTTTTCTTGAATAAGATAAATCAGAAACATCAAAATCAGGATTTTGATAAATCAGATTAATTTCTTTACCCTGAGCAAGAGCAAATTCTACAATGGCACTTTTATCCCTGCCAAGGTTTGAAGAAGCATATACATTTTTGTTGTCAAAAGTAAAAAAAAACGGACTTACAGATTCTTTAAAACTTGTTGTTAATACAGCTTTAAACTCATCCTGTTCAGTTTCTCTATATAGTATGCTTTTATTAACTCCATCAGAAGTAATTGCAACTCTCAGTTTACCATTATGGTCGGCGAGCCAACCAACAATATTTCCAGGATTTTCAGCTATTATGTTCATTTCGCCTGTAACAATATTTAAGCGGTAGGCATCAAAAATCTCAGGATTTCTTTTATTCAATCCAATGATAATTTCTTCAGGTATATCTTCTAATTTATCAATAATTTGGGTCATAACACCTTCAAAATCAGTTAATACTTTAAAGTTACTACCGTCAATATTTACACCGAATAATTTAAAATTTTCGTCACCGCCAATATCTTTCAAAAAGAGGATTCTGTTTTCATTAGCCCAAAAATATATGCGAATATCTCTATCAATTTCGTTTGTAATACGAGTAACGAAATCTTTGCCAATTTTCTGAACATAAATGTTCATTCTATTATTAAGCGGAGCCAGGTAAGAAAAATATTTTCCATCAGGAGATATTTTAAACCCTGTCTTTTCAGGATTTTTAAAAAAATCCCGTAAAGGAATTACAGGTGGCTTCATTTCTTTAACCGGTTGATTACATGCATTTAATAATGCAAAAATGCTAAAACTAATAAGAAAATAGTTTACCTTTTTCATAAGAAACGTTTTATGCGTGCCACGGTTTAAAACCGTGACACGCTTTTTAATTTTTTTTTGCAAATTTATAAAAATTATTTATATTGCGAAATATTATTTGTAGAAATCTTTGAAAAACCTATATGAAATACGTTAAATTTATTTTAATAGAACACAGATGACGCAGATTTAATATGATAAACGCTGATAAAATAGAAAATTATAAATACTCTGATATTACAGCCAAAATAATTAAGGCTTTTTACATTGTATATAATAAATTGGGTTATGGATTTCTTGAAAAAGTTTTTTCAAATACCAGAAAATCATTATAAATCATAATTAATCAGCGTCATCAGCGTTCTATTAACTTTTAAATGAAGTGACTTTTGCCAAATGGCATTACTTCAGGCGGATTAGAGGATACTCATTTATTAATTATTTATGTTAATTCGTGAAATACGTGTCTAAATAATTTTAAACAGATGAAATTAGATATTGACTTTTTTAAGATAGAACACAATAATGTTTTACCCGGGCAAGGCAGGGTATTAATTTCTGAACCATCGTTTCAGGATAAATATTTCGGACGTTCTGTTGTTTTACTTACCGAACACAATAAAGACGGTTCAATTGGATTTATTTTGAATAAACCTGTTGCTCTAAAAATAAATGAAGTCTTAAAGAGTTTTCCTGAGTTTGATGCTAAAGTTTCATTGGGCGGTCCTGTTAATCCTGATACAATTCATTATATTCATACATTAGGAAAAGCTATACCAAATAGTGTTAAAGTGCTTGATAATTTATATTGGGGAGGCGATTTTGAAGAGATAAAGTTTCTGATAAAATCAGGTGCAGTTAATAATAACCAGGTTCGCTTTTTTGTAGGTTATTCCGGCTGGAATCCAAATCAGCTTGAAAAAGAAATTTCATCAAATTACTGGCTCGTAGCAGAAACATCATCTGAAAATATTATGGGTACACATTCAAAAAGCACCAATATTTGGGAAGAGACCCTGAAGCAGTTAGGCGAAAAATATAAAATGTGGACAAACTTTCCTGAAAATCCGGGGATGAATTAGAGTCTATCTGTAATGTAAAATCATTAATATATTCCAGTTTCTCAGTTTTCAGTTTTCGGTTACCGGTTTTTCGGTTTACCAGTTTTTGCCCCCTAACCTACTGACTGGCTGAATGACTGACCACTAAGGGATGCCTTCGTCAAAAAACCGGCTAACTGATTGACCGGAAACTGATAACTGACAACTGATAAACTGATATATAACAAATATCTCTAATTCAAATAAAAAATTATGTTACAGGTGAGCAGAAAGCAATTTCGTTTAATCTTGTGATTAGTATTTTAGCAATTTTATTAAAGTAACGTTTTTGTTCATAAGCTACTATCCACCTGATACCTGAAACAGCATTGGTTAAGAAAACTTCATCAGTAGTTAATAAATCATCAGGTTTAACACTGCAATCATCAAAAACTGTATAATTTAGTGAAAGAGCAATATTAATAATTTGTTCCCGCATTATACCTGCTACACAGCCATCGTCAAGCGAAGGCGTATAAATATTATTATCTTTTACAATAAAGATATTAGAGCTAATGGCTTCGGCAATATTATTTTCCTGATTTAAAATAATACAATCATCAAGCTTATTTTCTGTTTTATATAAGCCAGCCATAATAAAACAAAGTGCATTAGTAGTTTTTAGATTTGAAAAAATATTAATTGGTTTCCTGCTCTGCTCAAAAACGCCGATTTTAAGCCCTTTTTTATTTAAAACATAATCAGCATTATCAATTTTCTTTGTTTCAATTATGTATGAAATATCATTTGTAGCTGGAGTATATAACCCACCATTATTTCTAAACACTGTTAATCTTATTCTTGTTCCCTGATAAAATCTGTTTTTATTTAATAACCGTGTAATTTCATTATGCATTGCATCAGTATTAAATTTCGGGGGAACGAGCATCTTCAATTTTCTCATACTGGTTGTTAATCGTTTGAAATGCTCGTTGAAAAACTGCACTATAGTTCCTGTAGCATGCATTGTTTCAAATAGTGCATCTCCATAATGAAATGCCCTGTTTTCTGCGGTTAAAACAGGTGTATCGTTAGGAATGAAATTTCCGTTGAAGTTTATGTAATTGTTAGTTGGCATAAATACTTGAAATGATTAAAGTTTGATATGCTTTGTGCTTTGTGTTTTGGTTATGATGAGAGATGACATCTCTTGTTGAAATAAGCTCAAATCGTATTTAACAAGGTAATTAGCTTTTTATTTTAAATTTTGTTAATAAAAAAGAGATGTCATCTCTGAAGCATAAACGAACTCCAAAGCACTAAAAACAAAGTACAAAGTACTACGGACAAATTATTAACTTTGTGAACAGTTACATTCATTTTTAATTTTAGCTCATTTTAGGCATTTCAAATTTTAGCTCAATATACTTTTACAATATTTCATTATGTTTTCGTTAGAATTAATCTTTATTGTATTTAAACCAACTTTATTTGCGGCAATACAATCTGTTTCACTATTTCCAATGAAAAAGGAAATATGTGGGTTAATTTGAAATCGTGCAATAGCTTTTTCAATTAATAATGAATCGGGCTTTCTGCATATACAATTTTCAATATCCGAATGATGAGGGCAGTAATAAATTTCTGTTAAAGTAATTCCTTGCTTTTTCAACAAATTTATCAGATGTTGATGAAGCTTTTCAACATCTTCTTTTTTATAAATTCCCTTAGCGATACCACCTTGATTGGAAATAATTATTAACAAACAGCCATTTTTTTGAAATTCTTTTAATGTCTCAATTACTCCTTTATTTATCTTAAAATCCTGAAGTTTATAAATGTAATCGTCTTTTTCGTAATTAATAACCCCGTCTCTGTCAAGAAAAATCGCTTTATTCATAAGTTTTGCTATTTCAAATTTTGTTTTGCCGAATTTAAGTTATTTTTTGCCAACTGAAAATCAGGATCAATTTCTAGAGCTTTTTCACAAGCTTCAATTGCTTTATCCCATTTTTCAAGCATATTGTAAGCAGAACAGATATTATTATATGCAATAGCATAATCGGGGCGCAATTTTAATGCTTCTTCACAGGCTTCAATACATTTATCATACATTCCTGCTTTATAGTATGCTAAACTTAAGTTAATATAGTTTTCAGAAGTTGTTTCATTTTGAGTTGTATTAATAAGTTGTTTAATTTTTTCTTCGGGAGTACCAAATTCCTCTAAATTTATTTTATTTATCAAATTTTTTATCCTTGAATGAGCAGGGCTTAATTTTTGTCCCTTTTTAAGTAAGTCTTGTGCTTTGTTTATCTGCTTATTTTCATAAAGCCATTTGGCATAATAATAATATACTTCAGGGTTATTTTTATCATAGCTTAAAGCATTCATAAAATGATTTTCAACTTCATCTACTGGCTTGCCCATAGCATTTTTCACAATACCTAAATTAATATGCAGATACGAGTAGTATGGGAGCAATTTCAACGCCTTTGTATAATACTGTAAAGCGATATCGTATTTACCTTTTGCCATTTGGCTATTACCATAGTTCATTAATCCTCTTCCATTTTTTGGACTTTTAATAGTAACGTCATACCATAACAATTCACCTGAACTCCAAATCTTGTTTCTTTGGAATGTTCCATAAGCATAAGCAAGAATAATCATAACTATTACAGTAGAAATACAAAATTTATAAAATTTGCGTTTTATAATCGTTTCTTCATATTTTATTAAAAGTAAACCTATATACCAGGTGGCACTTATAATCAAACCAATATAAGGGAAAAACGTTCTGTGGTCATTTGCCATTTGAGCAAAAGGGCGAAAACTTGAAGTAGGTGCTAATGCAATAAAAAACCATAAAATACCAAAAGCAACAGGACGTGTTTTTTTATTTATTGAGGTTTTAAAAGCAGCTACTAATAACAAAATAATGACAAGCATACCAAGTAAAATACGTTTATCATAGAAAGGAGTAATTATTGTAAAATCGGGGTCGGCACTTAAATCGGTTGGTAAAATAAAATTTCCTATATAATGTGTGATAATAAAAAATTGCGTGGTAAAATAATCAAAAGTTGAAGTAGCAAGTTTTGGTGATACTTTATCTTGAAAAAAGTAATACTGATTAAATAAGAAAAGAGAAACAGCAATAATAAATGCTGGTGCAATTTTTTTTATTGTATTTAGGATGCCATTGATATTTTTAAATATAACTAACTGCTTTAATGATATGTTTTCTTCAAAAAATAAAATATAAAAGAATAATATTGGTACAAACATAAGTCCTGTTTCCTTGGTATTTATCCCTATTATCATTGTTACTAAATAGAGATGCCATTTTTTTGTTTGTGGTATTTGATATAATAATAATGAGGCAACAATACATAATGTTGAAAATGAATCTGACCGTGAGATTATATAATTAATAGTTTCTGTATTAGCTGTATGAAGCATATACCAGAATACAGCAAATAGTGCTATAAAAGAATCCCATTTATGTTGAAAAGATAAATTAAAAAGCTTTTGAAACAGAAAAAAAAGTAAAATACCCAGAACAATAAACCAAAAAAATATTGAAAGATGGAAGTAAAAAGGATTTAATTCACCAGCGAGCCAATAATCAATAGAATTAAGTAAAGTTACAACAGGACGATATGACTGATTTGCAGGAAGAGAGCTAAATGTGGTAACATCTGTAAAAAATAAAGGAATATTTTTTATTTCTCTTATATATATATTATTTACTATTGTATGAGTATCGTCAAAATGAAATGGATTATTAAAATGATTGGAATATGTAATAATTAAGACAATTAAAAATATAATGCTCCAAAGCAATAATTTAATATTTTTCTTCATAATTTTTTCAACTAATTAATTTTTAATTTTTATATTTTTTCTTTTTGCATAAATAAATATAATAAAAAATAAAAGCATATCTCCTGCTATTAACAATAATCTGGAAGCAATAGAAATAACACCTGCAATTGAGATGGGAATACTATGTTTTAGACATAAAGTTAAAACACCTTCCCTTACACCTATACCTGAAGGAGTAAAAAAAGCAAAGTATCCAATAACAGCAGAAAGTAGAAGTGAACCTAATAAAAAGAAGAAATTATGAATAGGGAAATAGTATAATGAATTAACAAATAAAAACAAAGCAAATCCAAAAATAAACCAATTGATAATATACATCAATATAATTATTAGAAGTGTTTTGTATGTAAAATTAATATTGATTTTTTCCCTTTTTGTAATTTTTAGTAATAGATTCAAAAAATATTCCAGGATTTTTGGATTAATAAGTATTAAGAGAAAAATTAGCATCAAAACAGCTATGTATTTGTATTGTTGAAAAAACAAAATATCAATAAAAAATAAAGAAAGAATAAAAATAAAAATTGCAGATAGAATACTGCAGGCATTTTCAAGAATCAAGCTAACAGAAACTTTTTTTAACGATTTCTGTTCATTTCGGTAATAATAATAAAGCATAGTAATACTACCAACTTTTCCAGGTATATATTTTCCAAGTACTGAATAGGTTTTAAATATAACTGATCTTTTTATTGTTAATTCACATTGGTTTTTCTTTGTTATAAAATACCAAATAAAAGTGAGATTAAATAAATAAACAATTAAAATTAAAAAAGAACCTATTAAATAAACAATGTTAAAATTTTGTGGTATAGTTTTTAATTCATTTATATTTGTATATATACATTTTCCAATATAAAAGAAAATCAGAGCTGTAAAAAAATAGCCTAAAATCTTAATAATTTTTTTTTTCATTATTTTTTACAAATAATAAAAAGTCTAGCTTTAAAATATTTGCCAATAAAAGGTAAATATGATAAAAAATGAAATATTTTTAATAAAGGATGATAATGACTTATATACATAAGATTAATATTTTTAAAACCAACTTGTCGTAATAATTTTATATTTTCTTTATTATTTCTTACAGCAATATGTTCGGATAATTGTTTAATTATTCCTTTTTTCTTTAAAATTTCCAAAAAATAGTTACCATTAGGTGTGTGAATATACAATTCACCGTTTTTTTTTATTGTTTGTTTTATACTTTTAAAAATGTTTAAAAATTCTTCATCATAAATATGTTCAGTAAAATCTAAACTAAAAGCTTTGTCAAACATGTTTTGATTTTTTTTACTAAATTCGATAATGTCTTCACATTTAAAATATACATTTTTTAGTTTCTTTTCTTTAACATTTGTTTTTGCCAGTTCAATAAAATCCTTAGAAAAATCTATTCCTATATATTTACTAACTTTTTTATGAATCAGACAAGCTAATTTTCCATCCCCACAACCATAATCTGCAATAAAATCAGATTCGTTAAAATTAATATATTTTAAAAGCCGTTTAATCTTATAGATTGTTTGCTTTGAGAGTTTGTTGACATATTCTTTGTTATAAAAATTATTCATTTATTTTTTTTTATTTTAATTAAAAAACATCCTTTTTCTCCATAATTATATTTATAGTCATAATAAGCCAGCATAGACAAAATTGCATTAGTTAATTTTTGTGGGAGAAAGATTTTAAGAAATCTTATAAATAAATAAAAATTAAGATATGCCCTTGAATTTAAATCAACCATTTCATATTCTAAATTTGTTTCTTTTAAGAAATTTTTTAATTCCTCTTTTGAGTATCCGAAGCATTTAAAATGCTCCCATTTATAACTGACCCATTTTGTTAAAAATGCAGGAAAAATTTTTATGTGTTTCGAGGGTGTTGTAATGTAACATATTCCACCCTTTTTCAGTAATTTTTCTATTTTTTCAAAAAAAATATTTTCTGTATTTTCTGGTAAATGCTCTAAAACATCTAAAGAAATAATATAATCAAAAGATATATCAAAATCATGTTTAAAAAAATCATCTTTGATATAAACTATGTCTTTATATTTTTTTTCAATATTTAGGTCAATCAAAAACTTTGATTTGCAATTTATTTTTGATAAAATGTATCCATCAAAGCCTCCAATATCTAATATTTTGTCTTCTTGTTTACTAGTTGAAAACAAATTGAAATAATTTAATATTTTATATCTGTAATAAGTGCCTAAACGCATTTAATAAGGGATTATGTCAGTTTTTGGACTAAATTCTATTTATAAATTTCATTACAAATGTAATTTTTTAATTTAAACTCATTTTCATTCCATGTTATTCCGAAAGAATTATGCAAGGGCTACTCGTGTTAGCCGAAGTAGTCCATCAATCTGCTCTTCTTTTTCGAAGTAACCATATATAAGTTGGAAACAACCAATATGCTGTCTTAAAAACTGTTAGAGCAACCTTTTGTTTGAAAGAACCGGGAAGTACCATTTCAGTGGCAAAATATTTTTGTGGTTCTTCTATTATTTTCCTCGTATAATCAATAATTTCAAATTCAGAGACCAATTTTCTTAATCCCCACAATGTCAGATGATTTTCGTAATAAAAATTTCCCTTTCTAAGAATTCGAAGATAAATATGAGCTAAGGGCTTGGGAATAATCGAAAGCAAAGGTAGTTTGTAATGTGCTTCCATTAGATTTAACCGATTATGGGCACCAAAATAGCAAACCCCACCTACTTTTAGCAATCTATAAATCTCGGACATTAATTTATTATAATCAGGAACATGTTCATAAATCATAGTGCAAGTAATAACATCAAATGATTCATTATGAAAACCTGTATCCATCCCATCTTTTACAAAATATTGTATGTTTGCTGATGAATTGTTACAAATAGCAAATTCTACTGCCGGTCTATCAATGTCAATCCCTATAACCTTACCAAACTTTTCACCATACACTTTGGTCATAATTCCAGTAGAACAGCCAATATCTAAAAGCGACAAAGTTTCAAGATTTTTTTTATAATCACTAAGCACAGAGAGTACTTTATTAGCTTTTTGTGTCCGTTTTTGAAGATTATATAATGCATCGGGATGTGCTTCTGAAAATCCATATTGGTATTCGTATTTATTCATAGGTTATTCCTTTCATAAGTGATTTAAACCAACGTATTCAACTTGTTTGGAAAATTAATCTTACTTATTTCGTTAATCTAATCCTCTTTTTTTGTATAATTCCATTGTAGTATTTCTTTATATCTATTTGTGACGATTTGCCAATCATATTTATTAATTAATTCCTTTCTGACAGTACTTTTAATCTTTTTCATAAGAGATTTATTATCCAGCAATCTGATTACTGCAATTGCTATTTCTCTTGAATCTTTTTGTTTAATTAAAAAACCGGTTTTATTGTTTTCAACAACATCAGATATTCCCCCGATATTAGAACCAATAAGAACACAATTACACAATCCAGCTTCTACAAAAGTTAATCCTAAACCTTCAGTATCTCCCTCTTTTGTTTGGATTGAAGGTCCGATAAAAATATCTGAAGAAGCATAATATTTTGGAAGCAAATTATTTTGGATTGGACCTGTAAAAATTATATTTTTTTCTAAATATAATTTTTTTGTTAAGTTTTTTAATTTTTTTTCAAGAGTTCCATAACCAATAATCATCAATTTTATTTTAGGATATTTTTTTATTATATCTGGCATTGCTTTAATTAAATATTCTACTCCTTTTTTTTCTTCTAATCTTCCTACAAATAACAAAAAAGCACCATCAATTTTGTATTTTTTCCTTAATAAATCGTCTTTTTTATTTGGATTAAATAAATTACTATCCACCCCCATAGGAACAACTTCTACTTCTAAATTTTTACCTGTTTTTTCTAAAATTTCTTTTTTTATTGCATTACTAACAACAGTAATTTTATTAGCATTTTTCAGAGTAAATTTTTTAAAATTTGTTAAAATCCTTCCTTGCAACCCAAAAATATCCCCTCCATGGATTGTTACAACAAAGGGTATTTTGTATATTTTTTTTATTAACGCCGCAATACACCCTTGTGGAATAATCCAATGAGCATGAATGATGTCTGGCTTTTCTTTTTTTATAATTTTAATCAATGCTGAAAATTGCATAAAAAGAAAAAAAGGAACTAATAGATAATAGAATTTATTTCTATTTAAAGTTGGGATAATGCCTCCATTTCCTGCAAGTTTTTCATATTTTCTAAAAAAATATCTAAATCTATATAATTTCATTTCTGACATAATCTCAAAACTTTTAGATTTTGGACAATGAGGTGTTAAAACAGATATGTCAAAAGTTTTTGCAAGCCTTTTTGATAATTCGTAAACAAAAGGAGGAGTTGCGTCATCATTTTCCCATTTAGGAAAAGTTGAAGTAAATACAAGTAATTTAATTTTTGTGGTGTTATCTTTTTTCATATTCCTGTTTTTTACGCATAGGAATCCAAAACTCACTTATATAACCTTTCATTGTCCTGTATATCCATCCACATTGCAAAGAATAATGAAAAAAAGAAAAAAGAAGTTAAAAACAAAAAAGTAATAAGTGTTTGAAAAGTTAGAAAATTTATTGAAAAAAAATCCTTAATAATTTTTATAATAACAGGTATATCTATTAAAAATAATAAAAATGCTAAATGATAAAGAAAAAATATAGGATGTAAGTCTTGTAAAAAATATTTTTTCCACAAACGATAGAAAAATAATCTTACTAAAAGAAGGCTGATTTTAGGTATTACTTTCCAAATTTTCATTTTTGATTTTTCACCTATATCATAAATAGGTTTAATTTCAATTTCCTTTATTATACAATAAGAGATATTAAGTTTAACAAGTAAATCATTATAAAGACCATAATCTTTATATATTTTATGGAGTTTAATTGATTTAACAGCTTTTAGTGAAATTGCTATATATCCTGTTTGTGTGTCTGAAACATGCCAATATCCTGAAGCAATTTTAGTAAAGAGAGAGAGAACTGAATTGCCAAAATATCTAATCTTAGGAATAATTTGATATGAAGATAAATGAATAAGGCGGTTACCTTTTACATAATCTACTTTATCTTCTATAACAGGACGGCAAATTGATTCTAATTCAGAAGGGTCCATTTGTCCGTCTCCATCCATAATTGCTATACAATCAATATTATGTTCTCGGCACCATAAAAATCCATTTGCTACTGCCTTGCCTTTCTTACCATTTTTTAAATGATTAATTAAAATAATTCTATCATTATCAGGAGTTTTATTTACAATTTCAGAAAGTATATAATACTTTTTCTCTTTTTCTTTTATCTTTCTTATAATTAGTTCTGGTTTATTATATATATTTTCATCAATCTTTTCCGTTTTTTCTTTTATTACAATAGATGAAGTGTTATCATTTTCAATATATTTCTTAACTATATCAGCAGTTTTATCAGTTGAACAATCATTTACTACAATAATTCTATCAACAAAATCGGGCATAGTTTCAATTACTCTGCCAATTTGTTTTTCTTCGTTATAGGCAGGTACTACAACTGCTATGGTTTTGTTATTAATCATCCAAAAAAAATTAAGTATTAATCAGTTTCAAAACGTAAAACTACTAAAATTATAATAATTATTCAAACGGATAATTTTGTTGTGGTAATAGATAAGATTTTTTCAAATTATGTGCTGTCAGGTGTTTCCACCTGACAGGTATTTTTATTCAAATAAAGAAGAAGATTTATCCTGTGTAATCTCAAAAATTCATCAATTGATTTATAAACACCGAAAATAATCCCGCATCCAGAAACAAAGGGAAAACAAATCCGAAAACTGCACCCCAAAAATGTGCATCGTGTGCAACATTATCAGCTTCCTGCCCGCCCTGACGGGCTTTCTTGCTCATATAATATGAATAAATCAAATACAAAACAGCAAAAACAATTCCGGGTATTCCAACTACCCCGAATAAATAAACTTTTTCTAAAGGTGCAAAGAAGATACAGGCAAAAACAACTGCTGAAACAGCACCCGAAGCACCTACAGCATTATACCGGTAATTATCTTTATGTTTCATTAAAGCATAAAGTGTTGAAATAACAATACTTCCAAAGTATAAAATCAAAAAATACAATATTTTCTTTGCCCCGAAAAAATACTCAAAATAGTATTCTAATGCACTTCCAAATGAAAACAACACCAGCATATTGATTATTAAATGCGTCCAGTCAGCGTGCAAAAAAGCATGAGTTATCAAACGATACCACTGCTTTAAGTGATAAATCTGGTAAGGATTGAATTGATATTTATGCATCAACCCGGGTCTGCTAAAAGCAATAATTGAAAAGACTGATGTTATGATAATGATTATAAGTGTTAGTCCCATATTTTTTTATGTTTTTCTGAAAGACCTACAGGTTGAAACCTGTCCCGATGTAATCGGAAAAACCTGTCAGGTCATTGGTTATAAGCTAATAAATTATAGAGTAAATAAAGTATATAAAGTATCATTAGTTTCTTAATAGTAATTACATTAAATCACTGAACAAACTTCATAATAATATTACTGCCTTTTCAACACATATTTCACTTTCAGGTTATAAGAAAACTGTACAACAGGTTCAATGACAGTGGGATTAATAACAATATCGTAATTGTTATAGGGTATTTTATTATAATAAATAGTTATCGGTGTAGTGCTGCTGCTTCTTATAACTTTTCCGGAACTTTTATAAACTGCATTTATAGAGGGCTTATTAAATGCAGTATAGCTTGAATATCTTTCTATAGGGTAATTGCTTGTAATATTTTCTGAAACAGTGTGATACATCGGGATAAACTTTATATTCAAATTTTTAAATTCTTTTTCTTTTTTATTCATCAGTTTGATAGAAACGTTACGGAGTGAATCATATACACTTTCAATATCATTAATAATATAATCAACCTTAACAATATCATAGATTTCGTTTTTGGCTGCTTCAATCAAAAGCTTATCTATTATTTCTTTATCTTCATAATTAATATGAATGTTCTTTTTTAATTCAAATCCTTTGGGTATTTCATTGTAGGTTTTACTAAAAAGTTTCTTTTCCAGTTCATATTCAAATATCGGTACCTGCGATATAAAATCTATATAAATATCATCAGATTTGATACCTAATTTTGATATGCTTTTAATAAAACTATTGAGCCTGTTATTAATTAACCTGTGACCGGATTCAATAGAATCACTAACCTGCGAAACACCAAAGATTGCTATATAAGAATCTGCTTTAACATTCATCATAGCATTTGTTTCCAGGACAATAACAGTATCATTAATACCCGTTTGATATACAGGATATTCAACACTTTTTGAAACATCAAACGAATAATCATCATTGTATTGTTCAGCTTGCATACTTTGATTGTACATCCAGTTACCGGCAACCTGGGCTTTTGCATAGTTGAATGACAGAAGAAAAATCATTCCTGTAAACAGGGATAAAGATGTTTTTGTTTTCATAATTAAATAGTTTTTAGTTAGTAAAAGAGTTTATTCTTAAGTTTAGTGGTGTCGGTTGTTTCCAACCGACACTGCGTCAGGTGGAAACACCTGACGGCACTGAAAAAATATTTCATAAAATTACTTACAAATATATTATAATTTATCAGCAAAAACAATTAATGAAGCGCTTCCATCAACTGTATCGCCTACTGAAACATTTACTTTTTCAATAACTGCATCCCGGGTAGAAGCAATATTGTTTTCCATTTTCATAGCTTCAACAATTAGTAAAACATCTCCTTTATTAACCTTATCGCCTTGTTTTACATTTATTTTTATAACTCTCCCGGGCATAGGTGATGTTATATTTTTTCCATTGTGACCGGTAGCACTTTCAATCTCACTACGTAAAAATTCGCTGCTAAGCAGGTCTATACGATTTAGATGAAATACTTTTCCCTGATAGCTTACAAAAGCATTGCCCTTTTCATCCTCTGATATATAAGCCGAATAATAATTATCGTTGATAGTAAATTCTAATTTTCCATTAATCTCAATATTTTTCAGGAATGAACTATATTTATTTTGTGAGATTTCAAATTCATAATAGTTGTTTTTTATTTTATTCAGTTTCACCGGATATTCTTTTTTTTCAAGATTTATTTTTATTGTCATTGAATTTCTCCAGTATCCTATTGTAGTCCAGATATTTGATTCTTTCATCACCCCGAGTACTCGCTGCTGTTTATTAAAGCTATACAGTAAATAAGCAATCACAGGAATAAAACCGGGGACTTTCTCCTTTTCTGCATTAATTTCATCAATAATCTCATTTGTATGTTCATCGCAAAACTTTGTAGAAATTTTATTTGAGATAAAAGCTTTGTGTTGAAGTAATCTAGTAAGATAAGAAATGTTTGTATTTATTCCGTGGATAATAAAATCCTGAAGCGATTCTGTCATAATATTACAGGCATCTCCCCTATCCTTTCCCCAGACTACCAGCTTGCATATCATCGGGTCAAAATAGCTTTGAATGGTTGTTTTTTTTGCGATACCGGTATCTAACCTTATATTATTACCTTCCGGCTCTTTATAAAGCGTCATATTGCCGGGTGAAGGAATGAAGTTATTTGCAGGATCTTCAGCATATATTCTGCACTCTATTGCATGACCATTTTGTTTAATATTGTTTTGTTTCAATCGTAGCTTATTTCCGGCAGCAACAGAAATTTGTTCTTCTACAATATCAATTCCCGTAACCAGTTCGGTAACAGGATGCTCAACCTGGATACGTGTATTCATCTCAAGGAAATAGAATTTCAGATTTTTATCAACCATAAATTCAATTGTTCCGGCATTATTATATTTTGTTTCTTTTCCTATTCTAACTGCTGCTTCGCCCATTTTTTTACGAACAGCATCATCTATTGTAGGCGAAGGAGATTCTTCAATAATTTTCTGATAACGCCTTTGAATGGAACATTCTCTTTCAAACAAATGAACAACATTACCATAATTATCACCTATTATCTGAATCTCAATATGTCGCGGTTCTTCAATATACTTTTCAATAAAGACTGTTCCATCGCCAAAATATGATTTTGCTTCTCTGCTTGTAGCTTCAATTGCAGGGGCAAGCTCTTGAGCATTATGAACGATACGCATTCCCTTGCCTCCGCCGCCTGCTGCGGCTTTGATAAGAAGCGGAAAAGGAATGTTCTTACTTTGATTGAGTAAAGTTTTTGTATCCCCTGTGATACCATCAATTATGGGAACATCAATACTTTTAATAAAGTTTCTTGCTTCAATTTTATTTCCCATCAATTTAATAACAGAACTTGAAGGACCAATAAAGACTATATTGGCTTTTTCACATTCTTTAACGAACTCAGGATTTTCAGCTAAAAAACCATAACCCGGGTGAATTGCCTCACAGTTTGCTCTTTTTGCAACATCAATAATCTTCTTGATATTCAAGTATGTATCGCTTAGCTCAAGCTTACCGATACAATAAGATTCATCGGATAACTCAACGTGCATTGAATCAGCATCAACCTCAGAATAAATTGAAGCTGTAGTTATTCCTAATTTCTTTGCCGAATTAATTATCCTAACGGCTATTTCGCCTCTGTTTGCGATTAATATTTTGTTAAAAGTCATAAATAAATTTGTAAAATTAATCTATTGATATTTATTAAAAGTTGTTAATGTATTCGTAACATTAAACTGTTGATATTTTTTAATAGTCATTATTAGATTCGTAAAATTAAACTGTTGATATACATAATAAACGTATTAAATGAATTCGTAAAATTAATCTATTGATATTAATTGATATTCATTGATATACTTTGATATTCTTTGAATATCTATTGAATATCCAATAAACAGACTATGCTAAAGCGTTGTCTGATAAAAAAATATCCATTGTATATCCATTCATTCAACAATCCAATTTGGTTTTCTTTTTTCAAAAAACGCAGCTATGCCTTCTTGTCCCTCTTCTGATGAACGAATATCTGCTATCATTTTTGCTGTGTATTCGCTTGCCTGGTTAAGAGTTAATTTATTTGAAATATTATAAATCAAATTTTTACAATGAGCCATCGCCATAGGTCCGCTGGTTTTCAGGTTATCAATTACAGAGTTTACATACTCATCTAACTTATCAGGTTCCAGGGATTTGTTTACAAGCCGGTATTTTTCAGCTTCTTTACCGTTAAATCTTTTACCTGTAAGCATTAACTCTTTAGAGCCGTATTCACCTACACGTTTAGTTACATAAGGTGAAATACAGGCAGGAACAATTCCAATTTTAACTTCACTAAGAGAAAAAACAGTATCATCAGCACAATAAGCAAAGTCGCAGGAAGCTAACAGACCATTTGCTCCTCCTATTGAAGCTCCATGGACAATTGCTATTGTCGGTTTTTTACAGGTATAAATAGTATAAAAGCATTTTGATAGCTGCAAACTATCCTGGTAGTTCTGTTCATAAGTATATTTTGCGACATTTCTCATCCAGTTTAAGTCGGCACCGCCGCAAAACGTTTTTCCTTTTCCTCTGATTATAACAGATATAAGATTATTATTTTTATTGAGCGCCTCAAAACAATCAATAAGCTCAGATAACATTTCATCATTAAAGGCATTACGGACTTCGGGACGATTTAGCCAGACTGTACATAAGCTGTTTTTATATTCAGGTTCTATTGTTTTGTAGTTTTTCATCTGTAAATAATTTTAGACACGAATTTACACGAAAAATTCATAATATATATCTTTGTATAGATAATTTTTTCTTTATTGCAAAAATAAAAAATATTTTGATAATTCTCTTTTTTTTTAATTTTATTTATCTTTGCACCAATTAAATTTATTTATAAATCTAAAATTATTTAATTATGAAAAAAATTACATCTTTATTATCTGCAATGATAATTACAGCTAATTTAGCCCTGCTCGTCCTTGTATATACTATCCCTGCCTCTGCACAATTTGATGAGTGGATTCAGATAACAGATGGTCTCTATGGGGGGAATGTTTCGTGTCTCGCCATAGACCCCAGCGCAACCAGCACGGTCTATTCGGGAACCTGGGGTGGCGGTGTCTTCAAATCGACCGATGGCGGTAGCGACTGGACAGAGATAAACACAGGATTGACGAATACGAATGTCTGGGCTCTTGCCATAAACCCCGATACAACCAGCACGGTCTATGCGGGAACTAATGGTGGTGGCGGCTTCAAATCTACCGATGGCGGGAGCAACTGGACAGAAATAAACACAGGATTGACGAATACGAATGTCTATGCTCTTGCCATAAACCCCGACACAACCAGTACGATCTATGCGGGAACTTATGGTGGCGTCTTCAAATCAACCGATGCCGCGATCAACTGGTCTGCGATAAACACAGGATTGACGAATACGTATGTCTGTGCTCTTGCCATAAACCCCGATACAACCAGCACGGTCTATGCGGGAACTTTTGGTGGTGGTGTCTTCAAATCGACCGATGGCGGTAGCAACTGGACAGAGATAAACACAGGATTGACGAATATGAATGTCCGGGCTCTTGCCATAAATCCTGATACAACCAGCACGGTCTATGCGGGAACTTATTATAATGGTGGTGTCTTCAAATCGACCGATGGCGGTAGCAACTGGACAGAGATAAACACAGGATTGACGAATGCGTATGTCTTTGCTCTTGCCATAAACCCCGACACAACCAGCACAGTCTATGCGGGAATCAAAGGTGGCGTCTTCAAATCGACCGATGGCGGTAGCAACTGGGCAGCGATGAACACAGGATTGCAACCGTATACAGATGTCAAAGCTCTTGCCATAAACCCTGATACAACCAGCACGGTCTATGCGGGAACCGGTAGTAGTGGCGTCTTCAAGTCAACCGATGGCGGGAGTAACTGGACAGCGATAAATACAGGATTGACGAATGCGAGTGTCTTGACTCTTGCCATAAACCCCGACACAAGCACCATGCTCTATGCGGGAACTTATGTAGGCGTCTTCAAATCGACCGATGGCGGGAGCAACTGGACTGCGATAAGCACAGGATTGACGAACATGCATATCAAGACTTTTGCCATAAACCGCGACACAACCAGCACGGTCTATGCGGGAACTTTTGGTGGTGGTGTCTTCAAATCGACTGATGGCGGTAGCAACTGGACAGTGATAAACACAGGATTGACGAACATGGGTGTCTGGGCTCTTGCCATAAACCCCGATACAACCAGCACGGTCTATACGGGAACTAATGGTGGTGGTGTCTTCAAATCGACCAATGGCGGGAGCGACTGGACAGTGATAAACACAGGATTGACGAATATGTATGTCTATGCTCTTGCCATTAACCCCGATACAACCAGCACGGTCTATGCGGGAACTTTTGTTGGTGGTGGTGTCTTCAAATCGACCGATGGCGGTAGCAACTGGACAGAGATAAACACAGGATTGACGAATATGAATGTCCGGGCTCTTGCCATAAATCCTGATACAACCAGTACGGTCTATGCGGGAACCAGTGGCGGTGTCTTCAAATCAACCGATGGCGGTAGCAACTGGACTGCGATAAACACAGGATTGACGAATACGAATGTCCGTGCTCTTGCCATAAACCCCGGCGCAACCAGCACGGTATATGCGGGAACTTGGGGCGGCGGCGTCTCTAAGTCCACCGATGGCGGTAGTAACTGGACGGCGATAAACACAGGATTGACGAATAACGATATCATGTCTCTTGCCATAAACCCCGATACAACCAGCACGGTCTATGCGGGAACTTATGGCCGCGGCGTCTTCAAATATATCCCTTCTACTCCGGTTGAGATCGAAGACAGACCTCTCTTACCAGAGGGATTTGCCATTTCGCAAAACTATCCCAATCCATTCAAAAACAGTACTATGTTTACTTACTCAATAAGTAAACCAGGACTTGTAGAGCTTGTTATTCATTCTTATTCCGGACAATACATTACTACATTAGTAAGTGTACAACAGGATGAAGGCAGTTATTCAATCAACTGGAATACTACTGATATAGCACCTAGTGTATATTTCTATACATTAAAGGTTGATGGATTAGAATTAGTGAAAAAAGCTATTAGAATTAAATAAGTTCAATACTTTAATATGCAGTCAGGTGTAAGCTACCAACAGGTAGATTTTCACCTGGCTGTTTTTATTTATATTAAAAGTTTAATTCTTCTAAATTTTACTAAAAATTGGGGCTTAATGCCATTTAAAAACTCTGTGATACTCTGTGAAAAACTCTGTGCAAAAAAATCATTTTTAAATAACTTACAAACCTATGTTCTTATTATTGTTTTGCCAATTGCTGACTGCCAACTGCCAACTTGTCTATTTTTTGCACGAAATTACGTATGCTCATATTTTTGAGATTAAATCTTATTTATACATAATTCATGTCAAGCTCTTGGATGAAACCGGATAATCGTATCTCTGAGATATGCACTGTCAAGATGTGTATAAATCTCAGTAGTAATTATTGATTCGTGTCCAAGCATTTCCTGAACAGCACGTAAATCAGCGCCGCCATCAATAAGATGTGTGGCAAACGAATGTCTGAATGTATGCGGACTAATATTTTTTTTCAGTTCAATTTTTTTTGCCAGCTCCTTAATAATTGTAAAAATCATTACTCTTGTCAGCTTTTTACCTCTTCGGTTTAAAAATACGATATTTTCGCTGTCTTTATGAACTTTAATTAAACTTCTGTATTGTTTTGCATAAAGATTAATCTCTTTAATTGCCTTCGGGCTAATTGGCACCAATCGTTCTTTATCACCTTTGCCTGTAATTTTAATAAATCCCTGATTAAAATACAAATTAGAAATTTTTAAATTTGTCAGCTCAGATACTCTAAGTCCACAACTGTATAAAGTTTCTAATATCGCTTTATTTCTATAACCTGTGCTTGTGCTAAGGTCAATGGCACTTATAAGCCTATCAATTTCTTCCACGGATAAATAAATTGGAAGTTTTTTGCCTATTCTGGGGGATTCAAGTAAAGTAGTCGGGTCATTATCAATAATATCTTCATATAATAAATATTTATAAAATGCTTTAATGCCGGAGATAACTCTTGCTTGTGTCCGTGCCCCCATACCTAATTTATTTATCCATTCTACAAATTCTTTAAGATGAGAAAATTCAATGTCAGAAGGTGAAATATCATAATTGAAATATGCTAAAAACTGTGTAAATCTGGTAATATCGCGAACATAAGCTTCAATAGAATTTTGTGAAAGAGATTTTTCTAATTTTAAAAACGATTGAAATTCTTTTATATTTGATTCCCATTTCATATTTTGTAAAAATAATATTTGATTTTTAATTTATTATTTATTTGTGTTAATTCGTGAAAATTCGTGTCTAAAATTTAAACAAATGAAAATTCAGATAATAAATGGTCCGAACTTAAATTTGGTTGGTAAACGTGAGAAATCAATTTACGGGACAAAAGCTTTTGTTGATTATTTAAAAATTCTTAAAAAGCAATTTCCTGATTTTCAGATTGATTATTTTCAAACGAATATAGAAGGAGAAATTGTAAATAAATTACAGGAAGTTGGCTTTTCATACAAAGGCATAATATTAAATGCGGGTGGATATACTCATACATCGGTAGCGATTGCAGATGCTGTTGCAGCTATTTCAACACCTGTTGTTGAGGTGCATATTACAAATATTCTGTCAAGAGAAGAATACCGGCATATTTCATTAATTGCTCCTAAATGTATAGGAAGTATTATGGGATTTGGATTGGATTCTTATCGGTTGGGGATTGAAGGATTGATTAGTGTCTGTCTGTAATGTATTCGCAAAAAAAATTCTCCCGCAGATACCGCTGATTTTCGCTGATAATAAAAATAATATTTCTGCGTGAATCTGCGAACGGCGAAGCCCTCACGAACACCTTTGAAAATAAAAAATGAAGTGAGTAAATCTGCGGGAAATATTGACTTTATGGACAGACTAATTAGCGTCTGTCATTAATATCTCTCGCAAAGCCCCCACACTTACGAAGTGTGAGGGGCAAAGACGCAAAGTTCGCAAAGGAAATATGTAACTTCTCTTTGCAATACTTTCATGAACTTCTATTTGATAAAACTCACTAAAATACATATTTTTAATATTTAAACACAGAGTGCACTGAGAAGACAGAGTTACACAGAGTTTTCAGCCAAAGGCAGAGCCTCTGGCGGAAAATTTCCTTTTATCTTTCTCTGTGTAACTCATTTAACTCTGTGTCCTCTGTGTTAAAAAAAAAATCAATTTAATGTGAGAATCTTCCAGGTTTTTCAAACTCTGGAAGGTCTTCTAACTCTGGAAGGTCTTCCTCTTTTAAAACATTCCAGCGTCTTTCAGTTTATTTTAGGTCTTTGTCTTTTAGACCTTTTTATTAACAAATTTAAATAAATATTCTATATTTTGTATTCTTATAATAATATAATATTTTTGCAATTAAAATTAATTTAAAATATTAAATACTATGAAAAACTTATTATTTACTCTTTTTATGTTTTTAACCGGGCTTTTTGGTACATATAATGTAGTAAAAGCTCAGGCAGGCACAGATTGTGCCAATCCACACATCATCAGTTCGTTGCCTTTTGTACAAGCAGGGCTGACTACTGCTGGCTTTGGAAATGATTATACCGCCGATGCTTGTGGAAGTGATTATATGACAGGAAACGACTATGTATTCACTTATACACCTGTAGCAAATCAAAATATTAGTATTATATTAAGTAATACGGGCCCTTTGATGGTTGGTCTATTTATATTAGATGATTGTCCGGATGTTCCTGCAGCAAACTGCACTGGTATGAATGAAGCTTTAATGGGTAATCCGTTAATTGATAATGTAGCTCTTTTAGCAGATACTACCTATTATATTGTTGTTTCAACTTATGATTTTTTTGGGTCAAATCCTTCTACGCCTTTTGATATTGCTATCAGCGAATTATTACCGTTTGACGGTGGTGTTACTGAAATTATTTCACCTGTTACCGATTGCGGATTAACAGCAAGCGAAACTATTGCAGTAAGAATTGAAAACTTCGGAATTGATTCTATTTATAATTTTGATGTTGCTTACTCTATAGATGGCAGTCCGCCTGTAATTGAACCTGTTACAGATACCATTATGCCTGGTAATACATTAGTTTACACTTTTGATTCTATTGCTGATTTTTCTTCTTCAGGAACTACATATTCTATTACGGCATATTCAATAGTTACAGGTGATGGTGATAATTCCAATGATACAACTTCTGCAATGGTTACAAATAATATTACTGTTTCTGCATTTCCTTATTCAGAGGATTTTGAGAGTGGAAATGGATATTGGATTGCAGGAGGAGACAACTCATCCTGGGAATTAGGAACACCAAATAATGCTATTATTAATTCTGCTGCTTCAGGAGTTAATGCCTGGGTTACAAACCTTATAGGCGACCATAATACTTCTGAAAATTCGTATGTTGAAAGTCCTTGTTACGACTTTAGCGGTCTGGTTTTACCAATTATTGAAATGAATGTCTGGTATGAAACAGAAACAGGGATTTTAGATGGAACTGCTTCATTAGATGCTTCAATAGATGGTGGAGCAACCTGGAATACAGTTATTACCTGGAGCGGAAGTTCCGGCGGCTGGGAAGCTATAAATCAAACACTTAATGGCTTAGGAGGACAATCCAATGTAAAGCTAAGAATATTTTATGCTGCACCCATAGCAGGAACAGGCGAAGGATTTGCATTTGATGATATTTATATTCACGAATCTCCTTTAGCTGACTTAGGCGTTATTGAAATTATTTCACCTCAAAGTAGTTGTGGTTTGACAGGTACGGAAGATTTAACAGTTAAAATTGTAAATTATGGAATTGTCAGTCAGTCAAATTTTGATGTTATATATTCTATAGATGGTGGAGCTAATTATGATACTATAACTATAGCGGATACTATTTCGCCTCAGGACACACTACAATTTACAATTATACAGGTTGATCTATCTACCCCTGGCGTATATAATTTAATTGTTGCTACCCTGCTTACAGGCGATGAAGATAATTCCAATGATACAACTTCTGCAATGGTTACAAATATTATTACTGTTTCTGCATTTCCTTATTCAGAGGATTTTGAGAGTGGAAATGGCTTTTGGATTGCAGGAGGAGACAACTCATCATGGGAATTAGGAACACCGGGTAATACTATTATTAATTCTGCTGCTTCAGGAGTTAATGCGTGGGTTACAAATTTAACCGGTGATTTTAATTCTAATGAAAACTCTTACGTTTTAGGTCCTTGCTTTGATTTTAGCACTTTAGTTTTACCGATTATTGAAATAAATATCTGGTATGAATCAACTGAGTTTTTTGATTCTGCACATATTGAAGCATCAACTGATGGTGGTACGACCTGGCAAATAGTTTCAGATATATGGTCAGGAAGTTCAGGCGGCTGGGAACCTATAAGTCAAATACTTAATAGCTTAGGAGGACAACCCAATGTAAAGTTAAGAATTTCATTTGTCGGAAACGCTTTTTTAACAAGTGAAGGATTTGCTTTTGATGATATTTATATTCACGAATCTCCTTCGGCTGACTTAGGCGTTATTGAAATTATTTCACCTCAAAGTGGGTGCGGCTTGACAGGTACGGAAGATTTAACAGTTAGAATCGCTAATTATGGTATTAACAGTCAGTCAAATTTTAATGTTATATATTCTATTGATGGCGGAGCTAATTATGATACTGTAAACATACCGGATATTATTTCGCCTCAGGACACTACACTACCATTAACAATTGCCCAGGTTGATTTATCAAGCCCTGGTGTATATAACTTAATTGTTGCTGCTTTCCTTGCTGGTGATGAAGATAATACCAACGATGCTGCTTCTGTAACAGTTAACAGCATTCCTGTTATTAATTCTTTTGAATATAATGAAGATTTTGAAACCGGGAATGGCTATTGGTTTGCAGGTGGAGATAACTCATCCTGGGAACTTGGTACTCCTAACAATACAACTATCAATTCAGCAGCTTCAGGAGTTAATGCATGGGTAACAAACCTTACAGGCGACCATAATTCTTCTGAAAATTCGTATGTTGAAAGTCCTTGTTTTGACTTTTCATCGCTTTCTTTACCAAGTATTGAATTAAAAGTCTGGTATGAAACAGAAACACTGATTCTAAATGGAACTGCTTCATTAGATGCTTCAATAGACGGTGGAGCAACCTGGGATACGATTATTACCTGGAGCGGAAGCTCATTAGGATGGGTACCTGTAAAGCAATCACTTAATAATTTAGCAAGCGAAAGTAATGTAAGATTAAGATTTTTATATGAAGCACCCATAGCAGGAACAGGCGAGGGCTTTGCTTTTGATGATATTATCATATCTGAATGTGAACTTCCGGTTGCTAACTTTACAGATAGTATTAATGGCGCAGTAGTTATATTTACAAATACATCTACTAATGTAGTTTCGTGTTCGTGGGTTTTTGGTGATGGTGAAACATCAACTGATTTTGCTCCAACTCATACTTATAGTGCTGATGGCACTTATATAGTTGAATTAACTGCTACTAATGCCTGTGGTGATAGCACTATTACTCAATCTGTTGTGATTTCAACCGGTATAGAAGAAAATTCAAATGAGTTTTCAATCAGCTTATATCCAAATCCTGCTAATGATGTGCTAAATATTAATATCAAAAATATAAATGATAATGAAGTTTACTTTGAAATAATTAATCTTCAGGGACAAAGCATTTATAATAAAATAATCGTAAACAGCAAATCCGGTATTAATAAGCAAATATCATTGGATAGCTTTGCTAAAGGGATGTATTATCTGAAGATTTATTCCGAGCATCATAATTATATGTATAAGTTGGTTGTTCAGTAATAATTTGAAATGCGTGCCACGGTTTTAAACCGTTAAAACGGTTATTAATAAAAGTTGATACTCCTTAGCCCCCTTGATAAATCAAGGGGTTAATGAGAAATTACATTTATGCCGTTCCGTTGGATGTTATCCTACAGCATTAACACCTCGTTTTAACGAGGTGAAAGAAAACAACCAATGATTAATTAACCGTTTTAACGGTTTAAATCAATTTACATGCGCTTGCCCTAATAGCTGTAAACGATTAGGCTTTTAAATCTTTGCTCCATATTTTTTAGTATTACATCCACAATATTACTGAATTTAATGTTATTATCTAAGTGCCTGATTCAATTAAATATTTTACTGTATTTGTCACAAATACTCGGGATAAAAAAATAAATAATAATGTGTTATAATTTACAATTAATTCATAAATATTTTTTCTTTTTTATAGTTTTCACCGGTATAAATTTGAACTTTGTTTATTCTCAGTCATCTTTTACCAATGTATCGAATTTTGGCACAGGAATATCAACAAATTCCGACTGAGTTATTTGCATTTTTTCAGCATTATTATTCTTCAGCCTCTTCTTCATCAGTTTCTTCAGTGGTATCTTCCTCAGTTGTTTCTTCCACAGCTTCAGTTTCTTCTCCTTCTTCAAGTTCTTTCAGAGCTTCTTCATAGGCTTTTTCAGCCTCTTCGGCAGCTTCTCTTGCTTCTTTTAGTTCCTGATTGTCTATACATGCATTAAATGCTGTAAAACTTAATACTGCAAATGCAATTAATAATAACTTTATATTTTTCATGTCTAAATTATTTTAAAAGTGCAGAAGTAACAATTTTAATTAATGAAAAATATTTTATTAAACAGGGTAAATTTGAAAAACTATGTTCTATAAAAAAAAGCATCCCGACTTTTAAGTCGGGATGCTTTAATATTTCCTGAAAAATTAGCCGCTAAATTCTCGTAAAAATGATTAAAAAATATTTTTCTATTATCCTAATCACTGACGAGCTATTGAGGATATAAAAAAAAAATTAATCAAACAAATAAATATCAATTCTGAATTAAATTCAGTAACGATATAAACACCGCTATTGACACTTTTTGGACGCCCTAAAATTGTCAATAAATTTATTTATTCAACTTCTTCTTCTTCTGTAGCTTCTTCTTCAACTTCTTCTTCAACGACTTCTTCTTCAACGACTTCTTCTTCAACAACTTCTTCTTCAGTAACTACTTCTTCTGTAGTTTCTTCTTCTGTGGCTTCTTCACCACCTGGTTTACATGCATAAAATGCTATAAAACATAACATTGCAAATGCAACTAACAATAATTTTACGTTTTTCATTTTTAATTTAGTTTTAATAAAATTTATAAATCTAGATTTAGTGCAAAAATAACATTTTTTTTATAAAAAAAATATTTTTAGTAAAAAATTTAAAAAAAACTTTTTTTTTTCGTTAGTCACTAAATTTAGCAGGTTTATTTTTTCGCCACAGATTTACCCCGTAGGATAATCTGATAATTAATTGCTACATTATTTATAAAATAACGATATCCAACGGGGTGAACACGGATAAAACACGGATTTTAATATGCTGTCAGGTGTTTCCACCTGACAGCATATTATTAACATAATAATTTGTCTGTTTTGCTCCGAGTAGTCGGTGTCGGGTGGAAACACCCGACACCACACAATCAGTGGCTTTATTAAATTATTTCTAAAACTTGCTAATTTTAAGAAATCCAAAATTTAGATATAAATATACTACTTTATGAACGGACTAATTATTATTCCTCCTCTTATCCATCTGCCTGGCATAACTATATTTCCTATATCATAATACCTTTCATTTAATAAATTCGTTACTTCTGCATATACAGTTAATAACTTTCTTTTCCAGAAAATACGTGCATCAACCATTGAGAATGGTTCATATTCTACTTCTTTGCCCGATTCAAAATCAGTATATGTTCCGGCTCTGTCCTGAAAAGAAAATCTCCAGCTTGCACCAAAATCTTTATATATTTTATGTTGGGTGCTTATTGTCAGCTTATGCTTTAAATAATCAAGCACATATTTTGAAATATAATCACCACTCTGTTTTTCTAAATCTAAATATGTATAACTTACATTAAAGTATTTAAAAGGGAATTTATCTCCAAATAATTTTTTTGTAAGAATATTACCGGAAAATTCAAAGCCATTTGTAATAAGCTCAGTAATATTTTTGCTTTCCCATTTTAAAGTATCAACTAATTTGACCCAATCAATAATATTCTTTCCTTCTCTTCTAAATATTGATATATGCCCTGTCAAAAAACTTTTGCTATATTTTGCACCAATTTCATAAGTTAATGCTTCTTCGGGTTTTAAATTAGAATTTCCAATATTGTCAGGACCAACATAATATAAATCGGTATATGTAGGCACACGCAAAGATTGATTAACAGAACCGAATAATTTAATATTGTCAGATAGTTTATAACTCATATCAATGCCAGGATATATTTTCCAATAGAAATCAGAATTCCAGTTGGCTAATAAACCTGTAGAAAATGCAAATTTTTTCAGGAAAACACTATGTTCAACAAAGAAGCTTATATTTTCTCTTGAAGCAGAATGAGTATATTTTCCATCAGGTTCGCCCGGAACGTTTATAGTATCATTCATCGGTACACCTAATTTATTACTCAAAATATTTTCAGAACGATATTCAGAACCAAAGGCAGTTCTGCCAAATTTTGATTTAAAGCTTACATTCAGATCAGCTCCATAAACATCAGTTAAATGATAATTATGTCCATTATACCAGGTAACTGTGTCGTCTGCACTGAACCATGAAGAATCTCCTTTAGTGTACCAATTGCTGCCTTCTCTGAACAATTCAAATCTATCCTTATGTCGTCTCCAATAAATACCGGGTGTAAAACGAACTTTCTCTCCTGTATTCATTTTTAGATTAATAAATGTTGTTTTTATTTGTTCAAACTGAAATGGATATTTGGCTGAATAAAAACTGTTTGCTCCGAAAGCTTTATCGCAGTATCCAGCCTGAACATCAAGAGCAAAGGCATTAGTATTTATTGATGTTTGGTAAAAAATGTTAAAAATATTAAAGTCGGTATTCTTAACTGAAACAGAATCTGCCGGGGCAAAATATTCATCTGAAATTTTATTTGTTAATGAAATATAATTTTTCATTTTGCTATTCCCTATTGATATAGGCAAAGAACCGGATAATGAAGTGCTATAAAAACTATATTCCCCACCCATTAACGATAATTTTATATTCTTATGTTCTTCACTTTTAGTAATAATATTTATTGCACCGCTAAAAGCATTTGGTCCGAAAACTCTTGAACCTGGTCCGTGAAGTATTTCAATCCTTTCAATATCTTCTATCTCAATTGGTAAATTCAGATTGTGATGTCCGGTTTGAGGGTCATTAAGCTTAACTCCATTTAATAAAATAAGAGTTTGTTCAAAAGAACCACCGCGTATGCTTATATCTGCCTGAACCCCATGATTACCACGCTGACGGACGTCAACATTCATTGCATATTCAAGCAAATCCTGAAGACTTTGAACAGGTGTATCTTCTATTTCTTCTTTTGTTATTATTGTTACAACACGTGATGTTTCAGAGTAAAGAGTCGGCACTCTATATGAACTAATTTCTACTTCGTCTATCTTAATTGTATCGGTTTGGGCTAAACACAGATTACACCCCATTAAATAAAAGAAAATTAACGGGGCAAGCAGATTTAAAAAGATTGATAAGATAAGTGCTGCTATGAATGTTAATTGAATTGCTATTATTTTATTTTTCATCCCTTGTTTAGTAAATGGTTAAAATTATTGTTTATTTGTTATCTTTGTCGTATAATAATAATTTTTAATCTATGTTAAAAAATAATCTGCAAATATAATAGAATATTAGAGACAAATTAATTAAAAGAAAAAGTTGTGGAAATAAAGGAAAACCATATCAAAAAACTGAATTTTTCATTAGAATGGGTATTTAATACCAGTCGTAGTGGTGGAAGTGGTGGTCAGCACGTAAATAAGGTTTCTACAAAAGTGGAATTACGTTTTGATATTATTAATTCATTATTATTAACAGAAGAGCAAAAACAGTGCATGGTAGAAAAATTATATAATTATGTAACTAAACAAGGGATATTACAAATTGTTTCGGATACAGAACGCTCACAACTTGCAAATAAAAAACTTGTTATTGAAAGGTTTTATAAATTATTGGAAGTTGCTTTTAAAGTTCAGCCAAAAAGAATACCCACCAAACAAACAAAAAGAGCAAAAGAGAACATATTAAAAGAAAAGAAAATACAGGCAGAAAAGAAAAAAAGGAGAAATATTGACCCTTTAGATTTACAATTTTAGATTTATTTTCTTGATTTTTTCTTTTGCAGAAATTACTTTGGGCTTACCCAAATCGGGTGTTGAATGAATAACCTGACGTTGTAAATTTGATAGGTCAACATTATCACCATCAATAAGCCCAATAGTTCCTACTCCGGCAGCAGCAAGATAAAGTGCAGCAGGTGAGCCTAATCCTCCAATTCCAATGAGTAGCACTTTTCCATTTAAAATTGCACTTTGACCTTTTATTCCAACCTCAGGAAGAATTAATATGTCTGCTATATCTTTCAAGTTGTTTTTCTGATAAGTTCATTTTTTGTTTGTATTACTTGAGACCTTTGCAAAACCTGTAAAATGTCATTCTGAACGGAGTGAAGAATCTTTTTTTCCATTGGTTATCAAACATTATAAGATTTTTCGTTTCACTCAAAATGACAGCTAAAAGTTAGTTTTGCAAAGGACTCTACTTATATTAACAGCAATTAACAGGATTACAATCGCAAGTAGGGACATTGCATGCAAAGTCTTTACTATTAGTTTTCCCAAAAATAATTGCAGCAGCACAGCCGACTCCTGCACTAACTTCAATTGCCTGTACAGAACAGTTCATTGCACAGGCGCCACACTCCATACATGCATCCCTGTTCACAATTACTGCTTTTTTTTCTTTTATCTTAAAGACAGTATGCGGACAAACAATAGTACATAACTCACAACCGATACACTTATTCTTATCTAATTTTAATGTAACTACGTTTTTTAGATATACTAATTCTTTCACTTTTAAATAAATTTAGATATAATCCATAATATAAACCCTATAACAGCAAAAATTATCTGCAAAGGAACGGCAAAACGCATCTCTTTTTTCACTCCTGATAAGGATGTATATGTTGAAGCTCCTGTAAAATTCATTGTTAAAAAGGATGATATTGCTGTAATTAATAAAAACCACGCAATTATTTCAATAATATTATCGCCAGTAAATTTACAAAAAAAAGAAATTATAAATAAAATTAATCCGGCAAAAAATCCTTTTATTGAAAAACTTCGCCCAGGTAACCAGGGAAGCAGTAAAGGACCTATCACAGCTCCTCCTAAAAAGGCAAAGATTAAATTTATTGTTGAAAGAATACTTACAGAAAAAGCAGTATTAAAAGAATATCCTTCTTTATTCAAGCCATTTAAAATAAAAAATATAGCTATAAGTAAGATAAGATATTTAAAACCCTGAACTATTTCAACAGGCACTATCAAAAGACGATCATAAAAGAGAAATTTCACTTGTCGCATCGCAGGTGTAGCATACATATTAGCAGTAATGAAAGCAGGTATGTCAGATGCACGGATAGGTCCGTAAATCACTTTGAATTTTGTATGTTTTTTTACTTCATGTGCAGCAATTCCAACTGCACCAAGTTGGGGGGCTAATACTTTTCTATGGTTTACAATCTTATTTAGTCCTGTAATTTGAATTCTATTAACTAATTCTTCAGTTCCAAAAGTTCCTTTTCCGGCAGCACACCAGACATTAATGCCTTTTGTGTCTAATACCAATATCCAGACATCAAGTCCATTTAATTTCGTGCGTAAAATATCAAAGCTTAATTTATAATTTGCTGAAACAAGAACAATAGAGTCAGAATCAGGATTTCCTACTGCATAAATACCCGGTTCTACTTTATAATTATTACGGTTGATAGCTATTCTTGCCTTAAACCCTCTCCATTTATCAGTTTTGTTAAGTTTTGCAGATACTTTTGGTATTTTCCCTGCCTGTGTCTCTATCCAATCTATAATGTATTTTTTTTCCATATATCTTATCAATCGGTACCGGTGAATAATAAAACGGAATTGTAAAGTTGGTATTAATCAAAGTATAACCAACCAATAACTTAATAATTCAGAAAAATAGTTATTGAATAACCCATTTCTTTATCTTTTTTCTTTTCAGCAAACTTGGAGGACTTAGGATTAAAAAATTTGAACTATTTTTTACAAACTTATAATTAACAAAAACCCTATTGTTATTAACAAAATTCCTGTAATAGTTTTAATAATCGGCTGAATTTTGTTAATATTTCTTGATAATTTATCAAAACCAAATCCAAGTCCTATTAATACTGCTGTTAAAGGCGCACCATATCCAATAGCAAAACATATAAGGATAGCTGCACCCCATAAAGTTTCACTTTTAAGAAAAGCAATACTTAATACAACAGGAATCGCAGGATTACAACAAATATCACAAGCTACTGTAAGTCCGCCTACTATCAATCCAAAAGTCAATGAAGGAAGTATCTTCTCTGGAAAAAATTTATTAGGAATCTTTGGTTTTGGTATCTTAAATGGAATTAAATTCAATGCAAAAAGTCCAAAAATAATAATAACTATTCCTGCTACAAGTTTCCAGTATACTCCTATACTATTTCCTATAACTTTACTAACAAAACCGGTAGTTGCACCAAGAATTGAAAGAGAAGCTATCACTCCAAGCATAAAGAATAAACCGCTCAAAATAACAATATGTTTATTCTTTATATTTCCTAAAGAGCCGGAATACCCAACAACTATTCCAATTATACTTAAATTGCAACAAGAACCAACTGCACCTAAAATGCCAAACATAAAAACAGCAGGGAAAACTACCCATGAAGAGATACCTGATTCTAATATCTGATTAATCCACTCTTGCATATTATTATCCTTCTATTTTTCGCAGCATAATTCAGTATTACAACCCGGAGTACAATTTGTTGAATCTCTACACATTTTGTTGTTAAATATTTTGTATGCTCCTAAACCTATTGCCGCAAGTATAACAATTGCAAAAACAATTGTTTTCCACTTTGATTTTTTCGATTCACCACAACATGAGGAAATTTCACAACCACAAACATTATTACCTGTTGTTTGTATTTCAGAATTTTCGCAACATGTTTGATTTTTTGTGTCTTTTTCTTTCATCTATTATTTTTTTTTCAAATGTAATATTTATTAGAGAACAAAAAAAATATGCCATCCGTCAGCCGACCGATGGCATATCTAATTTAAAACACAATTTACTTTATTTTACTTCTTCTTTTTACAGCAATTTGATTTACCGGATATTTTACATTTTGCAGGGACGCATTTTTTCTTGCATTTTGTTGTGGCACATTGTTTTTTGCATTTTGCCGGGTCGCAATTATTTTTTTTGCATTTTGCCGGGTCACAATTTTTATTACATTTTCCCGGACAACAGGTACATTTTTCGCCATCTTCATTGTAACATTTAGTTAAATCATCAATACAAACAGTAATTTCATCATTGACAGGTGAAATTTTTGATGTAGAGTTTAATGAAAAAGCAAAAACTAAAAATCCTGCAATTGTAAAAGCTAATAATAATTTAAATATTTTTTTCATAATTTTAAATTTTTAGACTACCTTTCGGCAGACATGGTTAATAAATAAATTTATTAATGCAAATATAAAGTGTGATACTATTAAACTATGTTATCAAATGGTTAAAAGATGTTAATAAGATGTTAAATTTATTGTATAGGAATTTTCCGCCAATGGCATGACAATGTTATTTCTCGCAAAGGCGCAAAGAACGCTAATAAAAATAAAGTATTCTAATTTATCTCGCAAAGACGCAAAGAACGCAAAGGAAATTATTATGTCAGAAAATTAAATAGCAAAGATATTAGTAAATATCTTTTTAAAAGTTCATAATATGTAAATCTAATAAAAGATGGCATAACAAGAATTGTAAATAATTTATAAACTTTGCGAACTTTGCGTCTTTGCGAGAGACATTAAATTTATAAACTTTGCGTGCTTGGCGTCTTTGCGAGAGAAATTTTTAATCATTTTTACGAAGTTATGTTCTTTATTTTTTAGTATTTTTGTATCGATGAAAAAACGAAAAACACAACTGATTTTGGTTATTTTAACCCTGGCATTTTTGATTTGCCTTGTTGTAATACAGGTAAACTGGATAATTCAGGCAGCAAAAATGCAGGAGGCACAATTTAATCATAGCGTTAATATGGCTTTAAGCCGCACCGTTGAAAAAATATCAGGGGATAAGCAGATGTGTAAAAACGTGAGTGGCTGTTTTATCAAAGATGGTGCAAAGAGAAGCTGTTTAAGGAAAATCAGACGAGAAGAATGGTCAAAAGTGGATTCCATTATAAAAAGTGACCTTGAATTTTATAACATTGACCTTGATTATGAATTTGATATAGTTGATATAAATGAAAGTATTCAGGAAGGTAAAATTAATAAAGTTTTAGACAAATCATATTATACACAAAGCCTTGAAGAAGCTCTTCAGAAGTCAGGCATTCAGTTAAATGTCAAATTTCCGGAAAAAAAAGAATTTGTTATTGCCCAGATTGGAGTTATGTTTATTTCTTCTATACTTTTGATTCTGTTTGTTACAGTTTCTTTTATTATTATATTGAATTCATACATCAAAGAAAAGAAATTGGCAGGAAAGACCAGAGATTTCATCAACAATATGACACATGAATTTAAAACTCCTATATCTAATATTGCATTTGCTAACAGTATGATTAGGAATAAAGAAGGGTTACCACCGGATAAATTAAGTCGTTATACTGATATAATAAGCATTGAAAATAATAAATTGAAAAAACAGGTAGAAGGTTTATTGCAAATTGCTGTAATGGAAAATAAGGAGAATGATATTAAAATTGAAAAAATTGATTTACACACAATTATAAATGAGGCAGTTAAAGCAATTGATGTTTTGGTAAAAGAAAGGGGAGGAAAAATTAATTGCAATTTAAAAGCAGAACAGACAATAGTGGAAGGAGAAAAAATTCATTTGCTTAATGCTATTTCTAATTTATTAGACAATTCAAATAAGTATTCTCCGGATATCCCTGAAATTAACATAAATACATACAATAAAGATAATCAGATAATTATAGAAGTTATTGATAAGGGTATAGGTATTAGCAACGAAGAGCAAAAATACATTTTTGATAAATTTTACCGTGTATCAACCGGTGATATCCATAATGTAAAAGGTTTTGGATTGGGTCTTTCTTATGTAAAGATGGTGGTTGATGCACATGGAGGAAAAATCCAGTTGAAAAGTGCAAAAGGAAAGGGTAGTAACTTTAAAATTTGTTTACCATTTTAGAAATTATAGAAAAACTTAATTTTCAAGGAGTTCCTTTGCAATTTTTCTTTGCTCTTCTATAAAATATTTTTTTACTTCTGACCATTTAACAGGCTTAATCATTTCGGGCATTATATCCTGGTCTGCTTCATCGAAATAAGTTAAGCTCTTGATTAGAATAAATTTGTTTTGTTTAAGCACCTTGTACTTTTTATCATAAAGATTAAATACTTCTTGGAGATTTAAAATATTTTCATTCAGGATGAAAAATAAATCAATAAAATCTCTTTTAACATGACGATCAGAAATAGCATGAATCTTCATTACAGCAATGTCTTTTATATCAGCAATATTTATTCCCAAAAAAGAGTGTGAATTAAATAATAATGGATATTTATAATAGAACAAGCTAAATTTATTTCCATGAATATCTCCAAAAATAGTTCTCCACTTTGTAGATTTTATATGAAAATCAGGTAGATATTCTATGATTTGTTTACTCAATATTGTTTCATCAAATTCACTCTGAGTAAAGAAATCGAAGTCATACGAATACCGATGTCCTAAGTGTAAGGCTGCAGCAGTACCCCCAGCGAGATAAGCAATATCTAAAATCTTTTGCTTACCTAATATGACCAAAGCTCTCTTTTCCTTTTCCTTAAGGATTTCTCCATGCATCTCATTTTTGTTTTATCTATATCAAAATACAAACACCAAAAATTTGAATTAATTAGTGAGAGGTCATAAGTGGTTAGCAATACCTCTATTATTTTTTCTCGTTTTACACGTTTAAATAACCATCGTATTGCTTTGATATCTCCTCTATCAAGCAATCTCTTTATTACGTAATATTCGTATTTTTTAAAATCAATTTCTTCAAATTTAACATCCCAGAAATATTCTTTCAATAAAACAGGTAATTTATTTTTTTTCTTTGCCATAAATTTAATTTCTAAAATTATATGATGAGAGATGTCATCTCTGAAGCATATAAAACTTTTAAAGATAACATAAAAAAATAATATTACAAAAATTCATAAGAATAATTGTATTTTTCTAATCTTTTCATTAAATTTGAGCTATTAAAAGTGACTCAAATTCATTTTGCCAATAACCTATAACAATCTAATTTTATTTACAGATGAATAATGATAAAATCAAAATATTATTAATAGAAGATGATACAAACCTTGGATTTCTTCTTGTTGAATATCTTGAAACAAATGGATTTGATGTTAAGCTTTACAGAGATGGTGAAACGGGTTTCAAAGGATTTCAGAACGGACATTTTGATTTTTGTATCCTTGATATTATGTTGCCCAGTTTAGATGGATTTTCACTGGCAAAAAAGATAAAAGCAGAGAATAAACAAATTCCGATTATTTTCCTGACAGCAAAATCATTAAAAGAAGATAAAATCAAAGGATTTAATATTGGCATTGATGATTATATCACCAAACCCTTTGATGAAGAAGAGCTTTTATGCAGGATTAATGCCATTTTAATGAGAGTGGATTCCGAAAAAACAAAAACAACAAAAAATATTTTTACAATTGGAAAATATACTTTTAATTGTAATAATAAAGCCCTCATTTTTAACAAAAAAACAAAACGGCTTACTACAAAAGAAAGTGAAATACTAAGGCTATTATGTATGTCTAAAAATAAAATCATAAAACGTGAAGACGTTTTAATATCTGTTTGGGGAGAAAATGATTATTTTATTGGCAGAAGTTTAGATGTGTTTATTTCAAAACTCAGGAAATATTTAGAAAAGGATACAACAGTAAAAATTGAAACTATTCCAACAGTTGGGTTTATTTTATCTGACTAATTGGTGTCTGTTCATAATGTCGGCATAATATTTAAAAGTCCCAAATTCCAAGTCCCAAATCTCAAATTCCAAGAAAAAAAAAGAAAAAACACAACAAACTACAAATGAGCAATAGACAATAAATAATGGCATTTTTTTTTGGATTTGGGGCTTGGGTCTTTCATTTTTGAAAATCTTTGACTTTAAAGACAGACTCTAATTAGTGTCCGTTCATAAAATTTAAATAATTATGGTAACTGTTCACAAAGTTAATCATTTGTGATTTTTAATATTATGTTTATCTTTATATAAAATAAAAAAAACTAAAATTATGAAAAACTTTAAATTTTATAAATTAATTTTTTTGATTACATTAATATCATTTATTAATGTTAAAGCTCAAAATCCTGTAATTGGGCATCAAAAATTTAGTGAATTAGAAGGCGGATTTACAGGACCATTAGATGATGGAGATTCTTTTGGAGCTGGCTGTGACTCTATTGGCGATCTTGATGGAGATGGAGTAGTTGATATTGCAATTAGTGCCACTAGAGACGATGACGGCGGAACTAATAGAGGTGCAGTTTACATATTATTTTTAAATTCAGATGGTACAGTAAAAGCAGAGCAGAAAATAAGCAGTACACAGGGTAATTTCACAGGCATTTTAGATGATGGAGAAGTTTTTGGTACTGGTGTATCATCATTAGGTGATTTAAATGGAGATGGAATTTCCGATTTAGCTGTAAGTGCTGAATATGATGGTGATGGAGGTGTATGGCATGGGGCAGTTTGGATACTTTTTTTAGATACAAATGGCACTGTTCAAAGCCATCAGAAAATTAGTGATACAGAAGGTGGCTTTACCGGCATATTAAGTGGAATGTGTACCTTTGGAAGTGATATTGCTAATTTA
>SDBV01000354.1_pt1 | contig 64952 bp, 55 predicted proteins | sample 2277081 | NCBI WGS metagenome assembly SDBV01 (sample SAMN10402039, study PRJNA504765) | marine sediment metagenome | isolation source: marine sediment core GS10_PC15, 223 cmbsf | place: Arctic Ocean: Southern Knipovich Ridge | collected 2010
CTCTTTGGTGCTGAAAATTAGGTGGATAATCACTAGGCTAAGAGATTGTGGCATGTCGATAAATCGGGCTTTCAGCCCTTCCCATCAAATTGCACTCATACTGGGTCTCCGCCCCAGGCTGAGATAGGCCGCGCCTTTGGCGCGCCGTGTTCATCTGTGGTTCCATATCATTGGAATCCTATGTCTCGCCTTCATCCTCGAACCGATGGCCCGTGTGGTGAATAAAGACATCCTCCAGCGTCGGCTTCGAGACGCTTATACTCTCGATCTGCCCGGGAAAGGCCTCTATCAGTTGCGTGATGAAGCGCCCTGCGGCGGGGAGCCCTTCGCCTTCGCAATGTTCAATCCGAACCACCCCGTCGAGAACAGACGGAACGCTTCCGAACCTCTCCTCGATCCGATCCCTCAGGCTTTCCGGTTCCCCGGCGCTGACGGAGATGACGTCCTTGCCGACCTGGTTCTTCAAATCATCCGGCGAGCCGAGCACCACCATCTCGCCCCTGTCCATTATCCCCACACGATCGCACCCATCGGCCTCTTCCATAATGTGGGTCGTGAGCAGAACCGTGACGTTGCTCGATTCCCTTAATCCTGCCAGGTATCTCCACAGGTCCCGACGCGCCGACGGGTCGAGTCCCGTCGACGGTTCATCCAGCAGCAACAGTTCGGGCCCATGCAGGAGCCCCTTCGCGAGCTCCACGCGACGTTGAAGCCCGCCCGAAAGCGTTTCCACCATGTCGCCTTTCCGGTCGCCGATCTGGAACCGGGCCAACATTTCATCAATTCCCTGCGCGAGCGACTTCCCTCGCAGGCCGTAGAGATGGCCCTGATGGCGCAGGTTCTCTTCAACGGTCAGTTTCTGATCGAGGCTCGGTGATTGGAACACGACACCGATCCGATTCCGGATTTCCTGCGTGTTCTCTCCCAAGGGGAGTCCAAACATCAGCACTGTCCCGTTCGTCTGCCGCATTGAGGTAGAGAGAATACGGAAAACGGTCGTTTTTCCACCCCCATTCGGACCCAGCAGCCCGAATATTTCTCCCCGGTCAACCGAAAGATCGACCCCTCGAAGTGCCTCGCGCACTTCGCCTTTCCTATCCGATGCCGGATAGACATGCTTCAAGTCCGATATTTCCACAATCCAATTGGGCATCATTCGAAAACTGTTTGAGGGTCCGCGTTTACCTTTCGGGAGTTATTATTGATCGTCCTTATCTGCGTTCATCTGCGTAATCTGTGGACAAGAAGTCTGGCAGATCCTACGCGGGTATCTTATCAAACATCATGAGGACAAACAGAGCGGGAAGGTAGATGAGGGAAGCCAGCAGGAGGCTCTTGGCAAGCGCATTGGTTCGGATCAGGGCAACCGATAATCCAATTCCCAGGAACACAAGGCCCAGAGATAGGGCCCCAAACTGATAGAGATTCCCTGAGAGCCCCATGAAGGAAGGAAGCAGACTGACCGGCAGGAGACCCAGGCAGAAAAACGTGATCTGACGGCCTGTCCTCCCGCCCCCCGGGTCAACCACCGGAAGCATCGCGAAACCTGCCCGGGCGTAGTCTTCACGGTACAGCCACGCAATCGCCGCGAAATGCGGGAACTGCCAGAAGAAGATGATCGCAAACAAGACCCACGCCTCCGATGCAAGCTCGCCTCGAACCGCAGTCCACCCCATCACAGGAGGGATCGCCCCGGACAAGGCCCCAACCAATGTGCATCGCGACGTTCTTTTCTTCAGCGGAGTGTAAATGAAAAGATAATTCAGCAGGCTTGCTGCGGCGAGCGCTCCAGTGAGCAGGTTGGTGGCCAACACCAGGTACGCGATTCCCGTCACTGACGTAAAGATTCCAAATGCCAGGGCCCCCTCAGGTTTCAACCGGCCCTCCGGAAGCGGACGGGTTTCCGTGCGCCGCATCTTGGAGTCGTCCTCTCGCTCGACAAACTGGTTCAGCGCGCTGGCGCCTCCTCCGACCAGGGCGGTTCCAAGAAGGGTATGCGCAAGCAGCACAAGATCGAGAACTCCGGAAGATCCGAGATAGAACCCCACGAAAGCCGCCACGATGATCAGGAGCATGATCCGAGGTTTCGTGAGCTCGAGGTAAGAGGAGATCCGACGCGCAAGAGTCACCAGGTGCAACTCTTTCCCGTCCTCCCTTACTTGAGACGCGGGTAGGGTCTCCTCGACCGCCATTTCATTCTTGTACGCTATCGCTTTTCGTCTCATCGCACCCTGAACGTCGCACGGAGCACTTCGCACGGAGCACTCGGCACGGAGCACTTCGCACTAGTTTTTCATCACGCCAGCTGGGGCTCAAGCCCCATACTTTCTTTGCTTTTTCGTGTTATGGGCGCCAGGCGGAAAGAGCGGATCGTCAACACGACCGCCGCAGCCAAGATTAGCGCTCCGATGCCGACATGGGCCGTCGTCGGAATGACCGATTTTCTCGACAAGACCGTGATGGCCCCGAAGCACAACTGCATGACCAGTAACCCGCCCAACACCACCGCCGGCCGGTACAGTTCCACCCGAGCCTGGTGTTTCCTGACGATCCGAGCCACGCTCCACACAACAAAAACCGTGACCGCAACCGCTCCGACGCGGTGGGCAAAATGAATCATGACTTCGGGCGAGTCCATCGGCGGAATCAGACGCCCTAAAGCCAGCGGAAAATCCGGTATCGCCAGACCCGCGCCCGCGTGGCGCATCCAGGCGCCGAGTATGAGCTGCATGTAGATCACCCCCGTTGTTATCCCAAGCAGGGAACGGAGCGTTGAGAACTCGGTCGGGGACGTCGGCCTGTATGCAGTTCTGGAGTCGACACCCTCATCCGGGCCGGCAATCGTTTTTCTCCATCCGGGAGAAGTGACAAGCGCCAATGTCACCGCGAAGCAGAAAAAAAGCTGCGCCAGACAGGCGTGGCTAACTGAAACCGGAGTGGGAAGTTTGTATAGGACCGTGATGCCCCCGAGAACGGCCTGCAGGATGACGACCACGAGCGCCACCAGGCTCAATCGCCGCACCCACCGACGCGGCTCCCTCAACCACATCCAGATTGTCAGGGCAAGCATCATCAATCCGACCGTGCCTGCAATCATCCGGTGGGTATGTTCGTATTCGACCCCGCCTGTCATTTCAGGGAAGAAACCGCCGAACGACAACGGCCAATCCGGGACCGACAAGCCGGAACCGGTGCTTGTCACAAGCCCACCTGCAACGATCAAAATGAAAGTCGACACCGCGGTCAGCAAGGCGAACCGGTGGAGCCCAATGGGAGTTTCACCTGCTGAATTGAACGAACGTTCCATGAAATTGCAATCTGTTGGGATCAGTTCCTGCCATAACAAGGGGTCTTTCTTTACCCAACCAGGAAGAAAGACCCCTCATCCAGCAATCCTTTGCGGCAGATATAGACAAACCGTGTCCGGCTTTCAAGAATGCGACGCCGGGACTTCCATAGAGATCGCCGTCTTTTACAGACCCATATCTTCCGTATACTTGAATGCGATCTCTTTTGTTTCTCCCGCCCCCAGCGTCACTTCCTGGGTCAGGATTCCATAATATTCATGCCATGCCTCGATGACATACTTCCCGGGCGGAAGCGTATTGTCTGAGCCACCCAGCTCGAAGGTCCCTTCTCCGGCCGTGACATCATAGAACGGGTGCTCCATGACAGCCATGTACGCATTCATCCAAGGATGGACATCGCACTTTATCGGGACCATCACCTCGCGCTGATCAAATCTCCTGTCCTTTTTCCACGGCTCATCTCTTCCTCTCATGCCTGTATTGAGCTCGCGGTTTGTCTTCGCCAGAACATGCACATTGTGAGTCGTATTGTCGCTGTTCCAAATCTCGACGGTCTGATTCATCATCACACCGAACACATGCGGCTTGTACACACAACCCTCCTGATTCAGCTTGACGGGTGTTTCCGGGACGGGAAATTCTTTTCCCTCCAGGCCCTGCTTTACATAAACAAAAACGTAGCCCAGAGTGCCTGAGGCCTTGTTGAAAATCACCTTCTGAGTCCCGACGGGCTTATCGTGTAGGGTCTCGCAAACCGCGTCCTGGGTCATTTTGATCGCTGAACGCTTCAGCGGAGTTCCCTCGAACAGAACCTTTCCCTTAATCTGGGCTGCGGCGTCCACGCTATATCCGATCAACGCTGCGAACGCGGCAATCCCACTAATCAAAACATGAACTTTCATTCCTATTCCTCCTCTTGTGACCACAAGTATTGAGCTTACATGCAATGCAAAATATGGCAGACAGCCTAAATCCGTTGGGAGCCTGCTCACATTAGAAGGCGTATCATAATCCCTCTCTTTCAGTCCTGTCAAGTTCCCGGGAATTGCCTTTCTTGAGTTGGATTCCACACCTTCTCCAGGAAACACATCTCCATGTCTCGCAAGCAATTAGCCATGCAAACCAGCGTAGTCCTCATGATTTGGACGACCCTTCCTGCAGAATCTTTCCAGGGATCCGAGACTCTCCCATATTGACGCTCTGGAGGGGTAAGTCCTTCATTTTCGAACACGCCAGTCTCCTGTCATTCCGTCGGGGGACCGGGAGGGATTGGCGATTGAACCCAAATTCTATGTAAAGTCTTGTGATAACCGGGCTTACGGAAGGTGTGCCGTTGCAGGCTCAGGAGCGGGGGTAGCAATAACATGCGGTCTTTGGTAACATTATGAAGCTGTCATACCAAGAGCTCGCCCCGTGTCCGCCCCTGGGGGAAGTTGAGTAGCCGAGATATGCAAAAGTACGATGTCGTCGTCGTTGGCGCGGGCTTCGCCGGTCTGACCTTCGCCAAGACACTTCCTTCTCAGTACAGCGTTCTTCTGTTGGAGAGCAAGCGCACCGTCGGGGAGAACATGAACACGACCGGGCTCTGCACCCGGACGTCCGTTGAGCTCCTCAGCCGTTACATTCCTCTGGAAGATTACGGCGGCAACGCCATTACCGGGATCAGCTTTACAGGTCCTGATTTCAATGGCGAGATCCTTTCCCGGCTGCCCTTCACCTGGCTCTATTCTACCGATCCTGGAAAGATCCTTAAAAGCCTCGCCAAGGTCCTGCCCGACAATGTCGGCATCCGCACGGGGACCGCGTTTCTGGGATGCGATTTCGAACCTTCCAGGGAGTTTCCTGTCGAGATTCGCGTTCGAAGCAGCGGCTGTGTGGAGCGAATTCAGACACGGTTCATCGTGGGATGCGATGGCGTTCGGTCTGCCGTGGCCCGCGAGTCCGACCTGGACCAGAATCGTCACTATCTAGCCTGCGGTGAAGGCGTTTATCCCGGGCAGCTTCTTCTTCCTGGCGCGGAGAAAACGGTTTACCACTTCTGGGGCGTGGACGATTGCCCGGGTTACGGCGGTTGGGTCGTTCCTAATTCCCACAATGGCCAACGTGTTCTCCAGATAGGGATCGCAAATTACCACGAATATCGGTACCACGACCGGCGGCTGAAAGCCTTCATGAATTCCCTGGTGGAGCGCGGCGCCATCCGTCTGGATTCCTGGGAGCCGGTCCTTCGTCACGGAGGCCTTATCCCTATCGGCGGGCCCCTTCGGCAAACAATGAACGACCACGCGCTATTGTTGGGCGATGCAGCAGGGATGTGCGGCGCACTCATCGGGGACGGAATAAAGCCCGCCATCATCGCCGGGAAGATTGGTTCCCGAGCCGTGGATCGCCACCTGCACGGAGACCGGTCGGCTCTGTCCAACTTCCGGCGAGACTGCAACGACGAATTTGGAGTCTTCACCTATCTCTATAAGCAAAAGGTCGACCGGATTCTATTCGATCGATTGATCGAGACAAACAGCCTCCCTCTCTTGTTCGAAGTCCTTTCAATGCGTTCTGAGAGTGTTCTTCCCTCGATGTATCATTTACACCATCAAAGCCGCAGCCTGGTCAACATGACCTTTTTTCTCAAAGCCACACCGACTCTGCTCCAGATGTTCTGGCGACTCGGCGTTGGAGAAAGCGTCCTCAAAGGAAAGGAGTTCTTGCAGAACCTCGCCGGTGCCGGGAGGGAACTGATGGCGGCCGAGGAGTCCTGAGCCGCTCATTCGGAGAACATTCCACTTCTTTCGCGTTAGAGACGTATCCTGAAGTAGCCGTAACGTGTTCCCTCGGGTCCGCATGATGACTATCCCATCTGTGGTTTTTTTCAGTGTCAGATGCTATCATTCGCAATTAACAATTAATCTCCGTATTCATTGTCAAGCTGTTCATCCATACTCAAGGATTATGCCATCACTGTGAAGATGGGGCTCCTTTTGCGGAGCTGCGCACAAGACAGGAAATTACCGAAAATGGAACTCAGCGGAAGACGGATCGCGATCCTCGTAGAGGCCGACTTTCAAGACCTGGAGGTCTGGTATCCTTTCCTCCGCATGAAGGAAGCCGGCGCTGAAGTTGTCGTTGTCGGCACAGGGACGCAACAAGATTATGCGGGGAAGTACGGCTATCTTCCGATTGCCGTGGATACGGACGTCACTTCAGTCGCGGCGGAGGACTTTGACGCTGTGCTGATCCCAGGAGGATGGGCCCCCGACCGACTCCGCATGCACGAGCCGGTCTTGAAGTTGGTCCGTGACATGTTCAACCAGGGGAAGATTGTGGCCGCCATCTGCCGTGGAGGGTCAGTGCTCGTTTCTGCGGGGATTGTGAAGGGAAAGTCCGCGACCTCATACCGAGGGATACGAGATGATATGGTTCTGGCGGGCTGTCAGTTTGAAGACGCAGAGGTCGTGGTCGACGGCAACCTCATCACTTCCCGGAAACCGGACGACCTGCCCGCTTTTTGCCGCTCGATTATTGAGTCGTTGGCGCATGTCCCCGTGGCAGGTGGGTGAGCAGTTAGCCGGCCGCCGAGAGAAGGGCCTAAGTTCTTATCCAAACTTGACTTTGCCCCTGTTTAGGTTAAGATCACCCTAATGGAAAACGAACCTCAAAACGACGCCGACCAGACCCAGACCAGGATGGGTCCCATTGTGGACCGGGACAAGATGACCGTCGCGTCGGGATGCAATTCTGCCTCCGAGTTCTCCGAGGCCGGCGTGGTCGCTGCCCTCCAGTCCGACGTGGGGCAGAAACGGGACCACAATGAGGATGGATACGCGTATTGCGTTCCGGGCTCCAAGGATATCCTTGACAGATTCGGGACTATTTTTGCCGTGGCGGACGGAATGGGGGGAGCAGTGGGCGGGGAAATAGCCAGCCAGACCGCCCTGGAAACCCTCCTCGACAGTTATTTCCTGCCCGACGGGGATGACGACGATCAGCCCAATACACCGGACCGGCTCCGGTCTGCGGTGGAACGGGCCAACAACGCTATTACTCGAAAAACAAAGGCAGACCCCAGCTATCAAGGGATGGGCACGACCCTTTCTGCGGTTGTCATACGCGGACGTTGGGCCCATATCGCTCAGGTGGGAGATAGCCGCGCCTATTTGATCCGCCGCAGGCGAATTTACCAGCTTACGGAAGACCATTCCCTCATCGCCGAACAGGTTCGTCGGGGGCTGCTCAGCGAAGAAGAGGCAGAGGGGCACACATACCGGAATATCATCACCCGCGCTCTCGGGATCGAGCAAAACGTCGAGGTGGACCTTTTCGCGCTTAGATTGCTCAAGAAGGATACCTTGGTCCTCTGCTCCGACGGCCTCCACGGAGTGGTGAACGATTCTCAAATCCTTTCCATCAGTGATTCTCCCCAACCCTCGCAATGCTGCAAGGCCCTTATTGAGAAAGCCAACTCCGAAGGTGGCCCCGACAATATCACCGTCGGGATCCTCCGAATTGCCAGGCTTGATTCCTCTGTTTCCAACAACGAAGGCATCGCCGAAAACCAGAGGCTCATCGAGATAAGCGGTGGATTTCTTGACAACATCCTGAACCGCTGGCGGAAGTAAATCCCACCCCGATCCTCCCGCAAAAGCGCCCATTAGATGGACTTCTTGCCGATTCTTCCGGTTCTTGCGTTTGACACTTATTGTTACTTCTGGGCTTGCCTGGGGACAAATTTTGTACTTCCAGCGGGGGCAGCGTTGGAGCTATCACCGAAGGGTGGGTCTACCGACGAACCGGCTCGTTTCGGCAACCAAGGGCCATAGAGCTTGCCCTTTTGGCATATAAGTAGTTTAACATCAATTGGTTGTGAATTGTTCTCGCCAAACCACACTTGCTTTATGCTATAATGCTGGTATAGAATTCATATTAAATTGGGCTCTCACCAGGGGGAGTACTCGCTTCTGGAAGTTTTCGGCATGCCCGTTGCACATGTCCTGGGTGCAAGTCCAAGCAAACGAACAGAAATAGCGCAGGAACTAGAAATCATAAACGGTACGATTGAAAGGGGGTGCAACCGACCACTCGAGAAGTTCATCAGGCTCGGTGGGAGCCTGACTTGAGAAACAGAGAACAACAAACCTGAAATTTGCAGTAAGCAAGGGAGGGATTTGACATGAGTAAAAAAGGTTTTACGCTAGTTGAGTTGATGATTGTGATCGCGATTATCGCGATTATCGCCGCTGTGGCGATTCCGTCTTTGATTCGGTCTAAGATCAGCGCGAATGAGTCTTCGGCTATTTCCACGCTGCGGACCATCGCTTCGGCCGAGATCGCCTTTTCGTCTTCCCGGGAAGCGGACGTTGCCCCCGCGAACGGTCAGGGAGAGTTTACCGCGAGCTTGGTGGATCTGCAGCAGCCCCCGTCGGGCGGCCCGGGATTCCTGGGAGATGAAACCCTGGCAACCAGCGGCCAGAAGGCCGGCTACACTTTTGCTGTAGTCACGCCAGGTACTAATCCTCTGGGAAACAGTATCGAAACGACATTCGATATTACTGCGGTTCCGACCTCACAAAACGTGACGGGAATCCAGAACTACTTCACGGATGAAACCGTGGTGATTCGCTCCAATACGGGCGCCCCGGCAAACCGCGGCAGCCTGCCAATCAGCTAAATCAAATGCGCAGCGCGACAGCCGACCGCGGTAACCCTGCGGCCGGCTGTCAGAGCGCCGGACAGTGCAGGCCGTCCCTTCTGGGACGGCCTGCGCCTTTTTTTTATGGTGTATCGCTGCTGGCAAAACCCTCGTCTTAATGTTAGTCTTTTCGGACAGGTTAATCTTATTCGAGATCCTTGGGCAGAACAACGGAGTTCCACCCTGTGGTATGAGGGATTCGCGTTGGCGCCCGAGCGCGAGGGCTAACATCGAATGAAACGTCTATTCTTCAGATTCGTTCTGTTCACGATACTCCTGATTGTACTTGCGGGCCAGGGAGCGGACGCCCAGCGGGTCCTGGACGATCCCGATATCCAATCATTGATGGGGGTCGAATGGTACGGGATTTACATTGCCGGGATGAAGAGCGGCTGGGCCAGGGAGGAGCTGTACGAAGGCGATTACAATGGGCGGAAGATGCTGACGGTGAAGTCCGAGTCCTTCATGAAGGTGAAAATGATGGGCTTGGCCCAGGAGATTTCCACTGAGGAACTCCGACACTACAACCCAGAGACCGGTGAGTTCGCTGCCGTCGCTGGCCGGCTGGAAAGTCCCGGCTCGACCGTCGTGGCACAAGCGCGTCGGGAAGGGGAACAGCTCGTCGGGACGGCGGAGATCGGGGGCATGTCGCGGGAAATCCGGAAATCTTATGGGGGAGAGACCATTTTCGACGCACTGGGCGAGGCCTACTGGTCGCTCCAGGACCCAAAGGTCGGAGAGAAGAAGAGCTACTCAACCTTTGACAGCACATCCCTGTTTGACTACATCGGAAGCCAGGCGGAATTGAAGGCAATCTCGGAAGAGCGCGTTCAGGGGGAGAATCTGCGCGTTTTCACTTACGAAACACACATACCCCGACTCGGCCTTCAAGTGGTGGCGAAATACACCGAAGAAGGGAAAATGCTCGAGAACAGGATGGGGAACATCCTCTTTCGGCTCGAGGAGGAGGAAACCGCCAAGGTCATTACCGACGTTCCCGACCTGATCTCTCAGAATGTCGTCGTGCCTGAAAAGAAAATTGAAGATTCCTTCCACCTGACTCGCCTCGTTGTCGAGGTCTCCGGTTTGGACGACGAACGCCTGCGGATCAACGACAACCGCCAGGAATACGAGGAGATAAGCGACGGGAAATACCGGTTGACTTTGTCTCGCATCGATCCGGATCCCGAGAAGACTCCTGAGATTCCCGTGGACCTGCCCCACCTTCGTGACCATCTGGCACCTGAGTTTCTCATCCAGAGCGACGCGGCCCAGATCAAGGCCCTGAGCAAATCCATTGTCGGGGAGGACAAAGACTCCCTCGAGGCTGTCCGCAAGATTGATGATTGGATACGCGAAAACATCAAGCAGAAGATGACGGCCGCCATGTCCAACGCGCTCGACACGCTCCATTCCCGTGAAGGCGACTGCACGGAGCACGCCGCGATCTTCGTGGCGCTCTGCCGCGCTGCGGGCATCCCGGCGCGGGCGGTCGGCGGCGTGGTCTACAGCCCTGACGGGGAGGGTTTTTACTTCCACCAATGGGCCGACGTTTTTCTAGGGAAGTGGATTGCCGTCGACCCGATCTTCCATCAGATTCCCGCAGATTCCACCCACATCAAATTGATCGAAGGCAACCTCTCTGAACACGGCATTCTGGTCAACGTGTTCGGGAACCTGAAAATCGAAGTCCTGGATTACTCCCACGAGGAGGTCAACGTTCCAGGATAGTTCCCGGCGGTTCGGCCAGTCGCTTCTGACTTGCGAGACCCGTCGTCGATCCGGGTTCTCGTTTTGATAGATCGATCCGAGGGCTTTTCTGCCTCGATGAAAGGAGACTCAAGATGGAAAAGGAAATCACCGGAATGATAGATGATTTCGAAGAGGGTCGGCTGACGCGCCGCCAGATAATAGCAAGATTGATGGCATTGAGCGCCGCGGTTATAGGAATGCAATCCACCGCCGGAGCGGAGGACGAGTCGGGAAGCACTTTTGAGGGGACGGACATCAACCACATCGCATTGAATGTGACGGATGTTTCGCGGTCCCGGGATTGGTACGTGAAACACTTGGGGTTAGAGGTTACGCGCGATAGCGCCAATAGCTGTTTCCTCAATTGCACGAGGAATAACTTTGTTGCGCTTTTCCGTTCGGGGGAACCCGGGCTGAACCACTACTGCTACTCGATTCCGGACTATAACCCCGATGCGGTCGTAGAAAAGCTTAAAGGTGTCGGGATCTCATCTCGCCGGGAAGACAATCGAATCTATTTCCCCGATCCGGACGGCATCACCATCCAGCTTGCAGCGCGGTAGGTCCCATGGGACCCGAATTTTCGGCCGGAATGGATTCTCTTACAATGACGGCGGAGCAAGGATCGCCGGTTTATTGAGCACTGCAAAGGTAGCAGACTTCGCCAAAGTAGCCTTTGACTACGACGGCTGAAAGGGAACATCTGTGACCGGCTCGGCAGGAGCCCTTCGGCAAGCTCAGGGCAAGCTCTCGCCCTCCCCCCTGCCCCTTTTGCAGTTCGGCTCGGGAGGGCGAAGCTCCTGCTGAGCCGCCTTTATTCGGAAATCATCTTTCGTTCCATTTACATTGCAGTCATCAATAATAGGCCGTTCTCGGATGTTTGTGGCGTAAAGAGCTGTGTGATATACTCCGGTCGTTGTCCAGTTGAATGTCAAATTTCCAGTTTCGCAATAATCGCGATACGTGAGAGGAGTGCCGATCAAGGCCATGTCTCGGATCCAAGATATAGACAGCGAACTATACGAAATTATCGGAAGGGAACAGCAGCGCGAATGCGATTCCCTTCGCATGATCGCCTCAGAGAACTACTGCCCGGAAGAAATTCTCGAAGCTCAGTCGTCTTCCACCACGAACAAATATGCGGAGGGATACCCGCGTCGGCGATATTACGAGGGGTGCTACATCATCGACGAGATTGAGCAGCTCGCCATCGACCGGGCAAAGTCCCTGTTCGCCGCGGAACACGCCAACGTCCAGCCCCATTCCGGCACAAACGCCAACCTCGCGGTCTACTTCGCCATGCTGGAACCCGGTGATACGCTGCTCGCGATGGACCTTTCCCAGGGCGGCCATCTCTCCCATGGCAGTCCGGTCAGCATCACGGGGAAACTTTACAATTTTGTTCATTATGGCGTTTGCAGCCAAACCGAGTACATTGATATGGATCAGGTCAGGCAGCTCGCCCACAAGCACCAGCCCAAAATGATCGTCGCGGGGGCCACCGCCTATCCGAGGGCGATCGATTTTCGAGAATTCCGGCAAGTTGCGGATGAGGTTGGGGCCCTCCTGATGATTGACATGGCCCACTTTGCCGGGCTGGTGGCCGGCGGCGCTCACGACAACCCGGCCAAGTACGCGGATTTTGTCACGAGCACGACACATAAAACTCTCCGCGGCGGAAGGGGCGGATTGATTCTCTGCAAGGACGAATACCGGAAGGCGATCAATCGGGCTGTTTTTCCAGGCACCCAGGGCGGCCCAATCCTTCCAATGGTTGTCTCCAAGGCCCTCTGTTTCAAACTCGCTTCCACAGATGAATTCAAAGAGTACGCGCATCAGACCGTGGCCAATGCGCGGGCTTTCGCCGAGCTCATGCAGGAATCCGGCTATCGGGTGTGTTCAGGCGGGACGGACACGCATCTCATTCTCGTGGACTTGTCCGGTCAAGGGATCACGGGAAAGGATGCCGCCGCTGCACTGGATCGCGCAGGGATTACGGCCAACAAGAACTTGGTCCCGTTCGACAAGACCAAGGCGATGGTTACCAGCGGGCTCCGCTTCGGCACCGCTGCCCTGACGGTTCGCGGATTCAAGGAAGCGCAGATAGAGCAAGTCTGTCACTTGATCCACAAGGTCCTCTCCAACCTCGGCTCGGAAAACGTGGAGCAAGAGGTTCGTGGAGAGGTCACTTCACTCTGCCGCGAATATCCCATCTACGAGCAGTTGGTGGGCTCGCAAACCGGGTAGGGTATCCCCCCTGGAGTCCAATCTTCTTCTGGCCTTGAGCAGTGCCGGTCGGCCTAGATCCCCGCAGCAAGAAGGGCAATGAGGACTGCGATGACGGCCCGGAATTCGGCCGGGAAGAATCCCAGCGGGCTGAGTGGCCCTTCCGGGAATAGAACAAGTGAGATTGAAATAATGTTGACCAGCGCTTCGATTGCTGAGGTCACGTTTCTTTCCTCCAGCCTTCACTAAGTACAGTCGAGGTAGCGCAGGCGTCCCGCCTGCAGGTCATGAGCAAGATGCCCATGCCACCCTGCCCAGACTTTTTGTTCACCTACCTCTGACTCTTCGCTCTATTCTCCCTGCATCTCCCTCAATAAATCCGATGTCGATTTCCCGGGAACTTCTTCCACAAAAACAATCTCTCCCCCGTAGCTGAGGATCAGGTCTCTCTCGCCCGGATCGATCGTGTCCATGTTGTAGTTCCCGCCCTTGACATAGAGATCAGGCTTGATGGCTTCAAGACACCGGTTCGTTCTCTCTTCTTCAAAAATGACTACGTAGTCCACCGATGCCAGCGATGCCACCACCCGGGCTCGGTCCTCCACTCCGACCAGCGGCCGGTCATTTCCCTTCAGCGACCGGACGGACTCGTCCCCGTTGACTCCGACAATGAGAAGATCGCCCAGCGATCGCGCCCGCTCCAGGAACGTAACATGGCCGACGTGGATGAGATCGAAGCAGCCGTTCGCCCAAATGATCCTCTTTCCCGCGCGCCTCTCCTCCCGGGCGATCTCGGCGACGGTTTCCAGGGAAGCGATCTTCGATTCTGTCGGCTGAAATGAGTCAGACACTGCAATCCCCCAGTTGCCTACAGCGTGAATCCTTCGCCGAGGTAAATTTCTTGCGCGCGCTTGTTCTCCGCCACCTCGTTTGAAGGGCCGGAGACTCCAATCTGACCGTCCAGCATCAAGTAGGCCCGGTCGGCGATAGTGAGAGTATCGCGGGCGTTGTGGTCGGTGATCAAGATCCCCATTCCCCTCTCTTTGAGCTGGCGGATGATTCCCTGGAGGTCCTGAATGGCCATCGGATCGATTCCGGCAAACGGCTCGTCCAACAGCAGGAACTTCGGCGAGGTGATCAGCGCGCGGCTGATCTCAACTCGCCGCCTCTCTCCGCCCGAAAGCGTATACGCCTTCCGATCTTTGAGGTGGTCGACTCCAAGCTCCTCGAGAAGTTCGTGCGCGCGGCGAAGCCGCTCATCTCTAGAGGGTTCATAGAACTCCAGGATAGCGAGCAAGTTCTCCTCGACACTCAACCGGCGAAAGATACTCGATTCTTGCGGCAGGTATGCCAGGCTCTTCCGGGCTCGCTGGTACATGGGAAGATTCGAGATCCGCTCTTCGTCGACAAAGACCTCTCCGCGATCCGGGCGGACCAGACCGACGATCATGTGGAACGTCGTCGTCTTCCCGGCGCCATTGCGGCCCAACAGGGCCACCACCTCCCCATCCTGAACCTCCATGGTCACACCTTGAACGGCGCGGGTCTTGCCGAAGGACTTGTACAGGTCTTCGGCACGGAGCGAGTGGCTGCCGTCAGAAGCTGATTGGTCCGCAGTTGTCATGAATTGTTCCAAAGGGTCGGTGAATCAAGGAGAGCCGCCTCCTGTGCCGGAGGAGGCGCTATTTTCGGGAATTACATAGATGATTTCTGGTGCACCTGAAGCCACAAAAAACCCGGTTGCAAGATTATAAGTGAACCGGTCTGCGTGCATCCCCTGGTTTTTGTCCAAGATCGTGGGCCTGCCGCCGTCGCTCTTTTTCCCTTCCAACACGATTATCTGCGACGCATAGTCGTAAGTCAGTTTTCCGCATGTGGCCTTTTTCCCTTGGAGATCCACATTTACATCCCCCTCGCCTTCGCCGCCTCCAAAGGATTCACCCACCATCTCCAGTTTTTCGATGCCGGCGCCGCCGAGGTAAATGAAGAGCTTCGGGGCCTTGAGAATCATTAGGGAACCTTCGCTTGTCCGATAGTCAATCTCGACATTCTTTGTCACCTCGATCGGCTTTGTCGGGTCGATCAATGAGAGAACGACATCACCATCCGCAGTTATAGTGATCGTTGCACCGCCTGATTGCTGCGGGATGTCTTCGGCTTGGCTTTCCGTCTGAGCAAAGATCTGCGGCTTTTCCCCAGAGGCAAAAAGTAGAAGGAAGAACAGGACCAACGGCCGCTGGATTCTTCTGCTTATCGTTCTATTCTTGAAAGTCTTTTTCATTCCGGTTTCTCCTTCTTGAGCGGAGGGTCAATGAGAGTCAACGTTATCTTCGGCCGAATCAGCTTCGCGACCCGTTCTTCGTTCCCCACTTGGACGTGGAGGCCTTCAGCCGTGCCGGATAACAGACCGGGAACTTTCATCTTGATGGTGGCATCGCTGGTGATGGAATTCTTTTCCTTATCCCAGTGGGCGGTTTCTGCGGTGACGATTATTCCATCCTCGGTTGTGAATTTTATGTTCTTGAGATCGGCTATTTTGATGCCTTCCTCCTGAACGCCGGTTGCCTCATCCGCCTCGATCCGTATTTTCTGATCGCCAGAGCCTTTCAACACGAGGACGATGTTAATCGCCTTCTTTGTTGTTCCGCCCTCTATCCTCTCGGCTGTGAACACCCAGTTCGGATTGGAAATCTCGATCCTGGTTGCGGAAAACTCCGATGAACTGCCCTCAGGCGGCTTCTCCTCCGTCGTGTTGTCTTCATTTGGCGGGACAGGAGCGGGGGGTTCTCCGCTTCCACAGCCCAGCAGGAGAATGAGGGTCACAGCTAACACCTTGGATCGCATTCGAAACACCCTCAGCCCCGGTTCATCTGGTAAATGATTCTCAGACCCTTCAATGTCACCCAGGGGTCCACCTCGTCGATCGTACGGCACTGTTCAACCACGGCGTCGAGCAGGCCGCCCGTGCCGACCACCCTCGGTTTCTCTCCCATCTCCTCCGAAATGCGCTCGACCATCCCGTCGACCATGTCCGCGTAACCGTAAATCAGCCCCGATTGGATGGCCGCGACAGTGTTCTGCCCGATCACTTGCGGAGGAGCCACGAGCTCGACCCTGGGCAGTCGCGCCGCCCGGCGGAACAGCGCCTCCTCGCCGATTCCAAGCCCTGGAAAGATCACTCCGCCCAGGTACTCTCCTTTGCTCGATACCGGATCAAAGGTGATCGCCGTCCCGAAGTCCACCACCAGACACGCAGACCGATATGTATTGTAGACAGCCACGCTGTTGGCGATCCGGTCCGCCCCGACCTCGCGCGGGTTGTCGTAGTGGATGATCAGTCCCGTCTTCACGCCGGGTCCCACCACCAGCGGCCCCACGCTCATGTGCTTTGCGGCCATCTCTTCCACGACCGACTGCATTGGGGGGACGACCGAACCGATGCACAGGCCCTCGATGTCCGTCAACCGAAGATCCAGAGCGCCGATGAAATCCTTCAGAAAAACCGCGTACTCATCCGCTGTCTTGCTGGGGTCGGTCGAGACTCGCCAGTGCCCGGCCAGGGTTTCTCCGTCGTAGACCCCGAACACAGTCTGGGAATTACCGATGTCGATTACGAGCAGGCTGTCCTTCAATCCTCACACATCCTATTGATTCACAAAAACTTAGGCGCGAAGTTACCAGAATCTTACCGAGAATTCAATGCAAGTTTATTGAACCGCCAAGGCGCCAAGAACGCCAAGGATCAGGAAAGAACAACCTATCTGGTTCCTTCATCTTGGCGTCTTGGCGGTTCGTTCACAGCGGCTTGGCAGTTCCACTACCTTGTCAGCGCATCTTTGATTCCCCTGAGGATGCCCTTACCGCTGTCGATGATGGCTTCGCCCACCCCGGCTGTGCCTTCGACCACACTCTGAGTGCCTCTGACCACGCCTCCCCCGACCTCAACACCCCCGTCAAGCACTTTCCCGACGCCCTCCAAGGCGGCTTCCCCGACTTCCAGCCCTTCCCCTGCCAGACCTATGACCTGCTCCGCTCTATTGGCAATTCCACGGCGGATGTTCCCCCCCAGGTTCGCCATGAGGACTTGACGAAACGAAGTCGTCAGCTTGAACTCCGGATTGTCGAGGTCTCCATTCACCTCGAATTCCAAATCCAACTTCCCTTGTTGCGAGTCGAGGAAATTCTTGATCGCCGCGGTCTTGATATCAAAAAGCTGCGTTACCCCTTCCGGCGGAGAAACGGAGAGATTCTCGATGTGGGCCTGATGCTGCGACTCAATTCGCCTGCCTGTGATGTGCCCCTTCGACTCGAGCGACATCGATCCCGAAGTTACTTGAATCCCTTCCAGCTCCGCCCACTTCGCCACTTCCGCCAGAACGCATCCGGCCACACGTGAATCAAATTCGTACCGGGGACCGGAATCAGACGGGGCGCTCTTTACGTTCACGGATACCGACCCGACCGCTGGGGACACTATCGATGCATCGAGATTCAGCCTCCCTTCCTCCTCGCTCGAATAATCGACAGGCCAGTTGCTAACGGCTAGACGAGCAACAGTAATCTCTGTTGCGCGGGTCCGTTCCGGATCGCGCAGTTGCTCACGCATCGTAATATTCAGGTCCTTGATTTCCACATCCTCGAGCAGAATGGGAAACGGTTCGGATTCCTCTTCTGTTTCCGGGTCGGTCTCGGTTTCTTCTTCCGCTGACAAGAAAATTTCAACCGCTGCCGATTCGCTTTCAAGTTTCGACAGGACCAGCTTTGCTTGTTCCCCGCCTACATACGTCATGGAGCCCTCGGCTTTGCCGTCGGCGCCAAAATAACTTCCAGAATCATCCCAGGCCAGTTTGAAATCGCCGAGCTGTGCGTCAAACATCACGTCATAACTCTCTTCGTCATCTTCACCATAGGTTCCGGTAACTCCTCCCTGCCCGGCGACAGTTCCTGAAAGTTGCTTGATCGAATCGGTGGCCAGATGAATCGGAATTACATTCAAATCGAAGGGTTCTCGGTCGAGGGTGCGGACACTAATCTCGAATGACCCGTCATCCCCGCTTGAAGAGTACTGGACGTCCAGGTCTACCCTTCCCGCAGTGTCCTGCGCAGTGCCGATACGACCTCTTCCCGTGACCAACAGATCTTCAGATTCCATGGCAATCCGGGCCGAAAAGCGGGATATGCGGTACGTTTCTGAGAAATCAGCTATGGAGTCGACAAACTCCACCTCTATGTCCCGAAGTGAAAAAGGAATATCAAGCGAGGTGGAAGAATCGGAGCTTGCCGATGGCTCCCCTCCGTCCGACAGACTATCCGCAAGGTCGGACAATTTCTCAAATGGCTCCCACGTTCCATCCGCCGTCCTTTCGATCCGAGCCTTCAGACCATCGATGGATATCGACCGAAGCGGGTCTGCACCAATGATGACGAATGGATTAATCCCGACGCCTATGCTCTCAATGGAAATTCCGGCCTCCTCATAGGCAACCCCCTGAACTGTGACCTCACGCGCCAGGAGACTGACCGTCAGTCCCTCAAAGGTAATGCGATCCTGTGTGTACTCCTCCAGCATGGATCGGGCATAGCCAGGCAGCGCAAATCTTACGACCACCTCCAGGATCAGAAGGAGCCCGACCAGGCAGCCGACAATTATCAGCACGCTCTTTTTTCGTCTGCTCATGTTGAACAGTTTATTCCTGTGCATGGAGCCGGGTCAACAGGCTGCTTGACCCGGGAGAACTCCCCGAAGGGTTGGCGCCAAAGCATGTAAGTCTTTGCGTGTCAAGTTGATAGGTGCGCTCAAGAGGGGAATTGGGGAGGATCCTCGGTGTTAGAAGTGACCGAGCACGAGCTGTGATACGACCACACGCACGAGAATCAGTGTTCCCGTGCGCGTCTAGTGTCGGCAAATCTCAGTATAAAGGGGCGTCTCGTCGGTTCAGATCTTCCGGATGAAGGCACCCTGGAAGTGGAATCGCTCTTTGAGCGTCTTGAGGGACCCCGTCGCGTCGGATTTGGTCGCGAAGTGGCCCACCAGGGCTCGATACAAGCTGCTACTGCCGGGAACCGGCTCAACGCGCGCATCGAGGCTATCCTTGTTCAGTACTCCCGTGATTCGCTCCAGTTCAGTGCGATTCGAGGAGGCCACGACCTGGATGGCATACCGCGCCTTCGGCTTTGCAGGAGGGGGACTTGCCTCCGGTTGTTTCACAGGGGCCGGCCTGGGCGGAGCCACCTGTTTTTCGACTTTGGGTAGCGGTGATTCCGCTGGGACCGGTTCGGCCGAGGCCTTAACTGTGGGCACATCAATCGATGGGACCTTGGTCCGCGTAGTTGGTTTTGGAGTGTTTCTGGCCACCCTGGTGGGCTGCTTTTTCTCAGCCGCAGATTTCTCCTCCACAGACGCGGGCTCGGGCGTCTTTTCTGCCTCTGTCGTGCTTGTCTCATCCGGCGTAACCGACGAGACCTGCTTGGCATCGTGCTTGCCGATGGTGACCCCCCCGGCAAATGCGATTAGCAGGAGGCACAAGAGTGCAGAGATGATAGTCACAATCTTTCCCGAATTTAGCCGGATAATGTATTCCTCGTCGTGGATCATCAGTGCTTCGACCTCCTTCTCTGCGGGATTCGGCCCGCGGCTGGCTCTATGATTCCTTGACCTCTGGTTCAGGAGTGGCCTCAGGTTCGGGTGTCAACAGAGCCTTCAGACTCCGGCTCGCCTCCGCCAGCTCCTGCCAGGAGAAACGGAATTCCTCCACATCGAAGTCATCGCCGGTTTGCTGGTCCCTGTAGTTGACGATTCGAACTATGTCGCCCGTTCCCCTTCTCTGGCTCCGGATCCGGAACAGCCCTTGCCGGTGGAGCAGACCGCCTACCAGGTAGGCTGTTGCCTTGGATTCCCTTCCCTCCTTGGCCAACGAAGCGAGGAAAAGGCTGCGGAGCGGGTTTAAGTCCTCCTGCGACTGGAGTTTTTCCGCCGTCTCGTCAAAGAACCGGCGGCTCCAAAGGGAATAGATGGCCTCAGGCGACTCCTTCGCCTTGAGCTCTTCCCAGCAGGGCTTGCAGTAGTCCTCCCGGATGAACTCGGCGTCCAGGTCTCCGGTTCGAAGCAGGGACACCTGGCGTTCCCGATGTTCGAAGGGCTTTCCACAGCCGTAGCAGGCCTTTGAGCTTTTTCCCAGTGCGATTTCCATCCCTCTCAGTAGACCCTTTCGTTCGGCGTCACTCCCATCTCCTCGGAATCTCTCGATGGAGCGAGGGTGGGCCCCAAAGGTCTCTCTGAGAGGTGCTCCGGGAACCGCTCCGGCCGCTTTGGCTGGAGGGGAAAGCGCCACAGAACATAACACCTCTCCAATCAATAATTTCGGCAAGATCCGCCGAGACCTTGAGGGGCCGCTTCGCGGGCCTCACGAGGAAACCGGTTTGGGATGGGCGTGACTGACACGGGTAACCTATTTGACTAAACAGTCGAATTGAGCACGAACCAAGGCAAATCGCTGCAAGAATATCCAGAGAAACCGGGCAAGATACCCTGATTGTCGAAGAATGACAATGATCGAGGTTTGGAGGCAGTATCGCAACAGGTCGGTTCAACCAACCGGAATCGGAGCCAACCGCTATTTCTTTGCCGCCGCCTTCTCTTTCGTCGATTTGGCGTCGGCAACCAGTTCCTTCCGAATGGCCGCGGCCACGTCAGGATTTTCCTTGAGAAACCGGCGGGCGCTTTCCCGGCCCTGCCCGATGTGGGCGTCTTTATAAGAATACCAGGAACCGGTCCGTGTGATCACTTGGGCTTCCATTCCGAGGTCGATGAGCGTTCCCTCGTTGGAGATCCCTTCCGCATAAAGGATGTCGAATTCGGCGATCTTGAACGGCGCGGCCACTTTGTTCTTGACGATTCGCGCCCGGACGCGATGCCCGACGACTCCGGTCGCGTCCTTGATCGACTCGATCCGCTTCACCTCGATGCGAACGGAAGCATAAAACTTCAACGCCCGGCCTCCCGGAGTGGTCTCCGGGTTTCCGAACATGACGCCGATTTTCTCTCTGAGCTGGTTGATGAAGAGAAGAGAGGTCTTCGATTTGCTTATCGAAGAGCTCAGCTTGCGGAGGGCCTTGGACATCAGACGTGCCTGGAGCCCGATCTGCATGTCTCCCATTTCCCCATCCACTTCCGCCTTGGGAACCAGGGCGGCGACGGAATCTATGACAACCACATCGACCGAATTGCTGCGGATCAACGTCTCGGCGATATCCAGCGCCTGTTCAGCATAATCGGGTTGGGAGATCAGCAGCTCGTCCACGTTCACGCCGATCAGGGCGGCCCAGTCCTTGTCGAGGGCATGCTCCGCATCGATGAAGCAAGCAATGCCGCCGGTTTTCTGGGCTTCGGCGATGATGTGAAGGGCCAGCATCGTCTTCCCTGACGATTCCGGGCCGAACAACTCCATGACTCGGCCGCGCGGAATCCCGCCTATCCCTAATGCAATGTCCAGGGAAAGGCTCCCGCTTGGGATCACTTTTGCGTCTCCGGAGTCAACCGATTCTCCGAGGCGCATAATCGCGCCCTTGCCGTGGTCCTTCTCGATCTTACTGAGTGCGAGGGACAGAGCTTTTGCCCGCACTTTCTTGGTGTCGTCTTTGTCGCTTTTCGCAGCCACTGATTTTCTCCTTGCCAAGAGAGGGAATGCCTCGCACGAACTCGCAGGATGGCGAGGTCATCTTAGGGAAACTTCCTTATCATTTCAATGATTTTCTCGGGTTTTCTACCTGTGAAGTTTCGCAATTTCAGGCCCCGAAGGGGTCAACGAAAGTAGCCCGGGGTGGAGCGCAGCGCAACCCCGGGATACGGATCGTCAAACTTCTCCGCCCCAGCGGGGCGGACGCGCTGCATCGAGTCCGATGAACAACTTACTCGCCAACAACGGCTGCGTGCGCCCCTCTGGGGCGCGGAACGGGATACATCGTGGACCTGGGGTTTCGCCTCGCCGGGGCGGGGCTACACCCCAGGCTACTTGCGTACGCCCCTTCGGGGCGGTCTTTTCCTCCCCAGGTTACCTTACTTGTAACAGGAGGTAGGATGGGGCTTGCCCCATGGTATTAGCTCCCATCCTCGTAACAGACCTCTATCAGGCATAAGCCCCGAGCGGGAGCGGTCTTACTCGCCTGGGTTCGGTCTCGGCTTTCGAGGATCTTTCCCACGTCTTCTGAAGTGAGCTTTCCCAGACCCACGTCCACTAAGGTCCCCACCAGGTTGCGCACCATCTTGTATAGGAATCCGGGCGCTGTGAAATCGATGTGATGAAGATTCTCGGACTGTTCACCCACCGCCAGAAATCCGCCCGACCCAAATTCGATAGAGTCCAACGGCCGGACCGTTCCGCGGTCCTCGGATCCGGCGGCCCGAAAGGCCGCGAAATCGTGTTCTCCGATGAGGATTCTGCCGGCCGCTTCCATCGCCTCCCAGTCGAGCGGCATCTGGATCCGCCAGCAGAAGCAATTGAGGAACGGATCGGGGTAGTTGGAATTCAGGATGGCGTATCGATAGCGTTTCCGGCTGGGGGATCGCCTTGCGTCGAAGTCGGGTGGGGCGACTTCGAAGTCTATGACCGCGATTTCAGGGGGAGTCAGGGCATTGAGGCTCCGAAGCGACTCCCCGAGGTCGATTTCTCCATCCCAATGAAAGTTTGCTACCTGGCCCAGCGCGTGAACCCCCGCATCCGTCCGCCCCGCGCCGGTGATTCGGACCGGCTCCCGAAGAACAGTTGCGAGGGCGTTCTCAATCTCGCCCTGGACGGTGGGTTCATCATCCTGAATCTGCCACCCGGAAAAGGGAGTTCCATCATATCGAACTGTAAGCCGGTATACGCCCATAAGAATTACCGAAGCGTGATACGGACCTTTCCGTCCTCGACCTTCAGACTCTCAACCTGGCGAAACTGGGACTCGAATTCGGGATTGTTGCTGAACATCTCTTGGATCATCATCTCTTGACTGAACCCGTACTCGGACTCTTCAAACATGTCATCGAAAAAATCTTTTGATCCGAAACGTCCTTCATGGATGTCCAAATCGAGGACTCCGTTTTCGATCCCAATGTTTCCCGTAAACTCCGCGTTGAAATACCGCGCCTTCGTTGGAAAGGGAATCTTGATGGAAATCTGTGCGGTTACCACATCCCCATCGATTTCGATATGGAACCCTTCGAAAACCTCCTGCAGCTCCTCGTCATATTGGAGATAGATATTGAGTTCCCTGGCGTCCAGTTCGAGAGGATCCCCGTCGTCCTGTGCCGATTCCAGCCATTGCGTTACTTTTTGCTGGACGGCCTCGATGTCTTCCGGAGTGGCCTCAACCGCCGCAATAGCCAGGGGTTCCTCCTCGAGGAGCATATCGGCGAAGAAATTGACGGCCCGAAAGCCGACATACCCGAGGCCTATCAGTGCGATTATGCACAGAACCCCAAAGCACCCCACGCAGCCGAGGACGTATGGCAGGGCCGAGCTCTTCTGTTGTTTCTGCGTCTGAGCTTCAGGGAGGTAATCTTCCATCGTAATGCCTATTTCTTTTTCCCGCGGCCCGGCGTCTGAACCCGATCACCATGAGACCTCGCCGAACGGAGTTCCGCGTGTAATGCGAACCTCTCCATCTTCTACTTTGAGGGTCCCAATTTCAAACACCTTGCCTGCCAGCTTATCGTTAAACATAAACAAATTCATAATAGCCATCCCATCATCGAAGGCTTCACCTGCTCCTCCCCCGAATAGATCGAAGATAGACTTCCCCGTCCCGACATACCCCTCCTGGATGTCAATCGCGGGCATGAAATCGTAAAACTCCACTTGTCCCGTGAAATCAGCATTGAAATAACGTGTTGTTTGTCCAGCCGAAAGCGGGATAGAGAACTGCATTGTGACTACATCGGCATCGATTTCGAGATGAAAGACCTCAAATATCTCCTGAAACTCCTCGTCGTTCTGGACGAATATGTTCACCTCGCGGGCGGAAAGTTCGAGGGGGGTTTCATCGTCCAGCGGCAACGCCAGCCATTCTCCAACTTTGTCCTGAACAGCCTGAATCTCTTCGTAGGTTCCCTCGACGACCTCCACGACCAAAGGTTGTTCAGCAGAAATTTCTTCCAGTGCGTAGTTAATTCCCCATCGAACGCCGAAGACAGCCACGACGATCGCCAGAAAGAATACCAGCCCGAAACATCCCAGACAGCCCAGAATATAAGGGAAGATGGATTTCTTGGGTTGCTTTTGCGCCTCCCACTCAGGGAGGTAATCTTCCATGGCAGCGCCTATTTCTTGACGAGCCGACCGCGCGGGCCACGCAACTGGCTCGCCCTCTTGCGGCGTTCGGCGGCCCGAGCCGCCCGTATCGGCTCGCTCAGCACACGATGCCGATCCCACAGCCCCAAAAGCACGCCCGTGCCGAGGAGCAATCCGACGGCGAGCAACAGGGTTTGGATATCGCGCATCCAGTGGTCGTCGGGGGGATTGACTATCACTTCGATGGCGCCCGTCAGCAGTAACGCCGCGGCCGCTCCCGTCGCCATGATCATCAGCGGCCTTCCCCCCTCCCATTTCGCGGCTTTCTTGGCCTTCCCGGGGGCTATCTTCGCCACCTTCAGAGATTTCTCAGCAGGCTTGGCCTTCGCGGGGGCTTTCTTCGCTACTTTCAGAGATTTCTCAGCAGGCTTGGCCTTCGCGGGGGCTTTCTTCGCTACTTTCGGAGATTTTTCGGCAGGCTTGGTCTTTGCGGCAGGGGACTTTGCCCGTTGCTCGACCTTCTTATTCTTTTTGCTCTTGGTACTCATCGGTACAGTAGGATATTCAGTTGAGCGGGCCTCAGGCCCAGAGGTTACAGTTGGTTTGTGCTACTTTGCCCGGATTATGGTTGGATTATTACTGCTCTTGTGTTAACTATCGCAGCAGTATAGCCCATTCGCTCCTGCGCTACCACCTGAACGGGATTCGAACAAGGGGAAAATAGGTGCGCGAAGAACCGATTTCCGTATTGCCGCCCCGTCGGAAAACCGGTAATATCGTTCATGTAACAGGTTCATATGATGTAAGTGCTTGCCATGCTTTCCGTTAAAAAAGCGCTCGAAATCATTCTGGACGCGGCCCGGCCGCTGAGCCCGGCCGTCCTGCCGATCAAGCAGGCCCTCGGAAGGGTCATCGCGGAAGATGTGACTTCCGAAGTCACGATCCCGCCCTATGACAACTCGGCCATGGACGGCTATGCGGTGCGGTCCGAAGACCTGAAAACGGCTTCAGAAGATTCCCCCTGCCGCCTGCACGTCCTCGGAACCATTGCCGCCGGTGACATGCCCCAGAAATCGGTCTCTTCCGGCGCCGCAATCCAGATCATGACCGGGGCTGCCGTGCCCGAGGGGGCGGACTCCGTGATTCCCGTCGAGAAAACCCGCCGGGATGGGGATTCGGTCGAGGTCTTTTCCGCGACCAAAGCGGGACAACACATCCGCCGTGCGGGCGAGGATATCCAGCCCGGCCAGCTCTGTGTCTCAAAGGACCGTGTGCTAGGCCCGATGGACATCGGTGTGCTGGCGTCCATCGGCAGGCCTGAGGCGCCGGTCGTGCCCTCCGCCAAGGTGGCGATTCTTTCCACGGGTGACGAGCTCCTCCTGGCCCATGAGCCCGCTGAGGAGGGAAAGATTCGGACGAGCAACAACTACACGCTTTCCGGGATGGCTGTCGAATGCGGCGCCACGCCCATCGACCTCGGTGTGGTCAAGGACCGGCCCGGTGCGCTTCCCGAACGGCTGAAAGAAGCCGCCGATGCGGACGTCTTCGTCACTTCGGGCGGCGTTTCGATGGGCGAGTTCGACTACGTCAAGAAGGATTTGGACGAGATGGGCTGGGAGTTCAAGTTCTGGAAGGTGGCCATCAAGCCGGGGAAACCGATGATCTTCGGACTGTGGAATGGAAAGCCGTTTTTCGGCCTGCCGGGCAATCCCGCTTCGTCCGTTGTCACCTTCGAGGTGTTCGTGCGCCCGGCCCTTATGAAAATGATGGGCCACACGACCTGGGACCGTCCGGAAGTGGAAGCCGAGCTCACGACTCCTATCCGGACACTGCCTAACCGCGCGTATTACACCAGCGCTATCCTGACCCAGCGCGAGACCCAATACTACGTTGCTTCGGCGGGCTCTCAGAGTTCAGGAGTTCTAAGTTCTTTGGTCCGCGCGAATTGTCTCATTGTGACTCCCGAAGGAACCAATAGCCTCGAACCGGGAGCCCGTGTCCGGGTCCAATTGCTGGGACCTTCTCTACCCGCATGAAAAAAACCACCGAAATGGACGCTGGATCACTCTCCGAAGAGCAGATCGCCCTGATCCGGAATGATTTTCCCATCACTCAGAACTGGATCTTCATGGATCACGCGGGGGTCTCTCCGATATCTCGCCGAGTGGCGGAGAAGACAGCCCGATTTCACCAGGATGTTCTCCATCACGGCGCCGCGCACACCTTGGACTGGGAACGGGATGTCGCGCAGGTCCGGCAGATGGCGGCGAAACTTATCAATGCAGAGCCCCAGGACATCGCGTTCCTGAAGAACACTGCCGAGGGGATCAATGTTATCGCCCAGGGCATCGACTGGCGTTCCGGCGACAATGTCGTCGTGATGGACCGCGACTACCCTTCCAATATCTACCCGTGGTTCAACGTCGAAGACCGCGGTGTCGAAGTACGGCGTGTCGCGCCCATCGACGGAATCACCGAGCCTCAACACATCATTGATGCATTCGATTCCCGCACGCGGTGCGCATCCGTCACTTTTGTGGATTGGTGCAGCGGTTACCGGCTCGACCTGGAGGCCATCGGCGAGGCGTGTGAAACACGGGATATCCTTTTTCTCGTCGATCCGATGCAGGGGCTGGGCGCTTTCGATCTGGATGTGAAACAATGCCGAATCGACGCCCTCGCCTGCGGCGCCTGGAAATGGCTCCTGGGGCCGGTCGGCATTGCGATTTTCTATTGTCCCGAATCGACGCGGGAACGCATCAAGCAGCGGTTCGTCGGCGCAGATTGCGTCGTCGACGCAGAGAACTATCTGGACTACGACTTCACACTACTTCCTTCCGCGCGGCGGTATGAATACGCCATGCTCGACTACGGCAACGTTATGGGATTGGGCGGGGCGTTGGAACAGATCGAGGCGGTCACGGGCGATTTGAGCCGGCTTGCGCCCATCTCCGACCGCGTTCTTGATCTGACTGACATTCTCATTGAGAAGGCGGTCGGGAAAGGGTACAAGCTTTACGGTCCCTCCGATCGGACGGCCCGATCGGGCATTGTTTCCATTGAACATTCAAGTCATTCCGCGCGAGACGTCAGGCGCCGGCTTCATCGCGAAGGTGTTCTCTCCCAGGTCCGTGACGACCACCTCCGGTTGTCGCCCCATTACTATATGACCGAAAACGAGATGGGGCGCGTCGTCGATTTACTGCCGGAGTGACAGAAAAGGAACCACGGATACACATAGATGAACACAGATAATCGTTTGGTTTTCTTTGGGGGGAGTTTGAGGGAGACCGTTCTTTTTTCAAAAAGAAAGGTCCCCTCAACTCAATGAAAGGAATACATCATGGCAGACTGCGTTTTCTGCAAGCTAATCTCGGGCGAGATCCCGTCCAATCCCATTCATGAGGACGACGACTTCGTCGGTTTTGTCGATGTGAATCCGCAGGCCCCCACTCACCTGCTGCTCTGCCCGAAGCGTCACATCGAGACCGTCCTCGACCTGACGGATCAGGACGCCGAGTTGCTGGGCCGGATGTTCCTCGTCGCCAACGAGCTATGCCGCAAGCACAACATCGACGACTCCGGGTTCCGTTACGTCCTCAACTGCAAGGCAAGCGGCGGCCAGTCCGTCTACCACATCCACCTGCACATCCTCGGCGGCCGCCAGATGCGCTGGCCCCCAGGGTAGGAAAGGAAGGAAGAAGGAAGAAAACTCGGTACTGAGAACGGAGCACTTCGCACTGAGTACTGATTAGATGCTTGCCCAGACGAGGGCGATGACGCCGGCGAGGACGAAATTGGCGTCGACGAGGAGGTCGAACATCTGGCGGCGGAAGAGAATTCTCTCGTGGTATAGCAATAGATAGCCGCACATGTATGCCACGCAGATCAGAAGAGGGTAGGCCAGCGATGTCACCCATCCCGCCCGCGCGGCGGCAATCATCCCCCCGGCTGTCGCTATCGCCAGGATACCAAGCAGAACCTTGGTCGCCTTCTTCCCGATCAGGACCGGAATGGTTTCCCGGCCGACGATGAGGTCTCCCTGGATATCCTTGATGTCGTTCAGAGCGGACCGCGTGAAGACCAAGCCGAAAACAAACAGGCCCGCCCCCATCAGGGAACCGAGACTCGAGTTCCCGGCTGCGAAATACGGCACCAGAACCGCCACCCCGACCCATCCCAGCGTCGAGAAGATGTCCTTCGAGGTCGGGATATTCCGTAATCGGAGGTAGCGAAGGACCGACTTGACCGACTTCGGGCGCCAGGGGAGGTTGTACGATGCGCCCAGGAGAGTGCCCATTGCGATCAAAACTAAAGGCAGCCATCCGAGGAGAGCCGCCAGCATCAGGGCTCCCGCCGCTGAAAGCCACGCCGTCGCCAGCAGGGCTCTTGGGTGGGCTTCGCAGAATTCTCTCCGGGGGACTTCGCTCTCATCGGCGACTTTTCGGCTGTTGAAATAATTCAGGATGCTCATTGCATACAGATAAAGCCCGGCGATGAGGAAATAGGATATGCGAGGCACGATTCCTTGCAGCAGGCTGGCGGAATATGTAAGCGCCGCCGCACCGACCGAAAGCAGGATATTGGCCTGGACCGCCAGGGCCATGAGCAAATGGAACGCGCGCACCGGGGCGGAAGAGCGTTTCTTGTCGAATTCCTCCACGACCTCAACGACGCGCGTAATCAGCCAGTTCGGCGTCGAGGCTCCGGCCGTGACGCCGATAACGCGGTGAGGGGTCAAGGCGTTGAAATCGATCTCCTCCGGCCTTTCAATGAGCATCGCCGGAGTTCCCTCTGCCAGGCAGATTTCGGCCAGGCGCTTCGTATTGGAACTGTTCGAGCCGCCCACCACGACCACGATGTCCACGTCTTTCGCCAGGTCCGCAGCGGCTTCCTGCCGATTCCACGTTTCGCTGCAAATGGTGTTCTGGACGACGACTTCAGAATCCCGTTCCTGCAGGATGGCTACACAGTCGGCGAAAACCTGCCGGTTGGCGGTCGTCTGGGCCACAACACAGACCTTGCCGAGTTCCGGCAGTTTCCGGGCATCATCCGCTATCTGGACCAGATGACCCCGGCCCTGAGCGAACGCCATGTGCGAGATCGCCTCCGGATGCCCCTCGTGGCCGACGATGACAATATCGTATCCCAGGCGGACGTGTTTTTTTATAAGTCCTTGAGCATAACCGACTTCCGGGCATGTTGTGTCGACCAGCCCATCGGAGCTGGCCCGCATCTCACGCCGCCCGTCCGGCGTCGTCCCGTGGGCCCGGATGACCACCTTTCCTCCCTCCGCCTCGCGGAGGTCATGGATCACCCGAACGTTTTTCTGCTGAAGGACCTCCACGATCTGCGGGTTATGGATGATAGGCCCCAGGGTGAAGATGTCCTCATCAGACTTGCGGCGTTCGGCCAGGACCAAGTCTACGGCCCGCTGGACCCCCCAGCAGAAGCCTGCCACTTTGGCGACTTTGACGGGCATTCTTGCGGTATCCTTACCCGGTTCTCTCCGGTGTAACCTAGGATCTTGCTCGCAACACCTAATTGTAGACTAAATTTGTCCTGATTCGCAATATTTCCCGTCGAATTGGCACCAATCGAGGGATCCGGCAGGGTCCGGGACAGGCGTTGGCCTCCAAAATCCTTGATCAAAGGGAGGTGTGGTAAAATTCGTTGTTTGGGAGGCCGAGCGCCTTCAAGAGAGAATTCCGAATACTAATCCGACTTTGAAAGAATTGAACTGGAGGAAAGTCATATCTCATGAGAATCGGAATCGTGGGGACTGGGTATATTGGGCTGGTGACGGGGACCTGCTTCGCGGAAATGGGTCATGATGTGCTCTGTATCGACGTGGACGAGGCCAAAATTGCAGCGCTCAAGCAGGGGCGGTGTCCCATCTACGAGCCGGGCCTCGAGGAACTTATCAAGCGAAACCTGGAGGAGGAGCGTCTGGCTTTCACCACCTCCCTCGATGAGACGGTGCAGAGGTCTCTCGTCATCTTCATTACGGTAGGAACGCCTGAGGATCGGGATGGAAGCGCCGACCTGGCGGTCGTCTATCAGGTGGCGCAAGGGATCGGGAAGGCGATGGAAGGTTACCGGATCATCGTCGACAAGAGCACCGTCCCGGTCGGAACGGCGGAGAAGGTCCGCCAGGCCATCGCCGGCCAGACGGAACACCCGTTTGACGTCGTCTCCAATCCGGAATTCCTGAAAGAAGGCGCTGCCATAGAAGATTTCATGCGTCCGGACCGAATCGTCATTGGGGCAGACGATGCGCGAGCCCTTGGGATTATGAAAGAGTTGTACTCGCCCTTTGTCCGGACCGGCCGGCCGATTCTGGAGATGGACGTCAAGTCTGCCGAGATGACCAAATACGCTGCCAACGCGATGCTGGCGGCACGGATCTCGTTCATGAACGAGATCGCCAACCTGTGCGAGCTGCTTGGGGCCGACGCGGAAGTGGTTCGGCAGGGAATCGGTTCCGACTCTCGCATCGGCTTTTCCTACCTTTTTCCGGGTATCGGTTATGGAGGATCGTGCTTCCCCAAGGATGTGCGGGCGCTGGTGAAATCGGCCGAAGAAGTGGGGTATGACTTCAAGATTTTGAAGGCCGTCGACGCCGTTAACGACCACCAGAAGCGCCTATTGACGGGCAAGATTCAGGCCCAGTTCGGTTCCGACCTGCGAGATCACAAGATCGCCATCTGGGGATTGTCGTTTAAGCCGAAGACGGATGACATCCGGGAGGCGCCTTCTCGAACGATCATCGATCGTCTGCTTGAAATGGGGGCGAAGCTCCACGTGTACGATCCCGAAGGGATGGACGCGATTCGAAAGGTGTACGGGGATTCTCTCGAGTATGCCGTGAAGAACTACCATGCCCTCGAGGGCGCGGACGCCCTTGTCCTGGTCACAGAGTGGCCGGAGTTCCGCCGGCCCGACTTCGAGCGCATGGGGAAGCTCATGCGGCAGAAAGTGGTCTTTGACGGCCGCAACATTTACGACCCGAAAACGATGAAAAAGTACGGATTCACCTACTATGGAATCGGCCGGTCGGCGTAATCTTCCAAGTCTTCTGCAGAGAACTCACGGCAGATAATCGCGGGGATTCTGAGACAGCTCCTTCAGCGGCGAATGATCGTCGGTCAGAATCTTTGCGTCGCCAAGCGGGATGGGGCCTGTGTAAAGGCTCGAAGCCCGCAAGTTGAGATTGCGGATTTTCGTTTTTCCGCTCTGTGTGAGGAACATCGCCCGGCGGATCAACTCTGGTTCCGAGAGGTTCTGCCCCGAGGTGACGAGCTTCTGGACAGTTATGGCCAGGGCTTCGTCGGGAGTGCCGGCCTGTGGCGTGTTGGTTGGGAAAAATCCTATTCCGGCGTCCATTTTGGGCGCCACCAGGACAACGTTCTGGCTTGTTCGGACCGGAAAGACGTAAATGTTGGGGAAGACCTGGGCCATGGTCTTGTATACCGAACGGACCACGGCGTTGTTCCACCCTTGAACCGTCCCCACAACATTGATTGCGAACACACCGTTCGGCGAGAGATGGCGGCGGGCGATTTGGAAGAATTCCTTGCTCGTGAGATGGAACGGAAGATAAGCGCCGTAAGGGCCCGACGCGTACGCATCGACAACGATTTGGTCGTAAGTCCCTCCCTTTTCAAGAATCGCCCGGCCGTCTCCCTGCACGATCTGGATGCTGGGATGGTTGCGGACGAAGAAGAATCTTTCGGCGACCTTGACGACCACGGGATCGATTTCGGCGACGGTCACGCGCACGTCGGGGTAAGAAAGGACATATTGTTTCGGCGCGGACCCGCCGCCCAGACCCACGAAATACACCGATTGAATCCTGGGATTGAACAGGAACGCCATGTGGAAGTAATCCACGTATTCGAAGGCCCCTGAAACGCCGTCCCGGACATCCATCATCGATTGGATGGCGTTGTCGAACTTCAACAAGCGTGTCGACCCGGATTGTTCCACGATGACGTGGTGGTACTGAGAATACTGGTCGTAAAGGATAACTCCGCTCGCCGACGGAGCCCACAACACGGTTGCCAGAAGGACAATCGCCGCGCCACGTTTCAGTCCTTTGACGCTGAGGAGCAGGGTCACGAACGCGGACAGAGCGGCGCCCAGGTAAAGCGACTTCCTCACGCCGATCCATCCGATGAGATAGAATGCCGTCACCAACGCACCTCCGATGCTGCCCAGGGTCCAGATCGCCGAGGTGCGCCCTGCCACTCGACCAATCGATGCCAAATCTCGGGACTCCATTTTAATCACCAGAGGGTTTATCCAACCCATCAGAAAGTTGACCGGTAGGAAAAGGATTGTCGCCGCCAGAAGCGATGCCCCTTCTTCCGAGTTAATTCTAAAGAATATTGCGTTGCAGATCGAGTCTCCCACGAAGGCAATTCCAACTATCCAAAGGGCTGAAATTCCGGTCGCCAGGGCAGCGACCAGCGCCGTCGGCTTCCGGTCCGCGAGTTTCCCTCCCACGTAGTAGCCCAAGGCCATTCCCGCCATGAAAACAGAGATCAGGCTTCCCCAGACGGTAAGTCCGCTACCGAAACGACGTTGCAGAATGAGACTCCCCACGAATTCCAGTCCCATCAGCACCCAGCCACTGGCAAATACTGCGAATCTAAGGGTCACGCCTGCACCTTCCGGGGTCGCTTTTCAGACGACTGACGCATCCTCTTCGGTCCGGCTGTTTCTAGCGCAGCCGGACATATGCCCGCATGATCTCTATGTTGACCTGAACCGCACGTTTACTCCTCTATACGCTTGAAAGCATCGCAACCCCTTGTTCCGTAAAGGCATACGGTGGATTGCGTCGGCCGCCCCAAGAACTTGAGGTCACAAGTTGTGACCTCAAGTTCGCAAACTTCTCGTCGGTAAGTTGGAACATGAAATCTTCGGGGAAGCGGTCCGCATTTCGCTTAACTGCTTGATTCAATACTTTTGTTTCGACTCCGTAAAGCCCGGCGAGGTCTGCATCCAGCATGACCCTTTGGTTTCGGATCAGGAGGATCGATCTTATAATCCGGTCCGTTTGAACTAAAGGGCGCTTACTGGCCATGAAGAAATCCTGGCGAGTCCTATTTCCTGAGTTCTGTGCCTGGATAACCGGTCGCTCTGTGATTCACTCAGCTTTCATCCGGTGATTCTCTGTTCATTTCATATTATACTTCTTCTCGAACAATCCAATAAATTTCACATAACAGCTCGGATCGACCTCTCGCTCATTTTCAACCACATAGATCGTGAGATTCAAGCCGTTCAGGTTTTCTCTCACTCTCTTGATCAAATGGGGGACGTCGTAAAACCGCCCGTGCCGGTTTCGATATCCTCTCAAACAGTGCAAGACGGCGTCGCTCTCAAACGGGATCCCTTTCTTGGGGAGAACGACCGGGTCTGTCAAGATGGAGTAACGAGTCGCAAGGTATAGCGGCAGGATACAGACTCTTCCGCCCGGTTTCAAAACTCTGGCTGCCTCCCCGACGAATCGGATATCGGAATCCTGCTCGAAGTGCTCGAAGGAGCAGTGCAAAGCCATCTTCGTGGCGAATTCATCCTCCAGAGGCATATCGCAAGCGTCCCCGCCTATCACATTCCCGCTCATTCCGGGGGAGTAGATGAGGTCTTGCCTGAACGTCTCGCATTTGAAGAGAGCACGATATATTTCCGGTGTGGGAGATCCCGCGTTCGCAATATCGATATAGATATCCCGCTCCGAAAGCTCGAGCAACGTGGCCGCGAGGTAGTGCTCGAGGGTTTTTTCGACGAACCCGCTGTGCTTACCCGCCGAATAGTAAACAGGGTAGCGGTTATATTCGGCCTTCCTCAAGTATTCCTTAAACCCAGCAATGTCGATACTGAACTTTCGAACGTCGAAACCGTTCTCCTTAAGAGAATCCACAATCCGAGGATAGTCCTCCGATTTGAACGGGGACGTCAACTTCTCTTTCGGCTCCCTCAGGCCGGCATAACGGCGCCCCCAAAGAAACTTTTCCTTCGCAGTGTAGATCGCGTTTCTGCAGGCATTCTTTGCCGATGTGAGGATCTTCTTCATTCAATTCGCGCCTATTCGCTTACCTTTCGGCGAAGCAGCTTCAGGATCTTTTCCAATTCCGGAATTTTCATGACCCGGACAGCGCCAATATAGACCAGGGCGCCGGCCGCGATTGGCACAATACATTGGATCGCGCGGCCGACAAATGGGGATGTCTCCATAGCGATACCGATGAGTTGACGTTCCACCCCGAAGCACACAATCCCCATGATAAGCGACGCGCACGCGACCTTTATGAACATTTCCATGTACCCCGAATCCTTCAGCGGGTCCTCGTGCCGACGCCGGTAGAGGATGTATAGTGCCGCGGCGTTGAAACCCGAAGAGAGTGAGGAAGCCAATGCCAGGCCGCCCTGGGCCATATGAGGTATCAGGAGAAGGTTGAGGATGATGTTGAGTGTGACGGCGCCGATGCTCACCCGAACCGGAACAGAGACTTCGTTCCTGGCATAAAAGGCTGCCGCGAAGGGACGCGCCATCCCGAAAGCAAACAGCCCCGGCGCATACCAGAACAGGGCCAGGGCCGTCTCGAAGGTCTGAGTCGAGTCCCACGCCCCATATTCAAATAGAAACGCAATGATCTGGCGACCGAGGACCATGAAACCGACCAGGCACGGGATCGTGATGAAGGTGATCATGCGTGCGCCGTAGTGCATTCGAGACCGGAAAGCCACATCATTGCCCCGGGCCATGTCCTGTGACATGGATTGAACCATCACGTTGTACAAAGCCACGACGAATATGCCCTGGGGTAGCTGCACGACCCGGGCGGCATACATCAGGTGGCTCACCGCTCCCGTGGAGATGGCGAATGCCATGATGCTGTCGATGAGGAGGCCGAGCTGCCAGGCGGCGTGCCCCACCAGGACGGGGAGCCAGAGACGCCCGACCTTTCGAACAGCAGGATGGGTCGGATCCCAACCGAAACCTGCTCCGATCCCCCGGCGGCGGGCCGAGAGATCAAGAAAGATCAACTGCCCCAAGGCCCCGGCGAGCGCTCCCGCAGTCAGAGCATAGGCGGGATGGATGCCCAGCCGGTCCGAATAAGCGTAACTGAGCATTGCGGAGAGGATGACGCCGGTATTGATGAAGCAAGGCGACACACCCGGCGGACCGAACCGCCCCTGGGAAAAGAGGATCCCCGAGCTGACAGCCGCCAACCCCACAAACAGGAGAAAGGGAAACATCATCCGGGTCAGCTTAAAAGTCAGCTCCACCATCTCGGTGGGAACGGGATCCCCGGTTTGCGAAAGCCACGTCATACCGCCGGACGCATAAACGAGATAGGGCGCAAGGATGCACCCCGCTGTCGTAACGACAAGGAGCAATAGGAAGGCGGCCGTAAAGGTCAGACGGACGGCTCTCTTCCCCTCCTCGACACCCTTGTTCATGTATTCGGTGAATACGGGCACGAAGATGGCGTTCAGCGCCCCTTCTGCGAGGGGACCCCGAAGCGTGCTGGGAATTCGCAGGGCGAAGAAATAGGCGCTCCGCACCTCCTTCGGGAAGAGCCAGGCCAGGGCGAGGAGTTGGCCGAATCCCGTGAGGCGGCTGAAGAACGTGCCGAACGCGAACGAAGCGGCTCGCCGGCTCATGCCGCTTTCAGCGGTTGTTTCGGGGGGAATGCTCAAATGGGGCGCCTTTCGCATTGAGTCAGGGGAGATTCTGCCGGAACGGTTGCTGGAGTTGTCGAATATCTTCCTCTTGTATCGGATTGTATCGGAATCGGCTGGTGTTTACCCCCGGTCGCCATTGCCCACCGGAATATCCTACTAAATTTGAGCCCCCGATGTGGGCGCCGGATGCTGGGAAGAACTGCAAGCAGGGCGCAGAGATTCGGATAGGGACTGAAAACATTACTCATCAGCGCCTCTGGGGCAATTGAAACGGTAAGGGTCGCTGATTGACACGTTCTTGCCCCGATGCTAGGATTTGAGGTTATGTGGGGGATGGACAAATCACAATCTGCTTAATTTTCCCTAAATAGCAGGTACTGCACACAAGGCGCCAGATGTCAGAACAGATCAACCTGTTCCTAAAAACTGCAGTCGGCCATGTTTGGGGGATGCCGCTGGTTATCCTCAGTGTGGGCGGTGGGATTTTTCTGACGCTTCGGATCAAGGGAGTCCAGTTTCGCGGATTCCTCCATGCCATTAACGTTGTCCGGGGGAAATACGACAACCCTGACGACGAAGGCGACATCAACCACTTCCAGGCTCTCTGTACGGCCCTTTCGGCCACAATCGGCCTGGGGAATATCGCAGGCGTCGCCATAGCGATCCAGATTGGAGGTCCAGGGGCCCTTTTTTGGATGTGGGTTGTCGCCCTGTTTGGCATGGCCACCAAGTTTACGACATGCACCTTGGCGGTCCGTTACCGAACCATCCATGAAGACGGCTCCGTCTCGGGCGGCCCCATGTACTTTATTCGCCATGGCTTGGGGAAAAAATGGGCGCCTATGGCCACGATGTTCGCCCTCTTTTGCGCTGTCTCTTCTTTCGGTGGCGGCAACATGTTTCAGTCCAACCAGGTGGCCGCCGGTTATGAAGAGTACTTTGGTATTCATCCCGGAGTCATGGGCGCCATCCTTGCCTTTCTTGTCTTCCTGGTGATTATCGGCGGGATCCGGCGCATCGGGAACGTCGCAGCCCGATTGGTTCCCCTGATGTGCATCATATACATTGTCGGTTCCCTGGTGGTCATCATATACAACTTTCGGGAAATCCCCGCCGTTCTCGGTCTCATCTTCCGGGATGCGTTCACGGGCCGGGCTGTGGAGGGCGGGACATTGGGAATGGTCATCCAGACAGGTGTCCGCCGGGCGGTCTTTTCCAACGAGGCAGGGCTGGGGTCGGCTGCGATTGCCCATGCGGCGGCCAAGACGAAGGAGCCGGTCCGAGAGGGTCTTGTGGCCATGCTGGGGCCATTCATCGATACGATTGTCATCTGTTCCATGACAGCCTTTGTAATTATCTTCAGTGAAGCCTGGAAAAGCCCGGAAGCGGCCGACTTGGAAGGAGTGAAGCTCACGATCTTTGCGTTCGACCAGGAGATCCCTGGGTTCGGAAAGTATGCGGTCAACCTGGGTGTTCTCCTTTTCGCCTTTTCCACGATGATCAGCTGGTCGTATTATGGGGAGCGGTGTGCCGAGTATATCTTCGGTGAGCGCGCGATCATGCCTTACAAGTGGCTCTATGTGGCTGCCATTTTGGCCGGATCTCTGTGGAACCTTCAAGCCATCATCAACTTGACGGATATCCTATTCGCATTCATGATTATTCCAAACTTGAGTGCGGCTCTCCTCCTGAGCGGACGAGTATTCGAGTTCACACGAGACTACTTCGTCCGGATGGTTTCATTTAGAGCGAGCGAGGCCGCCGATGCCGAGACAAAGCCGGGAGCGTGATTCCTTGATTGCAGTACACCCAGATAGTTCGCGCGTGATGAAAGTCAGGACCGAGGAGGTATACCCATGAAAGGCGTTATCCTGGCAGGCGGACTGGGGACTCGCATGATTCCTTGCACCCGGGTCACGAACAAGCACCTCCTTCCGGTCTATGATCGGCCGATGATTTTTTATCCGATTCAGATCCTCGTGGACGCGGGAATTACGGATATATTGATCGTGACCGGTGGAAATAACGCGGGCGATTTCCTGCAATTGCTCGGAAATGGGGCCGAATTCGGCCTGAAGCATCTCAATTACACGTACCAGGAGGGGCACGGGGGGATCGCCGAGGCGTTGGGTCTGGCGGAGGACTTTGCAGAAGAGGAAAAGATCGTCGTCATCCTCGGAGATAATATCATCGAGAAGGACATCAAACAGCCTGTCCGTAACTTTGAAGAGCAGCCGAGTGGCGCGAAGATTTTGCTGAAGAAAGTGCCGGATCCCAAGCGATTCGGCGTTCCGAAGCTGGATGGCGACAAGGTCATGGACATTATCGAAAAACCGAAAGATCCTCCCTCCCCATACGCCGTCATCGGTATCTACTTCTACGATAATGCTGTTTTCGATTTGATTCGCACCCTCAAACCTTCCGGTCGGGGTGAGCTGGAGGTCACCGATCTCAACAACGCCTACATTCGCCGCGGAGAGATGACATACGATTTCCTGGAGGGTTGGTGGAGCGATGCCGGAACTTTCCAATCCTTGCTGAAGGCGACGAACCTGGTCGCTCGCGCGCATGGCGTTTCATGGGAGGACGAAGATGTCTGACTCCGAATCGCCGTCCGACGTGGAACCCATTTCCCTGGATTCCGTGAAGACCTATTCGATTGCCTCCCGGAAGAGCCGGGTGGATATCGGCGCGTTTGCCAAGCCGGTGCCGACGGGCAGCGATCTCAAGGCCTGGTTGGAGACCCTGCCCGACATCCTCATGGGGCGGGCATTCCGGCAGACTGTGGCTGCGGTGCGCCAGGCGCGGGAAAACGGGCGTCCTATTCTTTTCATGATGGGCGGGCATGTTATCAAGTGTGGCCTCGCGCCTGTCGTCAATCAGTTGATTTCCGAAGGGTTTGTCACCGCGGTGGCCATGAACGGGGCCGCTGCGATACACGACTACGAGATTGCATGTTTCGGCCAGACTTCCGAGGATGTGTCCGCAGCCTTGGAGGACGGCTCATTCGGGATGGCCGATGAGACGGGGGCCGGGCTCAACGAAGCCGCAAAGCACGGGAAGGAATCGGGCCGGGGGTTCGGCTCAGGGCTGATGCACGTGCTCAAGGGGAACGACCCGCCTCATTCGTCCCTGAGCATAGTCTGTCATTGCGCCGAACAAGGCGTCCCGGTAACCGTTCATGTGGCTATTGGGACGGATATCGTTCACCAGCATCCCTCGGCGGAAGGCGGAGCCATCGGTGAGGCGAGCTTCACCGATTTCCGAAAGCTGTGTTCCATTATCGCCGAGTTGGAAGGCGGGGTCGTCCTTCATTTCGGGTCGGCCGTGGTCCTTCCGGAGGTTTTTCTCAAGGCGCTGACGGTGGCCCGAAATCTTGGCCATCGCGTGCAGAATTTCACCGCCGCCAATTTCGACATGCACCAGCATTACCGGCCCCGCACCAATGTTGTGGAGCGTCCCACCCGCCAGGGCGGAGAAGGGTACTCCTTCTCAGGCCATCACGAGATCATGCTGCCCCTCCTCGCTGCCTCACTGCTTTCCGGCTGAGTTGTTTCTCAACAGAGCGTCGGAACCTTTTCTCTGGATCAATGTCACCGAAAAAGGTATGCAGGTCCAAGTTTTCGATTTGTTACTGTCGCGGAATGGGATTCAAGAATGCCCCGGAGGGGCAAGCGCAAGTAGCCGGGGGTGGAGCCCCGCATTGCGGGGCGGAACCCCCGGACCATGATGCATCCTTTCCCGCGCCCCGGAGGGGCGCACGAGACCGTACTTGCCGACGTTATTGCTCATGACGCTCCATACTGTGCGTCCGCCCCACCGGGGCGGAGGAGGGGGGGCGACTTGATCCCCGGGTTCCGTCCCGCTGGAAGCGGGACTCCACCCGAGGCTACTTGCGCCTGCCCCTTCGGGGCAACGAATCCGCTTAGGTCTGTCCTCCGGTGCAACCAGGAAACCAAGACCAAAGCTCCATTATTTGTTCACGTATCTCTGGGGAACTGTACTTGGCGCCATTTAGTTCTGCACCCATTTCGGTGAACTTCTAGTCAACGTCAATCTTCTCTGGGTCGGCTTGATTGTTGGCCTCAATCCAGGTATTATCAGGTCTAATCTTGATCGATTTAAACAGTTCTCTTAAGGCTCCTCGGACAAAGGGAGGTACGGCCACGAATGCAAAAGTATGATTTGGATAAGGTTCGTTGCGTCGGCATCATGGGTCACGGCGGTGTGGGAAAAACCACCCTGTTGGAAGCCATCCTGTTTCAATGCAAGATCACGACCCGCCAGGGAAAAATCGAAGATGGGAACACCGTCAGTGACTTCTTGAATGAAGAAACTGCCCATCATTTCTCTATCAGCGCCGCTCTGGCGTTCATTGAAAAGGACGGACACAAGATTCATTTTCTTGACTGCCCGGGATATGCGGACTTCATCGGGGAAGTTTGTGCCGGGGTCCGGGCCGTCGATACGGCGCTGATCGTTGTCGACGGCGTCGCGGGGATTGAGGTCGGAACCCGCAACTGTTGGAGCATGGCGACCGGACAAGGTCTCGCCAAAGTGGTTTTCGTCAACAGACTCGAGAGGGAAAACGCCGACTTCAATCGTATCGTCGCGCAATTCAAGGATCAGCTGGGCCGGGCGTGTGTTCCCGTCGCCCTGCCCGTTGGACAGGAGGCGGACATCAGCGGGGTTGTGAGCCTTCTGAAGGAAGGCGACGTTCCCGACGAGATCCAATCCGACTACGAGCAATACCGGGAACAGCTCCTGGAATCGATCGCGGAAACGGATGAGGAGCTGCTGGAAGCGTACCTGGAAAACGGCACGCTGACCCCCGAGCAGATTTCCAACGGGCTCAAGGCAGCAGTCAGTTCCGGGGATATCGTGCCTATTATCCCCGGGGTTGCCGCAAAAGGACTCGGGGCCCCCGAGCTCCTGGATGTCATCATATCGGCGACGCCCTCCCCGGTGGATCGTCCCCCCGTTTCCGCCAAAGACGGGAAGGATGCGGAGCTGGAAGTGAAGCCGACACTCGACGAACCCTTCTGCGGGCTGGTTTTCAAGGCGATGACCGATCCGTACATCGGTCAGTTGACCTATTTCCGCGTGTTCTCGGGGCAGTTAAAATCCGATTCCGAATTCCAGAATGTGACGCGAAGTCACAAAGAAAAGTCGGGGCAGATCTTTCTCATGCGCGGGAAGGAACAGATCCCCGTCGATAGCGTGGGGCCCGGCGATTTGGCTGCCATTCCCAAACTCAAAGACACCCATCCGGGCGACACCATCTGCGACGCGCGCCGCGCCGTCGAGTTCAAGCCGATCCTCTTCCCGGAACCGATGGTCCGCCTGGCGATTCAGCCCAATTCCCGCAAGGACGAGGACAAGATCGGAACCGCCCTCCGACGCTTGTCCGAGGAAGACCCCACGTTTTCCCAGGGGCGCGACCCGGAAACCCGCGAGCACGTCATCAAGGGCATGGGCGACGTCCATCTCAATATCATGATGGAGAGAATGAAGGAGAAATTCAGCGTTCAGGCCACGACCCACCTCCCGAAAATCGCTTACAAGGAAGCGATCAAGTCCAAGATCTCCTGCCAGGGCAAGTACAAGAAGCAAACGGGCGGTCACGGGCAGTACGGGGACGTCCACATCGAGGTGAGTCCCCTGGCGCGAGGAGAGGGATTCGAGTTCAAAGACGCCATCGTGGGCGGGCGAATCCCGAAAAATTATATTCCCTCGGTCGAGAAAGGGGTCAAAGAGGCCCTGTCGCACGGCGTGATCGCCGGCTACCCGGTAGTGGACATCAAGGTAAAGCTTTACGACGGTTCCTATCACAACGTCGACTCCTCCGACCTGGCGTTCCAGATCGCCGGCTCCATGGCGATCCAGAAGGCCATCAAGGAAGCCAGGAACTGCCTCCTCGAGCCCATCATGGAGGTCGAAGTCATCGTCCCCGAGGAAAACATGGGCGACGTGACCGGCAGCATGAGCGGGCGGAGAGGCCGCATTCTTGGAATGGATAATCAGACGGGGATGCAGGTGATCAAGGCGGAGGTCCCCGACGCGGAGATGCTGACCTATTCGGCCGATCTCCGCTCCATGACCGGCGGCCGCGGCTCCTTCGCGATGAAGTTCTCCCGCTACGAGGAGGTCCCCGAACACCAAGCCCAGCAAATCATCGAGTCCGCCAAGAAGGAAAAAGAAGAAGCGAGCAAATCGTAGGTGCGTGGACTACCTTTTCGTGCTTCTGATCGCGCCCAAGTTGCATTCTTCCTCCTTCTCGTTCCCAAGTTGAACTTGGGAACGAGAGGCAATAGGGTGCTTCTTGATAGCCGGGGGGAATCGGTTTTCCCTCTGGGTTACTTGCTTTGGCCCTCAATTCATCCCATTTCTATACCAGCTTCGGGCAGATGACTTTCCGTTTTCCTTGAAGATAGTCTTCCAATGGAAAGGGAATAGAATGGACCGACGAAAGTTTATTCAAATCCTGTCATCAACATCGACCACTTTTGCGTTGAGCAGCTTACTGCAAGCATCTTCTTGGCGATCTGTAACTGCACAACACCACCCCAACATTGTTCTGATCTATGTTGACGACTTAGGTTACGGCGATGTCAGCTGCTACGGAGCAAGGCGGGTACGAACACCTAATATCGATAGGTTGGCCAGAGACGGTATCCGTTTCACTGAAGCATATGCAACTGCGGCAACATGCACGCCGTCACGCTACTCTTTGCTCACTGGTCAATATGCATGGCGGCGCGAGGGAACCGAAGTTTCCGACCGCGACGCACCGTTGATTGTTCCTTTAGGGGTCACTACGCTTCCGTCCATGCTGGGCAAGGCAGGTTATACCTCCGGCGTGGTGGGCAAGTGGCATTTAGGGTTGGGCCAAGTCAAAGCCGACTGGAACGGCGAAGTCAAGCCCGGTCCGTTAGAGGTTGGATTTGACTACAGCTTTATCATTCCGGCGACAGGGGACCGGGTGCCCTGCGTTTATGTTGAGAACCATCATGTGGTGGGTTTCGATCCCGAGGATCCCATTCAGGTCAATTTTGGCGAGAAAGTGGGCGATGACCCCACAGGGCTTACTCATCCCGAGATGCTCAAAGTAAAAGCGGACCGCCAACACAGCGATACCATAGTGAATGGTGTTAGCCGAATTGGATATATGAGCGGGGGCAATGCAGCACGCTGGGTGGATGAGGATATGGCTGACGTGATTACTGGAAAAGCAGTCACCTTCATTGAAAAGAACAAAGAGAATCCTTTCTTCCTGTATTTTTCGCTGCATGACATTCATGTTCCGCGCGTACCGCATCCCCGGTTTGTCGGCAAGAGTGAGATGGGCCCGCGAGGCGATGCCATTGTGCAAGCAGATTGGTGTGTCGGTGAAATTTTAGAGGCACTGGATCGCTTGGATCTCGCTCAAGACACTATGGTCATTTTCACTTCCGATAACGGCCCGGTGCTCAATGACGGTTATGAAGATCAGGCAGTTGAGAAAGTTGGCGATCATAAAATGGGCGGGCCGCTTCGTGGCGGCAAGTATAGTAGCTTTGAAGCAGGAACGCGTGTACCTTTCATAGTACGTTGGCCTCAGACAATTGAACCGGGTGAAAGCGATGCTTTGGTCAGTCAAGTTGATTTTTCGGCATCCCTTGCCGGACTTACCGGGCAAGACCTCTTGCCGGATGAAGTACCTGACAGTGTTGATATTCTGCCCGCTCTCCTGGGACGCACAAGGAACGGACGGGAGCATCTGGTGCAACAGGCGTTTGGAGGATATCTCTCCCTGCGGATGAATCAGTGGAAATACATTGCGCCTGGCGAGGGGGCCAAGGTAATGGTCAATAAGAATATAGAAACAGGACGCGATCCGGAGCCGCAGCTTTACGATCTTACGAATGACGTCGGGGAGAGAAGGAATGTTTCAGGGGAATATCCTGAAGTGCTCGAGAAAATGCAGAGCTTGATGCGAGAGATACGCCTGACAGGTCATCGATCCGTGCACAAAGAAAGTGTCAAATGACTGGCGGGCAAGCCCGCCTGAGGCGGATAAACCGCCAGCGGCACCTGGCGAGTTTGATGCCAAAGATATCTACGTTCATGTCCGTCTCTTCATGCGGGATTTGGGGATGGAACTGTCTGAGTCTCAGTGACAGGCTACTTCTTCAGGCTAGCGCAACGCTTTGCGGAACTCTTCTACTGAGACCTCCGCCTGCGACAAGATAGATCTCAGTGTGCCGCGAGGCATTTCCTTTTCACCCAAAACCACTGTGACCGGTATTGTCCTACCATCATCCGTGTCCTTAGCCCAGACCTGGTGGCTGCCCTTGGCGTGTCTGCTCGCTTCGAAGCCGAGCCGCCTCAGGGCGCGTAGAACTTGCGCACTGGAACAAGACGGTAGGTTGCTCAAATTACACTGGTACAGGGAGTTTCTTGTGGGTTACAAAGGAGTCAGGAGGTACAAGGATCGCTCTTGAGGGCGGCTTGCGCTTCAGTCGTTTGAACTGTTTCATCCGTACACCAAGTTCACTGAATTTCCGGGCTCGAATGCCCATTTCTTCCCAGGCATTCAATGTTAGTTCAGAGGCCTCGAGGATGTTATCGAAAGCTTCCTGAATATCATCCCCACAGGATGCTATGCCAAGTTCTTTACACTCCGAGACATAGCGACGCCCTTCGGGCGTGACCTCGAACGTGACGGAGATGTAATAGTCACCTTGTCGCATAATTTCCCGATCCTCCTTTGAAGACAGGCGCAACCCTGCCCCCCCAGGAAACTGTGTTACTCAGGTCCCCCTATTTACTTCGGCACTTCATATGTAAAAAATTAATTGACCCTAGATATGATACACCACTTTGCACCTAATATGTTAGACGATGTAGGGTGTGGAAAGAGTTGAATTGTTTTGCAACCTTTTGACACAAATGGGCTTGCAATGCTTGACAAAGGGTAGGCAGCTGAGGAAAAGGGGCTACCTGCTTCACCGTGCTCCTGCTCGTCCTTGTCTTCTCGTAATCGGCTTATGAGCACAGATACCTTCGACTTGCTAGCTGGCGTTTTCCTCAGTCGTTTCCCCGAGGTAGATCCAGTGCTCAACTTTAGCTTTGAGGGTGGTTTGTTTGGCTAATGCCTCACCTGCTTTTTCGAAGAGTGAGCAATAAGCCCGCGTCATGAACGCGAGTGCGAGGTTTACCAAACGGAGAGAGGTCTGTGCTAGGAACTGCTGGTCCACCTTTTTTCTAGCCTCCCTCACCTGCAAGACGCTCCTACTGCCCGAATGAGCGTACGAGCAGAGGTACCGATATGCATGTTTCGCATGCAGTTCGCTGAGGCCCGCGTCTCGGGCTATGTCCGTCCAAGACGACCGCCGCCACCACTTCTTGTTGAGCAATCTAGCCTGCTGTTTCTTGCTCAACGCCTGGAATGTCGTGTTCCGTTCAATTGTTTTCTTGATAGATTCTATGTCCTTCGCGTCTTGTTTCTGTATCTCTTTGCTCTCCGGAAAGTTTTCCGGAACCTCCTGGCGGTCCATCAAGTCTGCAAGTAGCCAAGATTGATATCTGAGTTCACGCTCAGCATCGTTTCTTGACGGGGAAAACAAGTAATGAAAAACAAGGAATGATTCGAGGGCACACCGCGCGAGGACACTCATTGAGGCCATATCGATGAAATCTGCGTTCAGGTCTTCCATCTTCGTACCTCGCCAAAGATACAGACATGAGATTGAATGACAAAAGCATTTCATGGCAACTCCCTCTGCGTCCAGTATGCGCTCATCTGAACCTGCAGGCATCCCCTTATTGGCTTCGAGAGCGATTGACAACGCTCGAAGAAGCTGGAGAGTCTCGTTACTTACGTCCTCGTTATTCATCGGTGCGTGCCACTGGCGGGTTGTCCGCCAGTGCGGTTATCACCAATTTGCCGAACTGAAGCCGTTATTCCATGGGCGGTCAAGCCGCAAGTGTTCCAATGAACAGTGAGAGTTCTTCAAATTGTCACGAAGGCGGAAGATGTTTTTGCCACTCAATCGGTCAGTCATATCTGTTGTAAATGTCGAAGGTGTTCAACATCAGCTTAAACAGTTTTGCGTGTCTGTTGAAGGAGTCCTCCGCAGTACTCTCGTCACCTTGTCCAGTCGTGGAAAAGCCCAATGTCACCATCTTGCGCTCGTATTCCACTAAGAACACCAACGTATACATCTGAATTGATGTTCCAAGCCGCTCCGTTGTGCCTTTCAATTCAATCCAAATGGTGGGTCCAGTGTTCAGTTGCGCTTTTCCGTAATCAATCATCTCCGCCTCGGAGAACAGCACCGCCTGCCATTCACTAAACAAAGAGCGTGCTAGGTCTTCTGCGGGAGTAATATCTATTTCCCCTGAAGGAATATCAGAAGGTAGAGGATTTACGACTACTGAGGCAAAAGCTGGTCCATTGCCGCCGGAACTTTGAAACTTCTGTAGGATATGTGGCCTCCGTCCTTCGCTTGCTTCCCAGCTCATAGGGTACCGAATCGCGATCTTCAGCCCTTGGGCCTTGCCCCCTCCATCGCTAAGATATTCTCGACTGAATCCCTCGGAAAACTCCAATTCTGGGCGCTTCCTGTAGTCTGGATGAAACATGAGCAGCGTTTCCAACACCGGGGAAGCCACATTACCTTCCGCTCTTGCCTCGACCTGGCTGATGAACGCTTCGGCCTGCTCCAAGCTCAGCTTTTGATCAAGGAGAATCTGCCTGGCTTCTTCGATTTTCTCACGAATGTCTTCCTCAACCCCGAGGTCCCTGCATAGCTGTTCGATCTTAGCGATTGCTGCACCAAACTTAAGTTCGAAACGCACAGCGGCAATGTCAATACGAGGGGCCAATCTGGGAAATTGCTTCTTGATTGACTCTACCGATGTTCTCTGGTTTGCACAGAATATATAAGCCATAAACAGCTCTTCAAGAGAGTCCTGAACAAGTGCAAGGTATTGATGCTCGTCCGGATCAGATAACGTGTTAGTCAGCGTAGTAGCGCTAAAGGACTTTGGCCACCGACTAGAGAATGTGCTCGGCGTCACAGGCAATGCCTGGGAACTTGGCGATGACGCTTGAGAGCCCAAATAACCGACTTGACTTTGAGATAAACTCCTTTGGAATTGCATGTAAAACGCTACTGCAAAGACGACTGTCAGTCCTCCTAGCACAAGGGTAAGGAAAAGGATGCTCAGGCGAGAAACATGCTTTTTACCAATGCCTGTTCTGAAAAGATCCTGGGCCACAAAGAAGATCATTATGTATGCCGCCGGGATCGCAATGACACGGAGACCAATAAGATCGCCTCTCAGGGCTTCCCGGAGCAGGACTACGCACATTACCGATCCTATCACCCATACCACCAAGAAAAGCCAGCTCAACCCCCGTGCCAGTCCGCTTGGCTTCCCTTCGATCTCCACGCACACCTCCGGCACAACCGTCCTGCGCAACTGCTCAACCTGCTCTCTGGATACCGGCCTACCTGTCTCCCGGACCATTTCACGGACAACACCCTGCACTAGCGCCTCTTGCTCTGCCGTGAGCTGGGGCGGCTCTTCATGCACGCTCATCTGCTCAGCGATCTCGGCACCTTCTGATGGCTGTTCTGTTTGCTGAGGAACATATGCTTCCCCGTGTACAGCTCGTCCGTCCTGCGGAGGTTGGCCATCGTCGACAGTTACCTCGTCCTCAAGGGTAAGGGGTGGTACGAAGGAAGCTGCAGATTCTTTGTCTGACTTCTTTTGCGGCTCCGGTGACCTTGGTTCGGTGGCAGACGCTTCCAGCCATTCACCACAGTGCTTACATTTCTTGGCTTCGTCCTGGATTTCTTCTGCGCAGTATGGACATTTCTTCATAGCCATCACTCTTTCGATGCGTTTCGATGTCCGCTATACACGAGTATTGCATGGCGAGGTTTGATGACCGTTTCCGAAGAAACAGAAATCATTCAAGCATTTTAATAATACCATGTGGATTGCTAGAAGAGCAAAAGAGACGTACGGCCATCTAAGCGGTATTGCACTTGGAGCCTCTTCCGACAGGAAACCGGAGAGTCAACGTGATGGGGCAAGCCCCATCCTACCTTCTGTCATCACACTGGCGGGTAAGCCGCCAGTGGCACCCGGCGACCCAAGCTGTCATCCTGAGCCCTTCGGCGGTGCTCAGGGTAAACTCCAGCAAAGCATGTCTTGCCACGGATATTTGCTCAGCAAAGGGATTCTTCGCCTTCGGCTCAGAATGACGTCGGCAGAATTGCCCTGTGTTTCTCAAAACTCGCGTCGAATAGCGTGGAAGAAGTAGAGTAATGACATGTCTCTTGACCCATCTCTCACCCGTCACTTCCCTTGCCGCTCACCAAATCCGAAATCGTGACTCCCTCCCCGCCGGCGAGGTAATGTGCATCCAGTTTATCGAAGAGTGCGGTCATGGGGGCGCCGAGGGAATCTCCGTCCAGGCTGGGTCGTGCGCCGGGGCCGCGGAACAGGGCGAGGACTTCTTTCACAGGGATCAGGTCGGGGGGTCTGGCGGGACGGTAGCTGGTGGAGTCGGACTGAACTCTCTCGATGAGGCCCGCTTCGGCGAGCGGATTGAGTATGGAGTCCAGAACCGCCGAAGAGAGGTCGACTTCGCGGCCCAGTTCCTCAGTTGACGGAGCGGGCTTTGCCGATAGGAACCGGTCGCCGATCAGCGCCATGATCGCGACGGCCAGCAGATCGCGTGGCGCCTGGACCACTTTCAGTTTTGCTTGAGCCTTCCTGGCTTCCTGCTCGAACCGATCAAGGTTTTGGGCGACGTAGGCCACTTCCGCACCGAACAGGAAGAAAATCCAACTGAGATAAACCCAGAGCAGGAAGATCGGCAGCGTGCCCATGCCGCCGTAGATGGCGCTGTATGTCGGGACGGTGGCGACGTAATAGCCGAAGGCGCGCTTTCCGATTTCCCACAGGAACGCGGCGACGATTGCGCCGAGGGCCGCCGATCGAACATTGACCCGGACATTCGGAAGCAGGATATAGAGCGCCAGCAGCGCGGCGAAAGCCATGGCGAAAGGCAGCGCATAACCGAACAGCGTTTGGAATGCGCCGGAAAGCCAGGTGACTTGCTCCACTTTCCCTTTGAGGAACACCTGGCCGACATAGACCGAGAGAACGAGAAGCGCAGGGCCCAGGGTGATGGCCGTCCAGTAAGTCGTGACGCGCCGCAGAAGCGTGCGGCTCTTGGCCGATCCCCATATCTTGTTCAGGGCGCCTTCAATTGTAGACAGAAGGGCGATACAGGTCAGAATCAGGAAAGCGAAACCGAACACGCCCATCCAGACCGATTCCGGGTTGTCCAGGAAACCGACGACATTGTTGGCGAATTCGACAATCTTGTCGGAAGTGCTAATGGCGGCTTCTTGCGCCTCTTGAGAAGTTGCTGTCTCAATCCCTTGTGAAGGCGCTGTCTCCACGAGGAAGTTCTCAACGAAGAATCTCTGTACTTCTTCTTTCAACCCCTCGATGAACCCCAAAGCGTTCACGACTAGAAAGAAGACGGCCACAAGGGGTACCAGGCTGAGGACCGTTGTGAAGGAAAGCGCAGCCGCCATACTCAGGCAGTCATCCCGGACGGTTTCCCGCCAGATGTGTCGGCCCAGTTTCATCAGGCGCACGCCCGTTCTCGCCAGCGCCGTCAGCTCTTTTTCTTCCTTGGCCAGCATGGCGGTTACGGAGGAGGTGATCTTTGTTGGAAAGCTGTTTGAAGCCATTTCAAGATTCCTTCAGAATCAGTTTTCGCAATGGTTTTCTGTCCTATAGATCGGCGAAGATCCCTGAACCCTTGCGCCGCGGATCTTTCCGGCAGTATAATCCTTTCCGGTTTCCGAATACCTTCGCCCCGACCAGCCGTATCGCGTGGGCGATTAGCTCAGCTGGTTAGAGCGCGGCGCTCACATCGCCGAGGTCAGAGGTTCGAGTCCTCTATCGCCCACCACTTAAGTGCTTATATTACAACAGCTTGCATGGCTCTGTCTCGGCCCGGAAATCATTTCTGTCCCGCCGCTGGATCTCATTCCATCTTCAACACCGCGTGGATTCCACAGAACCAAAACCCTAGAAATGATATCATACCTCGCAGCTTTGTTGCGCAATCGGACATCTAAAGAGCCATCTATTTCCGCAGAGCCATCTATTTCCGCTTTGGCGTGGAGCCAATTTGGAGGCTGTTGGTGCTTGTCCTGTTGAAGGCCTCGGTCACACCGTTGATGTGGGTAGTCTTTATTGTCGTTGTGTCTCTGGGGATCGCCGGTTGTGCGATCTGTACCCGCCAGGATCTGGACGACAAGGCGAAGGAATTGGCCGGAGACAGCGCTGTGTTCTGCGGTTCCCTCTCCTTTGATCATTGCGAGGAAGGGGAATGGACGCAGGCGGAAGAGGATTTCCGCGCCGAGGCTATCACCTGTGGCCAAGAAGCAATGGACGCCGGGCGTGGGTTCTGGTTTTCACTCGATCTTTGCGGAATCGACTCCCGGATCGCGGAGGCCTTCGCCGGCACACAGGACGGGCGCTTTTTCCGTCTCTGGTTTGACAGTGATCCGTCTGGTGGGTCCAACATCGGCGCGCGCATGGAACAGTGCGAGTGCATGGGAGGTTTCAACGCGTCGGGGGATTGTCTGGAAGCGGGAGAGTGTGGGGACATTTGTGGTTGATGATCGGCTCAGCAGGAGCCCTTCGGCATGCTCAGGACAGGCTCTCGCTCTCCCGTTCTAACACGAGAAACAATGGTGGGACGAACCTGAAAAGGAGAAAAACCAATGCTGACTCGAAGAGGATTTCTCGCAGCAAGTGGCGGTGTTGCGGCTGCCGGATTCATTCCGGAATTGTCGCAGGTGGCGCTTGCCCAGCCAAGAGCTGTCACTGAATTCGGGAAGGTGAAGGTTCGCGACATCAAAACGGCGTCGGTGATGTTGTCTTACTATTCCGCCCATCTTGTGAAGATTGAAACCGACTCGGGCCTTTACGGGTTGGGCGAGGCGTACAAAGGCGCCGGAACACTGGATTGGATCCGTGAAATGAAGGACCTGATCATTGGCGAGGATCCCCTCCAGGTGGATTACCTTTGGCACAAGATGATGGAGTCAGGGTCAGGGGCCGACGCGCGGTCCGGAACGATGACGGGGGCGATTGCCGGGATTGAATCGGCCCTGTGGGATCTGGCCGGCAAGATTTTGAATGTGCCGGTTTATGTGCTGTTGGGGGGGAAGTTCCGCGACACACTCCTTATCTATCATGACACCGGATCGCCCGATGTGACTGATCCGGCTCCCTGGGTGGAAGAGGCGCAGCGATCGCGGGACGAGTACGGCTTCAAGGCGATGAAGTTCGACCTCAACCCGTTCCGCGGCGAGCGGTGGAATCGCACCCTGGCGTCGGAGGACATGACGATCTGGGTCAAGATTCTCGAGGCGATCCGTGAAGAGCTGGGACCTGACTTTCCGCTGGCTGTGGATCTGCACTGGAAGTACAATACGCGCGACGCGCTGCGGTTCATTCAAATGACTGAGCACCTGAACCTGTGGTTTATGGAAGATCCCATTCCACCCGAAAACGCGGAGGCCTTGAGGCGGCTCACCGATGCGACCAAGGTCCCCATTTGCACCGGCGAGAACCTGTACACGCGCCATACGTGGCGGCCGTTCATCGAAGGGCAGGCGTGCGACATCATCCAGCCGGACATGCAGAAATGCGGCGGGCTGCTGGAGACCAAACGAATCGCGGAATGGGCCAATCTGTACTACATGCCGATGGCGTGTCACAACCTCTGTTCGCCCGTCGGCACGATCGCATCGGGACACGTCAGCGCGGCGATACGCTCGTTTATAACGTTGGAATCCGACAGCGTCGAGCTGCCCCATTGGGCCGACATTGTTGTGCATGATGGACCATTTTACAAGGACGGGTATCTGGAGTTGCCCAACAAGCCGGGATTCGGCATTGAATTGAATGAAGACGTCTGCCGCGCACACCTGGAGGAAGGATCCACGTTTTTTGAGTGATTGGGCGTGGATCGTCGAAAGTAAGGATTGATGGTGAGCCAGGCAAGAGAAATGACACCCAGACGTTGCGCAAGTGGCTGGCGGGGTGAGCGATTTTTCGGCGATCGATTCCCTGTACTTTTTTTGTTTTTCCCTATCTTCCAAAGGTTCATGCATGAATGTTGTTTTGTTGCGAGTCGGTATTGACACGGGCTCCGGCGGCATGCATGGGCCATTGTTCCGCGACGGAATTTTCGAATACATTCCTATACCGGATAACTTCGATCAAACCAGTGTAGATTCACGCACTTATGGCAACACTCGTGGACGTTTCGGTCGAAAACTGATCGAGTATTTCCCGGAATCCCGCCGGAAGAGGATGAAGGATCAATCGATCCACTTCGATCCCGAATTTGAGACTTTCACCTACGGCGATCCTACGAACCCTAAGGCCGGACTGCGTCGTTTGGCGCCGGGGGACCTGCTGGTATTCTATTGCGGGCTGCAAGGATGGGATTTTTCCTCAGAGCCGGCGCTTTATCTGATGGGTTACTTTGAAGTGGAGCGGGCTGGAAGTGCGACGGATTTTTCCGAACGGGAATTGAATGGGTTGTTTTGCAAAAATTTTCATGTGCGGCATGAAAAGGTTTTCCGAAAGCAGAAGGACAAACTCGTTCTCGTGAAAGGAAACCGAAAGAGCCGGCTTCTGAAGCGGGCAAAATGCGTCAGCACTGTCGGACGAGACCGTTCAGGACGCCCTATCAAGGTTCTGTCGAAGGAGATGCAGAGGGTTTTTGGCGACTTCGGCGGAAAGATATCTATTCAACGCAGTCCGCCGCGGACGGTGGACCCGGCCTTTGTCGGCAAGGCCGCTGAATTCGTGATGTCGCTTGAATGATGCTCAGGTCGAATCGCGCGTCTTACACGCCGGCTTTCGCGTAGCTTCGGGCGCCGAATGGCGTGTTCGCATTCCGGACCGCTGAGCGATATGTGGGGGGCTGTGGGGTCGCGAACCTGGCAGCTTGAGGGGCGTAATTCCCGGAATTTCCATCGGTGTCCTCAGACTTCAAAGTCGCCAAGGTACTGCTGCCGCTCCACTGACCTGTCTTTTCCTTTAGATCCAGCAGTTTTTCACGGGCAAGCTTGAGCTTGTCGTTGTACTCCTGCAGGCGCTTTTCCGTTCTTCTGAGAGCAGCATATTCTATGGAGTTCTCCAGGTCCACCTGTACATTGCTCAGGTCTCTTAACCGCTTCTGGGTCCTCCGCAGATCGCTTTTGAGCCTCATCCGGTCCACTAGGAGCGTCTGCCTCTGCGATCGAATCTTATGTTTGTTGCTCGAGACATAATTCAACCGGCTGTTCGGCTCGCCTGAAGGCCAGTACTTGCTTTCGTTTTCCTCGCGCTTCTTGAGCTTGTCCAGTTCCGTGTCGATTAACGTAATCTCGCGGGTGAGATTGTCCTTGTCTTTCAAGAGAGCCCTCTCTCTGTATGTCGTATCGGTCGGAGTGGGAAGCCGTAACCGCGCCATCTCCAGATCCTTCTCTGCTTCTTCTACCATCTGGGCGTAATAGCTCACGCTACGCTCCAGATTCGGCACCCGGATCACATGCGTGTCGGGCGCTTGCGGCTTGGTCTCGATCTGGGGGAGCGGCCTGGCCGGCTGCGGTGCGGAAGCGGCCGTTTTGCTCAATGCCTCCGTCGTGTCCTGGGTCGTGAAGACGAGGACGATGCCTACGGTCACCGTCGCCAGCACCACGGCAATCGTGATGACCATCTTCGGGAAGTCGGCGATGAACTTTGTTTCCGCCGTGACTAAATCCCCGCAGCGAACGCAGCGTAATGTTTTGAATATCATGAGAACCTCACTCTTTGATTGCTTAGGAAATCCCTAAACTTTCTTTAAATGGGGAGAAAATCCCCGCCTCTCCACAAGGCTTTAAGGCAATCAGTTTGAACTGATTGCCAGTGTTTTTATCGACACTCGAGTTGGATAACTTTATGGTTTGATTAGATTTAACCGCGGTCGGAGGGGGGGCGTCCGGCGTCCGAGAGTCGTCAACGCCGGACTGGTTCCGGCAGCTTCGACGAAGGGGCGTACTTGTCTTGACAGGGCATTCTATATATGCTAATATACAGGCATAAACCATGTAACATATTATATAATTAAAGCTTCTGCTGCCGCACTGAAGGACCTCGGGAGAACTGATGGAGGAACAGGCAGCGGGCGGAGGCTCCGCGAAGGCGAGAAAAGGTGACTAAACGATGGATCTGGAAACACTGACCCCTGTTCACTATTCTGTCGCGCTCACCGGGCCCGAATTCCGGAAATCGGGGCTGGAGCGGGCTTACCGGAACATGTTCAGCGAGTTGGCCGACCGGCTGGGGTTCAATATCTTCTCTTGTCCCGATGGTGTCCAGGCGGAAATGGGCAAGAAGGCCGGGGGCACGACCGAGGTGTTCAAATGCAACTTGAAACCCGGGTTTCTGTCGATCGTTCAGGAGAATCCAAGTTTTCTGCTGGATGAGTTCTGGGAGTCGGGCGAGGCGGTGTTGAAATCGTGCTTCCAGCATCTGGAGGTGCCGCTTTTCGCGAAGCAGCAGTTCGTCATCCGGAAGACGGCGAACCCGGCGGGCACAAAAGATGCCCGATCGTACCTCGCGACGGGGGTGTGCGGCCTGTCCAAGGACGAGTTATCCGCTCTCGGTCCTCACATCCAGGGCGTCGGGTTGCGCTTCGTGGTTCCCATCCCCCAGGAGCAGCGCGAGCTGAACATCAAAGTCGAATCGCTCTTGCGCAATCCCGAGAAGCTCTTCATCGAGGTGGCCGGCGCCGCCCTCGCTCCCGTCACACGCGACCAGGTAGACCAGGTTCAAAAAAACCTCTACAAGGTCGACGAATACCTTTCCAACGAAGTCTACCGATTCCTCTCGCAGTTCCCTCGGAAACCGTCCGCAGATTAGCACAGATCGTACTATATCTAAATGATAATTGAATCGCGTATCCTCAGGGCCAGTTTTCTGATTCTCGTGGTTTGCTTTCGGGCCTTTTTTGCCAGATAATTAAGGAATAGAGAACGTGACCTCAAACAGATTCCCCGCTACTGTGCTCAACGTGGAGGGCAGACACCCATGGCACTGACCGAAACCATGCCCGTTCTCAAGGGAGGCAGCTTCCTCCTGGAACAACCGGGTCCCAACGACATCTTTACCCCCGAAGATTTGACTGATGAACATTCAATGATTCGCGACACGGTGCGCGAATTCGTCGAACGGGAAATTGAACCCAATATCGATCGTATTGAGTCCCTCGACATAGAATTCACGAAAGAGTTGCTCCGGAAATGCGGCGAGCTCGGCCTGCTGTCGGCTAATCTGCCCGAGCAGTACGGCGGCCTCGGACTCGATCAGGTAACGGCGATAATTCTTTCCGAGGAGCTGGGCTACAACGGGTCTTTTGCCGTTTCTTACTCGGTTCAGACCGGCATCGGTCTTTTCCCGATCCTGTATTTCGGAACCGACGACCAGCGGAAGAAGTACATTGAGAAGCTGGGAACCGGCGAGTTGTTCTCCGCCTATGCGCTGACCGAAGCCGGTTCCGGTTCGGACGCTCTGGCGGCCAAGACGCGAGCCGAGCTTTCGCCGGATGGATCCCAGTACATTCTCAACGGAGAAAAGATGTGGATCAGCAACGCCGCCTGGGCCGATATCTTCATCGTTTTCGCCAAGGTGGACGGTGAGAAGTTTTCCGCTTTCATTGTCCCCCGGGATGCTCCCGGAGTCTCGACCGGGGCCGAAGAGAAGAAGATGGGAATCAAGGGATCCTCGACACGCGTTGTTATCCTGAACGATGCGGCCATCCCCGCCGAAAACCTCCTGGGCGAAGTGGGCCGGGGCCATGTTATCGCGTTCAACACGCTGAACATTGGCCGCTTCAAGCTGGGGGCCGCGTGTCTCGGCGGCTGCAAGGTTGCTTTCCAGGGAGCGCTCCGATACTCGAAAGAACGCCACCAGTTCGGGGTTCCCATCTGCGCTTTCGGAATGATCAAGCACAAGATCGCCGAAATGGTGACGAGAATCTATGCCCTCGAAAGCGCCACCTACCGCACCGCCGGGCTCATCGACTCGCACCAGCGTTCGGTCAACTGGAATAATCCGGAAGCCACGGCGAAAAAACTGGCCGGCGTGGAAGAGTGCGCGCTTGAATGTTCGATCATGAAAGTCTGCGGAAGCGAGATCCTGGACTTCGTGGTTGACGAGTCGGTGCAGATTTTCGGCGGGTACGGGTACAGTCAGGAATATCGTGTTCAGACGCACTACGTCGACTCTCGAATAAACCGCCTCTATGAGGGGACGAGCGAGATTAACCGCCTCGTAATCCTCAACATGCTGCTCAAAAAGGGCATGAAGGGGACGCTTCCCGTACTCGAGAAGGTTCAGGAGGTTACCCAAGCTTTGATGGCTGGAAAGCTCCCTCAACCGGAGGGACACGGCGCTCTCGCGAACGAAAGGTTTCTGCTGGAGAACTGCAAAAAGATCGGGCTGATGCTGTGCGGCGGAGCGGCCATGAAATACGGCAATGACCTCGTCAACGAGGAGGAAATCCTGGGGATCGCTGCCGACATTATCATGGATATTTATCTGATGGAGTCGGTGATTCTCCGGACGGAGAAGAGGCTGACCCAGGAAACCGATGCCGAGTGCGCAGTTCCTGTCGCGGCAACGCGCGTCTTTGCGAATGACGCCGTGGAACGAATTCGCCTTGCGGTGCAGAACGCCCTGCCCAAACTGGCCGAGGGGGATGCGTTGGAACAGCAGTACAAGCTCCTGAAAGTCCTCACCCGCCACGCACCTCTCAACACGATCGAACTGCGGCGTCAGATCGCCGACGCCGCCATCGAGGCCGAAGACTATCCACTCGGATAGTCTCTCCTCCCTGATTATCTGTGTGGATGGCGAGCTGATATTGCGAGAGCTTGATGGGCGCCGCGTCTCAGCGCCGCATGGCGGCGAGATCTTGCTCCAGTTGCTCAGTGCGGTCCCTGTCACCGCCTTTTTTGGATGCCCAGATGGCGCGCTGGTATCGGGCGACGACGGCGTTGCTGAGGTTGTGTTCCTGTTCCATCAGGGCTTGCCGCAGGTAGGCATCGGCGGCAATGGAATAAAACACCCTGATGAGAGCCGTGCGTTCGTCCTCCCAGGATTGTTCCACCAGTTTGTTCATGGTGAGGGCGTTGCCGATATTCTCTGCCAGATTTGCCGCCAAGCCCCAGTCTTCTCGATCTTCAAGCTTGCGTATCAATGTCTGATATGAAGCGATCTGTTCTTTGAGCGCTTCCGGATAGACTCCCACAAGTTCGTAAACGTCCTGGTAGGCCTCCAGTTCGCCAATGGCAAAGGCGATGGCTTCCTTCTGGCGAATGATAAAGTCGTGCAGTTCTCCTTCGCAAATGTCCGAAACCTTTTCGAGCATCTCCAGAGCCCGGTTGAAATACCGTTCCCTCGTTTCGGGGATTTGTCCCATCCCCGCGATGACCCACCAGTGGGCGCCCTTCAATGCAAAACCGATTGCTTTCTTACTGGAAGCGTTAACGTAAGCGGACAGGATTTGTTTGGACAACTCCGTCGCGAAAGCAGTTCGCGTAGTGTCCGTCTTCTTATCCCATTTTTCCATCGGCAGGTCCCACACCTGCTCAAACAAGCTGCCCGCCTTCTCATACAGAGCCAGTAGTCTCTCCCTTAATTCCTCGAGCGAATGGGCCAGTTCGAGCGGGCGGGTGGCGTTCTCCGACTGCTCGGCTTTGGCAATGACATTACCCAGCGTAGCCGCGATCGAAGAGACAAAGTGGGCCAGTTGGAGCCAGTTCGACTCGTCGGACTCCAATTGCCTGATGATTGACTCGATCTGGCCAAGGACATCGTGTTCCTGCGCGAGTTTTGCCTGGAGCGCATAGAGTGAGTCCAGCTGGGTATCTTCCAGGTTTCCAGCACGCTTCGAGGGCGCCTGAGAAGACTTGGAAGAGAGGTGTTGGCCTCCTGGGTTCCAGAAAGGCATGATTCTCCTTCCGGGGCAGCAACTATGTGCGGGTGGGATCTTGGTCTCAGGGGACCAACACGCCCAAGGGCATGATGAGATACAATCGGTCAGGAAGGCTCACGAATGGGCTAGTGTTGGTGGTTTTTCCGATAGGCCCAACCACATTTCTCCCTTTAATATAGCATGGACTTGTGAAATTTGTCAATATCACCACTGAGTTACGATTTACTCATTATTCTCTTTTTGGCTCGGGGCTTATGGAAGGGGCGAGAAACAGACCAGCAGCGTATCTGAGCACCGAAACGCCTTTCTGCACGTTCTCAGTACAGTTCCCCAGAGATAGGTGAACAGAAAGTCTGGGCAGGGTAGCATGGACATCCCTTCGAGGACTCAGGACCAGGCCTTGCCCATGACCCGCAGGCGGGACGCCTGCGCTACCTCGATTGGCTTCATCCCATCCCTTGTCGCGATGCCGCCGTGCGGGGTGCACAGATGAATAGGATTTCGCAATTTGTGCGCTGTGATATAATTCCTAGACCGGCGGCAAATCTGCGGATATGCCGAAGCATCGCTTATCTTAATCGATGGAGACAATTTGATGATCAAGGAAATCGTCGTCGTTCTGACCGGCAACTTAGAGGGAAGAGAATTCGAGGCACACAGCCGTCTCACTATCGGACGCAGCGCAGAAAACCACCTTCATCTCGCCGACAACCTTAGTTCGCGCTTCCACGCAGAAATCGTCGAAGAGGACGGCGGTTTCAAAGTTCGTGACCTGGAGAGCAGGAACGGGACGATGGTCAACGGTGAGCTGATCAAAGAGAAGGTACTGAGCCACGACGACGAGATACAGATCGGCGATACGCGGATGCGGTTTCGGGTCATTGAAGAGGAAGAGGCGGAGGTCGATGATGATTTGTCCGCCACGATGGTCTCTTTCGAGGTCTCTAAGTCGGGATCCGAGACGCTGGCCGAGATCGACGCCGCGGCTGTTGACGTCGTGCCGGCGGCAGAGATCGTGGATCGGGAAGCGGAGATCGAATCGATCCGCAAGCGGTTCAGCGTCCTAAACGAGGCGAACAAATTGGTGAGTGGTGAGGTTCCGGTCGAGCAGGTCTATGACTCGATTCTGGAGCAGCTCTTTTCCGTCGTTCCGGCTGATCGCGGGATCATCTTGGTTCGCGACTCCGAGAGCGGCGAACTGGGCCTGAGCGCGGTGCGCAGCCGGGATCCCAGCGTGGATGTGTCCCAAATCAACGTGAGCCGAACGATCAGCGTGAAGGCGATGACCCAGCGGGTTGCTATTCTTACTGCGGATGCGGGGAGTGATTCTCAGTTTGAGGCGGGAGCCAGCATCCTCGCTCAGGATATCCGTTCCGCCATCTGTGCGCCTCTGGTCCACGGAGACGACGTGCTCGGAATCATCTATCTGGACACTCAAGGCATGGTCCATGCCTTCGATCAGAACATGCTCCAGTTGGTGACGGCAATTGCGGGTCCTGCAGCGATTGCCATTCAAAACGCGAACTATATCGAAGAGCTCAAGGCCAAATCGGAGCAGATTCGGCAGGCCTATCTGGATACAATCACCGTTGTGGCAAACTCCATTGAGGCCCGGGACAAATACACGATCGGTCACACATGGCGCGTGACTCGATTCGGGCTGGCGATTGCCGAGCAATTAGGCTGGGACGAAAAGAAAGTGAAGCTGCTTGAAATGGGAGGCGTGCTCCACGACGTCGGAAAGGTCGGTGTGGACGATGCCATTCTCCGCAAACCGGGGAAGCTGACTGACGAGGAGTTCGCCAAGATGAAGCTCCACCCGGAAATCGGCGCACGCATCCTTAGGGACATCGCTTTTCTGGAGCCTGTTCTCTCCTACGTTCTCTACCACCACGAGCGTTGGGACGGAAGGGGTTACCCAGAGCGCCGGAAGGAGAAGGACATTCCCATTGAAGGCCGGCTCCTGGCCGTCGGGGACACCTTCGATGCCATGACGAGCAATCGTCCGTATCGCAAGGGATTGGATCCCGAGATAGGGATCAGCGAAATTGAAAAGTGCAGCGGATCTCAATTTGACCCCGAGATGGCGTCCGCGTTTGTTACGGCCTATCGCGCCGGGAAGGTTGACTATGTCCTTCAGAATAAGGCCCAACAGCAGACTCACTCTGTTGTATGCCCCTTCTGCTCCACCTACATCGGGCTCGAAGAGAGCGCCGCCGCTGGCGACACACTCGACTGCACCATTTGCCGCAGAAAATTCAAGCTGACACAAAAAGAAGACGAGTTCGTCGGCGAGCTGGCCTGACGGATTCGTGGCGAGAGGAGGGAAAGCTAATAGAGACTCTTGAAGTGCTTCCGCAGTTGGCTTTCGATCTCCTCCATTTGACCGTCATCTAAGTGTCCGATTTTGTGGCCGAGATTGTTCTTGCTGACACACGCAAATTGATAGAGTTTGAGAACACTGACTTCACTCAAGTTGTTCTCAGCTGTCCGAGGAATCTCTAAGGAGGGCTGGTATTTCGTTTTGTGTGATACGGAAGTAAGCGGTATTACCAGAACGGTCGGGCGGTTCGCAGCTTCGTCCCAATTGTCCCAAAAAACCACAGGGCGAGCCTTTGCTCCGGCCCCATACTCATAATCGATGACACACGAACAAATGTCGCCTTTGTTGAAGCGAGCCACTATTCATCAAACATTTGTTTTAGAATGAATCTATTCCATTCCGACTCGTCTTCGCCCTCAATCGATACTTCAGCCATGAATTGAGTAGTGGTGGCCGGAGATTCGTCTTCAGCTTCCCCTTGGATGGCGATCTTGGCCACGTAGGATTCCACGTCAGTCCCCGAGAAACCCTCGGCTATTCCAGTGACCCTCACTGCGCGCGCTGTGGCCAAACGCCCAACCGACGTTGAGCTTTCCTCTCCTGGCGTCTGAGAATCCTGCCAAATCACTTGCGTTGCAGATAGAGGCATGACTTCTCTCAACCTCCGATTTGGTTAACCAAGAGTGTCCTTTGCCAAAACGGCTCGCCGTCCAGATAAAAATACGCTGAGTATTCTCCCGGTTCAGGGATTACCAAACCTCTTATCGGCAATGGGAGCTCAACGACTGCTTTTAAACTGTCTGTCTTTATCTCCCCTCCCATACTCACGACGACCGTTTTGGTGGTCTCCTGAACAATGTTCAGAGTGAACTTATGTTCGCCCTCAAGGTTGGTAAAAGACACATAGACCCAAAACGGCCGAAATTGCAGAGGGAAATTTCGTCCATGAATGCTCGTAAACGTTCCTACGATAGTCTTTTTGGACGTGTTCTTTTCGTCAATGACAGTATCACAGAAAAGTAGCGCTAGTTTTACCGGCTCTGTCGTGGCCATCCGTGCCCCACAATTTACGCTGTCTGAGTAACTCTTACCGAATCTGTGGATTAAGTTTACGATTTTTACGACCTGCTGTCAAGATCCCGTGCAGTAGTCTCATCGCATTGTTTGAACATTCGAGCACTCTACACTGCGCACCTGTGCGATTCTTGCGACTGTCAGGTGGCGGAAGTTCGGACACGCTGACAATCGCGACGAAGGTATACTGGAAACTAGCCGCACAAGGGAGGATCAGGTAAAATCCAAGAGACAATCTGAATCTACTGGGGGTCCCGTCCCTGCTGGCGGGGGCTGGGCAGAGGCTTATGAAAAAGAATCCTTCATTCTTGGTAATACGTTTGGGAGCCCTGGGGGACGTGGTTCGGACGCTGGCCGCTGTGGAGGCGTTGAAACGGGATAATCCCCTCTCCCGGATCGGGTGGGTAGTGGAAGACGTCGAGGCCGGTGCGGTGCAGGGTGTGCGAAGCGTAGACAAGGTCTACGTCTTGCCCCGGTCACGGTGGTCGAAATGGTTGAAATCGTCTCCCTCGAAGATCCCCACGCTGTTGCGTGAGTTGAGAGATGTTCTCCGGCAAATCCGTCGAGATCAATGGGATATCGCCCTGGATTTTCAGGGCATCTTGAAGAGCGGCCTATTCTCTCTCTTTTCGGGTTGCCCCGTTCGGTACGGATATCCCAGGGAGTACTGCAAGGAATTCAACTGGCTGTTCTCGAACCGGAAGGTGACGCCAAACGGTCAGCGAGTCAATCGTTTCGAGAAAAACCAATCGCTCGTGGGTGATTTTGTCCGCGGAGACATGGGTGACGTTCAGCTCCCCGTGTCGGAAAATCCCCCGCAGCCGCTCGTCGATTTCGTTAGCCTGTTGGATAAATCCAAAGCTTCCGGACTGCGGGTGGCGGTTCACCCGGGAACGGAACGTCCCTTGAAGCGTTGGCCGACCGGCTACTTTTCCGAACTGTGCGAGTTAATGGCCGGTATGGGGAATCAAGTCATATTGACCTGGGGCCCGGGCGAGAAGCCGCTCGTCCGGGAGATAGCCGACCACTGCAACGGATTGGTCTATATCTCGCCCGAAACTCGTACTGTCAAGGAGTTCGCCTGGCTCGCACAGCAATGCGACATGTTTGTCAGTGTGGATACGGGAACCATGCACGTTGTGTCGGCCCTCAAGGTTCCGGTGGTGTCACTTTTTGGCCCGACGGATCCGGTCGTCATTGGTCCATATCAACAGCCTCATCGCGCATTATGGCTCGATCTGGATTGTTCGCCCTGCAAGGAGAGAGGCTGCCCGTTTGACCATCGCTGCATGGTCGAGCTCAAACCGGATCGAGTGTTCAGGGAAGTGACCGAATTGGCTCAAGAGCTTGGACTCGGAGCGGAAGAGGGAAAAAGAGAAGAAAAACGGGAAATTGAAATCGCGGATCGGCAGGAGGTACAATTCAAGGAAAGGCAGCCGGACACCCGCTGAGATAAAGGTGATTTATTATGGCCACTGCGGCGCCAACCATGCAGGATCTTCTGGAAGAGCACACGACGGTCGGAGAACTCTGGAAATCGCTTCCCGATAGGAATCTGGAGTGCTATGCCTGCGGGCACCGGTGCATCATTAAAGAAGGCCGAATCGGCATATGCAAAGTCAGGTTCAACCGCGGCGGCAAACTCTACGTTCCCCGCGGATATGCGGCAGGGATTCAGGTCGACCCGATCGAAAAGAAGCCTTTCTTTCACGTCATGCCCGGCGCTTCCGCTCTGAGCTTTGGGATGCTCGGATGCGATTATCATTGCGGCTATTGCCAGAACTGGATCACCTCCCAGGCGCTACGGGACCCACTCGCTGTCAGCCAGCCCGTCTTTGTCGAAGCCGAAGACCTTGTTCGGTTGGCCAAGAAGCACAACGCGAAGATTCTGACGAGCACCTACAACGAGCCGCTAATCACCAGTGAATGGGCCGTGGAGGTCTTCCGCAAGGGAAAGGAGGAAGGCCTGAGAGGTTCTTTCGTGAGCAACGGAAATGCAACTCCGGAGGTCATCGAATACCTTCGGCCCTACGTCGATTTGTACAAGGTCGATCTCAAAAGCTTCCAGGATCGCAACTACAGGCAGTTGGGAGGAACGCTGGACGCGGTCCTGCGGGCGATTGAAATGCTTGTGGAAAAGGGATTCTGGGTCGAGGTGGTGACCCTCGCTGTCCCCGGATTCAACGATTCGGAAGAGGAGCTGAGGCAGATCGCCGACTTCCTTGCCGGTGTCTCGCCGGACATTCCCTGGCACATCACCGCCTTTCACAAAGACTACAAGATGCGCGACTCAGACAACACGCCCGTGTCGACGCTGGTTCGCGCGGCGGAGATTGGCCGGGAGGCCGGGCTCAAATTCGTGTACGCGGGGAACATTCCCGGCCACGTGGGAAATCTGGAGAGCACATACTGCCCGAATTGTCGGGCCCTTCTCGTGGAACGGCACGGGTTCCACGTTCTGCAAAACCGTATCCAGAACGGTTCCTGCCCCGACTGCCACACCTCGATCCCGGGAGTCTGGGAATAACATCTGATTTCCTGACAGCCGGCTGATTCTTGCCCGATGGACCAACTAAGGGGGAAAGTGCGCGGAGATAACCTGTTCCGTGAGATGAAGGGCCTTATTTTTTCTTTGCCTTCCACACAAAGAACGCGGCCAGGATGACGATGGCGCCGACGGTAATAATTATTCCGATGGGAGTCATCGTGGGAACCGATTTTGGAAAACCTGCAATCCGGAAAAACTTCAGTCGTTGTCGACCGCCCGTGGTTTCCAGGGATACAAGCGAAAGCCTTCCGCGGAGTGAATCAAAGGTTCCCCCCACTATCTCGACGGAGTCTTCCTCCCCCCTGCTGAGCTGCAGAATCGGGGTTTCCGAAGCATCCAGCTCGATTCGTACAAGCTCGACCGGCCCGGCGATCTCACCTTCAAACGGATCCGCTCCCGGTCCAAACTGATATACGAACCCGTCCGCGTCGTAAAACCCTCCATCGGGGAAAGGAAACGGGTAGGCGATAAGGCGCAGGGTGTCGAGCGTTGTTGAGAAGGCGTCCGGATCCGAGTCGCCCATTTCCAACAAGACCCTGCTGGTAAGGCTCCCTTCGAATATCTCAACGTCCAGACAGAATGCCGGAGTTGTGAGAGCCAGGGATAGAATTCCACTAAGAAAGAAGAGATATCGAATAAGCATAGTTTTGCCTGCCGAATGCGCGAAGACATTTTGCCCTCATCAATTAGCGCGTATTTTACCAGGAATACCTAGAAATTAAAGGGGCATTTCTGTGTGATTCGGATGAGGCGCGAACTGATGAGTACAACTTCCCAGAAATAGGTGAACAAACAACGCAGCGTTGGTTTTGGTTCATTGTTGCCCCGAAGGGGCAAACGTGAGTAGCCGGGGGTAGAGTCCGCGGCGGCGGACGGAACCCCCGGTAAATGTCCCGATTATTCTTTCCGCCCCGGAGGGGCGGACGCACAGGATGGAGTGTTCATGAGCAATAACCTCGGCAATAACGGTCTCGTGCGCCCCTCCGGGGCGCGGAA
>SDBV01000355.1_pt1 | contig 64865 bp, 59 predicted proteins | sample 2277081 | NCBI WGS metagenome assembly SDBV01 (sample SAMN10402039, study PRJNA504765) | marine sediment metagenome | isolation source: marine sediment core GS10_PC15, 223 cmbsf | place: Arctic Ocean: Southern Knipovich Ridge | collected 2010
TATCTCGATGGTTTGATGAAGAACGCCGCTTGATCCCGAGACCGGACTCGGCGACAATTCTGGAACTGGTGTTGCAGCGATCAGCTCAGATGGCAACAGCGGTTTGCAACGTTAAGGTATACATAGCGTCTGTTTTTTATCCTTTCATTTTGATAATTCTATGGATTTTATCTTTGACACCTATACTCCTGAACGCAAATTTTGCTCTTATTGCGAGACCTTCAATAGTTGCATTTACTCTTGTGGAGACTGGAATGATCGTTTCTTTGCTGTCAAAAATTTTCTTAAATTGTTTTATAACATTGTCTTCATCGATGAACTTATTTAACTTATTGCCTTCGAACCAGGGAGCCGAAAGATATTTCAGATATAATTCCTCATTTTTGTCTATCTCAATAATTCTCTGGATGATTTCTTCGTCGTTCTTGAACTCGTGACAATTTATAAAGCTCTGCGTGTTGAAATCTGTGTTTACCAACGGGTTTCCCCAATAAATGGGAATGCTGTTCATTCTCATCGGTTGAAAGATTTTTTCCGTCGTATACCCAGGATAGGATTCATTTTCAAAAGCTATTGTAAACTTGTAATTTTTAATGAATTCGAGTTTGTCCGCTACTGGGCCACCAACGTTATTAAGAACTCTACCTCCAGAATCAACTTTTTTGTATTTAGAGAGTTTTTCATAAAAACGTATTCGTCTTTTGGCTCTTGGATTTGAGTTAACAAAGTTGCAAAACTTTTTCTTTTCCCCTGCTATCTCTTCCGGATCTTTAGGTGCTGTTAGATCGCCAATACCTGAATACAGTGCATAAAGCGGCAGCCGATAGTTTTTACCTGCGTGATTTTCATAGTCAAAGCTAAATGCATAATCACATTGTCGAAAATTGGGACGAATATTTTCACCTGTAAAGAATATCTTTATACAATCATATTCGAGGAATTTGCAGCCGAAAACGGAGTAAAAAAGATAATCTGGATTGTTAGAAATTTCCACTTCATAATATTTCTTTAACAGATTTACAAAGTAGTTATCTTCCTTTTTGAATACCGGCCAGAAGTCCACAAAATTGATCTTAATTCCAGGTTTCATTTATCAATACAAATAGTCATGGGTTCAGGACCGCTTCAAACGCCATTTACAGTCCATTTCCCATGCTCCATCCGGAATTTCCTCGAATTGACCATCCTTCAAGACACCCCATCCCTTTGCAACTAACCTATAATTGTCTCTAAGCAATTCTTCAAATTCCTTTTCCATATTATCTGGCAAATCACAGTAGACATTCCCCTTGTCATTCCTCGCTACTTCACAAATAATCGTGTCAATTCTTCTCTCATCGATCATTGGCTTCATGGTTTTTAGCACCTCGAAATCCATGCCCTGTATGTCGCTGACATAAGTGTCGATAAAGTCAATATTGTGCTTCTTACAAAACGATGCAATATTCACACACGGAACACTTATCGTTTTAATCATCTTTATTTGAGATGATTTGTAGTTTCCCCAGTTCTCATTAAAATTCCCAATAGACGATGAGGACCCGTTATTGTTGCTGATGTTGAATTCTATTTCACCGTCGTACTGAGCGACAGCCATATTGAAAAGATGTACGTTAGGATACTTTCCAAATCGCTTCTGGAGATCCTTGAATATCTCCGGATTTGCCTCAAACCCATAACACGATTCATATTCTCGAAACAGCAAGTTAAAAGAAGCCCCTTTATGAAGGCCCAAATATAGAAGAACCCCTTTCTTCTTTTTATAGACAAATGCGGTTCTTTGGACAAGATAAGAAAATGCCTTTCGAGGTTCCTTTACTGCTTTGAGCAATTTTAGAATCATGTTTTTCTCCAAAGGTTCTCTTTTCCGAACAATCGAAAATACCCGAGGCCATTTATGCCACAATTATAACAGCGCATAGCCCGCACAATGATATGTCATAGTTGTCATAATTGATCTTGGGCGACAAAGTTGCCCTCCTGAAGGTATTATATCTTAAAATGAGGTGAGAGACAGCCGTATTTTTGGCTCAGGCCGCTAAAGAGAGCCAAGAAACTCTCTTTGTCCGGAATGAATTTGCCTCCAAATATCCTGATCTGGAACTTACCAGGTACTTTTTCCACAAATTACCTGATCTATTGACTAGAATGATCTAAGTGATTATGTGGCCTTTAGGTAGAGCTTAGAAAAGGGAGAACGACTTGCAAAAAAGCTACGCCCAGCTTGGGCAAGATGTACTCGCACTTATGTTTTTTCACCTTTCCCCCTCGCGTCATAAGGTCTTTCTGGATATTGGCGCATTCGATGGCATTGGATTCAGTAACACCCGTTTGTTTTTCGAGCAGGGCTGGGGCGGCGTTTGTGTTGAGCCTGTTTTGAAGAATTATCAGAAACTGGAAAAGCTGTATCAGGGTACGAATGTGATCACAGTCAGGGCTGCGGCAACCGATTACGAAGGTGAAATGACGCTCAATGTAGCCACCATTCCCTGGGCAAAGGATTGGGGCTCAGATGTTTCTTCCCCCAGTGATGATGCGTTGGATAACTGGCCCGATTATGATTGGGAAAAAGAAACCGTGCCAGCAATGACCGTTAACAAAATCCTGGAGCAGTGCAAAGTAGAACAGATAGATTTTGTGTCCATAGATGTGGAAGGGCATGAAATGGCTGTCCTGCGGGGGTTTGATTTGCGCAAGTACCAGCCCCAACTCATCGTTGTGGAGTATTCAACACTTGAGGGGAAAAAAGAACTGATAAGCTACTTACGGCAGCAAGGGTATTTTATTTGGAGCGATAACGGTCAGGATCTATATGCTGTGCGCGGCTCGGCGCTCAAGCATCTTTCCATTTTGCCGCGAGGGTTGTGGCATAGAGTCGGTTTCAGTAAACTGGGGCGGTTTATCGGTAGAATAATTGAACGATTTATAAAATGAAAATCTCAGTGTGTGTTGTCACTTATAACGAAGAGAGGCGGCTAACCTGCTTAATGCGCCACATGCCGAAAGAAGTCGCGTAATCGGCTGATCTGGCGGATGCGATCAGCGTCAGATGTTCCGATCTGCCGAATTGAATCTCAGAAGCCGGATTTCGGCATCGCGGGGGTGATGTATGGTCACCCAAAACGCACCCGTGCCTTGCTTCACGGGATCCGGCTTGTTTTCAATCGAGAGTCGGTCACGACGGCGCGGGCTGCAGCATAGCGGCGAAGACTTCGGCCAGCGGGTACGAGCGCGGGAGCCTGACGCGGATCCGCCGCACCGATTCGCTGATCAGCGCACCCACCTTGAGCAGCTTGAGACGAAGAGTGTCGAATTGCCTGCGGCCCAGGTCGGAGCTTACCTCTGCCGCCCGGTCCCGCACCGCCGTCATCAGCCGGTACGCCGCCGCGTGCAGGCACAGTCGGAAGGCGTTGGCGACGTAGCCGGAGCAGGACAGCCGGTCTCCGGCCAGGGCGTTTTTGAAGTCCTTGATGCGATTCTCGCATTCGCCGCGGGCGCAGTAGGACTTATAGACGAGCCGACCGGGAAACTCTGTCAGCGATGAGAGCACGAATCGCGGGTTTGGACCTTTGCGGCTGTACTCGGATTTGGCGACGACCCACAGCTCTTCGTCCCAGGTGCCGGCGGCGTAGTAGAAATCGGTGAAGATCTGGGCACGTCTGCCGCTGGCGTCGGACAGCTCCTTGGCGAAGGCCATGGTTTCGGCGGCGTTGCGTTCGAGCACCGGATTGCGGGCGATGCCGAGGATATAGTCGACGTCGCCGAGTTCTTCGTGCAGCCGCTCGAGTCCGAAGACCAGGCGCGGGATGCAGAAGCCGGAGTCGGCGCGGACGAGGACCTGGCAGTCGGGGAAGCGGGCCTTGATTTTGCGGATGATCCTTTCGAGCATTGGCCGCGCGAGCCTGGAGTCGTGCGTGTTTCCGGCGCGCAGTCGAAAGGAGATGAGCTTTCCCTCGTCGTCGAAGACGAAGAGCGGATGATAGATGTGGTGGTCGTGATAACCGTGGAAGAAGGAGAGCTGCTGGTTGCCGTGGGTCTCGTCGGCGGTGGAGTCAATGTCGAGGATGACGACGTCGGTGTCGTCGGGCAGGCTCGCGACATACTCGTCCTCGAAGAGGCGCTGAATCGCGACGACGGTCCTCGGAGTGACGAGGTTTTCGAGTCGTGACAGTGTCGACTGGCAGGAGAGGCCGTGCTCGTCGCGGGGCGTGCTGTCGCAGACGGTCTTGAAGAGCGGGTCGTGTCGCAGGGAATCGGCATCATTGCAGTCCTCGTAGCCGCAGGCGATCATGAAGACGCGCTGCATGATCTGCTCTTTCCGCGAGTGGATGACCTTGCTCCAGTCACGGTCATCGGGTAGCAACGACGCGAGCTTCTCGCAGATTCGCGTGACGCTTTCAGCACGTCGAAGTAGCAGTAGACCTCCGTCGCTGGAGATCTGCGGTGCGGAAAAATCGACATCGATTCGCTTTTCGGGGTGGTCCAAAAGGGTGAGTTGCGTAGTACACTCTGTCATGGGGCTCCTCGTGGCTGTCTGAATAGAATTCGTAAATCCATTTAAACAGTTACGTAGGAGATCCCCACTATTAATCAGCAGCGTCGGGAATTATCCGGGCTAGCGCAGATAACGCTTCAGGCTGACAGGATTTATCGAGTTGAGTTGCATGATAAAAATGTGGCGGGATCCCGAGAAGAACAGATTCGCGAGCCAGCCCGAAACCGCATATGAAATCAGTGTCGCCCAAGCGGCCCCCACCCCGCCATACTCTGGTATGAGAAACAGGTTTAGCCCAAAGTTGACAATCACGCCCGCGAGGGTTCGATACAATGAGATCTTCATCAGGTTCTCAGCCACCAAGTATCTTGAACTAGCCATACCCATGAAGACAAAGATCCCCGACCATATGTGGAGTGAAAGAATCTGCGCCGCGCCTGAATACTCGACACCATAAAGAAGGTCCACGATGAAACCCGACAGGAAGAAAATGGCAAGAGCAACTACGGCCGAGAACCAGAAAAAGACGTCGAACAGAGTCTGAAGCCTGTCCAGATACATCTCGCGGCTTTTTTCCCGGGCCCTGATCAGTGCCGGGAAGACGGAGACTGCAACGGCGCCGGGAAGGAAATACCAGGCCTCCGACAACCGAACAGCCACCGAGTATATTCCTAGCGCCTCTTCGTCGACCATCTGTCCGATCATCACTTGATCGATTTTCATGTACATAACCACCGCCAGAGTCGACAGAGCCAGCGGCCAGCTGTCGCGGCCTAGCGATTTTATTGTTGCTACTCTCGGTTTCCACGAGATCCGTTTTATCTTGGTACGGGCCTTGTAGAAGATGATGAGCCCAAGCGCGGCCAGAGCCATGGTCAGTGGCGCCATCCATATGAATGCGACCAGGGGTGCGAGCAACAGAATCAGGCCTACCTTCACCGCGCCGACAATCACAGTAGAAGAGAGCTGGGAAAAGACGATGTACTTGGCTTCCAAACGAGACTGAAACCAGAAGTCGATAATATCCAGCACTTTGAACAAGTAGCCCACGGCGACAATAGCGATGAAGTACAGATACTCGGTGTCCCCCGGCCGAAGGATCGTGATGAGGACGACCGCTGCCCCTCCCTGAATCAGGGTTCCGACAAACTTGAGCAAGAGCGCGCTGCCCATGATTTGGGGCTCGTGTGAAGGCTCCTGGACGAGATCTCTGATGATCACCGAGTTGAGTCCCAAAGTGGAGAATACGGACAGCAAAGACAGCAGGGCGACACAATAGTTCATTGTCCCGTACTGCTCGGGACCCAGGTACCTGGCGACCCAGACACCTACACCCAGAGCGACCAGCATGTTTCCGATCCGTCCAAGGAATAGCCAATTGATGTTGAACAACGCGCTCTTCAGCTCGCGGCGCTGGTCGATGTTGGCCCTGATAGCGCCGGGCCTGAGTTTTCGAAGGAATCGACGCACAACACCAAGCCTTCTGAATATGACCGATATTTTGGTCTACGACGCGCCCGCAATGTGCTTACCGTAGCACGAAAAACACCTTGCTCGCCAACTCTGACAGAGGTAACTTCGATCATGGTATCATTGCCGCTCAACAGGTATCGAGCATGTCAGTTAACAGTGGCTGATTGCTCGAAAATCCCACTTCCGGGACGGAACTAGACTAGCCGCAATCGAGAAGTACACAATGACGCTTGCCCCAGTACTACTGTTTGTTTACAACCGCCCTCGCCACACGGAACGAACGCTGAATGAGCTGCGGAAAAACGAGCTTGCAGGGCAAAGCGATCTCACGATCTATTGCGATGGTCCAAGGTTGAAACAGGACCGTTCCAGTGTAGAGGAAACACGTGAAATTGTCCGGAGCGTCACCGGTTTCAAGACAGTTGAAGTTGTCGAGCGCGATCAAAACATGGGTCTGGCAGGATCGATCATCAAGGGCGTGTCCGACATCATCGAGGATCTCGGCAAGGTGATCGTCCTAGAAGATGACTTGGTAACTTCCCCGTGTTTTCTGACCTTCATGAACAATGCGCTGGATCGGTACGAGAACACCGAGAACGTATTTTCCGTGAGCGGCTACAATCTTCCCCCGTCGGTCATGAGGTTCCCTCGTAGTTATACCGATGATGTTTACTTCAACCCGCGCAACTCCTCCTGGGGTTGGGCCACTTGGAGGGATCGGTGGGCACAAGCGGACTGGGAGGCGTTTGATACTGCCAGGCTAATGAATGATCCGAAAATGCGAAAGGAGTTCAATTTGGGGGGCGACGATCTGACCGACATGCTCATTGCGCAAAAGGAGGGGAGGATAGACTCTTGGTCGATTCGCTGGACGCTCTCCCATTTCATGAATAACGCTTTGTCGGTCTATCCGGTATTTTCCTACGTCGACAACATCGGGCTCGACGGCAGCGGCGTCCATTGCCGTGCCGACGACTCCCAACGGGTAGATCTCTCAAGGGCGCGAAGGGAAGTCCGGTTCCCTGAAAATGCGAAAGTGAACAAGGCGGTGATGCGCGCGTTTCGAGAAAAATATCGTCGCAAGGCGGTGAGAAAGGTGAAAATGTTCGTTGATGACATGTTCAGGCGACGCAAGCCCGAAATTACAACGGAGGCCATGCGCATCCTGAAGATCAACAACCACGACATCTCGGGAGGAGCGGCAAAAGCTGCTCATCGATTGCACGAAGGACTGATCTCGGCAGGCGTGGACTCGCGGATGCTGGTCAAGGCGAAGCACGGTGACGATGAAAGAGTAGTGGAGAGGAACACTAGATCGGCTCGCATGCTCTCCCGGATACAGAAAACCATGGACGGATTGCCTTTGAGGATGTTCCCAAACCGTGCCAGGGTGCCGTGGAGCTTGGGTTGGTTTCCCACGGGTATCCAGCGTCAGGTGAGTTCCATCAACCCGGATATCGTACACCTGCACTGGGTGGGCAGTGGGCAGGTGGCGATAAGGGAGCTTTCCAAATTAAATCGACCGATAGTCTGGACCCTTCACGATATGTGGGCTTTCACGGGTGGGTGCCACTATGATCGGGAGTGCGGCAGATACTTCGACTCGTGCGGCAAATGTCCGCAGCTTTCTTCGAGATTGGAGATGGATGTTTCTCGGTTCGTTTGGCGCGAGAAGCAGAACCAGTGGAAAAACCTGAACCTCACGATTGTCACTCCGAGTCAATGGTTGTCACGGTGTGTGAGATCAAGCTCCATTTTGGGAGATTTTCGAGTGGAGGTCATTCCGAACGGACTGGACCTATCGACCTATCGACCTGTCGACAAGAAGCTCGCACGAGAGATTCTGGGCTTGCCCGTGGACAAGAAATTGATCTTGTTTGGTGCCATGAATGCAACGAGTGATAAGCGCAAGGGTTTCGACTATCTCGCAGAAGCGCTCCGGGATGCGTCAGGCAGGCTTGGCGAGGATGTGGAGCTGGTTGTTTTCGGTGCCTCCCGACCCAATAACCCACCTGATCTGGGCATGAAAACCCATTACATGGGCGGGATCCACGATGAGCTTATGATTTGCCTCCTCTATTCTTCCGCCGACGTGACTTTGGTTCCTTCGCTTCAGGACAACCTGCCGAACATTGTAATGGAATCATTGGCCTGCGGAACGCCTGTGGTTGGGTTTGAACTCGGCGGTATACCCGACATGGTGGAGCATCGAAAGAACGGCTACCTCGTGAAGCCCTTTTCTTCCTCAAGCTTCGCGGATGGGGTTGTGTGGGTGCTCGAAGACAATTCACGGTTGAATGTGCTCGTGGAACGGTCAAGAAAAAAGGTTGTGGAGGAGTTTGATCTGACAAGTGTGGTGAAGCGGTATTGTGCCCTGTATGAGGACATCCTGAGCAACGAATAAGCGGCGGATGGGGTTTTCATTCCACCGACTATGTCTTCATCAAGGAAATCTCGCGACCTGTCTGCGAGAAGTTGAAAATCTTGTAGCCCGCCCGGTCGAGATTCCTCAAGGCACGTCTCGTAGGCTCCAGGCCGACATTTTCGAACTGGTGATGGAACTCCACGAGAATCTGCCGAACATCAATTTCGTGTGTGATAATATCCTCGATGACACCGTATTCCGAACCCTCGATATCCATTTTCAAGATATCGATCCTGGAATGTCCGAGCTCCTGCATGATTGTCTTGAGTCTCTTAAAAGGAACCAGAACGGAACGATCACACGTCTCCGTTCGCTCCAGCAGTGTGTGTGAGATGTTCTCCTCGTTTGCAGGAGGATTAAAGGCCAAGAAGCTATCACGGTCCGACAGTCCATAATGGTGCATCTTGAATTTGGCGGGAGGTTTCTGCTTCTTGATGAAGGCGGATACTCGAGGCGTTGGATCGAAGGCATGCACCGTGACGTCGAACCTGCCTATCAGTTCCAGATCGAAAGAGATATCCTCTCCGACCCCGAATGAATACACAACGTCGTTGTGGCCTATGCCGTCAAGGCCCACGCAGTGGCCGCCGTATTTCGAACCGAGAACGGCCTTGGGAATATCGATCTGGTTTTCGAGAACATATGCACGCCCCAAACAAACATCTCGAAAGGTTCCGAGCCAGATCTTGTTATTTACCCTGAACATTTAGCCTTCTTGACCACCGGATGCTCTTCTGGTCCACTCGACAGCGCATTTGCAGATTGTCGAAAAGGTGTTCGACCGTGAATGATCAACAGGGAAAAAAGACAATTCTGGTAGTTGGTGGAGCCGGTTATATAGGTTCGCTGACAACACATTACCTTGCTAGTTCGAATTACCGACCGATAGTACTCGACAATTTTTCGAAGGGCCACCGCGAGTTTCTGGACGGATTCGAGGTCGTGGAAGCTGACATCACTGACCTGAATAGCCTGAATGGAGTGTTTACCCTATACAAGATCGACGCGGTGGTTCACTTTGCGGCTCTTACAGAAGTCGGGAGTTCCATGCGTCACCCGATAGAGTACTACCGAACAAATGTGGGCGGTACGATCAATCTCTTGCAAGCCATGGAGAATGCGCGTGTGAGACAGCTCGTCTTCTCGTCGTCAGCCGCTGTGTACGGCAATCCTGTGACCGTGCCCATCTCCGAGAAACATGCCCTTGCTCCAATCAATCCATACGGTCGAACCAAAGTAATGATGGAACAGATCATCGCGGACGCCGAACAGGCATGGGGATTGTCTTGGATTGCGCTCAGATATTTCAACGCTGCCGGTGCAGATCCTTTGGCACCGTGCGGGGAGTGGCACGATCCCGAGACTCATTTGATCCCAAACCTCCTACTCGCTGCCGCAGGGAAAAAGGACAATCTACAACTGTTTGGCACGAACCATCCCACCGATGACGGAACCGCTGTTCGAGACTACGTTCACGTCGCCGACCTTGCCCGTGCCCACATCATCGCGTTGCGCCATATGGATGGTAACGCAGGGGGCAGAGTCTTCAATCTTGGAATAGGCAGGGGTTTCTCCGTACGAGAGGTCATCAGATCCGCGAAAGAAGTGACCGGATCGGAATTCGGGATCGTGGAAACCGACACCCGAAAAGGAGATCCCGCTGTTTTGTTGGCGGATCCATCGGCCGCCATGGAGGAGCTGGGGTGGAGGCCGGAGTATACCGGCATCGACGAGATTGTTCGTTCAGCCTGGGACTGGTATACAAAGCACGGCTTCAAACCCCTTTCGTCCTAGTGCCAAAAATGATCGACGAGAAGTTCAATTTTGTTGACGCCGAGATTGTACAGCACACGTACAATAATAATGACAACTACAGGATAGAAGTCGGTGATCCGACTTCCCCGTACGCCTGCATCTACTGTTCCAGCCATGGAATATATTTTCCAAACACCGAGGCGGAATTCGAAAAGCGAATCGTCGCGCAAGATCGATATGATTGGTTGAAGAACAAGGTCAGAAACGTACAGAAACACATATTTATCAGAGACGTACAGAAGCAATGGTATCTCAACGGCATCAACTGAACCCTGAACACTGTGGAGAAGGTGGCCCGTTTTCTCGCTGAAGAGACCGGTAGTTTGAAAGTGATCATTCTCGGCAGCTCGGCGGGCGAGTATGCGGCCGTGTTGCTAGGAAGCCTTTTGAAAGCGGACAGAGTTCTCACATTCAACGGGCAATTCGATCTGGAGTACATTCTCCTTGATGAAGAGCTGTTGCGCAGCAACCACATTGTTCGTCGATGCAAGGATGTCGAGTCCATCAGGAAATACTACGATCTTCGGTCGGTAGCTGAAGGCAACGGGAGTAGAATTCATTATTTTACATCCGCCGGATGCTCACTGGATATTCGACAGGAGGCCGTCGCTCGAGAGATTGAAGGAATCAAGATTTTCAAGATCAATACGGATGTTCACGGTATTCCCTTTTTTCTCTTCAACCTACGTGCGGTTCTTGATCTTTCCGAACGGGAGCTTCTCCAACATCCTGGCTTTCATCAACTACCGGGCCGACCTGTTTCTGGTGAACCTGTTTCTCACGCCTTCCATGGCGGGAATCTACGTCGTCGCCATCGCCATCACGGAGCGGCTCTGGTTGTTCTCCAAGGCGGTGGCGGCGGCGGTACTTCCGAGATTGTCCGAGCTGCACGACAGGGAGGAAATCCGTCGCCGGCTGACCCCCATAGTCGCCCGATGGGTCCTGTACTTAACGATACTCGGCGGCTGCGCGCTCGTGCCTGTCGTCCTGTACCTGCTGGTGCCGGTTTTCGGAGCGGGCTACGCCAGAGCGATTAACGCGATCCTTCTATTGATGCCGGGTGTGGTGATCGGATCACAGATCAAGTATTCAGGACTCGCTATTATTTTCACTCAATTTAAAAAACAGCCACAAAACAAATTTGGAGGGCAACAAGTACATTATACTTTCAGAAAAGTATCGAACTACACCGTGCATCGACAAATATTTCAGATTAAATATATATTGGCTCTTAATTTTTATTGTGTTTTTTATTGACAGTTTTAAGTGTTCTAGTTTTCCTTGGCCTTCAAACTGCCTATATTTGTAAAATACACTATCCATATTCTCAAACTTGAGCCCCTTGTCTAGCAATCGAAACCACAATTCATAATCCTGACAAACTAAATACTCCAAATTATATCTATACTTTGATACTTCTTTTCTTAGCAAAAAACCTCCTTGTGAAAATGGGGAACTAATGAATACCCGCTTCATAATTTCTTCATAAGTTCTTGGATATTTCTTGACAAAGAGTTTGTTTAGATTCTTGTCAACATATTCAATAGAAGAACCAACCCCTGATAGTGTTTCATTTCCCTCCAAATAGTTAACTTTCGCCATCAAGCAATCATCTACCAAAACATCATCGCTATCCATCCACAAATAGTATTTGCTCTGTTTGCTGATCAAATCCAAAAGAACGTTCCTGGTTTCCGGCCTCCCCAAATTTATTTCATTTCTGTCAGCTTTGATTCGGTTATCTTTTCTCATACTTTTTTGAATTGTCTGCCAAGTATCATCCGTGGAACAATCATCAATAATGATGAGTTCAAATTTTTCATAAGTCTGATTTAGAATGCTCTCTATCGCCTCCAACACATACTCTTCAACATTATATGCAGGCATTAACACTGAAACTAATGGTTTCACTGAAGCACCTCTAACCCGAGATTTCCCATTTAAGCTTACTCTTCGCCATTTTCGTTTTGCTTTCGCCTGATAGCTTGTGTCTTAGAATGAGTTGCAAGTATTCGTTTTCCCTAGAACCTCCGGATTGCACCGGTTCTCACAAGCGCAGACAGGGCGAGGAGATTGCACGCGGTCGCGAAGGCTATTACGCCCCAGTTACCCTGGATGAACGGGCCGATCTTCATGATCACATCAAAGAGGATCAACCCCATGGACGCGATGAGGTACCACCGAAGAAGCCGTGAGGTTCGCTCGCCCAGGCGGGCCTTGAAGATCAATTTGAATGCGGGCCCCAGCAGCCAGAGGTGAAGAAAGGGGTTCACCAGCAGGTTCTCGTTGTAGTGGGTGTCAAAGTGGGTGGTTGCGGTCCAGTACAGGAGGAGCATGAGCCCGCCCAGCCCGGCGGTCAGTCCCCAGACGAGCAGTCCGAGCCCGGTCAGGCGCGCCGCGATCCTGCGTTTTCCAAGCGCGATGGGAAGGAGGAAACCGAGCGCCAGCAGCCCCAGGAGCACTGCGGGAATCGCGATCTCGTAGGTTGGGGCGATCGACTCGACGGCGGGCCCCTGTCGCTTCACGACAACGCGCTTTCTTGTAACCAGGGGATGGTTGTCGGGGCCTATGCGGATCTCGTCCAGATCCGTCGCCAGCACCGAGGGAAGAAACTGCTCGTCCCATCGGGTGATCGGCTTGTCTATGGCCGAACCCAGGGAATATACAATGATCGCCTGAGAAACCGGAAGTCCTTCCAGGGCATCCAGTGTCCAGTCCCGGTAAGTGCGCCCGGTGGGTTCCCGATCGTGCTTCTTTTTTATCGCGCCCCCGACGGCATCGTCGATGATATCGCGGATCCTCGTACAGCAGTTGTCAATGTAATGTCGGTATTCGTACTCGCGGTTTTCCGGCAGGGCGTTGATGTCAAGCCGGTGAGCGACCTCTTGGGCCTGCTTTGGGGTCAGATTCAGGGTGCGCACGGTGACCTCGCGGTCGAAATACCGGTAGCGATCGATAATGCTCCTGTAGGAGGTCACGGACACCCAGTAGATGAGGAATCCCCGAGCGTACTTTATCTGAAGTTCCGGGTCGTTGAAGCTGAAGGTGCCGAAGTTGTAGACCTTCCCGGTCTTGCTCACCTTGTCGTCCACCGTCAGGGCGATATGTCCGAATCGGGCGAACAGGTCCTCGCCCTTGCCCATGGTAAGCACCTGGATCTTGTACCTGCCTTCGGACGTGTCGGGTTGTGCCCTGCACAGGGCGGGGGCAAGCGAGGCACAGGCGACTATTGTTATTAACAGTCCGCGAAACATGGCTGTCATTCTAGGACGAAACACGGCTTTGGCATAGGTGTTCTGATTCCGGTTTCGTTATTCATAGGACGATTGACGCTTGCCCGCCGTCGCCCTTCGGGCTATGGCGGATGGATGAAACGTTTCAAGAAGCCGGTGGTTGATAAAGTCAATCCCCGATACCCCGAATACGAGATTGCGCAAAAAAGCAGACGGGAATTCATCGCCCTTCTGGGAGGCGCGGGAGCGGCGAGCCTGTTAATTGGTTGCGGTTCCAGAGAAGAGCCGTCGGCGGGAAAGATCGCTTCTTCTCACGGGCAACTCGACGGGACAGACGTTCCGGAGGGTGGCGACTCGGCACTCCAGATCGCGGAGGAACCCAGTGATGTGCCGTCTGGTAACCAGCCGAATCCGTCTCCTCCGAGCATGCCGCCACGCCCCGAGCATCTGGAAGTGCTCCGTCTTCCGCCCGACGCCGTTTACATTGCCACCTTCTCCGGGGGCGGCACCATCTCCTTCGCCGTATGGATAGAACACGACAATCCCAAACTCAAACCGTTCGTTCACAAGAACCTCGACACGATAGGAAGAGCATTCACTGACGTAATCTCAAAGGGTTTTCACACCTCGGATTTCGATCATCCCCAGGGCGAGGCCCGCGCAACGCGGAGTTTGCAAGAAACATTCGAGAAGCTATACACCGGCGAGACAGGCGAACCCGCAGGTATAAGGTACTTACGGTTCGAGATAAAACGTAAGGACGACAAGATTCCGGTTCCCGGCGGAATCTTCGCCCCGGTCGAGCCCAAACCGCGTCCACGTCCCCGAGGTGTTCCCGCGCCAAGACCGCCTAAAAAGAAAGGCCCGCAACCCAACCTCAAGCCCGTCATCCAAAAGGGAGTCAAGTGATCAAGCGCCGCTCCTGACGCGCCACCGAACAATCACTGATCTTTTTGTCGTTTCACCCGTCGAAAGAACCAGGGGACGGAAAAACCCGGGATGAAACAATGAAACGATCAAAAAAACCAGTCCAGGCACAAAGCAATCCAGCGTATCCAGAAGTCCGCGATGCATCCCACGTCAACCGCAGGAGGTTTATTTCGCTGCTCACGGCGGGAACCGCCTCTATTGCTGTCTTTGGCGCAGCGAAAGCTATTGGCGCGGCCCCTCAAGATCCCCGTTTCGCGCCACCTCCCCCTCCCCGGCCGTACGACCCGCCCGATCATCCGGTCCCCGGTGGGATGCGGCCTCCAGTTTTCGCCGACTACCGCTTACCTTCTCACGGGAGCTGGTCGACAGTGATGGATGACGGGCGTTACGTGTCCTACGCCCTCTGGATCAAGTACGACTACACCGAAGTGTTGAGATGCGTGAAGAACAACAGTTCCGCTATCCAGAGTTATCTTGGCGAGCTAATACGCAGATACCTTCGCACGGAGAATCTGTACAACCCCCGGCTCTTAAGAAAAGTCGAGCGGAAGATCCTGAAGAAGATCCGGCGCCTCCTCCCGGATGTTCTCCGTAACGACCTGATAGTCGTGGATCTCGAAATACTCAGGGGAAAATACATTCAACCACTGGACGGCGAAGTAGCCGTCCCGCACTATTTCGACTGATGGCACGTAACAAGAAACCGCAATGGACGTAACTCTGTTCCTGAATCATGCGTGCAATATGGCTTGCACCTACTGTTACAACGGCAACAAGTTTCATCGCCCCATGTCGGAAGAGATAATGCGAAGGGCAGTGGAGATGGCCTTCTTCGGGAAGGACGCGCGCATCTCATTCTTCGGCGGAGAACCGTTACTGGAGTGGGAAATGATGAAGCAGGTCATGGCCTATGCCCGCGATCTGGAAAAAAATAAATACGAGGACAAGATCCCCGTGCACTTCTCCATGACCACCAATGGAACCCTGATGTCAAAGGAGGTGCTCGAGATCCTGAAGAACGAACGCTTTCACCTGGTCTTCAGCCTCGACGGAAACCGCGAGTCCCATGAGCGCACCCGATCCTACGCGAACGGCGCCTCTTCGTATGATGTAATTGTGGAAAACCTCGAGCGCGCAGTTAAAGCCATTCCTTCAGTGGAGACAATAACGGTCATTGATCCCCGGAACGCCGAACTGATCCCGGAGTCGTTCGAATCGATAATGTCCCTCGGCGTAAAGAACCTGAACTTCTCCTTGAACTACGAAGCCGAATGGACCGACGAGCAACTGGCGACGCTCGAGCATTCCCTCGATCGGCTGGTGGACATCTATATTGCGAAATACCGTGAGGGCATCGACTTCGCACTGGATCTGTTCGACTCCAAGGTGATCACCCACCTCAAGGGTGGATACGCCTGCCGAGATCGCTGCAAGTTCGGAAAGGAAGAACTCTGCGTCGCCCCGAGCGGCATGCTCTACCCCTGCGAGCGCCTGGTCGGAGAGGATACACGCCATGACGTGACGATCGGAGACATCTGGAAAGGCCCCGATCTCCAGAAGGTAGTGAAGATGGGCAAACAGAAGGACGAGCCCGACGCCGAGTGCGTGGACTGCAAGCTCCAGCACCGCTGCATGTTCTGGTGCGGCTGCGTCAACTACGCGACCACGGGCAATGTGGGAGAGACGTCCGGTATCCTTTGCAAGCTCGAGCAGATGGCAATCGCGGCTGCTGACAGGGCGGCTGGAACGCTCTTCAAGGAAGAGAACCCGATGTTCATCGGAAAGTTCTACTGCGCATCATAGGCAAGGTAATCAAGAAAGAACGGCAGGTTACAGGAAATGCGTCGGTCATCGCCGCTCGAATGAGGGGTCTGCGAGATCAGAAAACGTCTTGATGCCTTGATCATATCGGCCGTCTTGTTCAGCCGCGTCATGTCTTTGGGGCTGGGCGAAGAGGTTAGCTTGATCTCAGCGGCCCACAGTTCTTTCCCAAAGTCCAACACCAAGTCGAGTTCATGTTGGTCGCTGGTCCTGAAGTAGTAGGCGTCGATGTTCCGACCATGCGACGATAGCTGGCCGAGTGCCTGTTCAATCACATATCCTTCCCAACTAGCGCCAACCCAGGGTTGTGAGAGCAATCCCTTGTCGTCTGGTACATTCAGTAAAGCGTGGAGGAGACCGCTGTCCCGCCAGTAAACCTTGGGACTCTTCACCAATCGCTTTTTGATGTTTGTTTGGTAAGGCGGTAGTCGACGTATCAGGAAAGCCCCCACGAGATAATCGAGATACTTATTGACCGTCTGGTATGAGAGTCCCAGGCTTTGCCCCACTTGCGAAGCGTTCCACATTTGGCCGTGTAGCGCGGTCAGCATGCGAAGCAGACGATCCGTGGTCTGTGGCTTGGCAGGCAAGCCCCAAATAGGTAAGTCGCGCTGGGTCAGGAGCGCCAGATAATCGATCTGCCATCGCGGATAGCGATTTGGTTTCAACACGCCGCCATCGGGATAGCCACCGCGCAACCAGCGACGTTCACGTGAGGTTTTGGTTGTCAGTTCGGTTAAAAGAAACGGTGTTAATTCAACGAGTGAAAGTCGACCAGCCAGCGATTCCGAAACCTGCACCATGAGTGAAGGGGATACGGAACCCAGGAGGAGAAAGCGGCCCATTCGCTTCCGATCTCGATCGATGGCTCCGCGTAAGCGGACGAAAACTTCGGGCCAGGATTGGGCCTCGTCCAGGATCACCAGATCCTTTCCGGCCATGAATCCTTCCCATTCGAGATCTAGACGTAGACGCTCGGATTCTTGCTCCAAGTCAAAATAGGTTCCACCCATGGTCTGGGCCAGGGTCGTCTTGCCGCACTGGCGCGGTCCGACGAGAGCCACGGCCGGGTAGGCTTTCATGCGGTCAAGAATCTGCCGACGCACCGTTCGCTGTATCATATCTTGTATTTTAGAATGCAATTTCTAATTTGCAAGATTTATTAGATGTGTCTTCTGGTTCAAGAGGGTGTCGGACTCATTTTTCGGACGTGCGGCGACCGCCGCACGGGGAATTACGATCACGAGAATCCCCCGCCTCCCCCGCAAGACCCTCTTGGCGCGCCGCAGGCGGGGAGCGACCCGCCCGACGAACCCGTGGAGACGGAAAACGACGAGAGAACCCGCTCTATGTCGTGGGAACCGCACCCTGGGCATTGTGCGTCATCGTTATCTTTCGAGTTGCGGATCAACTCCTCGAACACGTCGCCGCATTTTGCGCATTTGAACTCGTACATGGGCATGGGAAGAACTCCTTTCGATTGAACTTCTAACATGAAATCAGCGAACACCCGGTCATCTCTTGCGGGACCGGCAAGTTCATGAGGTGGAGTACGGTGGGCGCTACATCCCGCAGGGAGGCGCCCGATCGAAGAGTGACCTCCTTGTATCGATCATCCACCAGAATAAAGGGCACCGGATTGAGGGTATGGGCCGTGTGGGGCTCCCCCGTGCGTTCGTCCAGCATCTGCTCGCTGTTTCCGTGATCGGCCGTCACCAGCATTGCTCCGCCCCTGGCCGTGATCGCGTCGCGCAGCCGACCGAGTTGGATATCCACGGTAGCCGCCGCCTCCACCGCCGCCGCGAGCACTCCCGTGTGCCCCACCATGTCCGGGTTGGCGAAGTTCACCAGGATGAAGTCGTCGTCGTGTTCTTCCATGCGGGCAATCACGGCGTCCGCCACCTTCGATGCGCTCATGCCCGGCGCCAGATCGTATGTGGCCACCTCCTTGGGGGAGGGGATGAGCCGCCGTTCCTCAAGGGGAAAAGGCTCCTCCGCGCCGCCGTTGAAGAAGAACGTGACGTGGGCGTATTTCTCGGTTTCGGCGCATCGGAATTGGTGGAGGTTCCGGTCGGCTATTACCCGGCCGAGGATGTTGTTCAGGGGATGCGGCCCGAAGGCTGTGGGGAGGCCGAAGTCGAAACGGTACTCGGTCATGCAGACATAGGTTGCGAGTTTGGGTATTTTTTTTCGGGGAAACTTCGAAAAATCCACGTCGGTGAGCGCCATGGTGATCTCCCTGGCTCTGTCCGCCCGGAAGTTGAAGAAGAAGACACCGTCCCCGTCGACGATATTTCCCCTGGGCTCGCCGTCGTCGCCGACGATTATCCGCGGCTCGATGAACTCGTCAGTCTGACCGGCCCCGTACGCGGCGGCCATCGCCTCGTCGCTGGTGTTGTGCCTGGATCCCGTACCCATCACATGGGCCTCGTATCCGCGCCTTACACGGTCCCAGCGGTTGTCCCGATCCATGCTCCAGTAGCGACCGACCACGACTGCGACCTCAGCCTTGCCGGAGATGTCCTTCTCGATCTTTGCCAAGTATCCGCGCGCGGATAAGGGCGGCGTATCGCGCCCGTCGGTCAGGGCGTGCAGAAATACCCGGAGACCCGCGTCGCTGAGCAGATCGATCAACGCGTAGAGGTGCTCGAGGGAGCTGTGCACCCCGCCGGGGGAGCAGAGCCCCATCACGTGCACCCGCCCGCCCGATGCCCGGATCTTTTCTATGGCATCGTGGAACACGGGGTTGTTCGCGAAGCTTCCGTCCTCCAGCGCTCCGTTGATGCGAGTGAGCTCCTGCTTCACCACGCGGCCCGACCCCAAATTGAGATGACCAACCTCGGAGTTGCCCATTTGCCCGTCGTCCGGAAGACCCACGGCCTTTCCGTGTGCCAAAAGCTCGGTGTGCGGTCGGTTGGACCAGAGCTTGTCGAAGACGGGTGTCGCGGCCGTGGAGAGCGCGTTATACGGTCCGGCCGGGGCAATCCCCCAGCCGTCCATGACAATCAGCAACACCGGGCCCTTACCTGTCTCGTTCATGATTTGCTCTCAAATGCGTATCTCTATTTCTGGTATGGCACGTTTCTGATTATGCACAAGGCGCGATAGAGCTGCTCCATCAGCATCAGGCGCGCCATCCGGTGCGGGAGGGTCATTTTAGAGAGCGCCAGGGTGAGCCCGGCGGCGTTCACCACATCGTCCGGCAGGCCGTCGGCTCCTCCGATCGAGAGTGTTACCCGGCGAAACCCCCTGTTCATCCATCCCGAGACGATCTTCGCAAACTGCTGGGAGTCGTGCTCCTTGCCCCGTTCGTCGAGGGCCACCAGGAGATCTCCCTTTTCGGCTTCCTTCCGTATCCTCGCGGCGATGCGGTCTTCGCGATCGTTCTTCAGGACGACCTCGTTCACGGGCAGAAACTTCCGACAGCGGGTCGCATAGTCGGCCACCGCCGAGGCAACCGGATCGGATCGTTCCCTTCCGACGCTGACTATCTTGAGCTTCATCGGGTTCTACCGGCTCGCGGCGACCGGCCGGATCGGCACCCTCACCGCGTCGATCCAGAGACCTTCCAGATCGTAGAATCCGCGGGTTATATCCTCGAAGACATGGACCACGACCTCACCGAAATCCATGAGCACCCACTTGTTGTTCTCACGTCCTTCCACGCCGAGCGCCGTGACGCCCTCCTTCTTGAGAGTCGCCTCCACCTCCGAGGCGATGGCGTCCACCTGGCGGTCCGTTCGCCCCGAGCAGATTACGATGTAGTCGGTGTAGTCCACCTTCTGCCCCACATCCATGATCTCCACTGATAGTGCTTGTTTTTCCAGCGCCGTCTCGGCGACTTGAAGGGCCAATTCCTTTGAGTTCAAACGTTACCTCCTACCCGCCAAATCCGAACTCAGCGCCGACGTTGAACATGATGTTCATTGCACGGGCCTTGAAATCTCGGTTCGAGTTGGGGCCGATGTCGTCGTTTATCTCATCCTCGTCCAGATCGTTGATCACATGGAACATCCACGTGATGCCGGGCACGATCGATACGGGGCCGACCGGAATGGCGTATCCGAGAGTGATCCGCGGTCCGAGGTTGACGCGGCGGACGCGATCCCAGTCGTCGTCACCGTCCCATTTGTGGGTAGTAGTGTCGTCACCTTGCTCCGAAATTGTCTTGCCCGCCAACGCGAACCAGAAAGCTATGCCCAGGGTTGCCTGGAAGTTATGGATGTTGAGCTTGGCGGCGATTGGAATCTCCATGTAGATGAGTTTGTACTTTATTTTATAGTCGACTTGCTGGCCGAATATGGAAATATCACCTTCCCCGCGGGTGCCCTTGCCGACGAAACCGATCCCCGCCTGCAGAGCGAACATCTCAGAAAAATACAAGTCGAAGTACGCGCCGCCGCCCCCGGCGAACCTGGCCTTTTCATCATCCTCGTCGAGGCCCCACATCTCCGGGACGCCGTCCCCCGCTGCCAGAGCGATCCCCATGCTCATGTATGCACCAACCACAAAGGGACTGTATCCACCTGTGCCGCCACCGGTCGACACCGCCGCACCCTGCGCCGAAGCGTTCGAACACATGAGAACGGCAACAAGCGCGAGCCCGACCATGGATAGCCTATTCATATTCCCTCCAGCTGGCGCCGGCCAATGCGGCCGGCCCGGTTGATGGACTCTCACAAAGGGCTAGGATTGTCTCTTTACAAACCAAATTCGACCGCAACGAGGAACATGATGTTCATCGCTCGGATCGAGTCGTCGTCATTGCCGTCGAAGTCATCGTCGTCCAAATCCTTCCACTCATTGAGTAAGTGTAACGACCAGTACATTCCCGGCACGATGGAGATGGGCCCCACGGGGATGGCGTACCCCACGGAGATCCGCGGCCCCATATTAAAGCGGCGGAAATTGTCCCAATCGTCTCCATCCCATTTGTGCTCAGATTCTACATCCCCGGACTCTGATATGGACTTCCCCGCGAGGGCGAACGCGATCTCCCAGGCGGCGCCGATATATAACCCGCTGATGTTCAGCTTAACGCCAAGGGGAATGGTCATGTAGATCAACTTCATCTTGAACGTGTAATCTTGATCCATGATGGTTTCCTCCCCGCGAGTGCCCTTCCCGACTAATCCCAGGCCGGCCTCCAGCGCCAGCAACGGCGTAAGATAGAAATCGAAATACGCGCCGAAACCGCCCGCGAAACGCATCTTGGCGTCGTCAAGGTCTCCCACTTCATGGGCCATGCCCATCGCTATGTAACCACCGACCGCCATCGTCTTGTCACCGCCCGGAACGTCGACGGTCGACACCGCCGCATCCTGCGCCGAAGCGTTCGAACACATGAGAACGGCAACAAGTGCGAGCCCGACCATGGATAGCTTCTTCATATTCCCTCCAGCTGGCGCCGGCCAATGCGTCCGGCCCGGTTGATGACTCCGACAAGGAGCCTCTATTGATGAGTTGGGGAAAATCCTATCCGCTCATTGTGTAAGCGTCAATTATAGGGGAGGAATTTTAGAGGTCTGATTTGTGATCCTTAGCACCCCAACACATTATGGGCGTTGACAAAAAATGTGATACCATTACTCCCTTCTCAAAAGACAGCACCGAGGAAGAGCCATGAATCAAGAAACGGAAAAAAATTGCGCGCGTTGTGGAGTGCCCGTTCAATCGGGCGAGGATCTCTGCAAGGTATGCGCCGCGGACGCCACGTCCCGAACCTCCACCGTGCCCTGCGTCGCCTGCGGGGCGGCCAATCTTTCGCATGCTATCGTGTGCGAGACATGCGGAGCCCCGTTCCAGTCCCCGGGATCGTTGGGCGGGCGGGAGTCGGAGGAGTTCGGGCACCAGATCACGGGGATCAAGGGGCGCTTGGCGGAGTTGCAGGTGATCGAGGACTGTTTTGATCTTTGTCTGGAAAAGAATTTCGTCGGCGGTTGCATCGTGGTGGGCGAGAGCGGGATGGGCGTCAGCACGCTCCTCGATTCCTTGTGCGAACGGCTAACCGGGCGCATGCCCGAGAATCGCATTTTTCACGTCCATTGCCGAAAGGACCAGGATCTTTTCGGTCCCATACGCGGAGTTCTCCGCCAGAGGCTGCGAGCGGCCGAGGGAGCGGACCCGGTGGCATCGCGGTTGCGGTTGGCGACTATGGTGGGAGAGGTGCTGGGCGCCGAGTCGGCTGCGCTGGTGACGGAGACTGCCCACCTGCTCGGCTATCTGGCCAACATGCCGTTCCCTAACAGCCCGGTCCTTCAGACCCTCGAATCCGATCAGGATCTCCTGTTCAAGCGCGTGACGGAGGCCATAGTTCGTTTCATCCAGAACGACACTGTGGACGGACCCATCGCCCTGGTGCTCGACGGAATCCACAGGACCACGCCGGAGTCCCGAAAGTTCCACATGGAGATCTTGAACGACCTTGGCCCGGTGCCGGTGATGGTGGTGACCGGCGGCAAGCCCGAGATTTGGGATATGACCGACAATCCCTCCGTGGTTCGTGTGAATCTCGAGCCCCTCGACGACGACATCATGAACGGGCTGTTCAGGGAGTTCATGCCCCTCCTGGATGATCCGCCGCAAGAGCTGCTCGAGGCGGTCATCAACCGATCCGCCGGAAACCCCGGTTCCCTGAAGCAGCTCTGTGCGCTTCTTCGGGAGTCCGGCGTCGTGGACACCACCACCGAGCCGTGGACCGCCGACGTGAGCAAGCTGAGCATGGCCGACATGCCGGTCAGTCTGCTCGACGCACTCAAGGCGAGAATGGAGCGGCTTGACCCGAGGGATCGCGCGGTTCTCAGGTACGCCTCCGTAATCGGTGACGTGTTCTGGGACGAGGGCGTGACCTCCCTCACCCGCCAGCGGGTCAAGACGAAAGACGAGATCAGCGCCGCCCAGATATGGGCCGACGATTCCGACGGACTCGCGCTATCGTCGTCGCTCACCCGCCTGGTGGAGCGACTGTTCATCGTCGAGTTGCCCGATCGGGATATTTCCGGATCGATCAAGTACGCGTTTGCAAAGTCGGGCATACGGGAAGAGATCCTGAAAGACATGAAAGACGACGAGCGCCGGGCTCTGCACGTTCTCGCCGCCCAGTGGCTCTCACACGTCACGGAAAAGAACGGTCACCTCTTTTCATGGGACGAGGCCGTTCAATGGGAAGCGGCGGGCGAAAACCATCTGGCAGCCCGAGCCTACGCGCGCGCCGCCAGGTACGCGCGTTCGCGCTATCTGAACCAGAAGGCCATCAAGCTCTTTCAGAAGGTTCTCGATCTTGCCGATGATCGAGATCGAATTCTCATCCTGGATACCCTCCACGATCTGGGATCGGTTCAGGAGCTGCTCGGGCAATACGAGGCCGCCGAGCTGTACTATACCGAGATGCTGCGACACGCGTGGATCCTGGTACATCGGGGTAAGGCGGGTGCGGCCCTCAACAAGATCGGTCGCCTCTATCGCTCCCGTGGCGACGCCGCCGCCGCTCGGGCTTTTCTGGACAGGGGCATGTCGCTCTTCAAGGCCGCTGGTGACGCCAAGGGTGTGGCCGCATGCCTCGGGGATCTCGGCGAGCTGGCGCGACGGCAGGGCTCTTACGACCGTGCCTTCAAGCTGGTCACCCAGGCGCTCGAACTGCAGCGGAAAATGAACAACAAGCTCTCCATCGCCGTCTGCCTGCACAGCCTCGGGCATATCGAGGCGGGACGTGCGTCGTACGCTCAGGCGGGGCGATACCTGGAAGAGGCGTTCAACCTGAGGCGCGAGCAGGGCGATAAGGGAGGTATGGCGCACACCCTGTCGGCTCTGGCGATAGTGCACTTCAGCAGAGGAGATCTCGACAGTGCCATCGCCAGGTGGGAGGCGGCCTTGAACCTGGCGCAAGAGGTCGGAGACCGCAGGATGCTGGCCATCGTGCACAACAACCTCGGTGAGGCCCTGCGGGACCAGGGCAAGCTCCAGGAGTCCATGGATCATTTCAAGTCGTGCGAGGTTGTGGTAACCACCCTGGACGACCGGATCCTCCACTCGGAGGTATCGCGGAACATTGGGATCCTTTCCCACAAGATGGGAGAGCTTGAATCCGCCAGGCTGCAGCTCGAAAGGTCGTTGATGCTGGCCCGCGAGGTCGGGAGCAAGGAGCTCGAGGGCCTGGCGCTGCGTGCCCGCGGAGAGCTGGCCGCCGAGACCATGTGGGACACCTCCAATCCGGAGGCACAGGACGAGGCAGTGAGTTATTTCGACAAGGCCTTGGTGATCTTCCGGTCCACGGGAAACGAGTACGAGGTGGCGCGAACGCTGCATGCCTACGGCAATCGCCTGCTCGAGAAAGGTGACATGAACGGGGGCAAGGAGCTGCTGGAGCAGGCCGAGGGTATCTTCCAGAAAATCCAGTCAAAGACGGGCGACAAGATATCTCGCACCATCAGGGAGATCATAACCCAGCCCGCGAAACAACCGGCCCTCAAGAAGAGCAGGCTGTCGGGGGTCAAATCGATGTTGACCAAGAAGAAGGCTGATCACTCCGGGGCCATTCCGGACATGACCGAAGATCTGGAGAGCAACGACAACTAGCGGGAGTAAAAAAGCGATATGGAAAAGCAAGATAAGAAGAAATCGGGAGGGAAAGAGGGCAAGCCTGTCCGGTTGCAGATCAAGGCATCGGACGATGTAGCCAAGGGCGTCTATTCGAACATGGTGCTCGTGCATAACAACGAATTGGAGTTCGTCATGGATTTCGTTTTCATGGAGCCTCAGCGCCCACAGGGACATGTGGTGTCCAGAATTGTCACCAACCCCAAGGCCGCCAAGAAACTGCTCACGGGCCTCAACGAGCTGGTCCGGCGCTACGAGGAGAGGTTCGGGGAGATAGAGATTCCAAAGGCCCCCACCGGCCCGCAAGAAGGTTACCATTAAGTTCTGTTATCAGCTACATTGGATTCGAGGGTAAGCGATTTCAACAGCGGAAATGATCTCTTATGGTCAATGAGCGACAAAGGTATCCGAGGTACGAAATCATCGCCCAGGTAACTGTCAGAAGTGGGAATGTGAACTACCTTATGGACGTCGGAAACATCAGCTGCTCCGGGTTGTTCATCTCCGCAGAAAACCTGGACAATATCCCCCTTTTTCGTGAAGGCCAGGATCTGGAGATGGACCTGTTCACCACAGAGCATCTCGAAAACATCAAGGTAACAGGCCGGATTGTTCGTTTTGAATACGGGTCGGACGGCGGGAAGAAAGGTTTCGGTGTGGAGTTCACAAGGGCGATTGCGGAAGACAACGATGAGCTCCTTCGACTGGTGAATATGGCGGCCGAGTCGATACATCCCCCGCCGTTGCCCGGCCGCGGGCTTTAGGAGAGCGACCGACTAGGATTGGGAGACACCTATGATATTTAGATTATCGATACTTGCCATGTTGTTGCCGGTGGTGATCGGCTGTGAAAATGACCTGCACGCGATCCTCGACCAGGTTCGCGCCGCGGCTCCCAATGTCTGCAAGGATTTCTGCGAGGACAAGCTGACCTGCGAGTTCCCGTCCGCAGATGGCGACGAGGAAGACATGGCGTTTGCCGCGGCTATTCGGCGGTGCACAATCAACTGCGCGTGGTACATGGACGAAGGCGCCTATGTTATCGAGGTGAACGATCCGACGGAGAAGAAGGTCTACGAGGATCACGTGACGGGCGCCATGCTCCAGGACATGCTCAAGTGCTCGTTCTACGCGGGGGTTTTTCTTTGCACCGAGCAGGAGGGCGGCGAGGATCTTCTCATGATCAATCCCCTCGTACAATCAATGTGCATCGACGCGAACAACTGCCTCTCCTTGCTGGAAATCGACCAGGAAATGGACTGGACGCCCTTCACCGACGGCGGCGGAGAATGCACCACTTCGGGGGATCAGATCATCGAATCGATGTTTTACTGACGCTTTTGATCAAGCCTGCGATTTGAAGGGCGGCAGGACGAGCCAGGCCTTCATCTGCTCGCGGTAGATCTTCACCGGAACTTTTTCGATTTTCTCCACGAGCCCCAAATATTTCTTCTTGAGTTTTTGAGCTGTCTTCTTGAGTTTCTTGCAGGTCTTCCCCTTGCAGCTCGTCAGCTGGAGATCCTCTATGAGCCCGTCTCTCGTGGCGGTCTCCCAGCTCAGGTCGATGGATCTACCCAGAGGGTGGATGGGTTTGCATTTCACTGCAAAGCCAAGGACATTGACCTCCAGCATGCAGCGCAACTTGTGGATCTCGTTGATCTCCTCGAGCATGGCGCTCAGGGATTCCACGGGTTCGAGCACGGCCGCAATCTCTTCGGATTTTAGGGCGACTTGCTCCCATGTCTTTGCCCGCTGCGCCACGACATCAGGGTCCGCCCCCACCTTGAACGAGCCGATCACATCCATGGCCACCACGCAAGTCGCGCCCGTGGGATCGGACCCTATTCGCTCTTTCACCCAGTCGACTAACCCGTCGCCGTCGGCCGACGCCCTCTCGACCATCGGCCCGAGAAGATCGGCCGGTACGCAGCGCCATTTGGAGAAGACATCCACCAGGGAGAGATCACACTTCTCCTGAAATTCCTGCTCGTCGAGAACTCGGATCGCCTCGATTCGGGGCCAGACGTCGGCGGGTGCGTCGATGGGCCTCTTGCAGACGTGAACCGTCATGGGGCTCGCTTCACTTTCTGTTGGGTCAGCGCCCGACTCGTCCGAGGATGAGGTCTCCGTCGCTCCGGAGACGCTGTCCGGGCGTTCAGGCCTCGCGCCTGATTTCGCTCCACCGCAATTTGTAGTTACCAAAGCGAAAGCCGTAAGTAGCAACGCGCATAACCAGGTTCTTCCCATCTTCTTTACCTCCGTTCTCCAGGTGCTCGTGTACACGCCGGTATCCGTTTCATTTTTAACCCTCCATAACATCACCGGACACCGGGTCAACTCTTATCCCTTTGCTTATCAGCCAGGCGATGCCCGCCTCGATGTCTTTTTCCTCCCCCTCCAGCTCCAGGACCACCCAGCCCTTGCTCTCCGAATATCCGCCAGGCGGATATTCGGTATCACTTTGAACTGCATACCAAGATTGAAAATAACCGGCTCCTTAATTAGCTCCGTCGGAAAGGTAAACATATCTCTTCAATACATAGGGAGAGGTCAAGGAGGAAAGCAACGCCCCGTAGTTTAGGTTGAACTCCAACTCGTCACCAACCTTCAAATCCAGCTCTTTGGCATCTATTATTATGTGATCACTACTTGCCCCGAGGATATCAATATCCATACAGGACGTTAGCCCGGCGACGAGTACATCCTGCAAACCGATATCAAGTATGGCTCTTTTCATTTGTCCACAATCCGGAAACTCAGGAACATTCCCAAAGGCATCCTGACAGATATCGGAGGACCACCGAGTACGTGCGCAGCAAGCCACTGAGCGGCTGATGGACCGGCACGATGACACGCTCCGGAAGCTCGAAGGAGGTCACTGCGACGTTTGCTCGGACTGAGATATGCCCCCAGCTTGCTTAACGCGCCAAATGCCGAAGTAAAATTGTGAAGACCGTTTATGCAGGCTAAGGGTTCGCGTAAGAATAAGTTCCCAGATTTGCGGCGTCGAGGCGCCCGTCTGGCAAGGCACGACGACGAAGGACTGGCAGCGCCAATTCGAGGAGAAGTAACGCAGCCAGGCGGGATGGATCGGCGGTGTAAAATGGGAAGTTGTTTTTTCGCGAGCCCTAAAGCACATACCACCGTCGGGGGGTGAAGACCTCGTCGTGCAGGCTGACGGCAAACGCGTCGGTCATGCCGGCCAGGAAATCCCGGATGTCTTCCTCGGGAGTCCCGTCCCTCAGGGCGCCCGACCAGTGGATCTCGTAGAAACAATCCATGTCTTCCACGAAGTACTCCCACAGATGTTCGATCATTCTTTCGGCCTTGTGGAACTCCGAATGAACGTCCTTGTTGTAATAAACGCGTTTGTACAAGAAGACTCGTAAGGCATCGAGGGCGTCCGCCGCCGCCGCGCTCATGGAGATCCCGGGCGCGTCGCTCCCAATGTCCGAGTGCTCGACTATGTCGAAAACCATGGTGGTCAGTCTTTTCGAATGCGTGTCCCCGAGCACCTTCAGAAGATCGGTCGGAACATCCTCGGGCGTCAGAACCCTGGCCCTCAGCGCGTCGTCCAGGTCGTGATTCACATAGGCGACGAGATCCGCCAGGCGAACCAGTCGGCCCTCCAGCGTTTGGGGCAGCTCGTCGTCCGGAACATCCAGTATGGGCCCGGCGCCCTTGGAATGGCGCAGGATACCGTCGCGAACCACCGCAGTGAGGTTGAGCCCCAGACCGTTGTTTTCCAGCCTCTCGACCACCCTGAGGCTCTGTCGTTCGTGCCTGAACCCGCCGGGTACCAGGCGCTGCATCGTGGCCTCCCCCGCGTGGCCGAACGGAGTGTGACCCAGATCGTGCCCGAGCGCGATGGCCTCCGTCAGGTCCTCGTTGAGATCGAGCGCCCTGGCCAGCGTACGAGCGATCTGGTTGACCTCCATGCAGTGGGTGAGCCGTGTCCTGTAGTGATCGCCCCGGGGCCACAGGAACACCTGGGTTTTCCCCCGCAGCCGCCGAAACGCCTTGCAGTGGACGATGCGGTGACAGTCGCGCTGAAAGGCCGTGCGGATCGGACACGGCTGCTCCGGTCGCTCTCTTTCGTTATGATGGTCCGCGGATTTCGTCGCGTGCACGCAGAGCATGACCGCCTCACGCTCCTGCGCCTTGCGCCTGATATCGAACTTCATTGCTTCTCCGAAAGAAAATGAACTGTCCCGTCGTCGGTCCCGATCACCATCCTCTTGCCCGAAGCCAGCGCCGCCGACGAATCGATCTCCGCGCCCATGTCCTTGCGCCAGACAACCTCGCCGGTCTTCGCATCCATGGCGTACAGGTGGTGATCTCTCGACCCCACGTACAACCTGCCCCCGGTCCCGAGCACCGGAGTCGCGCGCACGGCGCCGCCCGTGAGCGACCTCCACAACTCCACGCCTTTCGCAGCGTCCACGGCGATCACTTGTCCCGACATGGAAGCCGTGTACACCGTCTTTTCATCCGTCGAAACGGCCACGCCTCCGAGCAAGGCCCCGCCGGCATCGAATTTCCACCGCAATCCCCCCTTGGGCGCTAGCCGATACATGAACCCGTCTTTCGATCCGAACACCACGTTATTGTCGTTCAGAGCGGCAACCGACCCTTCTACCCTCCCACCGGTGCCGAACGCCCATACGGTGGTGCCGTCCGGTTCCATCGCGTACACCCTTCGATCGTGACTGCCCACCACCACGACGCCGTCGGGGCGAACTGTGGGCGATGCGTTGACGTGGCCGTTCAGATGCGCCAAAAAGCGCCTCGTGCCGTTCGACGACACCGCGTGCAGGCCGTCACCACCCACGTAAACAACGCCGTTCTTCCCGATCACCGGAGACGAGTCCACATCCTGTTTCATGCGGTAGGTCCACCGGACGGTCCCGTCGGTCGTGAATGCTATGAGAGTCTTGTCGTCGCAACCTACATACACGGTTCCGCTCAAGCTGACTGCGGCGGTCGAGAAGATCGGCTTTCCGCAAACGTAGCTCCAGCGCAGGCTCCCGTCCCTCCTCAGGGCGTTGAACGTTCCATCCACCGATCCCACGTACACAGAACCGTCGGGTCCTATTACCGGCGAGGAGAAAACGCGCGCCCCTGTCGTAAACCTGGCGGTCGACTCCGGCTCCGTAGCCGGGCCCTCGACTTGCGCCCGGTTCAGGTGTCTTGGGCCTCCACCGAACATTGCGAAGGGAACATTCGGCAAGCCGTCATCGGACGAGGGGTCCGTCAGCGCCCCGTCTCCGCCGTCCCCCACCCCGCCCTTCGGCTCCACGGACTTGCTCCCCTGTCCCCTGGGACCACAGGCGCCCAATGTCGCCATGCAGGCCGCCAGAGTCATCATCACCGAAATTCGCATCGAGAACATGGACGGCAGGGTAGCACAAAATTTTCCGCGAAGCTCAAAGATAGGAGACTGAGAGATGCACTCGATAGCGGTTGTCACTGCTTACGGCGACTTGCCCGGCCAGCTCGGCGGCAAGGGCCCCGGCCGCCTTGTCCATCGCCTCGCCGATGACCCGCTCGATAAGGTCTGTCTCCATATTGGTGAACACCCCCAACCCGATGGCGTAACCGATTGGAAACGTGAGCACTCCCAACGGGATCATCCAGGCCAGGTGCCCGTTGCCCATCTCGCTGGTCACTTCTTGCGAAACCGAGACCGGCAGCCCGCCGCCCGCGGGCGTGGCGGTGAGGGTCAGGATCATGGTCTTTTCATCGGACCGCCAAAATTTGAAGTAAAAGGTGCTCTCCTGAGCCACGATTGCCGAGCTCCCCGATAAAGCCTCCACCCGATTTACCCTCACCTCGCCGAAGTGGCCGCCGAGCTGCTTTTCGAGGGCCGCCTGGAGCGTGGCACCGTACTGCACCATGGAAAAACCCATCTTTTGGGGGTCGCCATCGTCCTCGCCCATCGACTTGTACTTCCGCTTGAGGCCGTCCTTCTCTTCGCCGGTTGTCACGGCAAAGACCGTGCATCGGAAATGGCCCCTTTGCTCCTTTTCCTCGCCGTCGTTCAGCATCAGGGGCACGCACCCTGCGGTCTCCGGGACGATGAGATCGAGTGCGATGGCATCGGTGCCGCCGGCCGGCTCGACCGCGGCCATATCCGGGTGGAGGTTCTTGAACCCCTCGTACCCATCCATGACATCGAACTGCCGGACACCGAAACAGCCGATCGAACTCAACGCGGCTACAATAAGAAAGACCACATCGATCAGTCTCTTGATTTCCATCATTTCACCTCGTGTTTCCTTGAATTACATCTCGGGCAGGGTGTGCCCTTTCTTACGCTTTGATCGCAAGTATCGGAGATTGTGATCGTTCACTCCGATCACATGCGGGATGGACTCGGCCACCTTCTGACCGCCGAGCTTCAGATGCTCTCGCTTCAACGGATTGTTGGAGAGTAAACGTATTGGCTTGCCTCCAAGCAGGTAACGCAGCACCACCGCCGCGTCGGAAAAATCGCGGGAATCCTCGGGTAGCCCGAGGGACGTGTTGGCCTGGTAGGTGTCCTGACCGGCGTCCTGCAACAGGTAGGTTACGGCTTTCGCCCACAGGCCTATTCCCCTGCCCTCGTGCCCGGACATATATACCACGGCGCCGCCCTGCGCGACGATCAGGCGAAAAGCTTCTTCCAGCTGGGGGCCGCACTCGCAGCGCAACGATCCGAACACGTCGCCGGTCATGCAGCACGAATGAATCCTCACCAGCGGGCTCTCGACCTTGTGGAAATCCGGACTTGCCAGAAGCGAGCTGACGCACATGTTCTCTTGCAGAAGGGATCTGAAGGCCTCCTCGCCACCCTCGGGAACCGCGTTGGCCGCATCGAGGACGCTGTGCAACTCCACATGCTTCACGAACGGATACCACGAAAAGTCCACCTCCACGCCGTCGATCAACCTGGGAATCGGGATCGGCCCGAGCAGAGAAACGCACGACCCGCCTTGCTCGTTTATGTCCACGGGCGTCGCGTTCCGGTCCAGGTGGACCAGTTGATGATCGCGCTCGAGCTTCTTGCGTATCTCCGCGTCTACATAGCTGAACAAGAATCACCTCAAATACAAACTACCTGTTGACCGTATGAAATACGTGTATACATCTAGATCGAAAGAAAAGAAAAATAGATGAACCTGTCCTGGAAAATCTTCACGGCATTCAAGATCCCCATACGCCTGCACATCAGCATGGTGATAATCCCCTTCGTCGCATTCACATGGGTCACCGACTCCGGGCCGTGGGGCATTGTGACGTCCATGGGGCTGGTTGTGCTCCTGTTCGGTTCGGTGCTGCTCCACGAACTTGGTCACGCCCTGACCGCGCGCAGGTTCGGCGTTCACACCAAGGACATCATCCTCACCCCCATCGGCGGCATGGCAAGGATCGTCAACATGCCCCGTTCGCCCGTGCGGGAAATACTCATCGCCCTGGCCGGGCCCGTCGTCTCCCTGACCATCGCAACGGTCGCCTTCATATTTACCGTGGTCTTCGTTTTAGTTCCCGTTGTTCCCGAGGTGGTCCAGGTGGGATTGTCCACCCTGTTTACCCTCAACCTGATGCTGGGCCTGTTCAACCTGGTCCCGGCTCTACCCATGGACGGGGGTCGCATCCTGCGCGGCACCCTGGCGATCAAGCGAGATTACCTGTCCGCCACCATACTGGCTGCCAGGATCGGCAAGACCATCGCCGTGGTCGGCGGATTGGCGGGGGTCTTCTACTTGAAATCCTGGAGCCTGGGGCTCATCGCCCTGTTCATCTTCTTCTCCGCCGGCCAGGAGGTGCGAATGGCCGCCATGTGGGCTGCCCAGCGAAAGGCCGAACCCTTCGCCGACCCGGGCCCGTTCGCACGCGGCCCGGAGCCTCGCCGCCCTCGACCGAACCCCAGGCCGAACCCCAGGCCGAACCCACAACCCAATCCGCGAGTTGTGATCATCCAGGGCGGTAGGGCCGAAGTCATCTCCCGCAAGGATCCGGAGAAATAGCCTGCCTTGCTGATGTCTCCGCAAACTGTGGTGTGATCAGGGACCGCAGTCGAGGATGGCGAAGGCGGCGGTGAAGATATCGTCGGGGGGGGTTGCCGTGTTGGCCCCGCCCTCTTCCCAGGCCAGCGCGTAGTTGTCGCCGCTCAAAAACACGATGTCGGGCTCCCATGAGGCCGCGGTGGACGTGGTGATCCGGTCGTCTCCACCGCCCAGCTTGTAGCCGGCGGAGTCGAGCCGGGCCGCGAAGATATCGTTCTGTCCCTCCCGGTCGTCCCTGAACACGATGACGAACTCGGTGCCGTTGTATGCCAGAGTAGGCTGGGAGGACACGGCGCCGTCCCAGGTCACGCGGATCTCACTTCCCAGGGTTCCGTCCGCCTCGATGAGTATGAAGTAGATCTCGGCGTTCTCGTCCCGCTCGTCCCGCCAGGCCAGGCCGAACCGGGTGCCGTTCCAGATGAGCGCCGGCTCTGCGGACTCGCCTGCGGCGTTTGTCACCCTGACGGCCGACCCGACCAGAGATCCGCTCGAATCGAGGCGCTGGAAGTATATCTCCCGATCCGAGTCCCTCGTGTCCTCGAAGGCCACACCGTAACCGGATCCGGTATACGCCAGGCTGGGATGCCGGGACGTGCCCAGCGAGTTGGTCACCCGCACCTCGTTGGAGGCGATATGCGATCCCGAAGAATCCAGATGGGTGAAGTAGATCTCCCGGTTGCCGTCGTAGGTTCCGTACCAGGCCATGCCGAACCCACCGCCGGAAATGGGCACGAGGGACGGTGCCTTCTGCCAGTTCGAGGAGTGGTTGATTGCCTCGACCTCCGAGCCGGGGACCATCGTCCCGGTGGAATCGACGCGGGCGAAATAAATCTCGTCGTAGTTCCGGGCCCCCCTCGAGTCGGTCCACGCCAGCGCGTACTCGGTGCCGGTCCATGCCAGTGACGGGTATTCGGACCACCAGGGGGCGGTTGTTATTCGCTCGGGTGTTCCCAGGAGCGTCCCGTCGAGGGCGGATCGCTGGAAGAAGATCTCCAGCTCCGCGGTGCCCCAGGCTCCGGACACGTATTCCTCCCAGGAAATCCCTATCTCCGTTACGGTGATGGTCGGAGCGGCGGTCAGATCGGGAGAGTAGGCCTCCCGCTGGGGGTCCGTGTTCAGGATCTGGGGCGCGGCGACGAGAGCACACCGGGCCGGGCTGTTCGGAGGATCCGCCGGAGGCGTCGTGCTCGGCAGCGTGAAGTTGCGCCGGAACCACGAGTTCTGCAACCCGGAGGGGTTGCCGTCCCATATCCAACTCGCATAGAAATGACGCATTTCGATCGTTCCCTGGAGCCACACGTAGTCCTCGTACTCCGCCGCGGTTATCGCCGGGCCCCAGAGGCTGTCATCGTACGCTTTATCGCACCAATCTATGTGGGGGTCCGTCCCGGAGGTCGGGAAATAGCGCCACCCGGTGAAATCCGGGTCCGATTGGGTGACGCCGTCGGTTCGTATCTCCCTTCCCGCGACCCGCATGAACACCTGGGCGGCTGACACCACGCTCATGGTGTCCTCCCCCATAATGCCCAGGACGTTGTCTCCCGACTCCATCACCACCTGGTAGTTCTCGGCGTGGCGATCCGACCAGCTGGTAATTCCGGTGGCGATGTCAACGTTGTTCCAGCAAAGGCGCGGGTAGGCATCGTCCACGACTATGGTGATGTCCGCCATGAACTCGAGCTTGGAATCGCAATCGTAGTCCACGCCCTCCTGGTGAATCGTCGAGTAGGGGTAAATATCCGGATCCTCATCATCGCAGTCGAACGGCCCGTCGGGGCACACGGCCGGGCTCCCGGACCACCCCATCTGGTCATCGCAGTATCCGTCCGTATCGTCGTCGCATCCCTCGTCGGTATCGCCGTCCGAATCGTCATCGATATCGTCGCAAACGGTTTCGTCAGTCGAGGTATCGGTATCCGTGTCAGTATCGGTATCCGTGTCAGTATCGGTATCCGTGTCAGTATCGGCATCCGTATCTGTGTCCGTATCGGCATCTGTATCTGTGTCCGTGTCGGTGCCGGCGTCGCTCGTTTTGACACTGCTCTGTGAGCACGCGAATTGCGCCAACGCGCACAAAACAACAAGCCATAATGTTCTGATCATTGTTCTACCCCTTCATTGTTCTTGTGTTCCCTATAGCGACCATCGTAGCACAGGAATTTCGTAAAATCTCAGCTGTTCAACCGAGCCGAGATGGCCTCCACCGCGGTTCGCGCTATCCCCGGGTGGGATGCGGCCTCATCGCGAATGATCACCAGGGCGCAGCGGGCGCCGAAAAGCTCGAAGTACCTGACCTCCATCACCCTGCCATGTATGTCCCCCAGGGCAACCGTGTGTATTTCATCTATGGGAAGCAGCTCCGTCACACGGGGGCTCAGGTCCGACACCAGCCCGGAAACAGCGGCCAGGGTATCCGGCTCGAGGAGCTCGCCGGCGGTGTCCACAACCAGCCCCTGATCGTCTGCCACCATGGCCACGCTCACCCCATCGAGGGACACTATCCCGTCGAGCACTTCCGTGAGGGACTCGCCATGAAAATCGGGCTCTGCCTTCGGCGGCGGAATGGAGGAAACGGAGCGCATCGCCTCCGCCTCCTGCCGGGCTTCCACTACTTCCGTCTGGGCGATGGACAACTCCGCCTGAAGATCGACCATTCGCTCCTTTCGCGAGGTGAGCTCGAAACGCATTCGCTCGCAGGTTGCGGCCAGCTCCTCGAGCCCAGCGCTCTTGACCGGATCATCATCGCGTGTCTGCGTCTCGACGTTCCGCGCGGGAGGCAGGGATCCGTCGGGACAAAGATCCTTGATCTTGCCCTCGAGGGTTACGATGTTCTTCCTCAGCTCGTAGCGCTCCTTCGAAAGCTCGATCCGTTGGGTCCGCTCGATTCCGAGAACATCCTTGAGCTTTGTCAACGTCGATTGAAGGGATCGAACGCTCCGGTCGCCTCTGACGTAGAGCACTCCCAAAAAGAACCCGAGCAGGAGCAGTACCGGGACCACGGCCGCGCAAAGGACAAGCAGTATCGTCTCGCCCAGGTAGATCAGTCCCTCGAAATTCGCAATGAGCACGCCCACAACCACGAGGCAGACCGCAGCCAACAAAACGAGCGATATGACTTGTGGCGCCTTCACTATCAAAGACCTCTCGAAGAGGCGCCGCCTTTGGGCGGAACCCTATAGGCGAACATCTATGAACGTGCGAAGCCGAAGCTCCTTCAGCCAGATCTTCTGCTGGCGAACCATCTCCTCCTGAGAGAGCTGATTGACAATCCGGTGCCTGACTTCGGCAAAGGGCTGTACACCCAAATTCTCCCGCTTGTTCAGACGCAGGATGTGGAAGCCGGCCGAGGTTCTGATGGGGCCGGCTATCTCGCCGGGTTCGAGATCCAGAAAGACTCGATCGAGCACAGCGGGGATCTCGCCGGGATTCCTGACGCCGAGACTTCCGCCGTTCGAGGCCGTGGTCTCGTCCTGCGATATCTCCCTCGCAATATCCGCAAAGTCCTCTCCCTCATCGAGGCGCGCCCGCAGCTCCTCCGCCTTCTTCCTTGACTTTGCAACCTCGACCGCGCGGGCTCGCACAGAAACGCGAATCAGGATGTGGGCGCCCTCGAAAGTTCCTGTCGCTCGAACATCGCGCACCTGGTTGTTGTAGTACTGCCGAGCCTCGTTCTCGGAGATCTTGACCCGCCCCCTCACCCTCAGGTTGAGCACCTTGAGGCCGAGCAGATTCCGGCGCATCTCGGAGCGGTAGGTGATCATGTCCTTGCCCCTGGCCTTTAGCGCTCTCTCGAACGTCTCCAGATCGATGCCGTTCTCCTTGGCCATGTTGTTAATAGCCATTTCCACCTCTTCAGTGGTCACGGTTATCTTCATGTCCCGGGCCTGCTGACGTACCAGTGTTTCGTCAATAATCTCCTGTAGACTCTCCTTGACGATCTGCTGTTTTCGCCGCTCCACCATCATCATGGCGCCGCCCTGGCTCGCCGCTTTTTCGAGCTCATCGAGGGCGGGAGTCGCGCGCTCGTGCACCTCGCTGAGCAGAACTATCTCAGTGCCGACAACGGCCGCGATCTGATCGATCACCTTTGCGCCTGCCAGGGCCGCAGTGGCCGGGATCATCCCAGAGAGAATCGCCAACACCCCTGCGAAACGACATGAACGCTCTGATCCGAGATCGGCCACGGCTTCCTTTTACTCTGTTTAGGGCGAGTCGCCGCCGGACTTCTCCGAAGCGGCAGCGGTCGCCTCGGCCACCCCCGCAGGACGGGCGGTCGCGCCGTGATGGTGAACACCTGTGGGATCGAAACCATCTACTTCCATTTTTGCAAGATTCTCCTCGAAAACCTGGATCTTGGCCTTGGAGCGAAGGTCTTCAACGAATTTATCCATTCCTTCGCGCCGCGCCTGACGCAGCAGCCTGTTTTCTATGAGTCTCTTAACACTGTCGAACGAACGATTCATTTCGGGCTTCTTATTGGTGAGCTTGATGACGTGCCAGCCGGCTTCCGTCTTGAGCGGCTTGTCGAGGAAATTGCCGACCTTCTCGAGAGTCCAGGCAGCCTCGGCCACCGCCGCCGCCACCTCGGGTTCGTCGTCGCGTCTTTCCGCCGGCCGTGAGAAATACCCCAGATCTCCACCGCGGCCCTTGGTCTCCTCGTCGATGGATTCTTTCTTGGCCTTCTCTCGAAACAACTTTCGATCCTTGCTCTTTGCCTTGAGTTCGACGATGAGCTTGACAGCCGCCGCCTCGTCCTTGACCACGATGTGGCTCGCACGAATCTGAGCAGGGCGATGATATTTGTCGTGCTCCTTGTCGTACTCCTCTCGAAGAGTCTTCTCCTCAATGGAGGTGGGCAACAGTTCTTTCTCGAGATCGTTTTTCACCATCAGGCGAATCATTACCTGCTTGACCGTTCGTTGAACCTCGGGATCATCAGCAAGCCCCTGGCGTTCCGCCTCCTGGGAAAGGAGCTCCACGCGAATGAGCTTTTGCAAGAACTCCTTGCGTTTCTCCGGGGTTGCCCAACGACGACGGATGTAGGGTGAGAGCCGGTTTATCTGCTCCGTAACGTCCCCCACGGTGATGGTCCGATCACCTACCGTGGCCACGACCTTAGCGGCCTGCTCGGGAGAAAGCCCTTCGGGTAGCTTCTCCGACTCCAGGAGTTCCTCCTTGGAGTCTTCCTGCTTCTTTTCCTCGCCCAGCTGGCTTCCGCACGCGCAAACCGTCAGGAGGGCGACCACAGACAACCACCCGATCCACATTGTAAACTTCATGAAAACGCTCCTTGGCCTACAAGTTTCTTCTACAATATCAACCGGTTTTATATCTCACATGAACTAAAGCTTCGCAAGAACCTAATGGCGCTCTGTGTTCCGTCATCGCGTTCGCCGTCGAGCCGTACCAGAATCTTGAGATCCGGTGTCAACTTCAACGCGCCGTCGCCGGTTTTGATGAGCTCGAGCACCCGGTCCGGATCCACCCGGGAATCCCGACCAAGGTGCACCGTCAGACGGTGGCGAGAGGTCTCTAAGCCCACAATCCCTAGGGACCGGCACATCGCCTTGGCGATCATACCCTTGATCAGCGCCCCGGCAGCCGGCGGCAACGCGCCGAAGCGATCGACCATTTCGGCGGCGTACTCCTCTACACGGGCCTCATCATCCGCAGCGGCCAACCTCTTGTAGAACTGGAGCCTCAAACCCACGTCCGGGATGTAATCCTCGGGCAGGAACCCCGGTTCCTCGAGGGTCACTTCGGGCTCCACCTCCACGCTCGGCTTCTTTCCGCCAAGTAGATCGGTGGCTTCCTTGAGCATGTCGCAGAACATCTCGAAGCCCACCATGTTCACATCCCCGGTTTGCTCCGCGCCCAGGAGGTTTCCGGCACCACGGATCTCCAGATCCAGCGTCGCGAGCGAGAAGCCCGAACCCAGGTCAGTGTACCGCGTCAGGGCCTCCACCCTTTCTCTCGCGCCGTCGCCCAGAACGCTCAAGGGAGGCACGATCAGGTACGCGTACGCCTGCACATGGCTTCGCCCAACCCGGCCCCGGATCTGGTAGAGCTGGGCGAGCCCGAAGGTATCGGCCCTATCGATAATGATCGTGTTGGCCCGCGGGATGTCCAGGCCGGACTCGATGATGGACGTGCAGACCAGAATGTCGTACCTGCCCGCCACGAAATCGAGCATGACCCGCTCCAGGCTCTCTTCCTTCATCCGGCCGTGGCCCACCGCAACGCGGGCATCCGGCATCAACCTTTGCACATAGTCTGCCACCTTGAAGATGTCCCTGACCCGATTGTGTACGAAGAACACCTGGCCGTCCCGCGCCAGCTCGCGCTCCACGGCCTTCTTGAGCAGCCCGGGATCGTCGTGACAGACCACCGTCTTGATCGGCCTTCGATCGGCCGGCGCCGTGCCCATGAGCGAAAGATCCCTCATCCCAAAAAGCGCCATGTGCAGGGTCCGCGGGATCGGCGTTGCCGTCATGACCAGGGTATCCACCGATGCCCTCAGATTTCGAATCCTCTCCTTGTGGGATACGCCGAAACGATGCTCCTCATCTATCACGAGCAATCCGAGCCGCTTGAAATGCACGTCCCTGGAAAGCAGCCGATGGGTGCCGATGACCACATCCACTTTGCCCTCCTTCAACCCCAAGATGGTGTCCGCGTTCTTGGAATCCGTGCAAAAACGGCTGGCCATCTCGATCCGTACCGGATACCGGTCGAACCTCGCGGCGAAGCTCTGGTAATGTTGCTGGGCCAGCACGGTGGTGGGAACGAGCACGGCCACCTGACGACCCGACATCACCACCCTGAACGCAGCCCTCAAGGCCACCTCCGTCTTTCCGAAACCGACGTCGCCGCAGATGAGCCGATCCATGGGTTTGGTCCCGCCGAGATCGCTCATCACCTCGTCGATGGCGCGCTCCTGGTCCGGCGTCTCCTCGAACGGGAACGACGCCTCGAACTCCCGGTAGAGATCATCGACCGCAGACACGGCAGGCCTGTCCGCCACTTCCCTGCGGGCGTACAGATCCAGGAGACGGGCTGCCATCTCCATCGCCTGCTTGCGCATCTTGGTTTTGGACTTGAAAAACGTCTGGCCCCCGAGTCGATCCAGACGAACCGAACCCTTGCCCGCAGTCCTGTGCTTCTGAACCTGATCGAGCCGGTATACGGGGAGGTAGAGCTTGTCCCCTTCCCGGTATACGATCAGCAAGAAATCGACATCGGTGTCTCTCACCCGTTGCCTTTGGAGCCCGTCATAACGCCCGATTCCGTGCTCCTTGTGCACGACCAGATCGCCCGGCTCGAGCGCTCCAAGATCTTCCAGGACGGCCCCGGTTCGACGGGTACCGCTCCTTAGCCTGGAACGCCGCCCGAATATTTCCTCCTCGGCGATCCAGCAGATTCCGTCTCCGGGAAGGAGACAACCCCGAGCCATCTCGCTTACGGAAACTACGACGCCGGGTCTCCTGATCGACTCGTCCCCTTCTCCAAGGGTTACCGCGAGCCCGCGACCCCGCAACATCGCCGCGAGCCGCTCGGCCTGTCCGGTGGTGTGAGCGGTCACGATCACCCGGTAACCTTCTTCCGTGAGAGAGCCCAGGTAGCCCGTGAGCGGACCAAGCAGATCCATTTTCTCCCCCGCCTGCGTCAGGTGCCTCAACCGTTCCCCGATGTCACCCGTGGAGGCGGAAGCCAGATCCAGCGACTCCTCGCCCCCGTTACCGAAACCATCGTACTGGCCGGAGACCACTATGGGATGTGATACTATTGTTCTTGAGGAGCCGCCGATGACCCTTTTCATCTCCTCCACGGAAACGAGATGCCGGTCCAGCCCGAACGACGGCTCGCCCCTTCCCAGGCGCCGATCCAGATCAGCCGAGAAAACCGACAAGGACTTATTCCATGTGATGTCGATTCCAGGCGGGTTGTCGACGCATACCGTGAAATCCCCGGGGAGATACTCGAGGAGGCTGCCTTGCTGTTCCTGCATAGCCGGTGAAAACCCCTCCGATCCCACGAAGAGCCTCCCGTCGAGGCAATCCTCGATTATCTGATCGGTCCTCGCGGTTGGGAGATTTACCTCATCGCAGATCTGGCGAATCCTCCGGGACACCATTGCTTTTTCGTCCTCATCCACCGGCAACAAGGACGTTCGAGTCGGGTGAATCCAGATCTCCTCCACGGGGTCTTCGCTGCTCTGGGTCTCGGGATCGAACCACCTGATGCTCGTAACTTCGTTCCCGAAGAGGTCTATTCTCACCGGCATGTCGAGGTAGGGAGGAAAGACATCGAGGAGGCCTCCGCGAACCGCGTATGTACCTGACTCCTCTACCAACGGCGCCCGATTGTAGCCCCCGATTTCGAGCACACCTATCAGCGAATCCCGACGGATCGTGTCTCCGATAGCCACCGGAGCGCAGGCATCCTCAAAGCGCCCCCTGGGAACCACCCGGCGAAGCAGGGCATCGGCCGAAATCACAAGAAACCGCCAGCGTTGATCCATGATCATCCTGAAGAGCGCGCCTGCGCGATTCATGGTGGAGCGGCGGTCGGAAACCAGCTCGTCGTACGGCCCGAGATCATATTGGGGAAACAACAGGATCTCGCTACCGCCGTCGGTTCTCAGGTGACAAGACAGATCGCGGCATAGATCGCGGGCTCGGGCAAAATCCTCCGTGACGACAACATGGCGGCCACTGAATACCAGGGACAACCGGGCGAGGACCACCGCGAGCGCCCCTCCCTTCACTCCGGTGAGATCAACATGAGCACCCGCAGACGCCCTGGAGGCTATCTCCTCGAGCGAGATCCCTGTTCCCAATTCGGGAATAACAGGTGATCTTGACAGGTCAGACACGGGTTATCTAAAGGAGTGCGGAATCAGTACGGGTTGTCTTCCACAACTGGTTTGGGCTTCGGCTCCGGTTTCGGCTCCGGTTTCGGCTCCGGTTTCGGCTCCGGTTTCGGCTCCGGTTTCGGCTCCGGTTTCGGCTCCGGTTTCGGCTCCGCCTTCGGTTCCGGTTTCGGCTCCGCCTTCGGTTCCGGCTTCGGCTCCGGTTTAGGTTCCGCCTTCGGCTTGGGCTCCGGTTTCTTGATCTCCGTCAGCATCACATCGATGACCAGGGAGTATGTTCCGTCCCTGAAGGTCCAATTATCTTCCGTCACTTTGCCCGTACGATCCTTGTATCCCGGCTTCTTGAACTCGTAGACGAACTCCGGTCCGAGCCCCCGCTTGGAAATCGTCCGAGGCGTCTTTGCCAGCCAATTGTCTTCGGTGGAAACCGACGCGCCCTTCGGCTCGCTTTTCAGTTCGATCTCGATTTCGGCCTTCTTCATCTTGAGCGCCACGTCGACCGCTTCGTCCTCACCGGGCATAACCTTCCGCGACTCCGGCAGATACCCGAACAGGCGCGTCTCGACCTCCACCTCCACGCCGGCGATGAGGTTCTCGATATCCATAGGAGTCTCGCCGTCCCTCTGTGCACCGTCGATGAAGATCTTTGCTCCGGCCGGCGTTGAAACGATTTTGATTTTGGCGGTTGCTTTCTTCGCTTCTTCGGCGGCGGGCTCCTTGTCTTCCACTTCTTCCACGACCTTGGGTTCCTCGTCTGCGGCCTTTACCTCTTCCTTCGTCACATCGGCGCCCACGGGCTCCGCCTTGGCGATTTCGTCCACGGCCTCTGTGCCATCCTGGTGGAAACCAAAATAGTAGATTGCCCCACCTGCGAGCAGGATCAGGAAGATGATCAATCCGACAGGCGTGCCGCCGGGCTTCTTGGAATCGGCGCCTACTCTTACCGGCTGGCCGACCGCCGTGATATCCTCCTCCTCTTCTTTGGGCTCGGCGTCGGACTTGATCTCGACGGCTGATTTCTCTTCCGCCGAGGCGACGTCGGCGGGTTTCTCTTCGCCGGAGTCCTTCGTCTCGTCGACGGACTTCTCTTCTTCCTTTTCATCGCCCTCGAGAGCGTCATCGATTGCGGAAGAAATATCCGCGAGGAAATCGGTGCCGACGGCTTTTTCAACGGGCTTCTCTTCGGGCTTCTCCTCGGTTTCCTCTTCGGACTTCTCTTCGGGCTCTTCCTCGGTTTTCTCTTCCGACTCTTGAGAATCCGCCTCCTCGTCCGGGGCCGGCTGATCGTCATCCTCCTGGGACGAAGCGGCCTTTTCCGACTCCTGTGGCGTCTCGGCGGCGGGTGGAGGCATCGATCCCGGGGCGGGCCCCATGCCGACGATGGTCCCCTTCGCTCCTTGCGGAACGGACTGCGGGCGCACCGGCGTAATCGGCTCCGGCGCCACCGACGGCTGCTTGTCCATGGTTTCCACCGTCGGCGCATCCGAGGGTCCGGTATGGTCGCCGACTACCCGCTCCTTGAGGATGTGATCGAGGTTCTCGCGGCTCGATTCGTCCAGCTTGATGAACTTGATGCCCATCCCGGCCGGCTGGCTGTCGTCTATGGGTTCATCGCGTCGCCATACGACGCGGCCGACACCCTGGATCAGAGAGCGCTCGTCCGAAAGCCTGAAGTCGAACTTGATGAGTGTCCCGGCCGGCATGGGTCTGTCGGTTCGTATGAAAACACCACCCTTGCTGACATCCCGCGAGTGTTGCTCGATAAACTCATTCACGGTCGCGCTCTTGAACCTGACCTTGATCCCCAATGGTACTCGTTGATCACGACGTTCGTTTTTCATTTTACAACCTCCAAGCTCCACTACTGCCTGGTCACCGTCATGGTGTATTTAACCCTATTCTTCTTGTCGTCGTTCAGAATCCCGGAGCCGCTTCCACTGTACTTGCCCGGACCCTTGACTTTCATGCAGGTGTTTACCTGCAGCTTCTGTCCGGAGAAGCCATACTTCCCGTCGAGTTTGAAGCCGGAGAGCTTGGTCTCCGTAACGGTGAAACCGCCGCGCTGTCCAGTGGGAGCGAGCCTGAAATTCCCGTTGCCGGTGGCCACGATACGACACCCGAACGCCGGCGGCTTGAAACCGAACGGAAGACCCTTGATATCCAGGTTGCACATGTAGTTACCCACCAGTTCATCGCCTGGAGTGGCCGGCCCCGGAAGCTTGCACACGCCCGTCCCGCCGCCGGTCTTGGGCTTGTCCGGAACCACCGGAATGAGCGGCGTATCCGGCGGAGGCGGCGTGGTATCGACTACCGCGACCGGGGGCGCGACCAAAGGGGGGGCGACCGGGGGGGCGACCGGGGGCGCCAGAACCGGCGGTTGCGTCGCCGGCGGGAGCTGCATGTCAGGCCTATTGTCGCAACCCGCCAAGACGATCATTATCACTCCGAAAAAGACCAACCCCAAAAGGATTTTTTTACTCACGGTTTCCTCCTCGATTTGAAAAATGTCTTCAATACCATACAGAAAAATCATGATGATGTCGAAATCACTTCTTTGAAAGGAAAAAATGCTGTCGCAAAACCCTGACGGGTTACGATTTGCCCCGGCAGGATTTCTCACTTCGTCTCGCGAAGACTATCGCGGCCAACCCCAGGACAGCCCAGACGATCACCGCCACTTGGCTCGTGGAAAGCCTGTCAGAGAAAAAAAATCCCCGATCCGCGTCGCCGCGCCAGAATTCGATGACAAACCGAAAAACGGAGTACAACACGGCCACGATGCCGACGACCGTTCCCGGACGTCGCGCGAACAGTTTTCGATAAGCAATGTACCCGACGGCGAAGACCGCAACGTTGGCGAGGGACATGTACAACTGGGTGGGGTGAAGCGCCGTCTCCCTCAACGCAGCCGGAACCAGACTGGCCGCATCTCGAAAAACCACACCCCAGGGCAGATCCTCGGCTGGCTTTCCGTAATCACATCCGGCGAAGAAACACCCCCAACGCCCGATTGCCAGGGCGATCGCCCCGGCGAGGGCCGCCAGATCGAGCACCGTCCCCAGAGGCATGCGACCCCGGGCCGCGTACATGACAACCGCCGCATGCATGCCCATGAGACTACCGGTCGAGACGAGCCCCCCTTCCCAGAATCGGATAGCCCTGACCGGGTCGTCCGCGATGTATTGAAAATTGACGATCACGTAGAGCAGTCGCCCGCCAACGAGCGAGCCGACGGTCGCCCAGGCGACGATCCACTTGAGTCCGACCGGATCCAGCCCGAGGCGACGGGCCTCGCGCACCAGGAACGCGACCATCACCCAGTATCCGATAACGGCGATCACGCTGTAGGTTTCGATGTTGGCAGATCCGATTTTGAAGAGAATTGGGTACATTGGGCTAAGGAAATCAGTGCCAGTAGCCGCCGCCCGGCGGCGGTTTTTTGTTTTTCGAACCGCCCCCCACCACCTTGAGCTTCCTCCTGAGCCACATGTAACGCACTCGATTGTACAGGCGCGAGAGCCGCCAGTAACCGGTGACGAGCAGGGCGCCGATGGCCAATCCCCCCAAGTGGGCGGAATGGCTCACACCGCTGCCCCGCATGAGAAAATCTACCAGTGCGTACCCGATGGGAAAGAGCGCGAAGTACTTTCCCTTGATGGGGAAGAGGCCGAAGAAGTAGATGACCCGATCGGGGAAAACGATGGCCCAGGCCACCACCAGGCCGTATATGGCTCCCGAAGCGCCGACCGTGGCCAGATCCGGATGAAAGATGGAGCCGATCACGAAGACGACGAGCCCGGCTCCGATCCCGCAGATCAGGTAGAACCTGGTGAATGCCTTCGTGCCCCATGCTTGTTCCAGCGCTCCCCCGAACATCCAGAGGAACAAACTGTTGAACAGGATGTGTGAGAAATCGGCGGTGGAGTGTAGCCACATGTAAGTGAATGGCTGCCACAGCTCCAGGCCCGGGTAGACGCGTTCAGGGGTAAGCGCCAGGTGATCGTGCAGTGCGAGGGCGTCCATCCAGTTGACGGAGATGACAAGCACGAGCCACGCCGCGCCGTTGACGATCAGAAACCGTTTCACCGCGGGCGTCATGGGCCAGGCGGCAAATGACATGCGACCTCTCATGGGCGAGAACTTACCAGATGTCCATGTCGGGTCAAAGGCCGGGTCTGGTCAAAGGTCGGAATTCTTGATCAAGGTTGAGAACAGAGCTTGTCGCTGACGTGAGAAGAGGAAGTAACCGGAAAAAACGAGGCTGATAACTCCACTGAAAAAACCAATTTGTTTTTATGGACAATTCGCCGGAACCGGCGTGCAGGTGTCGTCGAGGTTGTCGTGGACATCTATAGAAGCAGGTCCGCTGGTAAGCTGGCCCAGCAGGTCGCACACCTCGCAGTCGGGAACAATAACGTTGTCGTAGATGACCAACTCACCATTGACCGAGGTGATTCCGCTCAGGCCGTTCATGTTGGTCAGGGCATCGTTATTGTGAATAAACAAGTCCTCGCCCACCGAGGTGATGTTGCTGAGCCCGTTCAGATTCGTCATGACGACGTTGCCGGTGATCCACAAGCCATAGTCAACTGAGGTGATGCCGCTCAGACCGTCAATGTTGGTGAGAGCGTAGTTGTGATCGATTGACAAGATCCCGCCCACCGAACCGGTGATCCCGCTCAGACCGTCCAGGTCGGTGAGGGCGCTATTATATTGAATCGTTAATGTAAGTCCCACCGAGGTGACGCCGCTCAGGCCGTCAATGTTGGTGAGAGCGTAGTTGTGATCGATAAACAGGCCACCCACAGAGGTGATGCCGCCCAGCCCATCCAGGTTGGTGAGAGCGTAGTTGTACATTATATGCAAGTCGGACACCGAGATGATTCCACTCAGACCGATCAGGCTGTTAAGGGCGTCGTTTTCGATTATGTTCAAGGGTCCACCTACCGAGGTGATGTTGTTCAGCCCGTCCAAGTTTGGAAGGACGGCGTTTTCACTGATTTGCAAGATCCCGCCTACCGAGGTGACGCCGCTCATCCCGTTAAGATTGGTTAGAACGTCGTTGTCTATAATAACCAAACCCCCGCCCACCGAGGTAACGGCGCTCAAACCGTCCAGGTTGGTGAGGGTTCCGTTCTTTATAATCTGCAAGTCATCGCCCACCGAGGTGATGTTGCTCAGCCCGTTCAGGTTCGCCAGGGCGTAGTTATTGCCAATATGAGAGACCCAGCTCACCGAGGTGAGGGCGTTCAGCCCGTCCAGGTTCGTCAGGGCGTGGTTGTACTTTATCTTCAAGTCCCCGCCCACCGAAGTGACGGCGCCAAGGCCGTCAATGTTAGTGAGGGCGAAGTTGAACACGATCTCCAGGCTCCCGCCCACCGAGGTGATTCCGCTCAGGCCGTCCAGGTTGTGGAGGTCGGGGTTGCCGCCGCCATAAACTCCTATATGCAATTCCCCACCCACCGACGTGAGGGCGAGAAGACCGTTCAGGTTCGCCAGATCGTCGTTTCCGTAGATATGCAGATCCCCACCAACGGAAGTGAGACAAATCAGCTTACTCAAGTCGGTGCACGAAGGGCACTCGATTGTAATGTCTCCCGAGATCGAGTTGTATCCCGCGAGGGATAAAAGATCCGATTGTGTGTCGACTAATAAATTGCCGCTGAACTCTCCCAGATTGCACTCGACCGGGCCGGTATCTGTTTCGGTATCGGTGGCGGTGTCCGTATCGGTGTCCGTGTCGGTGTCCGTATCGGTGTCCGTGTCGGTATCGGTGTTGGTGTCCGTATCGGTATCCGTTTCGGTATCGGTGTCGCTGTCCGTGTCGGTATCTCCACTCGTGCCGGTATCCGTCCCTGCGTCCGGGCCGCCCCCGCTGACGTTGGAGCAGCCCGACAATATCAGTGCGAAACCTAGAAAAACGGATAGAGAGATCAAAGCCGCGCGAGTTCCGCAGGTCGCGCAAAGGACTCCCCGGCGGTTCTTTTCTAGCGGGCGGGGCCCCTGCCCCGCCTCCTCCTCTATTTCAAAGCTGTTCGAATTTACCTCTTCGCACCGTTTCTCTTCTCTTTCTCCTCCGAGACGCCGGGGAGTTCTTGAAGCGACCGAGGACTGTCTGAGCGCGGCATTGGGATCTCTGCGAACAAGCATCACATTGCCGCCGGTGGTAGGTCGAACATGTAGATGGCGTTGCCGCCCGTCGTTTTGGCCATGTCCACGAAGACCTTGTCGCCCCAGATGCGAGGGGTCTGCTTGGGCCTGCTTGGAATATTGGTTACCTGGAACTCGGTGGATGTGTCGATGTTGTAGCCCCAGATCTGCACGCCGGCGAAGCTGTTTGCATCATTGGGGTTCGCGCTGTCGCGATAGTCCGACCAGACTATGATGTTATCATTAACGTCTGGATAACAGGCGATCCACGCGCCGCTTGTGATTTGAGTTGTGGTGCCTGTCGAGATCTCGTACATGAATATTGCCGCGTGGTTCCAGTTACCCATCGGAGTACTGTCTCCGAGCTTCAGGTCTGTGTATACAACGCGATCTCCGTGAATTCTCGCGCTGATTTGCCCTTCAGTGTCATCGGTAATCTCAATGAACTGCTGGGAGGAGAAATTGTATGCACGAATGTCGTAGTCGCCTGGTTCATCGGTGTCCCAGACCACCACATCGCCCCAGATGCTGTTATGGGAACCATAGAAATGGGGAGCGACCTCCTCACAGGTACCCGGCGCCCCGAGGTTAAATACACAAAGGGGCCACGAATCCATCCCATCCCCGCAACCGCCCATGGAGACGATGCGATCGCCGTAAATGTCGATGTACTTGGCAGGGTTGGGGAACTCGTCGCCCTCATTGGGCCAGTGATAGACGAGCTGCTGTGCTTCGGATTCCAGGTCGGCGCAGATTACATCGGTAAAAATGTCGGTTTCGCTTCCCACCGCCTTCGAATAACACACCGTTTGCTCATAGATAGTTGGATAAAAGTTAATCGTATTGAGTATTAATCCGATGGGATATTGCGGGTATGGATTGGGAAGAAGAAGTTGCTTCTCTTCTTGATGATTAACTATCCGAGTATTCGCAGTTCCATCATCGAACGAAAGCAGATTACCCCAAACATCCCACTCCAGAAACCTAACCTCATCGGTAAAAGTCAGCTGCCTACACCCGACTTGGCCACAGTCTCCCACAGCCGGCAAGTCCGTCCAGTCCCACGGACCGGCGTCCGCAACGAATCCGTCGGTGTCGGTATCCGAATCCGTATCGGTATCGGTGTCCGAATCCGTGTCGGTATCAGAGTCCGCGTCCGTATCCGTATCGGCGCCCGTGTTCGTATCGGACCCGGCGTCCTTCGCGGATCCGTTGGAGGAACAACCCGAGCAGCCGTTGAGGAGAAGGGCCAAAATGGCAACCAAGAGTTTCATCTCACTACTCCTCCCAGACCTCGTATGCACCCGCGCCCGCCAGGCGCGCCTCGATCTTTCCGGGCGGCACCTCGACGAATTCGTTCCAACCTTCACCGCGAACATGAGGATCAAAAAGGCGCAGCCATAAATAACCCCAGTCGTCGCCGTCCTTTTGAATTGCGCAATAGCGGCCGACGCTCGTCGGCCTCCATAGGCTCACGTTCGGATTGGCCTCATTCGACGTGCACGACACCGCGTGCCATTTCGGCTGAAAATGACGGATTGCATCTATAAGCGGGTACTGGATGCAATCGTTAACTTTGCAATCCACTCGACTCGAATACCTTGCGCAGGAACACCATCTGAGTTCGGCACGGCACGAGCGTCCGACGCAATTATCGGAGATCCCTGCTCCAATGCTGACGACATCGGCATCGTTCGACTCTTGGATTTGAGTTGTTTTTACATCGTCGCACGCGAAGGCGCAGGTAAAAAACGAAATGACCAGCGCACAACGAAAATACCTGACCATTTTCATTGTTCTCGTGGACATTTCGACCCCTTTTCTTTCGTCGGCTGGAAAGCTCATTTGATGGATCATTAGTGTACCGGCAGACCGGAAAAACCGAAAGGATTGAATTCGGCAAACCGAAAAATGCCTTCTGCATCGGCATGTGTCAGGGAGGTGTTACCCAAGAAACCGGTTGTACATGTCATGTCGATCACCGAACCGATACGACGGCATATGGGAGACACGTCGCATCGATCACCGGACCATCGTCATGTGTCAGTCCAGCCTCCTTCGAGTTTGAGAACAGAGCTTGTCGCTGACGTGAGAAGAGCTATCGGCACTCGCCCCGGGCGGCGTCCTTCTTGAACTTGGCGAACAGGGGATCGCTCTTCGCCGCCTGAAGCTTCTTGAAATAGGTCTTCATGTCCGGGAAATTACCGCGGGCCAGGAGGCCCTTGGGTGTAGACTTGTAGCCCTTCTTCTTGAGGCACTCCATTCGAGCCGCCGTGCGGGCGACCCGCTCTGTGGCGTATTCACCTGTTTCGATCTCCCGCGCCGACATCCGGAAGAATTCGTTGGCCGGATCGATGGAGGCGGCCTGCTTGAAGTACGCGAGGGCGTTGTCCGTCGATCCGTTGAAGAGCGCGGTGACGCCGAGCAACCCGAGCGCCTCGGCCCGCACGCGATTCTCGGAGCTCACCTCCAGAGCCTTCTTCGCAGCCTTCTCGACCTTTTTGAATTTCTCGAGACGGGTGAGCATGAGCGCCTGCTTGACGTGCGCGGCCCCGTACTCGGGCATCCTATTGGCAGCTTTACGATATAAAACTAGGGCGTCGTCGAACTTCCACTTGCCGAACAGCGCGTCCCCGGCCTCCATTGACTTGACAACGCCCTTGATCTTCTCGCGCTCCGGCGCGAGGAACTCGCGAATTTGTGCGCTCGCCAGAACGATCGTCTTGAGCGTCCGGCCGTACCACTTCTCCTCGACAAGCTCGATCACCACGTCGCCGTCCATGAATCTCACTAACTTGCGCCCCAGAAAATCCTTGCCGCTGTCCACATTGTCCCCGAACACCTCCGCCAACATCTTCTCGCCGACGTCTTTCCCCTCGGTATCGCGATACTTGAGCCTCACCTCGAACAGACGATCCCCGACGAACGCGAACTCCATGGACGGGCCGCGGCGGTTCGCCGTACCGGTGGGGAACACCTCGATGAGGCCGCCGCCACGCACCTCGTCCAGCCCGCCGGGACCCACCACCGGGAGATCTCCGAGCGCCGCCGCCACCTTGGAGGGGGCATTGCCGAAGATCGCGCAGACGCTGTTTGCGCCCAGTTTGCCAGCCACCGAGGACAGCTTGTCACGCCAGGCGATCCCCGGGTACCGATCCAGCGGACGACATATCTTGCCCGGATCTGGAACCGTTCCGGATGGTTTCCCCACACCGACATCCGCTACCGGCTCCGGTTTGGGAGTCTTTACCTCCGGCTCGGCCTTCCCGTCTCGCGAGCCGCCTTTCCCGTCTCCGGGCTCGGCCTTCTCGCCTGTGGATCCTCCCACCTGCGGCAGCCCCGGGATCTCCTGCTCGTCGCCGCCCAAAACAGCCAAGATGACTACCAGCGCAAAGAGCGAGAACAGCACGGCGCCCGCGCCGATCAGGTAGAGGTATTTTATCTTGCCCAAAACCTTGACCAGGATCGCGGGCCATTTCTTTTCTTCCAGATTTCCGAGCGTAGCATCCGAAAAAACGTATCTTAACAGTAAGTTATCCGTCTCGTCTTCCTCGTCTTCCCCGTCACCCTCTTTCAACTTCATGTCGTGTTCATCGTGGATGTCGGTCAGCGAAACCCCCAAAGCGTCATCGATCTCCATGACCGAGGAGTCGTCGGGATCCAGTTCGAGCAGCACCGACTGGTCGCCCACCTCGTCGGTCTCCGGAATCCAGGCGCTGGCGATATCTTCTTCGGGTTTCAGATCCTCGATGTCCAGTTGAAGATCGGCGTCGTGCACCGACGACCGCGAGATGGGCGGCGGCGGCATGGTATTTCGATCGGACATCACAGGCACCGACCCCGGCTTTCCCATCCCTACCGGTTTCGGGGGTAGGACCGCCGCACCCATCATCATCGTCTTCTTGGCGCTGCGGGCCGGTTTTGGGGGTAGGTCCGCCGCACCCATCATCATCGTCTTCTTGGCGTTGCGGGCCGGTTTCGGGGGTAGGTCCGCCGCACCCATCATCATCGTCTTCTTGGCGCTGCGGGGAGGAGTCGGCATCGGTTTTCTCGACGGTGGAGGGGGTGGCGGCACGCTGCTCATCTGCACCATGGGCGCCTTGTCGTGCTCCTCCTCTTTATCTTTTTGCACCTCTATCGGCTTGTTGGTGAGCTTGAACCCGCAATACTTGCAACGCACCGCGAGGATGGGCAGCTCCTTTTGACAGGCAGGGCATCTCTTTGTCTTGCTCATCGCTTATGTGAACTCCTTACAATGCTTCAAACCGGCAAAGGATATCAGACCACGCCAACCGACTCAACCACCCGAAATGAGAATCATACATTAATTGTTCGGTTTCGCGTAGGAGCTTTCCGATGATCCGGTCGGTGATCGGACGGATTGCCTTGCGCAACCCGTTTGTCCGTGCTATCGAACCGGGCCCTTGCGGCGCCGTGCTCAACGTCGGGCTCGGAAGCAAGGAGTGATCAAAATGGCAAAACCAACACCCCTGCAGGAAATCAAGGAACGCTTCGGCTCGAAGGACAAGCTGGTCAAGGAGTTGAAGGCACTGTTCGACAAAGGCGAGCTTTTCGCGGAGCGCCTCAACCCGGACAAGGGCATAGCCCACGTGGCGAACCGCAAGCTCTTGAAGCTCTACGATGTGGCCAACGAGATCAAGGAACGCTTCTCCACCCGGGCAAAGCTCACCGAGGATCTCCTCAAAATGCTCAAACGAGAGAAGGACACCGGTCTCAAGGAGCGCTTCGACAAGTGGGGGCTGCCGCGTCTGTGGGATCACTACAAGAGCGTCGGCAAAAAGAAGGACTAGCGCATTTACCCAAAACCCGCGCCCCGCACAAACACCGAACCCACCGTTCGGAACATTACTTTTTTTTTACACTTTTCTTTCGTTCCGTTGGCGTCCCCGCTCATTAGTGGTTATACCCATCGTGGAACCGGTTGGCCCGGCTGAAAAAGGAGCTCAAGATGGCCTGGAACTATACGGATCTGGTCAAACAGCATTTCTTTCAACCAAAGAACGTGGGGGTGCTGGACAACGCGGACGGCACCGGCAAGGTCGGCTCCATCGCCTGCGGTGACTCACTCATGCTCACAATCAAGGTGGATGAAAAAAACGATACCATCGAGGACTCCCGATTTCAGACCTTCGGCTGCGGCAGCGCCATCGCGTCCTCATCCATCCTGACCGAGATGATCAAGGGCAAGACCCTCGAAGAGGCGCTCAAGATCACCAACCAGGAGATCGCGGCTGCCTTAGGCGGCCTGCCCCCGGAAAAAATGCACTGCTCCGTTATGGGTCGCGAGGCTCTGGAGGCGGCCATCGCCGATTACCGCGGGGAGAAAACCGGATCGCAGGAGGAGGAGGAGGGCGAGGGACGGATCGTCTGCAACTGCTTCGGCATCACCGAGGGGAAGATCCGCCGGGTCGTGGAGGAGAACAACCTGCGCACGGTCGAGGACGTGACAAATTACACCAAGGCGGGAGGAGGCTGCGGCTCGTGCATCGACGAGATCGAGACCATCCTCGAGGAGTTCGGCGACGCCGTGCCCGAGCAATCTCCCGAAAAACAGAAACCCAAACCCCCCAAGCTCACCAACCTCCAGCGGATCGCATTGATCCAGGAGATCCTGGACAACGAGGTGCGGCCGATCCTGCAGAAGGACAACGGCGATCTCGAGTTGGTGGACATCGACGGGCTTGCCGTGTCGATAAGGATGGTCGGTCACTGCTCCGGTTGCCGCGCCGCCGGGCTGACCACCAGCTGGATCGAGGACAAGCTCAAGGAGATTGTCGACCCGGCGATCTCCCTGAACGTGGTGGAGGAGGGCGCGTGATGCGTACCATCTACCTGGACAACAACGCCACGACCGCCGTAGATCCACTGGTGCTGGAGGCGATGATGCCTTTTCTCGTGGAACACTACGGCAACCCGTCGAGCATGCACGAGTTCGGCGGCAACGTGGCCAATGCCATCGAGAAAGCCCGCGAACAGGTGGCTTCCTGCCTCGGCGCCGCGCACCCATCCGAGATCGTCTTCACGAGTTGCGGCACCGAGTCGGACAACACCGCCATCCGCTCTGCGGTGAGATCCAGAATGAGTCGCCGCAGGCTCATCACCACGAGGGTGGAGCATCCGGCGGTGCTCACACTGGCCAGGCATCTGGAGCGGGAGGGCTACGATGTGACGTACCTTCCCGTCGACGGCAACGGCAACGTATCCCTCGACTTGCTCGAGGAAGAGATGGACGAGCACGTCGCCCTGGTCAGCATGATGGCCGCCAACAACGAAACCGGCGTTATCTTCCCGGTCGAGAAGGCCGGGCGCATAGCCCACGAGCACGGAGCCCTGTTTCACACCGATGCCGTTCAGATCATGGGCAAGCTACCCCTGGATCTGAGCGGTGGAAACATCGATCTCCTGTCAATATCCGGCCACAAGGTGCACGCCCCCAAGGGTATCGGCGCGCTATACGTCAGGCGCGGATGCCGGTTCCGCCCGTTCCTGCTGGGCGGTCATCAGGAGCGTGGCCGCCGGGGCGGCACCGAGAATGTCCCGGGGATCGTGGCCCTGGGCAAGGCCGCAGAGCTGTCACAGGCCCACATGGACGAGGAGATGACCCGGGTGCGCGCCCTTCGCGACCGACTCGAAAAGAGTCTCCTGGCCATGCCTGACACCCGGCTCAACGGCGACGTGGACCGGCGTCTCCCTGGAACCACCAACGTCAGCTTCAAGAACGTGGAGGGCGAGGCACTGCTTCTCATGCTCGACAGGAAAGGAATCTGCGCATCCTCCGGCTCCGCCTGCACCTCGGGCACTCTGGAGCCGTCCCACGTGCTGCGCGCCATGGGTGTGCCCTTCCACTACGCCCACGGCTCCTTGAGGTTCTCTCTTTGCCGCGTGAACACCGACGAGGAAGTGGACTTCGTCATCGAGACTATGCCGCCGATCATCGAGCGGCTCCGGGAAATCTCCCTGTTCAAGGACTAATGAAGGCACCCGGGGAAAAAGGCGTGATAGATTTCGACCTGAGGCAGCTCGAGGTGTTCTGCAAGGTGGTGGAGCTGGGGAGCTTCTCCCAGGCGGCAAAGGCCGTCCACCTGGCCCAGGCATCGGTCTCCGAACGCGTGGCCACGCTCGAGCACATGGTGGGGACGAAACTCCTGGATCGGATCGGCCGGACGATCGTGCCGAACAAGGTGGGCAAGCTACTCTACCGGCGCGCAATCAAACAACTGGAGATGAAACGGCGTACTTGCCTGGAGATCGAGGATCTCCTGGGGATCTCTCGCGGCGAGATAGTGATCGGAGGAAGCACAATCCCCGGAGAGTGCATCCTCCCCGGGGTTATCAAACGCTTCGCGATACGCTACCGAGAGGTCACGGTCCGGCTCGGTATCGGGGGATCGGACGAGATATCGCACGGGGTGTCGGAAGGGGCGTTCGAGCTGGGCTTCGTGGGATCCAGGACAAAAGTGAAAGGTCTGGTCCACGAAGAGGTCTGGAAAGACAAAATGGTTTTGGTTGTTTCCTCTTCACACCGCTGGCGCAAAAAAAAATCAATATCGATCGAGGAGCTCCGCAAGGAGCCTTTCATCTTGAGAGAGACCGGATCGGGAACACGGAGCATGCTCGATCATTGCCTTTTGGAATTGTATTCGATCGGCCTGGACGCCTTCAACGTCGTGTCGCAGCTCGGAAGCCCCGCGGCGGTCAAGGAAGGGATCAAGCATGATCTGGGAGTGTCGATCATGTCGCTTCGGGCAGTCGAGACGGAGGTCGAGGCAGGCAGCCTCGGAATTGTTCCGGTTAAAGGGCTGTCGCTCCCCAGAAGGTTTTTTCTGATCCGCGACAAGCGGCGGACCCTCTCGCCCCTGTGCCGGGCCTTCGCTGATTTCGTAATCGCCGAAATCCCCGCAGTTTGATCCGGACAACCCATCGGATTTTCCGAATAAGACGCCGCTTGCTATCGGAATTTACAGTTAGACATATCGGCTATTCCCGCGATATTCATCACTCTTATCAAGGAGTAGCTGAATGACAGAGGAAGTAAAGATAGACATGCGCGGCTGCGCGTGCCCGCAACCGGTGGTCGAAACGCGCAAGGCCCTCTTCCTTCCCGGTACCGAAAAGCTCTCCGTCCTGGTGGACAACCGGGCTTCGGCCGAGAACGTGAAGAGGATGGCCGCGAGCATGGGTTGGGTCGTGAATATCGAGGAGGACGACGGCGGGATCTTTACCGTGATCGTCACCAAAGTGGAGGGCAAAGGAGCGCAAGAGCCCGGCGGGGATGAATCCTGTCCTGCTTGTGAGATCGGCCTCGCGCCTCCGCGTGTGGTCGTATTCATTGCATCGAACTTCTTCGGGGAAGGCGCAAAGGAGCTGGGAAGTATACTGATGCGCGCCTTCGTAAAGACGCTCAAGCAGCTAGACCCGCTGCCGGAGTGCATTGTTTTCGCCAACAGCGGAATCCGGCTCACCACGGAGGGCTCGGATTTGATAGCAGACATCAAGGATCTCGAGAGCTCGGGCGTACGGATCCTCTCCTGCGGGACTTGCCTGGACTACTATGATCTCAAGGGCAAGCTCGAGGTGGGAAACGAATCGAACATGTACGAGATCGCAACCGCCCTGGCGACGGCGGACCGTCTGGTCCGTCCTTGAACGAGATGATCTACCTGGACAACGCGGCCACGTCCCATCCCAAGCCTCCGGAGGTGATTGAGGCCGTGGGGCATTTCATGGTCCACGTGGGAGCCAACCCCGGCCGGTCGGGTCACCGCCTCTCCGCAGAGGCCGCGCGGATTGTCTTCGACACCAGGCAGAGCCTTGCCGAGTTGTTCGGGATATCGGATTCGAGACAGATCGTCTTCACCTCCAACGCCACTGCCGGCTTGAACATCGCCCTTCATGGAATGCTCGGTCCGCGAGATCACGTGGTCACTACATCCATGGAGCACAACTCTGTCATGCGCGCGCTCCGACATCTCGTTAAGGAGCGCGGGGTTCGGATCACCGTGGTCCAGGCAGACCAGGAAGGCGGGGTGGATCCGGCCGCGATCCGAGAAGCGCTCGAACCGAAGACTCGACTGGTCGCGATCAACCACGGCTCCAACGTGGTGGGCTGTGTCCAGCCCATCGCTGAAATAAAGGGGGCCATAGGAACGGTACCGTTGCTCGTGGACGCGGCCCAGACCGCGGGCAGCTATCCCATTTCGATCGAGCGTGACGGCGTCGATCTGCTGGCGTTCTCGGGCCACAAGTCCCTGCTGGGCCCTCAGGGGATCGGCGGGCTATACGTACATCCCGAGCTGGACGTTCCACCGCTTGTGCGCGGGGGCACCGGCTCGCGCTCCGAGTCGGACCGACAGCCCGATTTCCTGCCGGACAAATACGAAAGCGGCACCCTTAACACCTGCGGTATCGCCGGCCTGTGCGCCGGAGTGCGTTTCATTCTCGAGCGGGGAGTTACGATAATCCACAATTACGAGATGGATCTGCTGGAGGTGTTTTTGGAAGGACTCCGTCGTATAGAGGGCGTCGTACTCTACGGTCCGGGCTCTGGGGAGGCGCGGTTGCCCACGGTCTCGCTGAATGTTCAGGGCAAGAGCCCGTCGCAAGTCGGCGGGTTGCTGGACAAACGTCATGACATCATGGTGCGGGTGGGTCTGCATTGCGCTCCGAATGCACACCGGACCATCGGGACTTTTCCAACCGGCACGGTACGTTTTTCGGCCGGCGCGATGAGCACGACGGACGAGATGGAGCAAGCCGTAGCGGCCATCGAGGAAATTGCCCGATCATGAGCGATGGCAAGCATGTTGTCCTGGCCTTCGATTCCATCCACGACGTGATAAAGGCGGAGAGGGTAATCGTCAGGCACGGGATCTGGTGCGACCTCGTTCCCACTCCGAGAGAGCTGAGCTCCGACTGCGGGATGTCGATAGAATGCCGGTGCGAAGACCTCCCCGACCTGGAATCCCTGCGGCAAAGCGGCGCATTAGAGTGGAAAGACATCTACCGGCCTGATTGAAACCTACGGAGTAAACACCTTGTGGATCACCAGGGGGTTGCCGGCGACGCTGTCCTCCGTGACTGTGATTGATTCGGATTATCGAAAAAAATCAGTTGAAATCGACAGGATCGAGACTGGTGCTCATCATATCAAAATCGATGCTCATGGTGCCCGTGGAGACCGGGCAGCCGATCCCGCTACAGGGATCCTCAACTGCGTCGATGGTGATCGTTCCGCCCACGGCGTAGGCTCGAATCTCGGCGGCTACGACCTCCAAGGGAAGTATTTCCATCTCGAAACGGTATAGTTTGGCGATAAAAGCCCCGGGATCCGAACCCAGATCCATGGTGTTTCCGGCAACGAAATTGGCGTACGGGATAGCTATCAGCAGGCGATATAACCTGGGTTCCACCATGGTGCCGGTGGACACTTCGGACTGTATCAACACATACTCGGTTTCATCCCACGGCCCCGCGTCCGGGCCGGCATCGGCTGTGACCGTGCCCCCGTCAGCCAGGGTGATCTGCGACAATACCTGTTGACCCCATCCCGAAGTGAAGCCGATGGTCTGGCAGTTCCAGCTCTCCGCGATGGAAAAGACATGGTAGTCGGCGGAAACGACGGTATCGCCGGCAGGCACAACGTTCACCTCCCAGTTGGCCCTGAATTGACCCTTCGGCATGCACGCCTTGATGGTTCCGGCGGGATTGAAATCGATGCATTCGCTTGCGCTGCCCTCGCAAAAACACCCGGCGGGATCGGAGCATGTTCCCGCATCCACCCCTGCATCCGGCGAAACAAAGGGAGTGTCCGCGCACCCGACGTAGCAGAAATGGCCGATGATGTTGTCGCTCGTCGCGTACATGTCCCACAAAGTTTCGGCACACCGGTTCTCGGTGTCGCAATCGGTCAGTCCGATCACGCATTCGTCACCGGCTCCGAAGATAGGATTGGAGCAGTCGAGATCAATGACCAGAGGAGGACCCGTGTCCGTGTCCGTATCGGTATCGGTGTCGGTATCGGTATCGGTGTCGGTATCCGTGTCGGTGTCCGTGTCGCCGTCCGTATCCGTGTCCGTATCGGTATTCGTGGACGCGTCCAACGTATCGTCCTTTTGCTTGCTCTCGCTACACCCGATCGTCGCTCCGACGATTCCCGTTGCCAGCAGGGTGCTTAAAAGTATCCAGGTGTTCTTTCTCATGTTTTACTCCTCCGGTTTGACCGAACCTCAAACCATGAAGTGCATCGTGCACAACAATTTGGATATCCATTAAACATCACAATTTCGTTCAAATTTCGACAACCCTACTATTTATAGAGGATCAAACAACAAAATACCGCAAAACGACTGCGCTTGACAAACGGTTTTTACCCATGTTTGGTCCGGTGTATCCAGGGGTGGAGTTCCACGCGGGAGCTCGATGAGAACGGAGGATAATCATGAACCTACCTGCCGACTTCGATGTGGTCTCAATGAAGTCGAAACACGAGGTCGTCGCGACGCTGAAGCACACATCCGGCGCCATCGACAAGGGGTATACGATGAAATACCTGAGGGTGGACATCGGCGCCGGCGACATTGAGGTGCGCGACGTAACCCAGGAGATGGTCGACCTGTTCACCGGCGGCAAGGGATTCGATCTCAGGTTGATGTGGGACGAGGTGAACGGCAGCACCAAGTGGGACAGCCCCGAAAACGCGATATGCATCGCGTCGGGCCCCCTGGGGGGCACCACCTCGTTTTCCGGATCGGGAAAGTCCCTCGTCACTTCCATCTCCCCGACCACCGGCGCTCCCATGGACAGCAACGTGGGCGGCTACTTCGGACCGTTCCTCAAGTTCTGCGGTTTCGACGCGCTGGTGGTGGTGGGAAAGGCGCCGGAGGAGCGCATTCTAATCATCGACGGCGCCAATGGCGAAATCCGTATAGAGAAGGCCCCGGACGAGGCGGTGGACAGCCACGTCCTGGCGGAACAGCTCACAGCCATGTACTCGGACGGCCCGAACGACAGGGACAACGTGTCGGTGGTCTCGGCGGGCACAGGAGCGAATCACGCCCTGATCGGGTGCCTCAACTTCTCCTGGTTCGACTGGCGTCGAGGCGGCGTGCGCCTCAAGCAGGCCGGGCGCGGCGGAATCGGCAGCGTCTTTCGCAACAAGAAGATCAAGGCGATCGTCGCACATACTGCAACCTGGCGTCCCAAGTGGCGGGTCACGGTAAACTCCTAGGAGGCGCAAAAATGGATGTCGCAAAAATCGACGCAATTCTAAAAAAATACAACGGCGACAGTGATTTCCTCATCGAGATCTTGCAGGACGTTCAGGAGGAATGGCGCTACCTGCCAGTGGACCTGATGCGCCACCTGGCCGACGAGCTTGGCATTCCTCTGGCGCGGGTGAGTCACATCGCAACGTTTTACAAAGCGTTCAGCCTCGAACCTCGCGGCGTGCACGAGATCCAGGTGTGCCTGGGCACGGCCTGTCACGTGAAGGGCGCGCCCCGTGTGCTCGACGCCATGTCCCGGGAGCTCGGAATCGGGGAGGGACAGACCACCGCCGACAAGCAGTACACCCTCGAGGCGGTCCGCTGCGTGGGCGCCTGCGGCGTTGCCCCGGTGGTCGTCATCGACGATGAGTACCACGGCGATCTCATGCCGGACGCGAGCGCCAAGCTGATTGCCCGGCACATGAAGGAGGGCGCCAAATGACACGGATCAATTTCGCAAATCTTGGGCCCGCCGCCAAGGCGGAGCAGAAACGACTGGCCGGATACAAGGCGATGCTCATGATCTGCACGGGCACCGGGTGCGTCTCCGCCAAGGCTTTCTCATTGCTGGACACCCTCAAAGAGGAGATTTCAAAGCGCGATCTCGACAAGGACTTCCTGGTGGTGGGGACGGGCTGCAACGGCTTCTGCGGGCAGGGACCCATCCTGGTGGTTCAGCCTGAGGGGGTGTTCTACCAGCGGCTCAAGAAGACGGATATGGTCCGCGTTGTGGAGGAGCACCTGGTCGGCGCCCGGCCCGTCGAAGATTTGATGCACCGGGATCTCTCGTCCAACGAGCCCATCCCCAAAATGGACGACATCCCCTTCTTCTCCAAGCAGAAGCTCATCGCCCTGCGCAACAAGGGGCTCATCGATCCTGAGAACATCGATTCGTACTTCGCCCGGGACGGCTACGCGGCTCTCAAGGGAGCCCTCGAAAACGGGAGCCCCCAGAGCGTGCTGGCCGAGGTAAAGACCTCCGCCCTTCGCGGGCGTGGCGGCGGCGGCTTTCCGGCGGGGGTCAAGTGGGCCTCCTGCATGGCCGCAGTCGACAAGACCGGCAAAGAGCCGGTGGTGGTTTGCAACGCTGATGAGGGCGATCCCGGCGCGTTCATGGACCGCTCGATCATCGAGACCGATCCCCACACGGTGTTGGAGGGGATGTGCCTGGGCGCCTACGCTATCGGCGCGAAGGAAGGCTTCATCTACATCCGCAAGGAGTACCCACTCGCGGTGGCCCGCCTCGAAAAGGCCATTTCGCAAGCGAGGGACAAGGGGCTCCTCGGCGACGGAATCATGGGCTCCGACTTCTCCTTCGACATCATCGTCCACCGGGGCGCAGGCGCCTTCGTGTGCGGTGAGTCCACGGCGCTCATGGCCTCCATGGAGGGAAGGGCCGGAGAGCCGAGCCCAAAGTACATCCACAACGTCGAGTCGGGCTACAAGGATCGACCGACGGTGCTCAACAACGTGGAAACCTGGGCCAACATCCCCGTCATCGTGGACAAGGGCGGCAAGTGGTTTGCGGCCATCGGCACCGGCGACGTATCGAAGGATCCCTGGGGCGGCTCCTCGGGCACCAAGGTGTTCTCCCTGGTGGGAAACATCAACAACACCGGCCTGGTGGAGGTGCCCATGGGCATCACCATGCGGGAGATCATCTTCGACGTGGGCGGCGGGATCCCGAACGACCGTGAGTTCAAGGCCGTACAGACGGGCGGACCCTCCGGCGGCTGCCTCCCGGCATCCCTCCTCGACGAGCCCGTCGACTTCGACACCCTGACCAGGGCGGGCTCCATGATGGGCTCAGGCGGCATGATCGTCATGGACGATCACACCTGCATGGTGGATGTGGCCAAGTACTTCATGGGGTTTTTGAAGACCGAGTCCTGCGGCAAGTGCAACCCCTGCCGCGAGGGCACGGTCACCCTCTACGGAATCCTCGACCGCATAACCAGGGGCGAAGGCGTGAAGGGAGACATCGACGACCTGAAACGGATCTCCGCTGTCATGGAGGCCGGCTCCCTGTGTCAGCTCGGCGCCACGGCCTGCAACCCGGTGCTCTCAACGTTGCGCTATTTCCGCGAGGAGTATGACGCCCACATCAACGAGAAGCGCTGTCCAGGCAAGGTCTGCAAGGACCTGATCACGTTCACAATCAACGACGAATGCAACGGCTGCATGGTCTGTGCAAAGCGCTGTCCGACCGACGCTATCAGCGGCGAGAAGAAAGCGAAGCACACGATCGACCAGAAAGAGTGCATCAAGTGCGGTATCTGCAACGACGTCTGCAAGTACGACGCCGTGAATGTAGAGTAGGAGGAAGCCCATGATTTCGATCGCGATTGACGGAAAAACAATTGAAGTCGAAGAGGGGACATTCCTCCTGGATGCCGCGCGCGATGCGGAAATCCCCATCCCCACGCTGTGTCACCACAAGGCGCTGACATCGGACGGCAACTGCCGCCTGTGCCTGACGGAGATCAAGGTGGGCGGCAAGACCAGGATGGTCACCGCGTGCAACTACCCCATCCGCGAGGAGATCGAGGCCTCCACGACGTCGGACAGGGTCATGGAGTTCCGCAAGGATCTCCTGACCATGATGCTCGCTCGCTGGCCCAACGTGTCGATCCTCAAGACGTACGCCAGACAGTACGGCGCGACCGAGCCCTCGTACAAGCACCCCAATCGAAACGAGGCGGAGGACGCCTGCATCCTTTGCTCACGCTGCACACGCGCCTGCTCGGAGGTAGCCTGGGAAAACATCATCGGCTTCGAAGGGCGGGGCTCCGACAGGCACGTGACGATGCCCTTCGGCGAGCAGTACCACCGATGCATCGGCTGCGCTATGTGCTCCAACGTGTGCCCCACCGGCGCCCTGAAGGTCTACGACGAGGCAAACAACCCGGTGGATTCCGGTCAGGTCAAGAAGTACGGGTTCAAGCTCGGCGAGGAAATGACTCTCCTCGACGACGATCAGTGCAAGATGCGCCGGGTGGGAACCGCGCACCTGGTGGAGATCATGGACGCCTACGATCTGCTGCCCACCCATAATTACAAGTTCGGCAAGCACGAGGAATCCCACAAGATCGCCTCGCCCATCTGGGTCAAGATGGTCACCCAGGACACGCCGGACGGATGCTGGGCGGGCTGCATGATGGCCTGCGCCAAGTGCATCGAGGGGTTCGAACTCAAGACCGGCCCGTACAAGGGCGAAAAGGTCCTGGTGGACGGCCCAGAGTACGAGACCGCCGCCGGATGCGGTTCAAACATGGGCATCTTCGACCCCTTCGCCGTGGCGGAGATCAACTTTTACTGCGACACCTACGGCATTGACACAATCAGCTTCGGCACGTGCATGGCGTTCGTCATGGAATGCTACGAGAACGGCGTCATCGACAAGGACAAGACCGGCGGGCTGGAGCTCGGTTTCGGCGCGGCGGACGACTCCCTGGAAATACTTCATCAGATGGCTCGCGGCGAGGGCTTCGGCGTGACGGTCGGGCAGGGTGTCCGCAAGATGAAGAAAAAGTTCATCGAAGAGTTCGGCGCACCCGCCGAGTTCCTGCAGGATATCGGAATGGAGTGCAAGGGTCTGGAGTACTCCGAGTACGTGACCAAGGAGTCCCTCGCACAGCAGGGCGGGTTCGCGCTCGCCTCCAAGGGGCCCCAGCACGACGAGGCGTGGCTCATCTTCATGGACATGGTCAACAAGCAGATCCCCACATTTGAGGATAAGGCCGAGGCGCTGCACTTCTTCCCCAATTTCCGCACCTGGTTTGGTTTGATGGGCCTGTGCAAGCTCCCCTGGAACGACGTGGAGCCGACCGACAACGCCGAATGGGACGAGCCCCACAAGGTGCCGGGTCACCTGGAGGGTTACTACAACTTCTACGAAGGGGTCACGGGCAAGAAGCTCGACGAGGGCAAGATGATCACTATGTCGGAGAGGGTGTATAACTTCCAGCGGGTGTTCAACCTTCGCATGGGATACGGCACGCGCGAGCACGACTACGGCCCTTACCGCGCAATGGGCCCGGTCACCGACGAGGAGTACGAGTCCCGCATCGATCGTTACGACGGGCAACTAAAGGAGCTAGTCGGCGTGGATCCCGCCGGCATGAGCACCTCCGACAAGAAGGCCGCCCTGCGCAAATTCCGGCAGGAGCAGTACGACAAACTGGTGGACGCGGTCTACAAGCGCCGGGGCTGGACAAACAACGGCGTGCCCACCGTGGAGAAGCTCAAGAGCCTCGGCATGGACATGCCCTGGTTGCTGGATGTCGTCGCCAAGCATCAGTAGGGGTGGTTCGCGAATATTATCCCTCGAAGTTTGGAAAGGAATAGAAACACGCGTCCTGAAGGGCCGCTGTTCCTTCATGCGCCAACGCTTGCCTGTTCTTTCTGTCCTAATGTGCCTGTCCTCATGCCGGTGCCGACCAGCCTGAAAGGCTGAAACATACCAGCCCGGGGCACCGCCCCGGGAAACGTGGATATAAAAAGAAAAAGCCCTGAAAGGGCGTCACACCCCAGCCGGAGAGACCTATGTATCAAGTGGAGAGTAGCGACCCTCGGGACTCTGTTCGCTGAAGACGGATTTTGGATATCAGTTCTATTCTGATTTAGTCGCACGCCCCGTAATAAACGGTGCCGTTCCATGATCTGACGGTGGCCGTCAGGTTGAACGGGTAGGAGCCGCCGTGGCCGAAGTTGAACCATAGATC
>SDBV01000356.1_pt1 | contig 64822 bp, 34 predicted proteins | sample 2277081 | NCBI WGS metagenome assembly SDBV01 (sample SAMN10402039, study PRJNA504765) | marine sediment metagenome | isolation source: marine sediment core GS10_PC15, 223 cmbsf | place: Arctic Ocean: Southern Knipovich Ridge | collected 2010
GGCGTTTCATCCCAGATCTTTTTTTTACGCAAATGACAGGTTCGACAGCTGAACCGCAATAATCAATCTTAGGATTAGTCTTTTCCCGGTATGTTTTATTTGTTAAAATCGTTTTCACTTGCTTTTTTAGAAATTCTTTCCAGCTCCTTTTCAACATCTTTCCCCAGGGTAAGGGGCTCATATTCATCCAGGATTTGTTCGATCTTCTCCCTGATTTGACTGAGTATGTCCTTTTTGCCCCCGGCGACCCAGTCCTCAAAACTGGAGTGGGAGCCAATATCCGAAAGGTACCATTCTCCGTTCAGCATTGACTCAAGTGTAGTGGTCTCACCTAAATAATTCCCGCCGGGTCCTACTTCATTGATAACGTCCGTCAACCATTTCTTTTGGCTGGTGTCAATTCCTTTGTGAGCCTGTCTGGCGAGCCGGAATATTTCTACATCAATAAACATCTGTTCAAGACTCGAAACCATAGATCCATCCAGCATGCCCGGACCGACTAAAATATCCGGCCATGCAAGATGGGATGCTAATTTCATGGCGGCTTTCTCATATGCGTTCTGAATGTCGAGCTCATGTGAGTCCGTTCCTCCAGCCGATGATTCAGCAGGCAATCGATAATACCTGGCCATCTGGGTTGCGGCCACGCCCATCAGGGAATATTCCATGCTTCCATCAGAAAGCCTGCCTGTTTTTGGATTAATGACAGCCAGGGCAGGTGCATATATGATTGGAACCCCGGGTTCATTGGCCTGGAGTAAACAAATCATTGCCAGTACTTCACAATTCCCCTGTACGACAGTTGAAATCATGGTACCCGGAGCAGTAGCACCCATTAAGGGCATTGGCATAATGTGCACGGGGATGTTCCAGCCTTTGAGTGAGAGGTAGGTTTCCGTGTAATCCCTGTCGATCATCAGGGGGGACTGGGGACATATCACCTGAGAAACGGGATGGTTTGTCCTGATGTCCTCCCTGGTTCCGAAAATCGTCTGGATTACCTCAAGGAACCAGGGGATTCTTTCCTTTGAAGAGGGACCGTCATTTATATGTTTTGAGAAATTTCTGAATACACTGCAGACATAATCAACATAATTACCCATATCCTGGCCCCTGTCACTTATCTCCACTATTCTCCAGTACATGCCTATTTCATCCAGCACATCCGTCAGCCGGGTAATTGCTTTCCAGTCCTCATAAGTACCCTTTCTTCTCTCTCCTGTTTTACTGTCCAGTACGGTTGGGGCTACTCCATCGGGAAGAAGAATACATTCACCTCCATCAAGCATTCCGTCCTTGAAAACTAAATCTGCACCAGGCCTTCGTGCACTTAAGGTAAAATCCCTGGTGATTGACTTCAGGGAAGATTCAACAAGAGCCCTGGGGAATTTCACCAGTTTTCTTCCGTCATCAACTACGGCACCGGCGGACTTTAAAATATTTCTTCCTGCCGGTGTTTCTACCCTTACACCTGTATTTTCAAGGATACTGAGTGATTCTTCATGAACCCGGTGGCAATCTTGATCTGATAATACTTTGTACAGGACCTTCATATCATATGATTTACTAACACTTTCAGGACGGTTGCCGGTAATCACATTTTTGCGTGCAAAGCCTTGGGATCAGGACTGCTGCATCTTGCAGCGGACACCCCGTTCCTCCAGATATTGCTCGACGCTCTCCCGGCATCCATCGACACGACCCACGAACTCGGGGGGAATGATCCCTTTTTGTGAATAAACGCCGTTAAGCACCAGCCTTGTGACCGCTGTACAGGTGTATCCGGTCGTCCTGGCCATGGATGGGGTGTCGGTCGCAGGATCGTATTCGTCGTACATGTCGTAGGTGTAAGTCGCAGGTTTTCCTTCTTCCTCGCCGGAGATCACCAGCCTCATGACAGTGAGATCGACCTCGCCCGGTTCATATTTCCAGAGCGGTGATAATAGTGAGGCAGTCACATCTATCGGCCGCACCGAGGCGCCCTCCACCCGGATGGGGGTCGTATTGAGGAATCCGGCATTCTTGAAGATGCGCATCAGCTCCACGTGTCCGGGATAGCGCAGGGTCTTCTCAAACATGTTGGGGATGTCAGTGGTTCGGATCAGCGTTCTGAGCCCGTCGGAGTTGAGGCATGCCATGGTGCCGACCTTATCGACATCGATCGTCATGGTTTCGGAGAGCAATGGCCTGACGACCACCTTACCGTCTTCGACCAGGGTGCCGGATTCGGCGTATTCCTCTAAAACCTCGAGAACGGGGAAAGGCGACTTGTACTCAAAAGGTGCTTGCCTCGTTTTTGGAACACCACCGACGTAGCACTCGAACCGGGAAACATTCATTGTCCGCATATGATCGCCGAGAATTATGTTCGACATACCCGGCGAAACGCCACAGTCCACAACGGCGGTGACTCCCATTTCCTTAGCCAGTTCGTCCAGGCCGAACGGATCCTCCAGGAAGTAGGAGATGTCCACGATGTTCTTGCCTGCACGAATAACGCTTTCGAGCATGGTATAACCTATGAAGTCGGGTACCGAACCGATGACAATGTCCGCGTCTTCAACGGCTCGGGTGACTCCTTCTTCCGTAGAGAGGTCCTCTACCCGTATCCGAATGGGATGTTCACGGGCCAGCTGCTCCAGAACCTCCCGGTTGACATCCACCGAGATGACCTCAAAGTCGGGATCCTTGCATAGATCAATGGCCATGTGTTTTCCTACTGCCCCACAACCCAGGACTACTATTCTACTCATATTTTTCTTTTTTGCTTTACGTGTTTGAAACATAATCAGGCGAACTACTTCGCCCTGAATCAGGTTTTTCCGGAACGTAAAATATATCGATAAACCGGCCAGGATACAGCCACCATGATAGCAGCGTAGACCGCTGTCAAAAATTCGGAATATACCTGGAACAGGGATAGAACTATCCAGCCGAGAAGACAAATAAATGTACTCCAGGGGTGACCCCAGGCCCGGTAAGGGCGGTCCGCATCCGGCTGGCGTGAACGCATGATGATGACTCCTGCGATCAGCAATACATAAACCAGCAAGTGAAAAAATACGGTAAGGTGTAACAGAAATTCAAAACCACCGATGAGGATCAGCCCGACTGAAAATGCCCAGGAAATCAGTACGGCAAAGACCGGATTGCCACCTTTTGAGATTTCCCCTGCACGCCTGTGGGCCAGTCCATCGACCGCCATTGCCTGGAGAATCCGGGGGGTGCTCATGTACAGCACGTTCTGGTGGGCCAGCATCATAATTACTGCCGCAACAAGTACGACAGTTGATGCGAGAGGGGAGACGACAATCTCCAGGGCCCGGGCCAGTGCCAGTTCGCTTCCGGCCAGGCTGTCGAGGGGTACCTTCCAGGCCATGGATGCAGCCAGGAAAACATACAGCAGAATTACAACCAGGAGTCCCCTGATAGAAGCCCTGACTATAGCCCTGCCTCCACCCTTGATCTCACCACTGAAATATGCTGGGTAAAGCCAGCCGTCATAAGCATATATCAGGGCAGCGATCACCAGGCTCCAGGTGCCAAATCCTTTTGTCTCATTGGTAACCGGGGTTAAATCATTGCCCGCTGCCGGCCCGGAGAATACCAGTGCCAGGGTGAACCCGACAATGATCAGGGCCATGGCGGCTGCAGCGAACTGCTGGATTTTTGAGCCCAGGGCGATGCTCCGTAATTGCAGCGCTGCGAATACCGTAGAAACCATGATTGCCAGGGGTATTTGCCATTGACCGATCACAGGAAAAAGCAATGTGGCAAATTCGGTGACCACCACTGCCTTCAAAGCGATATCAGCGACAAAGCTCAACCAGTCGGCCCAGCCGATGACAAAACCTGGGAATGGCCCGTACGCACGTCGTACCAGGGAGTAGGCACCTCCAGATCGTGGCGTCATCCCAACAAGTTCAGCCGCCACAACAATACTCAGCAGAGCAAACAGGCCGCCCAAAAGCCAGAGCATCACAAACATTAATGGATTGGAAGCAACTGCTGCCACCTCTCCGGGAGTACGCAGGATTCCCAGGCCGATGATGCCGCCAATCGTAACTGCCAGGGTGAAGCCGCTGCTTAGGACACGCCTTGGGTGTTGCTTTGAATTTTCTGTGCTCATTCTGCCTGTATCTATTATCCCAACCTAATATTAATTATTTATCCAGCTCAGATCCCTGGCCGGTATTGGGAGCCATTCCGCCCCCGTTACAAAGTCTATGCCCTTATCGCTGGGTTCAAATTCAGCATATGGACTGCCTTTCTCCCAATAATCATTGTTTTGTTCCATATTATACAAAACGAATGAACCCTGGGGACCCATAATATGGTAGATCATGCGCCTTCCATCGTCCGGATGTTTGGTACGGCGCATTTCATCCCATCGTTTAAATTCCATGGCAAGCTCCAGCCGACGTTCCTTGTAAATATCCAGCAGCAGCTGGTTCCCCGATGAATTAATATCCGGCAGACCTACCCGGTCTCTTATATCGTGCAGGTCGCCATTGATAATATCACTTTCTGAAAAAGCTGCTCCCCCGACGGTATTTATCATTCGCCACATGGCTTCTGCCCTTATGAATTTCACCTCCGCCAGTCGCAATAATATTTGATTCTTGGGAATGTGGTTCATCAATTGAGATGAGTAAGTGGGCAATCTGTCATCCGGGAGAATGAAAAACTTGCGGTTTACCCGCATGGATTTGGATTCCTCCAGTGTAGCTATTCTTAACTCGGGTAAAGCTACCGTTGTCCCATCGGTATCATAAACCGGAGCTTTTCCAACAATATCCTGGTTAATTGTCGCCTCGTTAATTCCTTTAATAATGGTGGCGCGCAATCTTATGGTATCGTTCAGGGCCAGGTATTCTTTTTCCAGGTTGCTTGTAGGCTGGGTATAATACCAGCCGCCATTATCCTTGCGGGCTCCGGTGAGTATAGGGAAAGCATTTCCTGTTGTATAGTTCGGATCGTAATTGGTTTGAAATTCAAATATCGATTCCACCCCGTTCCTGTTATTAATATCCCAGATCTCACCAAACCGGGGCTCCAGGCTGAAAGGTCCGCTTACAATGAGATCATTGGCATACTCGTAGGCCTTTTCCCAGTTTTCGGAGTACATATAGGCTTTTGCCAGATAAGCAGATGCAGCCCATTTGGTAGCCCTGCCCTTGTTATCTGTATCATAGTTATCCGGTAATACATCCACTGCATCCTGCAGGTCCCGGATAATCTGGTCATATATCTGCTGCTGATCGGTAAATGTTACATTATTTAGTTCAGTGGGACTGAGAACATGGTCGAATAATGGCATGGTTTCAAAGTTCTTTACCAGTTCAAAATAAGCGTAAGCCCTGATAAATTTTGCCTCACCAACAAGGCGTGTAATCAATTCCGGGTTGCTGCCGTTTACAGGTGATTCCGGCAGATTCTCAAGGGCCATATTACACTGGTAAATAGATTTATACATATATTCCCAGATTGGGTAAAGCCAGGTGTTATGCGAATTAACAGTTAAGGTAGAGAACTCCTTGAAATCCTGTTCGGCCTCCAGGGGCATGCCAAGCCAGGAATCGTCTGTTCCAGATTCCGTCAGTACATAAAACCATTTAACATACCAATACACATCTCCCTGCAGGATGGTTTCGTAACAACCCACAACAAACTTTTCGCATTCCTGTTCATTGTCAAAATAGGTATCCAGCACCTGGGCTCCCCGGATTGGTTCATCTAAAAAACCCTCGCATGAATACAGAAGAACAATACCCAGAAGAATCGCTGATATTTTTATTTTGGAATTCATAGTCCTGAATTTTATAGCTTAACGGTTAATCCTAATGAAAAAATTGTTGGATTGGGATAATTGTCTCCCCAGTCTATGTTCTGTTCGGTTACCTGTCCGAACACTTCAGGCTCAAAGCCCCTGTAATTAGTAAACACAAAGGCATTTTCCACATTAAGGAAGATACGTAGGAGCTTTAACTTTTCACCTCTGGGCAATGTGTATCCAAGCTGGATATTTCTTATTTTAAAATAGTTTCCATTATCAATATACAGGTCCGAGATTTTCCAGTAATTTCTGTTGCGGTCATTTAAATTAAGAATCGGGATTTTATTGCTTGTACCCTCTCCATGCCATGCATCCTCCATTACTCCGGAGAAGGTATTTGAATTATTGGCCCCCCATTCCCACTCCCACAGTGTTGCATTAAAAATGTCCGCCCCAACAGAGGCATATAGATAGATGGATAAGTCAAATCCTTTATATTCAGCCATTAGATTCAATCCCATGGTAAAGTCGGGCTGGCCGCTTCCTATAAATGTCTGGTCATCATCGTCAATTTCATTATTCCCGTTTAAATCCATGAATATAACATCACCCGGGACTGCCCGGTTTTGCATGAGGTCCCTGTTGTTTATGGGTTTCCCATCTGCATCAAACTCCAGTGGTCCGTCAATGTTCCCATCTCTATCCAGTGGATTCCCGTCTGCATCCCTTACACAATGTTCATAAACATCAGTCCAGTTCTGAAAAAGACCATTCGTTTGATAGCCCCAGAACTGTCCAACCAACTCTCCTTCCACGGTCCTGGTAAGATAATCACCCCACCAGGCACCCAGATAAGGAATTCCGTCTGCAAGCTCATCCGCCCTGGTTTTAAAATGTGTGAGGTTGCCGGAAATACCCCAGGTGAAATTGCCCACATAATCATTATAGCCCAGTTCCAGTTCCACTCCCTTTGAAACAATGCTGCCGATATTCGACCAGACCCTGGTCTCGTAATTGGGATAACCACTGAAAAATGGGTATTCCTTTTCCATTATCATATCCATGGTTTTCTTTGAGAAAACCCCGATGGTCGCGGTTATTTTATTGTTGAACAGGGCTATATCAATTCCCCCGCTCAAATCTTCAACCATTTCCCATTTAATTTCCTCATTGGCGTATTGGTCACTGTAAGATCCGATAAAGGTTTCTGCATTATTTCCAAGAACATATGGAGCCTGTCCAAGCGACCACAGGAATACATTGGGATCCAGGATCTTTTGATTTCCCACACGTCCCCATCCAGCCCTGACCTTCAAATTACTTATCCATTGCAGGTTTTGAATGAATGATTCATTATGTGCCGCCCAGGCAACTGAAAATGCAGGGAAATTTCCATACCTGTTATTTTCCGGGAACTTATGGGATCCATCCCTTCTGAACGAAAAGTTCAGGTAATACTTCTCATTATAATTGTACATAATCCTGCCAAGCCCCGATAATAAAGCTACCTCAATCTGATCGTTCCCCAATGCTTCCGGATCTTTTTCCGCAGCGTTCAGGTAGCGTAAGTACTTATTATCACTCGGAATTATTTTTTTATAGGCGTCTACATTCCGTCTCAGTCCTTTTTCGGCTACGAGCCCGATCAAGACATTTAGGTTATGAACATCGTTTATTGATTTTATGTAGTTTAAGGTATTATTGGAAATAAAACTATAATAGTTCTGGACCTCACGTGAGACAGAATTTTCGATGTTTGATTCCTCGGGATGAATATAGAATTCAGGCTCATATTCGTCACGCATTTCTGAATTGAAATCAAGCCCTAATTGAGTATTAAATACAAAGTCTTTTAAGAACCTGATATTCAGATAGGTATTTGTTTGGAAGCCGACCAGCAGGTTGTCATTGTTTACCTTGTAGCGTTCTATCTCAGCCATGGGATTCCAGGTATCGTTATTGTAGGAACGCTGATAAATACTGTAGCGGTTCTTACCTGCCTGTTCATCCTCAGGCAGGTAGACAGGAGAGGTCGGGTCCATGCTTATTAATGACCATACTTCAGGCGTGTCTTTCCATCTTTCAATGCGGGGATAAAAATTCTGGCCGAATTTGATATTATCGTTAAAATGATATTCCGTGTTAAATCGAGCTGTGATCTTATCCCAGTTTCCTACTTCAAACTGTGACTCCTGCCTGAAATAGCCCACATTCCCGCTGTAGCGGAATCTTCTGCTCCCTCCGTCCAGTCCAACATTAATATTATACTTGGGTGAAATCTGCCTGATGGCTTCATCCCACCAATCTGTTGTTTTGGCATTTAGAATTTGTTCTTCAGAAAATAATTGATACTCTCCGCTTGCAGGCCTTTCGTTATAACGTTTCAGGTTTTGGATTGTCATATACTCTTCGGCACCTGCAATACCCGGTTTTTTCAGGTGCTGCATTCCATAATTGGCAGTTATGTTAAAATTGGATTCCCCCATTTTACCTTTTTTCGTGGTAATCAGTAATACTCCATTAGCAGCCTGGGTTCCATATATTGCTGTGGCCGATGCATCTTTAAGAATTGAAACGGTTTCAATGTCTTCGGGGTTTATTTGATTTGCATTGAAACCAATCGGGATTCCGTCCACAATAATAATGGGGTTTGGATTTCCGCTGATAGAGGTTGCTCCCCTGATAATTATGGTTGGTGTTGCTCCCGGATTTCCGTTGGTATTAAATACCTGGACACCGGCAGCAAGCCCCTGCAATCCCTGTGTGAAATTACCCGGTGCGGTTTTTGCAATTTCTTCCCCCTGCACGATGGAGATGGAACTTGAAACATCCCTTTTCCGGATACTGCCATAACCGATGGCTACGACTTCTGCAAGGCCTATGGCTTCAACTTCCAGGGAGATGCTCATTTGTGCCGATGTTACCGGGACTTCCGATGTTTTGTAGCCGACAAAAGAAAACACCAGGATTGAGTTGAGTTCAGCTTCTATCCGAAATGCCCCATTGATATCCGATGTGGTTCCCTGGGCTGTAGTACTCTTTTTGTAAATATTTACACCGGCCAAGGGTAAATTATTTTCGTCAAGGATTGTACCGCTGACCTGGGTAAGCTGGGCCGGCAGGGTAAAGCCATACAAGATGAAAATCAGCAGGAAAACTAATTTTTTAAGATCAAATTTGGTTGGCATAGTATTCATAGTTTGAAATTGGAAATGCAGCGTTGAAATTTATTTGGCACAATTAACCGGGTTATGAGTAGAATATTCAACTCCCTGGACTCATATTGTTACAGAGCAAAAAAAGAAGGAGTTGATTCCTCCTGGAACAACTCCTTCTTTATCTGGTTAAAACAACAAATTATTGTATAAACACCTTACGGGTGATCATTGCATCCTCGGTCGATACCCGGATAAAATAAATTCCGGACCGGTTTACAGGTATCTCTGTCCTGCCCTCACGGATCTGCATCACTTTCACCCTCTGTCCGAGTGTATTAATGATCTCGGCTTCAGCCCGGAAGTCACCGGACGCCTTAATGATCACGTTACTGCCTGAAGAGAAAACCTGAAGATCTTCCCTGTCCAATATGCCGTTTCGGTCTGAAACAGGCATACCGTCGCCGGCGCTGATCTTCGTATCAGCGGTCTGCTCATAGGCATAATCTTTAATGATAGCACTACCGAAATCAGCAGCGACATCAAGCCTAATCCAGCCGTAGTGGAAAGAAGTACTGTCGTCAAGTGCAAACCTGACTCCAATGTATTTATCGGTAACACCTTTCCATGGTCCGGAAACACATGTTCCACCTGTTGATGCCCATCCGAGCTGCATAGAATAAGAAAAAGAGGCATTACTACCAAGGGGAGTGAATAGGGAATCCACATCAGGTATCATGGATCCCTGATCAAATTTGGCCGGGAAGTTATAGAGACCTCCCCAGGTTGAACAGGCATAGTTAAGTGCCGTTTTAACAAATGCACCCTTATTCTGGTTCTGCATTCTGATCGATATGAATGAGCCATACCAGTCACCGTTTCCGTGAATTATTAGAAATTCATTGGTCCCGTCATTATTAATGTCTAAGAACACACTGTCACGCGCTCCGGATACCGCAGTCATCACGGTAACATCGGGATCCAGATCAGTATACTCTACCTGGGCTTTGGCAGTCTGTCCGATAGCCATCACTGCCCCTGCTGCCGCAGAATAGGCAAGAAGCTTGTCTGACAAAGGATTCTTTTTTGATGTAAATTCTTTTTTTATAGGCGATCTTTTTAATTCAAATTGATATACTTCTGGTTTAAAGTCGTCTACTAATTTATAAAAAACTTTTATATTTGAATGTAAACTCAGTTCATTTTTTACTTTGCAGGCAGTTTAAACAGGGTTCAGGAGTTATCCTGATCCATCCTGGTTCTGTAAAGTTTTTTATCCACTGCTGTCGCCATCTTTTCAGGGGACAGTTCCATATCAAGAAAATCAGCAATCTTCCCTGATTCCTTGATAGTATTGTTGATCACATCCGTATAGTTAACATATAGCACCCTGACATTATGATGGCCCTTCTCCCATTTTCTGGCTTTTTCCAGAGTCTTCCTGTACGCAGTAACAAGGTTGGTCGGATAAGTGCTGGCAGATTTGGATCCTTTTCTTACAAGCATCTGTTGCTGTGAATTCACAACTTCATCGATATGCCTCAGCATGAATATTATTTTGTAATTATGCTGAGGAGACAGGTGAAACAACAGGTTGGCAATAATTTTAACCACTTTGTTCCTGGCAGCTCCCAGCCATCTATTATCTTTTGCCAGGCTTTTTACCGCTTCGTGCTCGTAGTATCCTCTTGGATTGCTCTCATCGGCCAGTCGCTTATTATCCGTATAAATCTCCAGACCTCCTTCCTCAAGCATTTGCATCATCATGGATGTACCCGATCGGGGCAGCCCGGAAACAACTATAATGGGATCTGCCAGGTCCCCGGTTTTGTGGGATGACTCCTTTTCGGAGCCGCTTTCATGATCAGTGGTATCCGATGATCTCTCAGTCTCTGAAGCCCCAGTAGTAAAATAATTCTTATGATATTCGGCCTTATCTTGAAGATCCAGGTTTTCATCGTAGATCTTGATAAGCCAGTTCCTGGCCCTTGCTATACCCGGATTCATCATCAGACATAACTCGAACGCCTCAGCGGACCTCTCAACCTCACCAATCCGGAACAGGGCTTCCCCAAGATGATAATGGGCAAAAGGGAAGTAATAAAACAGGCTGATTGAATTCATTGCTTCCTCAATTGCATCGTAATAGTTGCCGGTCCGGAGATGGCAAACGGCCAGGCCGTGATGTGCCGAAGAATCGTCCGGATCGATCTCAGAAGCTTTTTTGTAAGCAGCGCTGGCCCCGTCCCAGTCCTTCAGGTTAATATGGGCGGTTCCGAGTCTGAGCTGCAGAACCTTGCTGTTCGGGATAAGCTTTTCCAGTTTCCTGTAAGCAGCGATCGCTTCTTCAATTTCTCTTTCTTTCAGAAGAATATCAGCCTTCAACAGTTCAAAGGACATGAGATCGTTACGGGTGTTCAGCAGTCTGATCTTATCTTTATTTTCTTCCTCAACCAGCTTGTTTAATTCATCTTTACTGAGGCCTTTGCGGTCTTTTTTTTCGCCTACTTTTTTTCTTTGTTTTTCTAATTCAACCTGCTGATGCTTTTCGAAACCTTCTATTATTTCGTTACACATGTCAATCTCATCCGTGTAAAAATAACTGTTTGCCAGTGGCAGGGCAAATCTTGACTTATCTTTATGCTGCTTGTAAAGCTCCTCAAGTATTGGAATGGCTTCCTTGTATTTATCTCCTCCCAGGTAAGCCCGGGCAAGGTTATATTTAGATTCAAGGATGGAATTTTCCACGTTCTCCTTATCGTCTTTTCCAGGGGTCTCGATGTATCCCAATTCAACGAGCCTGGCGATTTCCTCACCTGCTTCATAAGGATCCTCCAGTTTATCAGGTGGATGCATGCCGGAATTCCCGTCTACCTCTTCCCAGCTTTTTATTTTTCCTATTTCAAGTTGATCTTCAAATGCCTGAACCAGGGGGTTCCCCTCCATATCTTCCCCGATTGGTAATCCGAAGAGAGACAGTATGGTAGGAGTGATATCCAGCAGAGATGCTCCGTAAATTTTTTCATTTTTCTTTATATGGGGTCCCTTCATACATATAACACCGTATTTCCTGTGCTGCTCGGCCGGTGCAGCGGGTTCATCGCTAACATATCTTGGCCGTAAATGGTCTGATTGAAATCCGTGATCTGAAACCAGGATCACCGTAGCATCCGCCCCGGCCAGGTTTAATTGCCTTTCCAGCATCATGTCATGAAACCGGTAGGCACCATTAATTACATCCTTAAAGATATCGAATTGGTCATCCGGTATTCCTTTCATTTGAGGCGGGTGAAAATGCATAAACCCATGGCAGAAATGATCGATACCATCGAAATACATGCACATGAAATCCCATTCCTCGTTCTCCAGGACCCAGGTACCGGCAGAATTAATTGTGGCAGTTTCTGCCAGGATTTTCGCAAAGTTGCTCAACCTGGCATCATTGTCCTGGTCTATTTTTGCTGCATCCGGAATAAAAGGAATTAAATGAGCCCCTGTTAATTCGGCCGGGTGAAGCCTCAGGTCGGCAAAAAGCTTGCTTTTATTAGCCGGATGCACAGTACCTCTTTCCATTGTCCATGGGTCACCATAGGAGGTTGTGGCTTTCTGGTATGCATTGGATATGTTGATGCCATTAATTGGTTCTGCAGGGTGGCTGGGCCACCATCCAACACTATGGACTTTTTTCCCCTCCTGCATAAGAATATTCCAGATTGCTTTTACTTTTCTCGACAGGCTTGAAACGGGTCTTACATTTGTTCCTTCAGAATTGGGCTCTATAAAACCAAGTATCCCATGATCGTACGCACGTTTGCCGGTGGCGATACTGGTCCATAGCATGGGTGAAAATGAAGGTTCCAGGGTCGCGATATTTCCCATCACACCCTCTTTGATGAGTCCCTCAAGAGCAGGCATCTCACCAGCTTCGATCAGTGGATTTATGATTTTCCAGTCCGCCGCATCCCAGCCGATCAGCAATACTTTTTTTGTTTTTATGCTCATGTCAGTTTCTTTTGGATTTTTTATCATGAGCATCCCTTACCTTTCTCCATTCCGTGATTCCAACTGCTCCCAGTGCCAGCAGTCCCAGAGAACCCTCAACCGGAATATCCGAGGGCAGCATCTCTTTATTGACAATTATTTTCAGATCTGATTTTTTCTTTTCCATATTAAAACTCTTTGGTACTTTGGATCAATTTAATGCTTGCTATTGCGAGTCTGAACGACCCGGATTTCTGATTGATTAAAATTAGCAGATAGTTTTATTCAAACAAATTGTTTTTTACCACACTGAAGAAAAAGAAGATGAAATTACTGCCCTTAATACAAATCGAAGGTTTTTAAATCCTCCGGCATCCGAATCGGTTTATCAAGCAATATTGCTTCTATCAACTCGACTATATAATAGACTTCATCGCTAGTATTGTTCAGTAATATAATGGTGGTTTTATTACCCAGATCCCTTTGGATAAATGTGCTGAAACCAACCCAGCTTCCGGAATGTGAAACAATGTCCGTACTGTCATTTTTATTTATTCCCCAGCCAAATCCATAATCGCCCGGGGTATCGCTGTTATTTAGTTTATATCCTGAAAAAGCCAATTCGAGTGTTTCCATGCTGACCAGTTTCCCGGTGTACAATGCCTGGTCCCATTTGAACAGATCTTCTATCGTCGAGTACAGTCCACCGTCTCCAACAACACCGTTAAGGTAATGATAGTCAGTATCGGCCATTTTCTTTGAGAATCTATTATAGGAGTATCCATAAACCCGGTTATGGATCTTTTCATCCGCGGCGCCATTGCAAACCAGGGAGGCTGACATGCCGGTCTTCTTAAAAACATTTTCTGTGATGAATTCATTGAAATCAACTCCGGATGCTCTCTGGACAATATTCGCCAGCAGGGAATAACCAGTATTGCTGTATTCATATTTTTCTCCCGGTCTGAAATCAATTTCCGGCTGATGTTCTGCCATTAAGCTCAGAACATCTTCTTTGAAGGCAAGTTTGTCCTTATTCCAGTGCTTATTAAACAAATCCATGTAATCCGGTAAGCCCCCAGTATGCCATAATAAATGACGTATGGTAACCCCCTTGTAAAAGCTTAGCTCAGGTAAATATTGTGTTATGTTGTCATCATAACTCAACCTGCCCCGTTCTTCCAGGATCATGATGCACATGGCAGTGAATTGCTTTGAGACAGAAGCCAACCGGAAGCATGACTCGGAAGTCAGGGTATCCTTTGTTTCGAAATTAGCATAGCCAAATCCATTTTTATATATCACCGAATCAGCTTCCGCCACCAGAATTGCGGCATTGAATCTGCCTTGGCCATGCAGAACATTGAGCAGTGAATCTATCGCCTTACTTTTCGGAAAGATTGACTCCAGGGCTCCGGCCTCTTTATCTGATTCACCACTGCAAGCAATTATAATGAGCAAAATCAGCGGTAAAAGAATTCTTTTGCATAATGTACAGGATGCTTCCATGGTAGTATTATTTATATTTGCGAAGATATAAATCATCCCTGATTTGAACCCATTCATTATAGATTGAAATGATCGAGGCAAGTGGCACAGCAATCATTCTGGCAGACGATCTTGTAAACAGTGACAATTGCAAAACAACTCATGGCCTGATACGAAAAAGCAAAAGGTTCAGGATCATGGGCATCGTTGATGAAAAAAATCCCGGCAATGATGCGGGTGTTCTGTTAAACGGTGTGTATAAAGGGATTCCGGTTTACAGGTCAGTAGGGGAATTACTGGAGTTTTTGGATGAAAAACCAGCATATTGTTTAGTCGGGATGGCTACCGCCGGAGGGATCATTACACCTTATATTATAAAGCATGGCATTTCTGCACTAAAGGCTGGCATTTCACTTATCAGCGGCTTGCATAATTTTATCGGGGAGAATAATGATTTGATAGCAGCTGCCAGGGCCGGCGGTTCGGACTTAATCGATATCCGGAATTCAAAACCGCGAAACGAATTAAACTTCTGGAAAGGAGAAATACTCAGCGTTAAAGCACCAAGAATTGCGGTACTGGGAACGGATTGTAACCTGGGGAAAAGAACCACCGCACAGTTACTGGTTGATAATTGCCTTGAAAATGGGATCAAGGCCGAAATGATTTTTACCGGTCAGACCGGTTGGCTGCAGGGCGGAAAATACGGTTTTATACTTGATACCACCATGAACGATTTTGTTTCCGGAGAGCTTGAATATGCCATTACTACCTGCGATAAAAAGGAATCACCCGATGTAATATTTCTTGAGGGACAATCCGCACTGAGAAATCCATCAGGACCATGCGGATCTGAATTAATCGTAAGCGGTAAAGCCGATGGAGTGATATTGCAGTATGGACCAGGATACAGATATTACCAGGGTTTTGAAGAGATTGGATGGGAGATTGGATCAGTCCGGGATGAAATGGAGCTGGTTCGATTGTACGGTTCTGAAGTAATGGCGATTACCTTGAATATGACGGGCATTGACCCTGGAAAAGAAAAGGAAGTTGAAGAGCAGATCAGAGATTCAGTAAGAATCCCGGTTGTAAATGTAATGAGGGATGGTACGGATGAATTATTTTCTCTGGTGGAAAGCTTAATAAAGAAATTTAAAAAGGCATGAGGATTATTTCTGTAAAGAGCTGGAGAGAAGACCTGGGATTACTCAGGCCCTACACCATTGCATCTAAAGGAACCACCTCTGATGTATCCAATATAATTGTCGAAATAGAACTTGAAAATGGATTTAAAGGATTAGGTGCATCCTCACCAACCGGTCCGGACAAAGGTGAAACCATTGAAAGGAGTGAGGCTGTGCTGCAGGGGTCCCATCTGAACTGGCTGGTTGGTAAAAAAATTGATTCCATACAAAAGATAAGCACTGATCTCAGGAGAAGGATGTTCGATACGCCTGCATCCCGAGCTGCTGTTGACATCGCTTTATTCGATGCCATGTCACTCAATAGGAACCTGCCCCTTGTTGAAATGCTCGGACGCCATCACCACGAATTGCCAACATCCATCACAATCGGTATAAAACCGGTTGAAGAATCAATAGAAGAGGCACATGAATACATCGGAAGGGGATTTAAAATAATCAAATTGAAAACCGGGGCTTCTGCAGAGGAGGACATAGAAAAGATACTGAGATTAAGAGAAAGAATTGATCAATCGGTAATCATACGAGCAGATGCGAACCAGGGCTACGATACAGCAGGCTATAAAAGGTTTATAGAAGGTACACGGGACCTGAATGTAGAATTTATTGAACAGCCTTTTAACAGAGATGAAATTGAAAATATGAGAGGCCTGGAAGAACATTATAAATCACGAATTGCAGCAGATGAAAGCCTGCAAAATGAGGAAGATGCCGAATTATTGGCAACTGCCCCCAGGGCCTGTGGGATCTTTAACATTAAATTAATGAAATGTGGTGGAATCTTTTCGGCCATGAAAATTGCCTCAACCGCCAGAAATTCGAACATAGATTTGATGTGGGGCTGTATGGATGAGAGCCGAATCAGCATTGCTGCAGGATTGCATGCTGCTTTTGCCTGCCCAAATACCAAATACATCGACCTGGATGGCAGTCTGGATCTTGCAAGGGATGTAGTGGAAGGCGGTTTTGAAATAAGCAATGGGATGATGAGAACCTTAAATGACCCGGGATTGGGATTAAAAAGACTTATATGAGACAATGAATTATCACCTTTTATATTCCTGTTAAGGAAGTAGACAAAGGGAAAAGCATCGAGGTATTTGTATTTGCCTGCAATAAAGAATATCTTGATCTCGATCCCGAATTGTGGATTAGTGCTTATCCTCAGCCCTGGGAAAGAATTCAATTGGAGCTGATCAGAAAATAGAAATGAAACAGTTTAAGTATTTACTATTTACATGTTTAATAGTTGGATCCGGACATCTGTCTGCACAGAATGAAAATCCCGTTCAGTATTACAGTCCCAACTCCGGCTACATGCTTCCGGCGCCGTCGATAAGGATTGATTCTGTCAACGATCCTGCGCCCGGCTATATTTTTATGGCAACATGGGATCGCAATGTGCCTGCAATCTACGGGAATTTTATTTTCATACTGGACAAAAACGGAGCCATTGTTGACTCAGTCCGGGTTAGGGGAGCAGCATTTGATTTCCAGGTCCAGCCGAATGGTTTGCTATCCTATGCTTTAGGTGATTTTACCACTCATGTCCCCCTGCCGGGAGAGGACCTGAGGCATATTGTCCTCGATGAGAACCTGACCGTGGTCGACAGTTTCTGGATGAAGAACGGGTACACCACAGATTTTCATGAATTCAAAATGCTGCCCAACGGTCATGTGATGATGATGTCATACTATACGATTCCCTACGACATGAGTACGGTTATTGACAGTGGCAGAACAGATGCATCCCTGGTTATCAACATAATCCAGGAACAGGACAGGGATAAGAACGTTGTTTTCGAATGGCGCAATATTGATTATATTCCTATTACGGACAGTGACTTGGATCTATCAGGGTCAAGATTGAATTACAGTACCCTGAACGGATTTGATATTGATGAGGATGGGAATATCCTGGCTTCATTCAGGAATCACAGTGAGATAATGAAGATCAGCAGGATCACGGGTGAAATATTGTGGAGAATGGGGAGTCCCCGGGGTGAATTCAGCTTTGTGGGAGAGCATAAGGAGAACGCACCTTACTATTTTGCGCGGCAGCACAATATCCGAAAACGTCCAAATGGCAATATTACCCTGTTCGATAATGGTGCTTTCCATAAACCCCCGTATTCCCGTGCGGTTGAATATGAACTGGATGAAGTTAATAAAGTGGCTACCCTGGTCTCTGAGTGGAGGTATCCTGAGGGAAATATTTTTTCCGTTACCGCGGGAAATGCAGAACTGCTTCCAAATGGCGGATGGTTTATCGGTTATGGAGTTCCAAACCAGCAATTTGTTAAACGAAATGCCGTCGAAGTCCACCCTGACGGAACGGTAGCACTTGAATTATCATTGCCTGACGGCGTTCTGGCTTACCGGATTTCTAAATTACCATGGAAGGAAACCGTTAATAAACAGGGTTTTATACATTATGAAGTAAGAGAGAGAAATACGTATTCATTTAATAATGATTCAATAACTACCGGGATAAAGATAAAATACAATACCCTGCAAGCGGCCGACTATAATGAATCGGAAATATTGCGCTTTCCTTATTCTCCCGTCCGGCCAGAGTTTTCAGAAAATCTTATTTCCGTAAGCACCGTTTCAATCATCTATAAAGGCCTGGCAATATATTCCCAGTCCTCCGAGTTTCATTTTGACCTCTCAGCCTTTCCTGAAATCAGGAATCCGGAAAATACAGTGGTCTATTACCGTAAAGACCCCAGCCAGGGATTATTCATTTCTGTAAGCACGATGCATGATACGGTAAACAATGAACTTACCGCAACGTTGATTGGGTTTGGTGAAATTGTTTTTGGTGTTCCTTATCAGGATGCAGTTGCTAATACTCCGATACTGTACGAACCTATAAATCAGCAGAAATTGATTACGGGTGGTACTGTGACATTGAGGTGGACCGGCAAGGGAATGTATAATTCCTTCAATGTCCAGGTTTCTGATGACAGCAGCTTTTCTGCAATCCTGCATGAATCAAATACAAATCATTCGGATTATTCTATTACCGGGTTAACAAATGATTCAGAATATTATTGGCGCATCAATGCTGTTCTAGGTACTCATACCAGCCAGTGGTCTGAGGTTTGGAGTTTTCATCTTACCGATACCACAACAGGTGTTGTTGAATTTGAGAATTATATCCCCCATGGGTACCATTTAACCCAGAATTTTCCCAATCCTTTCAACTCCTCGACCCGGATCACATACTCGATAAAAGAACCTGGTTTTGTTACATTGAAAATTTATGATCCAATCGGTCGGGAGATACAAACTCTGGTAAGTGAAAATCAGGAAACCGGCAGCTATTCTGTCGAATTTGATGCGCATAAACTCTCCGCAGGTGTCTATTTTTATAAGCTGGAGGCAGAAAATCAATTCACAGAAATTAAAAAGATGGTACTGACAAGGGAATAGAGGAGAAATTATTTGCGGAGAATTATGAGAATTTCAGGATTGGCTATTGTAATAATTTGTTTGCTTCTTCCGTCGCAGTCGTATGCCCGGGAGGAACTACCTCCCGGATATCAGTATATATTTCCCGGTCCGGGTGCAAAATATGTTCATCCGGAATCCACCCTTATTCTTAGGTTCGAAAATATTTCTCCCGCGGAACTGACGAATCCCGGAATTATAGTACAGGTGTCGGGTGATGAAAGCGGGGATCATCCTGGAGAAAGTTACATCGCCACAGACAACCAAACCCTGATCTTTAAACCTCACAGCAGATTTGAATCCGGGGAAATAGTAAAAGTTACTGTCGATCCCGGTTTATGCGGAATCAATGAAAATACCCTGAAACCGTTTATCTATTATTTTACTGTTTTGGAAGAAGCATCAGTAAAGAAATCCCAACCTGATGATGAAGACCAAACCACGGAAGGGCAGATAAAGAGCTCAGCAAGTTCTCCATCAATGATTATGCCGAACGGGGTTTCGGTTCCCACAGATTTTCCCCGGGCGGACATCACAATCAGTAAAAATCCATCCGGTGATCATATTTTTATAACCACATGGAGTACGAACAATATTAACGTCATCTTCAATACCTCCGGTGAACCGGTCTGGTACGGGAAAACGCCCACCAGGCAGGATGATTTTAAAGTACAGGCAAACGGTTGGATAACCATGCTGGCGCGGGAAGGCTACGGAGGGGATGGATTGAGTTTTATTGCCTATAATCAGGATTTTGAATTTATTAAATCCATGCGTGCAGGCAATGGCTACACAACAGACATGCATGATTTCATTATGCTGCCTGACAACGGCTATCTACTTATCGGCCAGAGGGAAACCACGGTTGATATGAGCCAGTATGTGGAAGGGGGACTTACCGATGCTACCGTCAGGGAGACCTGCATACAGGAATTCACAGCCGATGATCAGATGATATTCATCTGGCGGGCCTGGGACCACTTTGATATTCGTGACCTGATACTGGAATGTTTAACCTGTAATCTTATTCGTTTCCCCCATATTAACGCGGTTGATATTGATGAGGACGAAAATATTCTGATTTCGAGCCGTCATCTGAGCGAAATATCGAAAATCCATCGCAGGAGCGGTAAATTCATCTGGAGGATGAGCGGTATACCGGATTCAGAGAACAATGAGTTTAAATTTGAGCGTGATCCCCTGAATGGATTCCACCAACAGCACGATATTCGTTCACTTGGCAACAACCGATATACTCTGTTTGACAACGGCAGCGGGCATGATCCATCTCAATCCCGTGCACTGGAATATGCTGTTGATACCAATCGCATGACTGCAACATTGGTTTGGGAATACAGAAATGATTTTGAAAGGGGTTTTGTCAGGCAAATGGGAAATACCCAGCGATTGTCTAATGGGAACACGCATATTAACTGGGTTTATGGTACAATATATCCAATTGCAACAGAAGTTACTCCGGAAGGAGAAAAGGTATTTGAAATGTGGTGTGACAAGAGTTCCCGTGTTTACCGGACCTTTCGCTTTCCCTGGAAAGGTAAATGTGCGACACCCTATCTTCTTCTTGAACCGGATGGCGAGGAGCTGATATTGATCTTTAATAAGTTTGGTGACAGCAATGTCGATTATTATAATATTTATGGAGGCACAAGTCCTTATCCAACCAGCCTGATCGATACTTCCCGCCTAACATTAAAGCGCCTGACTGATCTGCAAAAAGGGGTACACCACTATTTCAGGGTAACAGCTGTTGAGATGGATGGAACGGAGAGCGGATATTCAAATGAAGAGGATTTGATCCTGCGGGACACTGAGCCGGGAAGCAATCTTATTTTAAACGGTGATTTCTCGGATTCCCTGGATTACTGGATAACAAGGATTGACAGCTCGGCATCGGCTGAAGTCAGGGTCATTGACAGCGTATGTAATTTTGTTATTGAGAGCGGTGGAACCCTGTTCAATGATGTGCAGCTCATGCAAAATAACATCCCCCTTATTTCAGGTAATAAATATCTGTTTGAGTTTGACGCAAGGGCTGATTTATCCCGTCATGTGGAAATTATGCTCGTAAATGATAATACCCCGTATACTGATTACAGTCGAATAGGCTATACGGTCCTGGATCCGGCAATGAAGCACTACACTTATTCCTTTGAGATGAAGGATCAAACAGATTATAATGCGTATCTGATAATAAATACAGGGATCAGCTCTAAGAGCATTTCCATGGATAATATTTCCCTCAAAATGGACCTGTCATCCTCAACGCTTGACCGGGTCCAGTCAGTAGGTGAATTCCAGGTTTACCCAAACCACCCGAATCCCTTCAGCTCGGTTACGCATATTGAGTATTCCATACCGGAGGCAGGTGTCGTCAGTATCAGAGTTTTTGATGCCCTTGGACGGAAGGTGGAGGAATTTCTTCCCGAAAAACAGCAGGCCGGAAAGCATTCCAGGGATATCCAACTCGAAGGACATGGTTCAGGAATTTACTATTATACCATAAATGTAGAAGCTGGTCACTCCGGTTCCCATGTTCAAAAAACAAACAGAATGATCCTGTTAAAATAATGGGATATACTTACAAAATCTTAAAAAATGAATCCAAGAGAACGCGTACTGAAAACTCTCGGAAGAATCCCCGGTAAAGCCGACCGGGTTCCCGTTCAATTTGAGATGTGCCGGCAATTAACGGACCACTTCAGTAAGGAGCTGGGTATTCCCGCCCATTACACTGATAATCTTTATGAAGATGTTACCTACCGGATAAGCGCCAATGAGCTGCGCACTGCCATGGGCAGCGATGTGGTGGTTACAGGCGCCTCTGTGTCGGATAATTTCAAGATCGAACCTGATGAGAATGGACACTGGCTCAATGAGTATCAAATGAAAATGCGCCAGGGCGATATTTACGTGGAGGTGGTAGACTATCCACTGGAGCATGCACAATCCAGGGCAGATATTGACAACTTCAGCTTCCCGGATGCACCGGGCCGGTACCGGGATGCGGAATCACTGGTCAGTAAGTACCATAATGACTACCTGGTATTCGGGGATATTGAGGTGACGGTTTTCTCGCTTGGTCACCAGCTAGTGGGAATGGAAAAACTGCTGGTGGATATGATGATGGAGACAGAGTATGTGATCCCCTTGTTCAGGGCATGTGCCGAGTTCCAGACAGAGATTGGATTGCGCCTGATAGACAAGGGGGTGGATGCCATCTGGTTCGGGGATGATTTCGGCACCCAGCAGAGCCTGATCATGGACCAGGAGACCTTCAGGAAACAACTGAAGCCCTTTTATACTGAAATGATCCAACGGTTTAAGGATAAGAAACCTGATATCATACCCATCTTGCATTGCGACGGGGCTGTATCTGAGCTGCTGCAGGATATTCATGAGATGGGTTTTGAAGTCTTCAACCCGGTGCAACCGGATGTACCCGGACATTTGCCAAAGGACATGAAAGACGGTTTCGGTGATCTTTTCTCTTTCTGGGGAGCCATTGATCAGCAGGATTTACTCCCAAATGGCACCGATGAAGAGCTTGAGAAGGATATTATCGAGAAAATCAGTATTCTGGGGGCTGGAGGCGGCTATATGATCTCACCAGCACACATCATCCAGAATGATGTTTCACCTGAACGGGTATTGAAATTTATAGAGCTTTGCTATAAACATGGTAAGATTGAATAGCTACACTCCATTTGAATATACTAACTTGAAACTTAAATCATTAACCTCACCAATATGAAACTTATCTCTATCCTTCTGTTATTGTTTTCTCAAACTTTAATTACTTTCTCACAAAGTCTTGATACGGTGTTTCAACCCGTGAAGTACCGGAATGTCGGTCCCTTTAGAGGAGGCCGTTCCGTTACGGCAAGTGGTGTGGTAAATGATCAGCTCACATATTATATGGGTACTACCGGCGGGGGACTCTGGAAAACCACGGATGCAGGTCAATACTGGTCCAATATCTCTGACGACTATTTTACCACTGGTTCTGTTGGGGCAGTGAGTGTTTCAGAATCTGATCCCAACGTGGTCTATTGTGGCATGGGAGAGCATGCTCCCAGGGGGGTAATGACATCATATGGAGATGGGGTCTACAAATCGACAGATGCAGGTAAAACATGGAAGAAAATCGGACTGGAAAAGACCCAGCATATCTCAAGAATAGTCATTCACCCGAAAAATCCTGATATCCTGTTTGTTGCAGCCCAGGGTGCACTTTATGGCCCTAATAAAGATCGGGGCATTTACAAATCAATGGATGGTGGCAAATCCTGGACTCTTGCATTATTCGTAAATGATCTCACGGGCTGCTCGGAGTTATCGATGGACATGAATAATCCCCAGGTTCTGTACGCCACGATGTGGGAGCATCAAAGAAAACCATGGAAGGTGATCAGCGGCGGGACCGGAAGTGGACTCTATAAAACCACTGACGGCGGAGAAACATGGAAGAAGATTCATAAGGGTCTGCCAAAAGAAATGGGAAAAATGGCGATTTCTGTTTGCCGTTCCAATTCAGACAAGGTCTATGCCCTCATCGAAAGCGATACTGATAAGGAGAAGGGTGGCTTATTCGTCTCGCAGAATGCTGGTGCGGAGTGGACTAAAATCAGTAGCGACCATAGACTGGTAATGCGCGCCTGGTACTATATAGAATTATTTACCGATCCTCAGGACGAGCATACGGTATATGTGTTGAGTGCCCCGGCCCTGCGCTCTATCGATGGCGGTAAAACATGGGAGAGAATAACAGGAACCCATGGCGACTATCACGACTTGTGGATAAATCCGAACAATGCGAAGAACATGGTCATTGCCAATGACGGGGGTGCTGCAATAAGTTTCAACCGGGGTCGTACATGGTCCGCCCAGGATGAGATGCCTACAGCACAGTTTTACCGTGTAAATGTCGACAATGAATTTCCTTATAATATTTACGGTGGCCAGCAGGACAACTCCTCAGTTAAAATAGCCAATATGGCTGTAGACGGTTCCGGGATCAGCGAGCGGCATTGGACTTATTCTGGGGGGGGTGAGTGTGCCTTCCTGGCCTTTGATCCGGATGATCCGAGGATGGTGATGGGGGGCAGTTATCTGGGTACCATTGAAATACTTGATACCAGGGCTAAAGCCAGCACGAATATTATGGCAGCGGTAATACAGTATTTAGCGCGTGACTCCAGAGACATGAAATACAGGTTCAACTGGAATGCTCCCATAATCTGGTCACAACATGAAGCCAATACCTATTACCATGCAGCCCAGTATCTGTTAAAAACCCAGGACATGGGCAAATCATGGAAAGAAGTTTCTCCTGACCTGACGCGTAACGATACAGCCAAACAGGGCAAAGGCGGTGGACCGTATACCAATGAAGTGGTTGGCGCAGAGATATACGGCACTATAAGCTATGTGATGGAATCACCTCATGAAACAGGTGTAATCTGGGCGGGCAGTGACGATGGCCTTGTTCACCTGACACTCGATGGAGGAGAAAACTGGACCGATGTTACGCCGAAGCATTTGACGGAGTGCCTGATTAACGCCATAGAAGTATCTCCTCATGATCCTGCAACTGCATATATAGCCACCACACGTTATAAATTCAACGATTATACTCCCGGGCTGTACAAGACCACAGACTACGGTAAAACCTGGACCAGCATTAGCACTGGTATTCCTCAGGGCGCTTTTACCAGGGTTGTCAGGGAAGATGAGAAACGAAAAGATCTGCTCTTTGCCGGAACCGAGACCGGTATCTACATTTCATGGAATGGAGGGAAAAAATGGCAGGCATTCAATCTGAATTTACCCGTAGTGCCAATCACTGACCTGATGGTTAAGCATGGAGATCTGATAGTGGCTACATCGGGTAGATCATTCTGGGTACTCGACGACCTAGAGATAATCAGGCAATACAAGGAACAATCCTTGGGCCTTTATAAACCAGAAGCATCCGTAATAGGTAACTGGTCGAGTCCACTCAACAAGACCAGTGCGAAGTTCAAAGGCATTGCAGCACGTAATGGGGTCAATCCCGCCAACGGTGTAGTGATCTACTATCAACTGGCAGATACTACTGATGTAGAAATGGAAATCAAAGATTCAGCGGGCAGGCTGGTGCGGTCTTTTAGCTCAAAGAAGGATAAATCTTATCAGAAATATCCCGGAGCACCTGCCGCGGAACCACTCCTTCCTAAAAAGAAGGGATTGAACCGATTCGTATGGGATATGCGGTACAAAAATATGATTGGTGTACCTACTGCCTACCTTGAAGGATACTTCAGGGGACATAAGGTTTCACCAGGAATTTACACGATTGGATTAAAATCGGCAGATAATGAAGCAACAACCAATTGCACCATCCTCACCAATCCAACTTATCCACTGTCCGATGAAGACTATAAGGAGTACGATGAATTTATGCTGGCAATGGAAATTAGCCTGAATGAAATGCATCAGAAGGTTAACACCATTTTTGACATGAGAAAGCAATTGGAAGATGTACTTAAAAACATGGATAAAGAGGCCAAAGCGGAATTGTATGAACAGGGTAAAGCACTGGTTGCTAAAATGAAAAAATGGGATGAAGATATGGTGCAGCGAAAGTCGAAGGCTTACGACGATGTGGAAAATTTTCCGAACAAATTTACTGCCGAGTACCTCTTCCTGATCAACCACACAGAAAGCTCCCTTCCCAGGGTTAATGAGCCCTCCAGAGAAAGACTGGCCGAACTGACAAAACAGTGGGAGGGATTTTCTGCAACAGCTGAGGAGATTATAGAGACTGACATTCCTGGGTATAATAAGCAGCTATGGGATGCCGGAATCGGGGCTGTGAGGATGAAAAAAAATAAGGCATCAAAGTGATCAGACTCCGTCTTGGCAAAAATTAAATTTTAAAAAAACATAACACAATGGGAAAAAAATTGATCCGTCTGCCAAAAGCGGTTACAATGCTTTTGGTAATATCATTTTTGATACCTGCCTGTATTTCAGAATCACCATTAAATGGGGATTTGGAGGAGGGATTCAGGAATCCTCCCATGGAGAACCGGCCACTGGCTTTTTGGGACTGGTTGAACGGTTATGTTGATACGGCCAGATTGGTTTATGAACTGGAAGAGATGAAGGACAAGGGGATGCAGGGGGCATTTATTTGGGATGTAGGCGCTCTTCTTGATCCGGAAAAGCAGATTCCGGCAGGTCCTCAATTTCTTGGAGAAGAATCTCTGGAGTATATATCCCTTGCCCTGGTGACAGCTGGCAGGCTTGGACTGAATATGGGGATGATAGCCTCCAGCAGCTGGAATGCCGGGGGTGACTGGATAGATCCGGAAGATGCCAGTAAAGAGCTGCTAAGTACAAATCAGATCCTTACGGGTCCTTCAAAAAGGACAATCACCATTGAAAAACCTGTCAACCGCAGAGGTGAGCCGGTGAGATACTCATTAATTGCCTCTGTGGCAATGCCTTTTTCGGAATCAAAGGAGCTTGATAACACTTCGGATAGAACTATTTCTCTGGATGAGTTCACCTCGGAAGCTATGATCATAGAATGGGAAGTACCCGAGGGAAAATGGGATGTCATCTCTTTTTTTATGTGTAATACCGGTCAGAATCTGACATGCCCGAGTCCAAACTCCAACGGGCTGATGATAGACCATCTGAGCAGAAGGGCAACCAGGACCCATTTCGACACCATCCTTGCAAGATTGGATAAAGTAAGCACCCCGGAACATCATTTAAAATTCCTGGAGGTTGACAGTTATGAGGTCTGGCCGGCTAAAGACTGGTCACCCCTTCTGGTTGAGGAATTCAAAGCGCGATACGGGTATAATCCCCTGCTGTATCTCCCTCTGCTCCAGGGCTATAACAGCAAAGATAGTGTTGTGGATGAACGATTCCGCGGTGATTACAGCCGTCTGGTAAGTGATATGATGATTGAAAATCATTTTGCTCAATCTTCTGAGATGGCATCCGAAAATGGTATGCAGATGTTTGCCGAGGCCGGCCATGGGGGTTATCCAAGAGTTGATCCCCTGAAAGCATTTGGATATTGCCATGTACCCATGGGAGAATTCTGGAACAGGAAACGCTTCTGGGTCACCAAGGAGGCGGCCAGCGCAGCTCATATATATGGAAAAAAAGTGGTGGCATCGGAATCGCTGACTGGATGGAACCACTGGCAGCACGGTCCAACCGATTATAAGCAGCTATGTGATGTTGTCTTTTGTGAAGGATTAAACCAGGTTTTCTTTCACACATTCGCCCATAATCCTGAAATTGCCGGCAAACCCGGCTACGCCTATCATGCGGGTGAGCATATAAATGTAAATACCAGCTGGTGGGAAATGGCCAGGCCTTTCATGGATTATCTAAGCAGATGTTCTTATATGTTAAGACAGGGGAACTTTATTGGAGATGCTTGTCTCTACTATGGCGACCAGGCACCCAACCTGGTTCCTCCCAAACGTATCGACCCCAACATAACTCCCATTTTCGATGATGAGCAATGCCTCCATTGTGGGCTACCTAAACCTGTTAATCCGGGAGAACTGCCCGGCTATGATTATGACTACATCAATGCCGATATAATCACTTCAAGCCTGACTGCTGAAAACGGGAAACTGGTATTGCCTGGCGGTCAGTCCTACAGGGTGATGTTGCTGCCCGACCGGGATGATATATCACTTGAAGTTTTAAAAAGCCTGGAAAACCTGGTGTCTGAGGGTGGCATCGTAATCGGCAGAAAGCCGGTAAGGACTACATCCCTGAAGAATTATCCGGAATGCGACGAAGAGGTAAACGCCATTGCTGATAAATTATGGGGAGAATGCGATGGCAAAACAATACTGTCCAATAGTTATGGACAAGGATGGGTTTACTGGGGGAAATCTGTAAAAGAGGTACTTGAGGAACTTGATATCCCACCCGATTTTGAAGTGAAAGGAGTTGATAATTGTGACAAGCACATCGATTATATTCATCGCCGGACTGAATCAGAAGATATATACTTCGTCTCGAACAGCAGCCATAATGAGGAAAAGGTAAGCTGTGTATTCAGGGTGGACCAGAATAAAGTTCCTGAAATCTGGGATGCTGAAACCGGGTTGATACAGCGTGAGGTAGAATACTCAATAGTGGAATCCGGGATCAGCATTGAATTGATCATGGATCCCCTTGCTTCAAGGTTCGTAGTGTTCAGGGACAAGTCCACTGGGATGAACGATGCCGGGTTAAGCTACGATTTACAATTTGGATTTAGTCATAAGAAGGAGGCAGGTGAGAACCGGGAGACCATTGACCTGACAGAAAACTGGGATGTAAGTTTCGACGCGGACATGGGTGGACCGGAATCGTATACCCTAGAGAAACTAACCGATTGGATAGATATCGATCATAAAGGTATCAATTATTATTCCGGCAAAGCAAGCTATCGCAGGGACTTTGTTGTGGATGAGGCAAGATTATCCGAAGAGACAGAAGCATATGTTGTTTTCGGGGATATTCAGGAGATGGCCAGGGTTATTGTGAATGGGAATGATTGCGGGATCGTATGGACCCCACCTTATAAGGCCCGGATCACTCCCTACCTGGAATCCGGCACGAACCACATCATTGTGGAGGTAATAAATAACTGGAACAACCGGATTGTGGGAGACATGAGAAATCCTGATAAAAAACCATTTACCAGCACAAATGCAAAAGCCAGGTTTGATGAAAGCAGTCCCCTGTTAAAGTCAGGCTTGATTGGCAAAGCAGAAATAATCTTCACGAATTAAAAGGACGAATATGAGAACTAAAATGCGGATAATTTCAGCTATTCTGGCAGTTATATTCATTTCCGGCAGTTGTATTAAAGAACCACTAGATTCAGATCTTTCCAAAGGATTCAATAATCCCTCCAAAGAAAACCGCCCTTTGGCTTTATGGCCCTGGTTAAATGGTTTTGTTGATACGACAAAACTGGTTTATGAATTGGAACAAATGAAAGAAAAAGGAATGCGGGGTGCAGTGATATGGGATATTGGTTCACTCATGGACCCTGGTAAAATGATTCCTGAAGGACCTGCCATGCTGGGTGAGCAATCCCTTCAATATTTTTCCCTTGCACTCAATACGGGGAAAAAACTCGATCTCGATGTAGGCTGGGTTGCAGCCAGCAGCTGGAATGCCGGCGGTCCATGGGTTGAGGAATCCGACGCATCAATGGAATTGCTTAGTTCTAGCCAGGTGGTGGAAGGGCCAGCAGATCAAAAGATTAAGATACAAAAACCAAAAAGCAGGTTTGGTGAGGTCAGCAGGTATTCCCTGATTTCATCCCTGGCAATTCCCTACTCGGGAGGAAAGGAAATTGACTATGACAGGAATCAAACCATAATGCTCGGAGAGTTTACCTCGGAAGATAATTATATAGAATGGGAAGTACCTGAAGGGAAATGGGAAGTTATCTCGTTTTTCATAAGCAACACAAAACAGGAACTGGTCTGCCCGAGTCCAAACTCCAGCGGCTTGATAATAGACCACCTTAGCCGGGTTGCAACTCAGAGATATTTCGACAGTGTTTTAAACAGGTTCGCTACAATTAGTTCACCTGAAAGTCATTTGAAATTCATGATGCTCGACAGCTACGAAGTTTGGCGAATGAAAGACTGGTCGCCCCTATTGGTCCAGGAATTTAAAACGAGATATGGATACGATCCCCTGCCTTTTCTTCCTCTTCTGCGGGGCTATTCCATCGTAGACAGCATTGTGGCTGAACGGTTCCGTGGCGATTACAGTCGCCTGGTAAGCGACATGATGATTGAAAACCATTTTGCCCAATCCGTTACTATCGCAGATAAATATGGAATTGAGATGTTAACCGAGGCCGGCCATGGAGGCTCTCCCCGTGTTGATCCCCTGAAAGCTCTGGGGAATTCACATATTCCCATGGGAGAATTCTGGAACAGGAAACGCTTCTGGGTTACCAAGGAGGCGGCCAGCGCAGCTCATATATATGGGAAAGAATTAGTGGCTTCGGAATCGCTGACGGGTTGGAACCATTGGCAGCACGGTCCCACTGACTTTAAACAATTAATTGATATGGCATTTTGCGAAGGTCTGAATCAAATTGTCTTTCATACTTTTTCACATAATCCTGAAATAGCCGGAAAACCCGGATTTGTGTATCATGCCGGGGAACATGTCAATGTAAATGCAACATGGTGGGAAATGGCCAGGCCTTTCATGGATTATATCGGAAGATGCTCCTACATGCTGAGGCAGGGAAATTTTGTCGGAGATGCCTGTCTTTACTATGGAGACCAGGCACCCAACCTGGTACCCCCCCAGCGTATCGACCCCAATATAACTCCCATTTTCAATCAGGATCAATGCCTGCATTGCGGGCAACCAAAACCTGTTAATCCGGGAGAATTGCCCGGCTATGATTTCGACTACATCAATGCAGATGTTATAACTACTACTTTGACTGCAGAAGGCGGAAAACTGGTATTGCCAACCGGACAATCGTACAGAGTGATGTTACTGCCCGACAGGGATGATATATCGCTGGAGGTTATTAAGAGCCTGGAAAAATTAGTTTACAATGGTGCTGTAGTTATCGGCAGAAGGCCGGAAAGAACAACTTCCTTAAAAAATTATCCTGATTGTGACGCTGAAGTGAAAACCATTGCTGACAAATTATGGGGAGAATGTGATGGTAAAAAGATATTGTCAAATAACTATGGAAAGGGAACAGTTTATTGGGGGAAAACTGTAAAACAGGTTCTGGAAGAGCTGAACATCCCACCTGATTTTGAAGTAAAAGGAATGGATAAGGTCCACCACCACATCAACTATATTCATCGTAGGTCGGAGACAGAGGATATTTATTTCGTTTCCAACAGCAGTCCTGCAGAAGAGGAATTAACCTGTATTTTCAGGGTTGACCGGAATAAAGTCCCTGAAATCTGGGATGCTGAAACCGGATTGATACAGCGGGATGTAGAATATTCAAGAGTGGAAAACGGGATCAGCATTGAATTGATCATGGATCCCCTGGCTTCAAGGTTTATTGTCTTCAGTGACAAATCTGAAGGGATGAACGATGCCGGCTTAAGCTACGATTTACAATTTGGATTTAATCATATGAAGGATGCAGGAGAGACAAGGGAGAGCATTGACCTGACAGATAACTGGGATGTAAGTTTTGATCCTGAGATGGGAGGACCGGATTCCTATAAGCTTGAGAAACTAAGCAGTTGGACGGATATCGAACATGAAGGTATCAAATACTATTCCGGTAAAGCCAGCTACAGCAGGGAGTTTTCTGTGGGTGAGGAAAGCTTATCCAATGATACTGAAGCGTTTGTTGTTTTTGAGGATATCCAGGAAATGGCACGTGTTTTTGTGAATGGGAATGATTGCGGGATCGTATGGACTCCACCTTATAAAGTCCGGCTCAGTCCCCACCTGCAAGCCGGCACCAACCAAATAAGGGTTGAGGTAATTAATACCTGGAACAACCGGATTGTAGGGGACCTGAGAACCCCGGACAAAAAACCATATACCAATACAAATGCCAAAGCCAGGTTTACGGAGAATAGTACACTCTTAGAATCAGGTTTGATGGGTAAAGCGGAGATATTTTTTATAAATAAATATGAATAAACAGCGTCCCTGTGTAATCATTTAAAAAACTACAGCGATCAAAAAAACAACATTTTTATACATACTGGTTTTATCAGGCCTGCTTATTACCAACAGTGGTTATGCAGAAGTAAAGTTACCGGCCATTATTTCTTCAAACATGGTTTTACAACGTAACACAACTATTACTCTGTGGGGATGGGCCGATGCTAAAGAGAAAATTGCAATCAACACATCATGGTTAAGCGAAGAGCTTAAGACAACGGCGGACAAAGAGGGGAATTGGAAAATCGAAACAAGGACAACGAACAGCAAAGCACCTCAAACAATTGAGATAAAAAGTACTGACTCAGATATTCTATTGGAGAATGTTTTATTCGGAGAGGTTTGGCTCTGTTCCGGACAATCCAATATGGAACAACGGATCAGAGGTTATTACGGACAACCCACATTCGGTGCTCAGCAGGCAATAATAACTGCAAATAATGAGAACTTAAGGCTGTTTACTGCAGAAATGCAGGCCAGTACAGAACCGGAAAACGATCTGGATGAGTACAGAGGCTGGCAATCGGCCAATCCTTCATCTGTCAAAGAATTTAGTGCGGTGGCCTATTTCTACGGACAGCAATTGCAGGAAATCCTGGATGTACCCGTAGGCATGATTCATTCATCCTGGGGAGGAAGCCTTGTAGAAGCATGGATTAGCAATGAGGTATTGAGCTCCATTCAGGACGTAGATCTTTCAGAAGTTGATTTGAACAGGGGGAATCGTTTTCCTACGGTATTATTCAATGCCATGATTAATCCCCTGATCCCCTACACCATTAAAGGTGCACTCTGGTACCAGGGCGAATCCAATGCCAGCAAACCGGAGCAATACAAGACACTGTTCCCGGCTATGGTGAAAGATTGGCGCAGCCGCTGGGACATTGGAGATTTTCCCTTTTATTTTGTCCAGATCGCACCTTATGATTATGGTTGGGCTGAAGCTGACAACTTAATCCCTCTTATGCGTGAAGCACAATTGAAATGTCTGGATCTGATACCCAATTCTGGCATTGCCATTACCCTGGATATCGGGGAAGAAAGAATAATCCATCCTGCAAAGAAGAAAGAGGTGGCAGACAGGTTACTTTACAACGCCCTTAACCAGACGTATGGCTATGAGGCAGTCGATTTTTCGGGTCCGATCCTGGACTCCTATGAGATTATGCATGATACTATTAGGGTAACTTTTAAGCATGCGGAGCATGGTCTTTACTGCTACGATGAATTGGAAGGATTTGAAATTGCAGGGGCAGATAAGGTCTTTTATCCTGCTTCAGCCTTTAAAAACCGGAAGGGATTATTCGTGAAAAGTGAAAAGGTGAAGAATCCGGTTGCGGTGAGATATGCCTGGAGGAGTTGGGTGAAAGGAACCTTGTTCGATACCAATTTACTGCCTGCTTCTTCTTTTCGAACAGACGACTGGGATGACGCAACGCTATTCAGAGATCCGGAATCGAGTAAGAAGAGATAATAATGCGAGAACAGATAAAGAAACATAAATTACATATTAATCGCAGGAGATTTATTGGCAAACTTGGGATTGGAGTCGGAGCTGCAGCACTTAGTACAACTTTGCTTTCCAAAATACTCAAAGGAAATGAACGAAGTAAGGAGCCTGGTCATCTAAGGAATTCGGCAGGCTCGAAGAAATATCATGTATCGGTCACCGGCATTGACAGTAACCCGGGAACAATGTCGAAACCGTTCAAAACAATTTCGAGGGCAGCGGAAGTAGCTCAATCGGGTGATACGATCACCGTCCACCAGGGAGTCTATAGAGAACGTATCAATCCACCACGTGGTGGAATTAGCAATGACAAACGAATAGTATATCAGGCGGCCGAAGGAGAGGAAGTAGTACTTAAGGGATCAGAAGTAGTTAAGGGGTGGCAGCACGAGAGGTCGGATACATGGCAGGTAAGCCTTCCCAATAGTTTCTTCGGTGATTTCAACCCATTCAATACTTTAATCAGTGGTGATTGGTTCAACTCTAATGACCGTGAGCATCATACCGGTGCAGTGTACCTTAACGGGCACTGGCTTTACGAGGCAGCAAAGCAAGATGAGCTGTTGGAACCAGCGGGCAAAAAACCCTTATGGTTTGGCAAGGTAGATGATATGAACACTACAATCTGGGCGCAGTTCACAGGTGTTGATCCGAATAAAGAAAATGTTGAAGTTAATGTGCGTCAGTCGGTATTTTATCCGAGTGAACCGGGTATCAACTATATAACTGTTCGAGGATTTGAGATGGAGCATGCTGCCACGCCCTGGGCACCGCCTACCGCAGAGCAAATCGGCCTGATCGGTACGCATTGGTCCAGGGGCTGGGTCATCGAGAACAATACCATCCGCTACTCGGTTTGTTCGGGCATTACTCTTGGCAAATATGGTGATGAGTTTGACAATAAGTCCTCGAACTCGTCCGAGGGATATGTCGAGACGATTAAACGTGCATTGAAAAATGGATGGTCGAGTGAAAACATTGGCCATCACCATGTACGTAACAACCACATCTCCCATTGCGAGCAAGCTGGGATTGTCGGCTCTATGGGTGCGGCCTTCTGCACAATTACCGGCAACGAGATCCACGACATTCACATGCGACGCCGGTACAGCGGTATGGAAATGGGCGGGATCAAGATCCATGGGGCAATCGATACCATCATCAGCCACAACCACATCTATCGCACGTGGCGGGGGATTTGGCTGGATTGGATGGCCCAGGGCGCGCGTGTTACCTGCAACTTGCTACATGACAACGAGGCCACACAAGACCTGTTTGTCGAAGTCAATCACGGACCCTTCCTGATCGATCACAACTTTTTCCTGTCCGGCAACGGGCTCAACGATATATCTCATGGTGGGGCCTATGCCCACAACCTGTTTGCCGGACGGATAATCGCCTGGCCAAATACACGCAACACGCCTTATCACAAAGCCCATTCCACAGAAATAGCCGGAATGGACACATTCCCCGGAGGAGATAGCCGGTTTTACAATAACATTTTCGTTAGTCAGGAGAAGCCTGTTCCATGGCCGGAACGTATCCCAAAACAGCTTGACAACCAGAACTATTTCGGTTTGGCAACTTATTACAACTTAGGCCTGCCTGTTTACATGTCAGGTAATGTATTCCTCGGCCAGGCAGAGCCTTGTTCGCATGAGGAAAATCCACTCGTACAACCAGAGTTTAATCCTGGGATCAAACTTGAAGAAAGATCTGATGGTTGGTATCTCAAAATGCAGTTCGACAAAATATGGGCCGACCACAAAGGACCGCTGGTCAAGAGTGAGATGCTTGGTAAAGCAAAAATCCCGGACTTGCCCTACGAAGATCCTGACGGAAAGCCCTACCAACTCGACAATGATTATTTTGGCAATGTGCGAAAAACAATCAATCCCTTCCCTGGTCCGCTCAATGAACAGAAAGAAGGTGAACAATTTATCAAAGTCTGGCCGAAGAATATGTATTAAACTACTAAATTGAAACCAATGAAAACAGTTCGAATTTCCCTGGTAGCACTTTTACTGGTCTTGCTTAATTCCTGTGGAAGCAACAACGGAAAGCAAAAGGAAATCAGCTCTGAAAAGAATCCGGACGATCCGGGACTTCAACTAATGGGAAACCGGTTTTTTACATTCAATACCGTGGTCCGCGTCAACCAGATCGAGACATCACGCAACGAAGCTCATGGTGAGGATGAATCTGCTATTCATACCCCTGCAGAAGCCCGCGTCTTTCGGGAAGCGGTGGAAAAAGCCTGGCCGGGTGCTCGAATGACCTGGTCATTTAGCTGGCTTGCATTAAATGATCAGCGGACTAATTATAAAGAACTCAGGGAACTGATCGTTTCCTATCATAAGAAATACGGGGATGAGATCACCTTTATCCCCGGGGGGTATTTTGCCAATATGTATAATTCCCGGGAACAGGTAAACCGGGACCTGCATGACGGACTGCAACTGGTTTCCGGGATGGTTGGTGACGGATACCGTCCCAAATCCGTCCTTGCGGGGTTCCTGTCTGCTGAAAACCTGAGGTATCTGGCCGAAGAAGAAGATATCCATGTCTGCCAGGGGAATATCTGGAGCCAGTATGCTGTGGACAATGGTGACGGCGAGGGATCAATATCCTATCCCTACTATCCTTCACTGGAACATTTTTGCAAGCCAGCTCAGGGCGAAGAAGATTTTATTGACATTGTTAACCTGGATGGCTGGACCATCGATTTTTTAAACGGAATGCATCCGGGTGGGAGAAGAATTAATGACGATTGGTGCGGCAGCCGGCAGGGAGTAGGTCCTATTGAAACTGTTATAAGATTAGGAACTGAGCGAGGAACAACAGAGATGATTGCCACAACAGCTGCACATTTCGATAAGGGATTTGAGCTCAATAATTTTGCATGGGTAACCTGTTGCTGGGAAATGTCACTGGTCGAAGCACGGAAAATATATGGTTATAAAGGACGCAATGGATTGGATGGTCTGGAAATCTGGTTCAGTGAAATGCGTAAACGATGGCCGGATGCAAAATGCATCACCCAGGGAGAATTTGGATTGTTGTGGCGGGAACACTTTAAAAACAACGATGAAATTGATTATCAATTTGTCATGCGGGGTTCAGGCATATGCGGCTCCGACCCCGACCTGGAGATCCGGTGGTTCATGAACAAAGATTTCAGGCTGGCACTTTTGAGGAACTGGAAAGAAAACTCCCCGGAAAAACTAATCGATTTTACCCGGTATGATCTGGAAGCTACCGAACCTGCCGATCCTGAACCGGGCCAGCATTCCCGAAACTGGAGTTTGATGAACCGGCTGAACCAGAAAGGTACCCGGCCACAGGATAAACCGATAGATATTTATGAATTGAGTACCGAAGAACAGGCAATAATCAAACGACGTTATCCTGGGATGATAAACTGAAATCAAAATAATTAGCCATAACAATAAATACAGCTCATTGGACCGAGAGTGATATATTTAATAATGCGTAATTTCATATAAATTAAAAGGAGGTTTTAAAATGGCAAGGGCAAAGACAGTTTTCTTAAACCAACAGGAGATGGATCTGATTCATGCTCAAAGTATAAAGAGCCTGGGGGAAATTGGTATTAAAGTACACAGCAAGCCTGTTCTTGAAATACTTGAGAAGAACGGAGCGAGTGTAGATTACGATGCGATGGTTGCCAAAATTCCTGAAAAGATGGTTAACCAGGCTCTTGAAAGCGTTCAAAAGGAATTTACGCTATGCGCCCGCGATCCAGGGCATGATCTGAAGATTCCTACAAAAACATATCCCTGGGTGACTACCAGCGGACTTGCAGTTTTTGTTAATGATTTTGACACCGGAGAATACCGGGGTTCCACCAGAAAGGATATTGCCGCATTTACAAGACTGGGAGATGCAGTTGATACAGTTGATTTTCTATGGACGGCCTTAACCGCAAGAGATGTTACAGCCTATGCCCATGGTCCACATGAATTGTGGTTGACCATGCAAAATACTACCAAGCATGTTCAGGGTGTTACAGCGCAAAGTGCTGAAGATGCAAAAGTGCAGATTGAGCTGGCGGCTCTTATTGCTGGAGGAAAAGAAGAGTTGAGAAAACGTCCCCTCTTTTCTGTAATTGCATGTCCGATCTCACCATTAACCTATGAGGAAGGCTCTATTGAAGCGCAGGTAGAACTGGCAAAAGCCGGGATACCGGTTGCTTCCATGTCCATGTCAATAGGTGGCGTGTCTGCTCCTGTTCCTGTGGCAGGAATGATGGTAAATGCTAATACCGAAAATCTGGGAAGTATTGTCATCTCACAAATGGCAGCACCGGGTGCACCCCACATCTATTGCTCAGAGTCGGCACCAATGAATATGGCTACAGCCAGCCTTAATTATAGTTCAGTTGATAAGAGTTTTATAAGCATCGGTCTGGCACAAATGGCAGAAAGATACAATCTCCCATCTCTTGTTGCAGATGGCGGATGGGGTAAAAAGGTTGAAGGCGGAATTTCAGGAGTGATGATCCCTGCTACTCAACTTACAGGAATTATGGGTGGATCAGACATAGTAACCGGTCTGGGATCAGTTGATTCTGCTAAAGGAATCTCTTTTGAACAGTTTATTATTGATTCCTATATGTGGGATTGCAGTAAGAACTATTTACACGAAGTTGTAATATCAGAAGAGAGGATAGGTCTGGATGCGGTTAAAGAAGTTGGGCATGGCCATGATTTTCTGACGCATCCTCACACTTTAAACTATATGACGGGCGAGCTCACATTCTGGGAAAAGGAAAAGCTTGACCTGCTGGAGATGGACCCTGAAGAAATGCCTGCTGAAGCAAACAGAATAGTTAAGGGCATATTGGAAAAGCATCAGGTTGAGCCGCTGGCAAATGATCTCCTGAAACAGGGCGATGCCATTATCTCGAAGTACGAAGATATAGTGGGTTAATAAAGATATCCGAACTTGAGAAAATAAGCAATTATGAAAAGAAGAGATTTTTTAAGAAGTACCGCTGCATTTGCATCGGTAACCATGCTGCCCTCATCGGTATGGGCACTGACAAAAAACGGAAAACTCAGGACAGCTCATATTGGAGTAGGAGGAATGATGGGAGGAGAAGACCTGTTAAGTATATCATCACATCCTATGGTTGAAGTAACTGCCTTATGCGATGTTGATTCAACATTCCTGGCTGCGGCTAAAAAGCTTCATCCCGGAGCAAAAACATTTACTGATTACCGGAGAATGTTTGACACTATTGGAAAGGACATTGATGCAGTTTGCGTTTGTACGCCAGACCACACGCATGCTCCGGCGTCCATAATGGCAATGAATATGGGTAAGCCTGTTTATTGCCAGAAACCTTTAACGCATCATGTTTCAGAAGCCAGGGCAATGAAGAAGTTAGCCGCAGATAACAATCTAATAACTCAAATGGGTATTCAATGTCACTCCAGCCCCGAGTATCGCCAGGCAGTTGATCTTATCAAGTCAGGGATTGTCGGTAAGGTCTCCACTGTAAGAGCATGGTCGCCTAAAAATTGGGGTTACGACGGGGATGCTCCGGTAGGAAGTGATCCAATACCTGATACATTAAATTGGAATTTATGGCTGGGGACATCTCCGGAAAGGGATTATAAAAAAGATTTGTACCATCCGGCAAACTGGAGGAAATTGCTGGATTATGGATGTGGGACATTGGGAGATATGGGAGTTCATATTTTTGATACACCCTACACGGCCCTTGAATTAACCGTGCCAAATACAGTAAAAACAAAATGCAGAAAACCCAATGGATTCAGCCATCCTGAAAATAATATCGTTGAATATGAATTCCCGGAAACAAAATATACCACGGAAAATTTTAAATGGGTATGGTATGATGGGCCCGGAGCTCCAAAGAAACATCGTGATCTGAAATTACCTGACAAGGAAATACTTCCGGAACAGGGTGCCATGTTTATTGGTGAGAAGGGGAATTTATTACTCCCGCACTGGGACTATCCCAGGTTAATTGTCAATGGTAGATTTGAAAAGATTGATTTCCCCGAAATGGACGAGAATGACCACTATCATCAGTTTGTTGATGCCTGTTTGGGGAAGGATAAGTGCAGTGCACCGTTCTCATATGCCGCAAATCTGACAGAGGCCATTCTCCTGGGTGTAATTGCAAACCGGTTCCCCAATAAAATCCTGCATTGGGATATCGGATCTGCAAAATTTGTTGAGTCTGAAGCAAATGAATTACTGGACTTTAAGTACAGAGATTTTTGATTTCCCTGATTGGTGGTTACGAAGGGTATCAATCTTTGGAGTAGTCTATAAATAAAGCAAGGTAAACAACAATAATAAATGGAATTTCTAATAAGGATTTCAAAGAGTTTAATAATACTTTTTGTCGCTCTCGATTTAATAAGCTGTGCTGATAAGGTTGGCTCAAAGCCTTCATCAGATGAACAAACAAACAATAACTTCTCGCTTGTATATGCCATTAACGAAAAACCTAGTGGTATGAAAGAAGCTGATCGATTAGGAATATGGTATCCTATCTCCGATTTTGAGGCTGTTGGATTGTACCTACCCCCGGGTCAACCCATCGAAATTGATGTTAAGAATATTGAGGGAAACTCAGAACCAAAATTGTTAGTCGGCACATATTCCAGATATAAAGCCGGAGATGTACCCACTACAATTAATCTGGTAACTGGAAACAATACAGTAACTGATTACAAGGGAGGTCTATTGTATTTAAGATATGTCACCGATGATATCCCCTCCGGTAAGGTTGAGGTAACCTTTAAGGGGGGAGAGCCTGTTCCCGTTTACAAGCTGGGAGAAACGAGCCATGAAGAGTGGCTTGAAATGCTGGACACCATGTCTTTTCAGGATGTTCAGATGATTAGTGAAAGAACCATGGTCGTTGTAAGCAAGGAAACGGCTTTGAAATTTAAAGATGTTAGCCAGGATGAAATGTTGATTAAACTGGATAGTGTTTCGGACATTGAAGATTACATAAGTGGAATTGATGGATCATCCGAACTCCACAAATCCAATGTTCACAAGTTACTGATTACTGAAACCGCGGATCCTGATTATTTTATGGCGGCTAATAGATATCGTGTAATGGTAACACCTATTGCTTGTGACAGAATTATGGACCCCCAAAGAATATCCAATAATAGTTGGGGATTATGGCATGAAATGGGTCATATGCGACAAACGATAAGATGGGATTGGGCTGAAGTGGATGAGGTTACAGTTAATATCTATTCTCTGTCAGCCTTATATGGTTTTAATGGAGATATGACCTGGCTAAAGGGTAACGATATTTGGGACGTACTTGAAGACTACTTCCAGGTACCCCTTGATGATCGAAATTACAATACCTCCGGTATGTTAAAAGGGAAGGGGCGTCTGGCAATGTTTCGTCAACTCTGGATGGCTTTTGGGGATGAATTCTACATTAAAGTACATCAGCTTTCGCGAGAGGATAACGGAGAGAGCCAAAAGGTAAAAGCAAGAAGTTTCAAATATGGAAATGAAAAAATGGCCTACTTCATGCTTATATCTTCAAAGGCATCCGGGTACAACTTAAGGAACTTTTTCATCCAGTGGGGTTTCAAACTTCCCCAGGAGGATTTTGACGCCTTAGATGCCCTGGACTTGCCGGATCCAACAATTGATCTGCTCAAGTTGAGGGAATAAGGTTATCAAAGACAAAAATATAAAAGTATATACCAAATAATGAACAAATTGAATCCAGGTAGATCAATCCAATTAACCCTGTTACTTCTAGGCACATTAGTGGTAACATTGAATTCTTGTCAGGTAACAACAGAACAAGCCGAAAAAATGGAACGTCCATTTATTTGGGTTAAAGCATCCGAAAGAGATGAGATTCTAAAAAAAATAGAGAACAACGATTGGGCAAAAGAACTGTTTGAATCGCTTCAAAGACGGACCGGCAAAACGACCTCATCTGGTATGATAGAGCGGAGAGAGAAAGTAATAGTACTGCCGTTGGTTTGGTCGGAAGACAGCAGTAAGGCACCAACGATTAAAAGGTTTAGTACTGATACTCCACACGACAGATCCTGGAAAAAAGCTAAAGGAATTGCAGAAACCGGGAAGGCATTGGATGAAGCCATTGACAATGCGGTAATGTATTATCTAACCAAAGAACCTAAATATGCTGAGGCTGCAGGGGACATGCTTGCAACATTCGTTAATGCCATTGCACAAATGGATGTTGTCGAAGGTTATTCCGGCAACAGGGGGTTAATCATACAAGAAGATCACCTTTACGGGTGCAGGCTTGTTGGAGCTAAAATTCCAATCATCTATGATTTCATTTATCCCTGGTTAAAATCGGGTGGGCAAGTTTACGATGTAGCCAATAATGATTTACGGCCTTTTGATTTCGAAGCAGCACAAGCTACTTTCAGAACGTATATATCATTGGCAAAAAACTCAGGGCATCTTGGAAGTAACTGGTCTGTACTTGAATCTCCAAGTCTTGTAGGAAACATTCTGGCTTTGGATGATGAAAAAGAACGCAATGAGCAATTGCCTTACTATCTTAACAAAGACACGGAACGACAAGAGTCCCTGGCAACAGTTGCAAAGAGATTTGTTAATCCTGGAGACATATGGCCTGAATCAATCAGCTATTCCACCCATGTTGCCAATTTATCTACTTACTTAATGTGCATTCTTGACGGTATTTACCCTGATCTTGTCCTGGGAGATAAATATTCTAATATTCCTGAGGCATTGAATGTCTATTACCACTTACAGTTTCCCAACGGGGATTATCCAAGTTTCGGTGATAGTAAAAGGCATATATACCTGGATTATATGTCATACGAGGCAGCACTGCGGATGGCTAAACTGAATAATAACGAAGCACAGATAAAAACACTTTCTAAATTTCTGGCTTATTGCATTGATAAGGGGCATTACAAAAGAGATAAATTAGGGAACCATTCAAGCTCTGCGTTAAAATTATTATGGGCAAACGAAAACCTGGGTATGGGAGAAGAAATGGATGAACCAAAACGAGACAGAACGAATCATGTCCCGCATGCTGGTTTGTATGTGCAACGAAACATTAGTTCTGAGGGCAAAATAAAAAACAGCCTTATGGGTACACTTTCTTGTGGAGGATATGTACACGGGCATGCCTCGGGAATAGACATGGAGTTATATGGGCAAGGCTATGTTTTAGGTACTGAAAGTGGTATGGCAACCTATGGCACTGCCATTCATGAAAATTATTATAAGATTTTTGCTGCGCACAATACAGTGATTAGTAACGGCGCTTCGGCTTCTGACGGACCATGGGTCAATCTGGGAATCGAAACTGTAAAGGCAGTGGCCATCGAACCAAAACCAATTGAAGAGGCAGTCTCCCCCAAACACTCATTTGTAATGGTTGAGTTCCTCGATAAACACAACCTGATAAAACAAGCTGATCATCAACGTACCCTTGCCCTGATCAAATTATCCGAAACCCAGGGGTACTATTTGGATATATTTAGAGCCAGGTCAGATACATCCACCCAGTATCATGACTATTTATATCGTAATGCAGGAGATCAATTAGATATCTCCTCCAAGGGTTCTCCCTTATCCATGTCTGATGATAGCCAACGATATCAGGCATCCGGTAAGATTGTTTGGGAACTACAGGAGGTTTACCAACATCCGGGTTGGCATTATTTCAAGGAGGTGAAATCCGGTAAAGCAACGGAAGAAACAATGGAGGTGATTTTCACTGCAAATCATTTGGGCAATAAACCTATTTACATGCGGGGATTAATACCAGGTGGACTGGAAACAGAGATAAGCAAAGCAATGTCTCCAAGGTCTTTTATCGCACCACACCCTTATGATACTTTACCAATTCCAACATTCATTCTTCGTCACAAAGGAGAAACCTGGAAAAATCCTTTTACAGTTGTATATGAATCTTACGAGGATGAACCTGTCGTACAATCAGTGGAACGGTTAATGTCAGGTGGAATATTCAAAGGCGTGAAAGTGATCAGCAAAGTGGAAGGAAGGATCATAATTCAGTACATCATTCAACAAGAAAAGATGGAGGATGAATATTCCAACAAAGATCTGGACATCTCTTTCAAAGGTCGGTTTGGATTAATCACATTGGATGACAACAACAATATAAAAGAACTCTACATTGGAAACGGGATTCAACTTACATACAAACAAGAATCATTAAAGGCAGATGAAGCATCCCATTCCGCGTATTTAGAAATGTAGATAATATTAAGGCGACACCTGGTATCCGACATGAGCCTCAAATGACACATTACAAATAGCATTCAATTATGAATATAAAAAACTACCTGCTGCTTTTTCTCCTGACACTGTGTTCGTTTAATGGATTTTCGCAGGAGAAGTACGGCAACGAAAGCCTTCGGTTAGCAGAACTGGATAAGTACTGGAAAGAAGTTTCGCGCACAATAAGTGAAGGAGACTTTGTGGCTTATACAGCAACTTTTCATGAAAAAGCAACTTTAGTTACAGACATCAATGCAAAGGCTTACCCTATTGCCAATGCGCTGGCGAGATGGAAAAAAGATTTTGACGATACAAAAGCCGGCTTAAGAAAATCATCCGTCGAATTCAGATTCAGGAAGCGATTAGGTGACAATACTACTGCTCATGAAAGCGGAATCTTTTATTATTCCTACGAAGAAAACGGCGAAAAGAATGGCTATTACATCGAATTTGAGGGACTGCTGGTAAAGGAGGGTATCTGGAAAATGATGATGGAGTATCAAAAGTCAGAGCTTACTAAAGAAGACTGGGACGAGTTGAAATAAATACTGGATAATTGGCCAAGCCAAGTTACATACCATGAAAATAAGATCTCTGATCTCAATCGCAATAGTTTTATTTTCAGTGACCAGCTTCCCTGGATGCAAAGAATTGGCAACGGTTCGCATTTCCAATTTGACCTGCGAGTTTCTCACATCTCCACAAGGAATTGATGAGACGGGTTCACGATTGAGCTGGCAGCTGAGATCAGACATTCGCGGACAGAAACAAACTGCCTATCGCCTGCTCGTGGCAAGTTCTCCGGAAATGCTGGCAAAAGACCAGGGTGATTACTGGGATTCAGGTATAATTGAATCAGACCAATCCAGGCTTGTTGAATACAAGGGCAAAACCCTTCAATCCCGTGAAGAATGCTTCTGGAAAGTCATGGTATGGGACAGGGAGGGTATTCCATCAGCATGGTCTGAACCTGCATTCTGGTCAATGGGATTGCTTGAAAAAGAAGACTGGACCGCCCGCTGGATCGGATCACCGGACTCTGTTACAGCACCTTATTACAGACATTCATTTTATTTGGATGATATGCCTGAACGTGCAACTGTCTACCTTGCATCACTGGGTTATTTCGAGCTTTACATTAATGGGGAAAAGCTGGGCAATGAAGTTCTCGCTCCTGCAGTATCAAATTACAGCAGACGCAGCTATTATCAGACTTACGATGCAACCACTTACCTGAAAAAAGGAAAGAACAGTATCGGGGTTTGGATGGGAACAGGATGGTATACTCCCGGCTTGCCGGCATTGCACCGGTATCTGTTGAGCAGCTGGACGATACAACCCTTATGGTTGATTTTGGAACCAACCTTACCGGTATGCTGAATATTAGTTTCCATGGCCTTGTTGCGGGACAGAAAATCACCATTCACTATGCGGACCTGGACGGCCGGGACCCGGAAGAAGCATGGCGCCTCAGGATGGAGCATAAAGGATTTTCCACCTATAATCAACTTGATGAATTTATCTCAGCCGGGGAAAAAGAGGAACAGTTTGAAAATGTGTTCAACTATCATGGCTTTCGGTATGCACTGATCGAAGGTTTAACATATCTGCCCGAAAAGGAAGACCTGCTGGCAATACCCGTGGAAACGGAAATTCATGAAACCGGTTCATTCAGTTGTTCCAACGAGCTTTACAACCAGATCCATCAGATGGTACGGTGGACCTACCGGGCGCTGAACCTGGGCGGTCAGACAGTAGACTGTCCCCAACGCGAAAGACTCGGTTACGGCGACGGGCAAACGATCATGGATGTGGGTTGTTACAATTTCGATGCATCCACCCTGTACACCAAATGGTCTGAGAACTGGTGGGACGAACAGAAGGAAGATGGGTTTGTCCCCTTTGTAGCACCCACTCCCCACGGAACCGGAGGAGGACCGGCCTGGGGGGCAATGAGTATTATGGTTCCCTGGAAAACTTACCTTTTCTACAATGATACAACACTGCTCGAGACAGGGTATCCTTATATGAAGAAATACATTGCATACCTTGGCTCACATTGTGAAAATGGTGTGCTTCAGGATATTTTTCCCGGTGAAAAATGGACGAACCTGGGTGACTGGGTGCCTCCCGGCAGGGGAATGGACAAGAGTGAGTGGGTAGATGATAAGTCCCGGCGTTTTTTCAATAATTGTTACCGGGTTCACCTGCTGCAGGTTATGATGAAAATTGGAAGGATCCTGGGCATGGGCGATGATGTCGCGGTATTCAGGCATGAACTTGAGATTGCCCAAAAAGCCCTGCATGAGAAATGGTTCAATCCTGCCGACACTACCTATGCGAACGCGGAACAGCCTTACCTTATCTTCCCCTTACAGACCGGAGTAATCCCCGGCGAGCTTGAGGACGAGATGTTCGAAAAGTATGTTCACACTATGCTGGTTAAGGATCAGGGGCACCTGAACACAGGAATGATCGGCACGCAGATCACGTTTGATTACCTGCTTGATAAGGATCGGAATGACCTGATCGATATTATGGTTAATCAAAAGACCTATCCCGGTTGGGGATATATGATAGAAAAAGGTGCAACAACCTGCTGGGAACAGTGGAATGGATACTATTCACAGATACACTCCTGCTTCCCATACATAGGTGGCTGGTTTTACCGTGGCCTGGCCGGGATCCAATGGGATCCTGAGAGTCCCGGATTTAAAAATATTATTCTTCGCCCTGGACTGGTGGAGAGTGTTGACTGGGTGGAATGCAGGTACGAGTCCCATTACGGCCCCATTATCAGCAACTGGAAAATTGAGGCAGATGAATTTGAATGGGAAATAAGAATTCCCGTAAATTGTACTGCAACTGTGTTTATTCCGGGAGAAGACATTGAAGTTGATGGGATGGATCTGTCCGAATTAAAAGACCTTGTCTTCCTGCGCCGGGAAAATATCCACAGTATTTACAGGGTGGGATCCGGGGATTATACGTTCAGCAGCAGGCATTAATATTCACTGAATGATATGAGTAAATACATTAAATTTGATCAAAGGAGGAAGGTAATGAAATACATCCTAATCGTTTTCGCTGTATATATATTATCCGCATGCAGCCAGCCGGTTGCAGTGGACCCGGATCTTGCAGAAGGCTTCAGGGACCCGGGCAAGGAAGCCAGGCCAAGGGCCTACTGGAACTGGTTGAATGGAGATGTTACAAAGGAAGGATTGACCCGTGACCTGGAAGAGGCAAAGGATAAGGGACTTGGAGGACTATTGATGTGGGATACGGAGGCCATGAGAAACTCTGAAGGGTTCGTTCCTGCAGGTCCACCCTTCATGAGTGATGAATCGGTGGGTTTTATACATCATGCCATGAAGGAGGCGAAACGACTGGAAATGGACCTGGGACTGATCTGTGCCAGTGGATGGAATTCCGGCGGCTCCTGGGTGCCCCCTGAAATGGCGAGTAAAAACCTTTTCTCAGCAGGAGTTCTTGTCAAAGGTCCGGCTGAGGTCAGGCAGAATCTTCCCTTCCCGGATGTTCCGCCCGATTGTCCAATGGGTGAAGACGGTCTGCCTGCCTGGTGGGTCGATGTGGCCGTCCTGGCATGGCCCGATTCGAAGGACAAGGTAATTCCTGATCTTTCCGAGGTGTTGAACCTTACTGACAAGTACCGCGACGGGGAGCTTGTATGGAATGCACCTGCAGGGGACTGGCATGTAGTACGTTTTGTCTGCAGCAATAACGGGCAGCAGTTGATTGCCGCAAGTCCCAATTCAAAAGGCCTGTTCATCGATTTCCTTGATCCGGAGGCCACCCGCTTTCACTTTAATTACATTATTAACAGGCTGGGACTGCAGAAAGGGGGTGATCCAGATTCACCCCTGAAATCCCTGGACGACGACAGTATGGAGCTTCATGAGGGTATACAGTGGACTACGAAATTCAGTGATTGGTTTAAGGAACACCACGGGTATGATCCCCTGCCCTGGTTGCCGGCACTGATGGGGTGGACAATTAATGACGAGGATGAAAGCGGACGGTTTAATTACGATTACAGGAAAACCGTGAGTGATCTACTGATTTTCAGTCATTATACCACGGGTACAGAGATATGTGCCGAATACGGGATGACGCGTACAGCAGAAGCAGGTGGTCCCGGTCCCCCTATCTGGGAAACCTGTCCGGTGGATGCACTCAAAGCACTGGGGAACGTCGGAGTTCCGCGTGGTGAATTCTGGATGGGAAATCCAAGAAATCTTTATCTGATCAAGGAGATCGCCAGTGCGGCACATATCTATGGCAAACCCTATGTGGATGCTGAATCGTGGACAACCTGGCGGCGTTGGAGAGACGGACCATTCAGACGTAAGATGCTGGTAGACAGGGCATTTTGCGAAGGCCTCAACCGAATTACCTATCACGGCTACTCCCACTCACCCCTTGAGGAAGGATATCCGGGAAGAAGCTATCACGCCGGGGTAGACATGAATCCAAAGGTTGTGTGGTGGTCAAAAGCAAGGCCCTTTATGGATTATCTTGGCAGGTGTTGCCATATGCTTCAGCAGGGATTATATGTGGCGGATGTTGCATACTATTATGGCGACCAGGCACCGAACTTCTGGCCTATGTATCATAATGTTCCTGAGAAGCCAACGATTGATGGACTAGGAACCGGTTACGAATACGATGTAGTAAATACCGATGTTATCCTGAACCGCATGTCCGTTCAGGATGGAAGGATCAATCTTCCGGACGGCATGTCTTACCGGGTCCTGGTCCTGCCTGAGAAAAATGATATGCCCCTTTCGGTATTGCATAAACTGGAGAAGCTGGTTTCAGCAGGAGCAACCATCATCGGACCCAAACCATACGATGTACCGGGTTTTAGTGATTATGCAAGCAAGACAAAAGCACTTCGTGAACTGGCCGGTAAAATGTGGGGAGATTGTAACGGCACTACCATCAAGGTAAACAGTTATGGCAAGGGTAAGGTAGTCTGGGGATATACTCCTCAACAGTGGCTTGAACTTGAGTCTGTAGCTCCCGATTTTATATGTAAGAATTCAGAACTTGCCTCCGGTTTCGATTTTATTCACCGGCAAACAAAGCATTCGGATATCTATTTTGTAAGAAATAAAACCACGAATACTGTAAGCGCCGAATGCCTTTTCCGGGTAAATAACCGGACACCCCGGATCTGGGATCCCACGTATGGAACAATAGAAGAACAGTTCGTTTTCAGAACAGAAGATGGCGGAACCAGCCTGCCTGTCTTCCTGCCTCCAGGAGGCTCGGTTTTCATTGTCTTTGATATGGATGTTGGTTCAGGTTCTTTTGCATCATTAATCAAAAAAGATGAAGAAAGATATCCCGGCCTGCCTATAGAAAATGTGGTAGCTGTTACAGATAATTCTGCCAGCATTCAATGCTGGCAGAATGGAACCTATTTGCTGACCGGAAGAAAGGGACTGGAAGAGTTGATTCAGGTTTATGATGTGCCTGCTCCTCGTGTACTCGATGGAGAATGGATTGTGGAATTCGACCCGGAATGGGGTGCACCTGCAGAAGTCAAGCTGGCAGAACTTATTTCATGGACAGATCATGCCGACGAAGGGGTAAAGTACTATTCAGGAACCGGGAGCTATCATAAAACATTTAATGTACCGGACGATTGGCTTGGGTCAGAACAGCGTGTGCATCTGGACCTGGGGGATGTGCATGAACTGGCCGAAATATTTGTGAATGGCCGGTCGGCCGGAGTGGTATGGAAGCCGCCGTTCCGGGCTGACATTACCTCGTTTCTCAAACCCGGGAATAACGAACTGAAGATCGAGGTGATGAACCTCTGGATCAACCGGTTATCCGGTGACATGAACCTCCCGGAAAATAGAAAATTTACCAGGTCCAATATAAAATCTGATGGAGCAACAAGATATTCCCCTCCTGAACCATGGCATGTAGAAACGTCCGGATTGCTGGGCCCGGTGAGATTGTTGTCATCACTGCGGGTTCCGGTTAATTCAGACAAACAATAAAGTTTTGAAAACAATGAAACGGATTGGTATAACAGCAGTAATCCTGTTTTCTGTTTTTATAGTTTCTGCAAAGGAATATCATGTTTCTAAATCAGGAAGTGATTCAAATGATGGAAGCCCGGGATCGCCATTCCTGACCATACAGGCGGCAGCAGATATAGCACAGCCGGGTGATGTGATAACTGTTCACAAAGGAATATACAGAGAACATGTCGATCCTGTCAGGGGGGGTACTTCAGATATCCAACGGATCATTTACCAGTCAGCAGAAGGGGAAAGGGTGGAGATAAGGGGTTCAGAGCTGATAAAAGATTGGGTGCGTTTCAAAGGAAATACCTGGAAAGTTTCCATCCCCAACAGTTTTTTTGGCCCGTATAATCCTTATAAAGAAATTATCTCCGGGGATTGGTTTTTTCCAGGGGATCGTGATCATCATACCGGTGAAGTGTATCTGAATGATCAATCACTTTATGAAAGTGATCTTCTCGAAGAAGTACTTAACCCACAAAAACTTGAAAACAGGATAGGCTCAGAGTTTACCTGGTTTTGCGAATCAGATGAGGAAAGAACATATATCTATGCAAATTTTCACCAGTATGATCCCAACAGGGAACAGGTGGAGATAAATGTCCGGAAAACCTGTTTTTACCCTGCAAAAACTGGTATTAATTATATTACCGTCCGTGGATTTCTCATAAGCCAGGGAGCTACACCGTGGTCACCACCGACAGCCGAACAAATTGGGCTCATAGGAACCAACTGGAGCAAGGGATGGATCATAGAAAACAATATTATCAGCAACTCAAGGTGCGCGGGAATAACGCTTGGAAAGGATCGCAGGAGCGGAAATCATGTGGGGGATCCGGCCGATAAAGGAAGGGTGCCGGATGGTGTCAGGCTTTATACCGAGATGGTGGAAAGATTAATTAGTTCAGGGTGGAACAAGGAGCTTGTCGGATCTCATGTAGTAAGAAACAACGAGATATTTGACTGTGGGCAGGCAGGTATATGCGGAAGCCTGGGGGCCATATTCAGTACCATATCAAACAACCACATTTATAACATCTGGACAAAAAAACAGTTCACCGGCTTCGAAATGGGAGGGATAAAAATACATGCCGCCATTGATATGCTTATAGAGAAGAACCACATCCATAATGCCAATAAAGCTGTCTGGCTCGACTGGATGGCTCAGGGCACAAGAGTTTGTAAAAATGTATGCTATGATAATATGAGTCAGGATCTTTTCCTGGAAGTCAATCATGGTCCTGTAATGGTTGATAATAACCTCTTTTTATCTCCTTTTGGGATCTTAAACTTATCAACCGGCACAGCCTATGTTCATAATGTAGTAGCGGGAAAAGTACGTTTTGGTACCGAAGAAAGAACAACACCTGTATTTAAACCCCATTCAACGGAAAAAACCGGGATTAGCGATATTCCAGGAGGTGATGACCGGTATTACAACAATATTTTTGCGGGTGAAGGTCTTGAAAAATACGAAGAAGTAAATCTCCCGGTTCACATCCATGGAAATGTATATCTGAACGGTGCAAAGCCTTACAGCAAGGAAATGGATTTTGTTGAGAAGGAGTCGTTCAATCCGGAAATCAAACTGAAAGAAGAGAATGGTCAACTATTTATTCTTATTACCAGTGACAAATCCATAATCAAACTGAAGAACAGATTGGTATCAACCGACCTCCTTGGAAAAACCCTCATTAGCAAACAGTATTTTGAAACTTCAAATGGCAGTCCCATTAAAGTTGATAAAGACTTCTTTGGAATTAAACGGAAGAAAGATCCAATGGCGGGTCCCTTTGAAAAGATAAAGCCTGGTGTGAATAAGATAAGGATACGGTAACTTAGTGACAGGATAAAGAAGAGATTAGTCAAACAAGATATATTATGAAACGAAGGGACCTCAAATATGCCGATCTGAGGGACGCCTTGGTGAAGGATGATGTGTATTTCGAGGATTGATAGTTTATAACATGAATAGCATTCCATTAAAATTTCTGATCTGTTGCCTGGTACCATTATTGATTTCCTGCAATCAGGGGAATACCCGGAATGCATCCGAACTGAATGATTATACGGGAAATGAATCAGATGCCTTAAAAACTCAACTCGCCCAGGGGTGGAATACCTGGGATACCCGGAGTGTTCTGACTCATGTATTGTTGCCTGAAGGATTTGCTCTTCATCTTAAACTAAAAGATAATCAGTCCGGAGAGATCCTTGAAGATGCATTAATCGGGCGGGGTACATACGGCAATAAGGAACATGTGACTCCGGGACCTCATGCTTATGACGGTTCATACACGGAACTGGAGGTAGAGTGGAGGAATATCCATATCCGGGTGCAAAGTGCTTCCGAAAACAATGAACTCTATTTGCTCATTACTCCCATACATGCTGTGCCCGGTGATTCCCTCATCATCGATCCTCAGATGTTGTGGGACAGGGAAGGCGAAATAATAATTGAGGGTAACCTTATCACAGGTCAGAGTCCACTGAGAACCACAGAGGTGTATGTAAACGGGGATCATTGGGTGGCGGATCCCGAAAATATACAGGTTTCGCTCGGACGGGAAACAGCGCTTACATCGGGTACCTCAAAGTCTCTGGCAGAGGTTGGAGAAACCATTACCAGGGCAAAGGCAAATCTGGAGAAAGAAAAGGACAAATTCCAAAAGACTCCTGAATTGTACAATGCCATGCGGACGGTGCTTGCCTGGGACCTGATTTACGAACCTACTCACGACCGGGTCATTGCCCCCGTAAGCCGCACATGGAATGTTGGTTGGGAAGGATGGATATTGTTTGACTGGGATACCTATTTCGCAGCATACATGTTTTCTCTGGATAATCGTGAACATGCCTATGCAAATGCGATTGCCATTACAAAAGAGATAACGAAAAATGGTTTTATTCCGAATTTTGGTTCGGCAAGATGCACCAGCGAAGACCGTTCACAACCCCCGGTTGGATCATTTGTTGTGAAAGAAATTTACAGGAAATACCGGGAAAAGTGGTTCCTGCATGAGGTGTTTGATGAACTTCTGAGCTGGAACCGCTGGTGGACCGAGAACCGGGATGTAGAGGGATACCTCTGCTGGGGCTCAGATCCCTATGAACATGGTCCCCTGCCTGCCTGGCTGGAGAGGGGGATTGGAACCAAAAAAGGAGCCAAGTGGGAATCTGGATTGGACAATTCCCCCATGTTCGATGATGCGGTTTTTGATACCACCTCCTATCGTTTGATGCAGGCTGATGTGGGTCTGATGAGTTTCTATATCTGGGATTGCCACAACCTGGCCGACATCGCCAAGGTCTTAGGCAAAACAGAGATAGCAGCGGAGTTAATGGAAAGAGCCGGGATCTATTCAAAAAAACTCGAAACCCTCTGGAATGATGAGTTTGGCCTTTATCTTAACAAAGACCTTGTTACGGGAGAATTCAGCCACAGGCTGTCGCCCACCCTTTTTTATCCCTTGCTGGCTAAGGTCCCGAGCCAGGAGCAGACCGAACGGATGATGAAAGAGCATTTCTACAATCCTGAAGAATTCTGGGGTGATTATATCATGCCTTCCATCGCCCGGAATGATTCGGCTTATAAGGATAATATATACTGGAGAGGGAGGATATGGGCACCCATGAATTTCCTGGTTTACCTGGGCATCCGGAATTATGATTTGCCTGAAGCAGAAAGGGATATGGTCGAAAAATCCAAAAACCTATTATTGAAATCCTGGATTGAAGAGCGGCATGTGTATGAGAATTACAGCGCTGAAACCGGGCGTGGAGACGATGCAGGTATGAGCGATAAATTCTACCACTGGGGAGCACTCCTTGGATTTGTCGGCATCATGGATGCAGGATATGTGCCTTCTCCCCAGCTATCTTTAGAGCTTGAGAATTGATTGTTTCCAAAACATAGTATGATGAACAGAACCATTATCATTCCCATATGCAAGGGAATCCTCGCCGCCGGTTTCCTGCTGATTTTAACAGGTTCCTGCGCTTCCCCTAATCATCCTCCTCCCAATATCATTTTCCTGATGGATGACCAGCATCGTTGGGATGCATTGGGATTTATCGATCCGGAAGTGCAAACCCCGACACTGAATTTTCTGGCCAGGGAAGGCATATTTTTTGACCAGGCAGTTTGCCAGGCACCTATGTGTGTACCAAGCCGTTATTCCATGATGCTGGGACTTTATCCAAACCAGATTGGTGTCTTCTCCAATGCAAAAGGCTTGCTTGATCATGAACTGCCGGCAATACCCCTGCCTCAGGTCCTCAAAGATGCCGGATACCAGACGGCAGGCTTTGGCAAAACCCACTGGAGGGCCGATCCAATATCCACCCGTGGCTTTGAAATACGATATACTGACAATCTGTATGAAGAAGGTGCAATCCTTATGAGTGACACAGACCCGGAAGCCTATAAACAGTATATGGAAGAAACCGAGGAATATGGAGGGGGTGAGGAGAATAACCTTGGTTATATCGGCAGGACAAGTGAGGTTCCTGAAGAAAATCACAGGGATGGATGGGTCTTTAATCGATGTATGGATTTTATCGATCATGGCTTGGATAATGACCGGCCGCTCTTTCTCTACCTTTCTTTCCTGAAACCTCATGCAGCACACAATGTTCCGGCTGGTTATGAAGAACTCTACGACATTAAGAATACCCCGGTAACTGCCCAGCCGCCCTGGGAGAAAGATCATTCGCCTCATGCGGCAGGGTTGAATCGCAGGGAGATGTATGAAAATTTCTGGAAAACAGCAGACAAACAACTCTGGAAGGAGATGAAACTCCGATACTGGGCCAATTGCACCTGGATTGACGACATGTTTGGCAGAACATTGAGTAAACTGGAAGACAAAGGAATATTAGACAATGCATTGATCGTCTATGTTTCTGATCACGGGGAGATGCTCGGTGAGAGATATTACCGGTTCAATAAATACTGCCTTTATGAGTCCAGTGTCAGGGTCCCTGTCATCCTTAGTGGCAGCTCCATTCCGGACCATTTACGCAATACAATCGACCACAGACCTGCCCAACTGGTGGATATCTATCCCACCATCCTGCAAACGGTTGGGATCGAAGTTCCCCAGGGTAGTGTGGGACTGAATTTGACGGGAACAGAACAACATCCTGCCGGTTTTAGTGCCCTGCATCAACATCCTGAGCAGGCATCATTCATGTGGCGGACCCCAGATTACAAACTGATCCTGGTCATGAACAGGAAAAAGTTGGCAGGGGATTATCAGGAGTCTGATATTATTGACGGTGAACTTTACAATCTTTCAAAGGATCCCATGGAATGGGAGAATATTTACAAAGAACAACACGAAAAAGATATTCTTGAAAAAATGACAGAAGAATTGTTAGCTCATCTTGCAACACTGTAATCCCGCAAACTAAATGAAGCAAATACATAACATCGCATCAAAATTGTTATTTCCGGTTACAATTGCTTCTATACAGTCCTGCAGAAGGAATAAGAGTACGAATGAAAATTCCTTAATGATTGACCGGTCCACGGCCGGGATCAATTCGGGTTCAATCCGCTTATTTATTATCCTGCTCGGGATTTTTACCCTGGGGGGAATCAGCGCCCTTGCGGGGGAATACCATGTTTCCATGAAGGGCAGTGATGACGCTGACGGTAGAGCTGGAGATCCTTTTCTTACCATCTCGGCTGCCTCCAGGGTGGGCCGGGCAGGGGATACTATTACGGTTCATGAAGGAATCTACCGTGAGTGGGTAGATCCTCTCTATGGGGGGACCAGCCATCTGAACCGGGTCCTGTACCGCACAGCCGAAGGAGAAAATGTTGCGATAGTGGGATCGGAAGTCATTAAGGGGTGGAAAAAGCTGGAGAAGGGAGTCTGGAAGGTTTCTCTGGATAACTCATTGTTTGGTGATTACAATCCGTACAGGGAAATTATCGAAGGGGACTGGTTCCGTGATTTCGGAAGGGATCATCATACCGGGGAAGTGTACCTGAATGGAAAATCATTTTATGAGATAGATTCACTGGAGAAGCTGCTTGATCCTCTGCCCTTAAAGGGCGCACAGGACCAGGAAGGTTCCCTCTACCAATGGTACTGTGAGAGCGACAGCAAAACCACTACAATCTGGGCTAATTTCCACGGCGCCGATCCCAACAGGGAGCTCGTTGAGATCAATGTGAGACCGGCGGTGTTCTTCCCAAAGAAATCAGGCATTAATTACATAACAGTCAGTGGATTTATCTTGAGCCAGGCAGCCACCGACTGGGCACCTCCCACGGCGCATCAGACGGGACTCATCGGGCCCAACTGGAGCAAGGGCTGGATCATTGAAAACAATACCATTACCCATTCAAAATGCTCTGGCATAACCCTCGGGAAAGAACGGAGCACGGGACAGAATTTCTCCTCTGAATACAAAATAAAGGGTGGTCATATCAGTCAGCTGGAGGTTGTTTTCGCCGGACTCAAAAACGGCTGGTCAAAAGAAAATGTAGGTTCACATATTATCAGGAATAATACCATATCCCATTGTGAGAAAACCGGCATTCTCGGGAATCTGGGCGCAGTCTTCAGCCAGATCTATGGCAACCATATTTTTGATATTCATACAAAGCGGCAATGGGGAGGTTTTGATATGGCCGGAATTAAATTCCATGCACCCATTGATGTACTGATAAAAGACAATTGTATCCATAATGCCTTCAAAGGAATCTGGATCGACTGGCAGGCCCAGGGATTAAGAATAACAGGAAATCTGTTTTTCGACAACTCCTGGATGGACCTTCATATGGAGGTAAGCCACGGGCCTCATATCATTGATAATAATTGCTTTTTATCCGATCTCAACCTCTGGAATATGGCGGTGGGCAGTGCGTATGTGTATAATCTTTTTGCCGGCCAGGTTTGCAAAGGTGTGGAATACATAAGGTTTACGCCCTACCATTTTCCTCATTCCATCAAAGTAGCCGGTTTGATGACAATACAGGGTGGCGACGACCGGTATTTAAATAATGTTTTTATCAAAACACCTGCACCGGCCTATGATGTTTTTGAGAATGCCAACCGGCCGAAAAGGAAAGAAGGAACGATGGATTATGGACTTGGAATGTATGACCAGCACCCGACAACTCTTCCGGAATCCGGTTTCCCCGTCTGGGAAATGTCGAAAGAAAAACTTCCCGTAACCGCAGAAAACAACCTCTACCTGAACGGGGCTGTTGCTTATAAAAACGGTGTAAATGAGGTAGTGGACAGGAACTCTGAAATAGAGATTTCGATTGAAGAAAAAGAGGATGGAATATACATGGTCTTAAAGACAGGTGAGGATTTTACCGGTTTGGAAACCAGGATGATAAATAGTTTTGACTTCGGCGAAGCTGTAGTAACCGAGGCTGTATTTGAAAATCCCGATTGTACAGCTGTATTGTTCCTTAACGATTACTTAAACGCGGGCAGACAGGAAAACAGGAATGATGCCGGCCCGTTCGCCATTTTCAGCAAGGGAGAAAACGTAATAAAGTTATGGCCAAAATAATCCTTCATAAGCAGATTTAGCAGGACCGACATGAGTAATCGTTTTATAATAAACCAAAGATCAATGATGAATATAAAAGTCTTTTTTTTTCTAGCAGGAATCTCTGCCCTTGTAAGTTTCAGTGCCTTTGCCGGGGAGTACCATGTTTTCGTAAATGGGAGTGATGATGCGGTTGGTTCGGCTGGACATCCGTTTAAAACAATTTCGGAAGCCGCCAGGGTGGCCAGGGCAGGGGATACCATTACTGTTCATGCCGGAACCTACCGTGAGAGGGTAGATCCATTGTTTGGAGGGAGCAGCCACCTGAACCGGATCCTATACCGCAGTGCCGAAGGCGAGAAAGTGGTGATCAAGGGATCTGAAGTCGTTAAAGGATGGAAAAAGGTGAGAAATGAGGTCTGGAAGCTGACACTGGACAATGCTTTTTTTGGTGATTACAATCCCTACCGGGAAATAATAGCGGCGGACTGGTTCCGTGATTTCGGAAGGGATCATCATACCGGGGAGGTTTACCTTAACGGGAAATCGCTTTACGAGATCGATTCACTTGAGAAAGTGATTGACCCTCTGCCCTTAAAGGGTGCACAGGACCAGGAAGGTTCACTCTACCAGTGGTATTGTGAAAGCGACAGCAAAACCACAACGATCTGGGCCAATTTTCATGGTTCCGATCCCAATAAGGAACTTGTCGAGATCAATGTGAGGCCGGCGGTGTTTTTCCCGAAGAATACAGGAATAGATTACATCACGGTAAGCGGGTTTACAATGAGCCAGGCTGCCACTACATGGGCCCCTCCCACGTCTGAGCAGACGGGACTCATTGGACCCAACTGGAGTAAAGGCTGGATCATTGAGAATAACACCATAAGCCATTCTAAATGTACAGGAATCAGTCTTGGAAAAGATCGCAGCACGGGACAGAATTATTCTTCCGTTTATAAGAAAAAGAGTGGACATATCAGCCAGCTGGAGGTGGTATTCAGGGCGATAAGGAATGGCTGGTCAAAAGAAAATGTTGGATCACACATTGTCCGGAATAACAGCATATCAGATTGCGAACAAACGGGTATCTGCGGAGACATGGGGGCCATATTCAGCCAAATCCATGGCAACCATATTTACGATATATATGTAAAACGCCAGTGGGGCGGGTTTGAAATGGGTGGTATTAAACTGCATGCACCCATTGACGTAAGCATTAAGAACAACTGCATCCACAACACCTTCAAAGGAATGTGGATCGACTGGCAGGCGCAGGGCATAAGGATTTCAGGCAATTTAATGTACGACAATAGCTGGATGGATATTCATCTTGAGGTGAGCCATGGTCCCCATATAGTTGATAACAATTGCTTTTTATCCGATCTTAACCTGTGGAACCTTGCTGTAGGCAGTGCATACATTAATAATCTATTTGCCGGCCAGATATGTGAGGGAGGGGAGAGTGAAAGATTCACGCCTTACCATTATCCCCACTCCACTAAAGTGGCAGGGGTCCATACATTGCAGTCAGGTGACGACCGCTTCATTAATAACATTTTTATCAAAACACCGGCACCGCCATATGATATTTTTGAAAAGGCCAACCGTTGGAAAAGGAAAGAAGGAACGATGGATTACGGCCTGGGTATGTATGACCTGCACCCGGCAGAACAACCGGAATCCGATTTCCCCATCTGGGAAATGTCGAAAGTTAAACTTCCGGTCAAGGCAGAAAACAACCTGTACCTGAACGGGGCCATAGCAGCTAAAAACGGCGTGAATGAGTTGGTGGACAAAAATGCTGACACTGATATCCGGATTGAGGAAAAGCAGGATGGCATATACCTGATCTTAAAGCTAAGTGAAGATTTCCCCGGAATGGAAAGTAAGACAATAAACAGTTTTGATTTGGGTGAAGCCATGGTACCGGGAGTCATATTTGATAATCCTGATGGCCATCCCGTCATGTTTAACCGGGATTTCTTCCAGAAAAGCCGGGAGGAGAATTTAAATTCGGTTGGTCCGTTCAGGGATTTAGGCTCCGGAGAGCGATCATTTAAAGTGTGGGAGAAGTAGATCCGTGCTAATCATCGCCAGTCCAATGACATGACAATAACCAATAACCATAGTCGAAAATGAAAAATACAGCAATAATACTCGTTATCCTGTCCTGCTCCCTCAGGCTATCAGGACAATCCCCTGTAGATCTGGATACCCAGATGGATCGTATGAAGCAGCATTACAAGGAATGGTTATCGAAGCAACCAGATGCCGGCCTTATGGTTGAATACGATCCTTCTCCGATTGCACTGGATATACCCAAACCGCGTTTTACCTGGATCCTGGATATGGAAGGCAGGGGACGCAGGCAGACTGCATATCAGATCCTGTTGGCATCAAGAAGAGAAATACTGAACAGGGATGAAGGGGATATATGGAGCGCGGGACTGGTGGAATCTGACCAATCCTCACAGGTGACTTACGGGGGACTCCCCCTGGAGAGCAACAGGGAATATTTCTGGAAGGTCCGGATCCGGGATGAAGCCGATAAATGGCATCCCTACAGCGAACCAGTAATTTTTAACACCGGGTTGTTGAAGGAAGAAGACTGGACGGCGGACTGGATAGGCAGGGGAGATCCTGATGAGGTCTGGTCGGATGTGTATGCCTTCGCGGACCGTAGGGTTTCCGAAGAGGTGCAAAATGTCACTCCCGAACCCCGTTCCCCCTTATTCCGTCATGAATTCCGTGTTGAAAAACCCGTACGGCGAGCCAGGCTGTTTGTAGTGGGACTCGGATTCTATGAACTTCGACTGAACGGGGAGAAGGTTGGACAACATGTCCTCTCCCCCGCAAAGACCATTTTTCGCAAACGGATCCTGTACGATACCTATGATGTAACATCCGAACTAAGTTCAGGGGAAAATGCCCTTGGCATAATCCTGGGCAATGGCTGGTTTAACGGACAAAAAAAATACTGGGGCTGGCAGATGCAATGGCACGGTTCGCCTCGCGCCATAATGCAGCTCGATATCGAATATACAGACGGAAGTAAATCCCGGGTTGTGACGGACGGCAGCTGGAAATCATCCTGGAGTCCCGTGACATTTAACTGCCTGTTTGACGGGGAGCATTATGATGCCCGCCTGGAACAGGAAGGCTGGGATACTCCAGGTTTCGATGACCGGTCCTGGAGCCCTGCCAATGTGGTCCCTTCACCGGGAGGAAAACTGGCTTCTGCATTGCATGAACCGGGACTGGTAACCCAGATCATTGAACCCCTGGCCGTATATGAAGCAAGGCCGGATACCTTTGTGTTTGACCTCGGGCAGAATATCGCCGGGTGGATCCGGTTAAAGGTAGAGGGTCCTGCAGGAACAAAGGTTGTCATGCGATTTGCAGAGCAGGTCCATCCCGATGGGATGATTGATCCCTCAAGTTCACGGGCAGCCCTTCAGACGGATCATTACATTCTAAAAGGCAGTGGTACCGAAATTTTCGAGCCCCGGTTCACCTACCATGGCTTTCAATATATTGAGGTAACCGGTTATCCGGGAACACCCGGACCGGAAGCGATTGAAGGACGGTTCGTTCAGAATGCAGTGGCCCCGGCAGGAAGTTTTTCCTGCAGCAACGACCTGATCAACCGCATCCACCTGTGTACGGTGCAATCCCAACGCTCCAATGTACAGATGGGAGTGCCTACGGATGACACCCAGCGTCCGGAGCGGCAGGGCTGGGGAGCGGATGCACTGATGACTGCTCAGGAAGCTATGCTTAACGTAAATATCCAGAGGGTCTATACAAAATGGTTCCGGGATTTCAGGGACCAGCAGAGTCCGGATGGGAGTATCGGCTATATTGTCCCCCGACCCGGAGGGGGAAGGGATTTGGTTTGGACTTCCGCTTTCGTGATCATGCCCTGGTATCAGTACATACATTACGGGGACACAGCCGTATTGGAGGAAAATTATGAAGCCATACTGAGATATATGAATTACCTTGCCCGACAGGGCTGTTCAGACGTTCAACTCAAGGAAATGGGGATGAATCCTCATTTTCCCGAATACATCCCCCAGCCCCATATTTCCGGGTATCTCCAGCAATCGCAATGGGGAGACCACCTATCACTCGCAGAAGGTTATCACAGCCGGTCCGGCCTGCCACTTTCCATAAGTACTGCAATTTATTACCATGACTTGCAGGTGATGGAAAAAATGGCCGGCGTACTCGGGAAAAAGGATCATAAGGAAAAATTCCACTTTCTTGCCGGAGAGGTCCGGAATGCCTTCAATAATAAATTCCTGAACAGGGAGGAGGGGTATTATGATGACCGGTCCCAGTCCGCCCAGACCTGGCCGCTTTTCTTTGGTATGGTCCCTGAAGATCTGGAAGAATCAGTTATGAATACCCTTGTGAAAGACATCGTGGAGATCCGTGACGGCCACCCGACTACGGGTTACATGGGTACGAAGTTCATGTTGGATCTGCTGACAGAAAAAGGCCGGGAAGACCTGGTCTGGAACATGGCCCTGAAGACAGATTTCCCGAGCTGGGCCTATTCCCTCAGGAACGGACGTACAACAATTACCGAGAAATGGACAGACGGTGGTTCACAGAACCACATTGTACTTGGTGCTGCCATCGATCCCTGGTTTTACAATGTACTGGCCGGTATCCAGCAGGACGAAAACTTCCCCGGATATAAAAAATTCATCATCAAACCCTATATCCCGGATCATGACCTTGATTGGGTGAAAGCCTCAATACATACCATCCATGGAACCATCTCTTCCTCATGGGAAAAAAAGCAGGACGGATTGAACCTTAAAATCAGGGTGCCGGCAAATACAACTGCAACGGTCTATCTCCCAGCGAGCCCGGATGCTGTTATTACCGAGGGTGGAAAAACTTTATCCCGGGCCAAAGGGATAAGGATTCTGGCCCGGGAGGATGATGAAGCAGTATTCGAGGTGGGATCAGGATCCTATTCCTTTCTAATATCAGGTACATCAGATCAAAAATAAGGGAGGAGTAGATCCCAGGCAATGATTATATTGGTATTGATAACACAAAACTAAGTTGTATGAGCTACAGATTATTAGGCATTTTTGCTATCACGCTTTTTTTAACAGCCTGCAGCCAATCTTATACGGATCATACTGAAACAATTGATCTTTCAGGCACCTGGAAATTTCAACTTGACCCGGAAAATGTTGGTATGAAGGATGAATGGTATAAGGATGGTTTTAATGATTCAGTCACCCTCCCCGGAACAACAGATGAGAATAAAAAAGGAGTATTCCTGGATGAAAAAGCAGTTGACCGCGTTTCCAGGGTATGGTACTGGGAGGGTGCGGCATGGTATCAGAAAGAGGTTGATATTCCTGAACACTGGGCAGGCAAAAATGTAAAACTTTTGCTTGAGCGGACCAAAGATACCTACGTATGGTTTGATGATATTAATTGCGGTTATGAAAATACCCTTAGCGCCCCTCAGTTTTTTGATTTTACCAAAGCCCTTAAACCTGGCAAGCACCGGATAACTATATTGGTTGACAATGCTAAATTGCCTCCCGTTGGTAATTCATTTGCTATTAGCGAAAAGACCCAAACAAATTGGAATGGAATTGTTGGCAGAACAGAATTGCATGTCACTGATCCGGTATGGATTGATGATGTGCAGGTGTACCCTGATATAAAGAACAATAGCATAAAGATCCGCTTAACCTTCGGAAACATTACAAACAATGAAGCAGAAGGAAAACTGCTTGTCCGTGCCGAAAGTTGGAACACTAAAAAAACAGACAAGTTTAAAATTCGGAAAGAAAAAATCAGAGGAATCAAAAACAATGAAGTGGTTGAATTTATATACCATTTCGACAAAAAGGTGCCTTTATGGGATGAATTTGATCCGGCTTTAATAAAGTTAAGCCTCAATTTATCAGTCAATTCTGATGGCATAAAATCCAACAGCTCCAAACAGATAGATTTCGGTATGCGTGAATTCCAACAGAGAGGAAGGCATATCTACATAAATGGGGAAAGGGTATTTTTAAGAGGGCGTGTTGATAGTGCCAATTATCCGCTTACCGGTTATCCTCCAATGAAAAAGGAAGAATGGATTGAGTTATTTCGGAAATTAAAATCGTATGGGATCAACCACTGGCGTTTTCACTCCTGGTTTCCGCCAAAAGCAGCACTACTAGCAGCTGATGAAGAGGGAGTCTACCTCCAGCCTGAACTTCCTAACCAGAGTTATGACATGGACAATAAAAACTCTTATGATGAGACGTTTCAGAAAATGTACATTGTCGACAACATTGGGGTGGAAACAGCCAGGGTTAATATGACACTGAAAGAATATCTCCGAAGAGAGGGGGAATTGATCTTCAAGTATTTTGGGAACCATCCTTCTTTTACCATGTTTACACTGGGAAACGAACTGGGCCGTACTGAGGACATGTTTGACCTGGTTGCTCACTTTAAGGAAATTGATCCCAGGAGGTTGTATGCTCAGGGCAGCAACAACATGCCCTTAAATCCCAGTATTCCCAAAGGCGATGATTTCTGGGTGACCGCAAGGGCTTCTGGCAAATATGGGATCAGGGGTTCTTTTGCAGTACACTTATGTCCGGAAATAAAACCTCATATTGAATATTACCCTCCTTCGAGCTTACATACTTACAGCATGGCTCTGGAAAATGTTAACGCACCTATTATTAGCCACGAAGTGGGGCAGTTCCAGGTATCTCCCGACTTTAATGATATTCCGAAATTTACCGGTGTAACAAGAGGTAGAAACTATGAAATATTCAGGGAACGATTGAAAAAGGCAGGCATGCTCGACCAGGCCGATGATTTTGTACAGGCATCCGGAAAATTGGCTGTGATATGTTACCGGGAAGACATAGAAGCTGCGTTGAGAACACCTGATTTTGCAGGTTTTCAATTATTGGATATACAGGATTTCCCAGGGCAGGGCACTGCACCGGTTGGAATATTGAATGTTTTTATGGAATCCAAGGGGATTGTTAGTCCGGAAAAATGGAGCCAATTCTGTTGCGAAGTGGTACCATTGCTCAAAATGAAAAAATATACGTGGACCAACAATGAATTATTTACTGGAATCATTGAGATAGCTCATTATGGAAAGGATGGTTTCATAAATGCTGAATTAAACTGGAAACTTGTAAATAGTAAAGGTGAATTATACAACGATGGAAAGTTTACTGATGTGGATATAGAGCGCGGAGGTCTTACAAAGATAGGCGAAATATCCTTACCTCTAAACAGAATTGAGAAAGCTGAACAGTTGAAAATACTCATCCAAATAGAAGGAACCAAGTATAAAAATGAGTACGATATTTGGGTATATCCGGATACAATCGATACAATAATTCCGGATGGAGTTGTGGTAACTGAAAGTCTGAATCCCGAGACTGTACAGCATCTTAAAAATGGAGGTAAAGCCATAATTTTCCCTGATCATGATGAATTGGATCATTGCATTGAAGGTGCTTTTCAAACTGATTTTTGGTGTTATCCAATGTTTGCCAGAGGGGCTTTGAGGAGAGGGGTTGAACCTGCACCCGGCTCACTCGGTTTCATATGCGATCCGGGATCTCCTTTGTTGG